>Ga0310786_10012357_pt1 | contig 10573 bp, 7 predicted proteins | sample AusTroGonzalo_MG_FD_203881 | JGI IMG/M metagenome (GOLD analysis project Ga0310786, IMG submission 203881) | Bovine rumen microbial communities from tropical cattle in Woodstock, Queensland, Australia - Gonzalo_03 (v2) (version 2) | ecosystem: Host-associated > Mammals > Digestive system >...
TAAAAATCGAATAACAGGGGTTCTTGGAAAGTTTTAATGTTGAATAAAAAAGGCAAGAACAAATGATGAGATAAATGAACATTTGGAAAAACAGGTATGGCAATGTGGTATGCGCGATTAAAGACATAAAAAATAAAAAGCCAACTTCGTAATGAACAGGATTTTTAAGTGTTTCAGTTAAAAATAACGAATCTGTTTTGACAAAATTATACAAAGTATAATATGACATTGTATCGCTACCTGTATTTATCCCTTTGAATGAGAATAAAATCCACAATAGAAAACATGAAATCGCAGCAGAAACTACGGTTCTTATTTTTGCTCGTTTATTTCTAAAAATAAAAATCGTAGCCACATTAGTGATGACTAAGAGTAATAAAAATCCTAAATAAACCACTAATGATAGAATCATTTTTTTTGTAATATTCTCCCTTTTTTAAATAAATAATTTTTATAACTATTATTTAAATCTATTTTTAGTGCAAAATGGTGTGGGAAGCGTTTTTCTAAAGGTGGATCTTGTTTGAAATCTCCATAACAATTCTTTAAATATTCTTCAACATTATTTGGCACAACTAAATCAATGTCACAAAATTTAACTTTTTTATTACCAGTAAAGAAGCTCTTGTTATGTTTTTCGATTCTCATAAATACTTTATCGGTTTCTTCTTTTTCACCTAAAGACGTGAGAAATCTATCGTTTCTTAAGGCGCATTTATGAGGGTTCTCGAACAATAGAATAGTTTTGCAAAACAAAGATACAAATCTATTTTTTAAAGATGCTCCATCTGGCTTAAAGAAATTTGACCAAGCGATTTTATTCTCCCTAGCTTTATAAAAAAACGAATCTATCGGATTTTTATTTCCACAATCGTCAATTGGGAAAATGTCAATAAAAACACCATGCGATACATTATATTGCGCTGTATAAATGTCGAAATAAGTTGTTTCTTCGTTCCTGATCTTTGCAACACCAAGTGTGTAATTGCTATCGTTGTATAAGCTTTGGACAACTAGACGTTTTGGCAAATACTTGTAGGCTTCTTTAATAAAGATCAAAAAATCCTTTCTAGGCATAGCAATATCAACGTCATCATCCCAAGGAATGAATCCAGAATATTTGACAGCACCCAAAGCGGTTCCGCCCACCGCGTAATATCTCAAACCTAAACTCTCAATTGCAAAAATTGTGCTCTTTAAAATATCCAATTCACATTGTTGCAAAGCGTTTAATTCTTTTTCAGTTATCTGGTAAAAATCAATCTGCCCCATATAAAAATTTTAATTAATTTTTAGTTTAACACCATTCTTTTTCTCAAAAAAGAGACGAACTTTTCTCAATAACGATCTTTTTGTTTTATGCTTAAGATTCTGTTTTCTTTTTTCTTCACTATAATGATTCGCTAAAAACTCAACTATTATTTCTTCATTTTCGAAAGGGAAAGACACACCACCGCCATAAGGCTTGTGAATGTTGTTGATAGGTATCATGAAATTCGGAAAACTAAAACAATCAGGAAGAGGATAATTTGTAATAAACAGCCAATCAAAGCCATATTTTTGGCAGTATGATTTTAATAGTTCGCTATTAGAAGCAATCCATAAGCATTCTTTTTCATCTCGAGAATAATAAACCAACAATGTTTTTCCTTCTCTAAGTGCGGCTTTAAATCTCTCAATTCTTTTTTTGCAATAATTCGAAACATCATTTAGTTGTTTGTCAAAACTTTTATATTCATTGAACATATGGTTCAAACTAACTTCATAAAATGTGTTGTCAACAATGTGGGGAAACTCTTTATATGGCTGTATCAAGTATTCTTTGCTAAGAATGTGTCTGAAATCATCATCCAACATTTTCAGATTTGATTTCAAAGAAGAAGAGAGCCAATCAAATATTGTGCTTTGCGATCTAAAGCCGTATTTTCGCAAGAAAATAGCTGTAGAACACATGCAACCAAATGAAATGATGCTATTATATCTTTTATTTTCCATTCGTTCTAATCTCGCTAAACAATTTATCAATCGCGTTGACAACTCTTTTTTCAGAATATGTCTCAGCCACATCAATTTGTTTTTTATTATGGCGCGATAGCGCTTTCTCCATTGCGCGGGCAAAAGATTCTTTTGTCACATCGCTTGGACTAATAACAACTTCTTTAATTTTGTTTGGAAAACTTGGCAAAGCAAAACACACCAATGGGTTTCCACTGAATAAATAAGAAACCGTTTTTGAAGGAAAAGATAATTTAGTATATTCCGACGTTGGAAGTCTAGGATTAACAAGGACATCAGCGTTATATTGAAGTTTATACGCTTCTTCCCTAGGAAGTTCGCCCAAATATACGATTCTAGGATCTTTGATAGAATAAGCCTTTATTTCGTCAACCATATCCCCTTTCCCTGCAAGAACAAGTTTATACTTGCTGTTCTTTAGTAAAGAAAAAGAATCTAACAAATAATCTATGTTGTATTGTTTTGATAGAACTCCACAATAAACAAACGAAATAAAATCTTTTTTTGTTCTAACCGAAGAATCATAGATTGTCGTATCTAAAATGGCAGGAATCACAATTCGTGGTTTGTTATTATCGCCAAATTGTTCGCTCATATATTCGGAAAGAAAAACATATCCATCAACTTTGTGTGATAACCTGGTAACCTGTTTAACCGAAACTTTTTTCATCAATTTTAAAACAACGTTTTTTGATGATGAATAAACAAATTGCGGCAAATCCAAACAAATCAATACAATTCTGGAATTTTTGTAGTGCTTTTTTATTTTTAATGCCGCTTTCAAAAAAGGAGTGTGAACATCGGTTACAACTATGTTTATGGCATCTTCTTTAGAATAATTAAGCGTTCTGAATTTCTTGAAAATTGATTTAGCTTTATCAAATTGTGATGTCACAACAAAATTGCGATAACCAACTCCAAAGAAATGGTCATCATAATCTTGATCAACAAGTTTTTTGGTTTTTGAAGTGAAAGGATAATGCCCAACAGAAGCTGCAGAAATTGCATCATAATAAAAACCATTCAGCTTCATGCCATTAATGATTGAATTGCTATAAATTACGCTTGATGAGGTGGTATCGCAATCACTCAATTTTATATAGTATTCATCAAAATCTTTTGGGTACGCATTACAAATAATCAAAAAACGGTTACTCATTTCTAAGCGCCTCACTATAAAGCGATAAATATTTATCAGTCATATCTTTAACATTAAATCTTGATTTTGCCCTTTTTGAAATCTCTTCTCTATTATATTTTGATAAATCAAAATCATTAATTGCATTAATAAAGGTATTTAAATCGCCATATTTGATCACATCTCCGTCGTGCTGGACAATATCAGAGCATCCTCCCACATCGTAAGTAATAATCGGAGTTCCGACTAATAACGATTCAATCAATACGCTTGGAAGCGTATCGGCATGTGTTGGATAAACGAAAACATCAGAATTAGCGATGTGTTTCACAACCTCATTGTGTGACAGCTCACCAGAATAATGGATGTTGCCATCTAATGTAATCTTCTTTGGTAATTTACCAACAACCTCCAAGCCAAACTTAGATGGATCAAGATTACTTGAAATCTTATTGATTTCATCAATACCTTTATCTTTCGTAAGATAAGAAGATACAAATATTAATTTGATAAGTTTGGAAGACTCTTTAGAAGCATTAGTTTCCGAACAATCTATACCATTATAAATAAGTTCAATCTTTTCGTTCGGTATTCCACTAACATCGAAAAAGCCTTTTTGCCATTTAGAAATACAAACCAATTTTAAGTTTCTACATGAATTAATGAATGATCGTTTTAGTTTGAACAAAGTTTTAGATTTATCAAAAAAGTACGATTTCATGTAATAATCCAAATGTTTACAATTTCCACATCCGTTTTTCCAATTATCACAAGATTGCTGCGAATAAGTGAAATGATGGCATCTTCCAGTTAGCCAGAAACAGTCATGCATGGTGACAATAACTTTTTTATCCCGTAGATAGTTAAAAAGAAGATTATAATTAAGGCAATTGCCACCTATGTTGTGTAAATGAACAATATCTGGTTCAAACTCTTTAAGCTTTTTTATTAAAGCTTTTGTTTCAAAATAATGAGCGCGACCAATATTTCCAGACAATTTAACATATGCATTATTCAAAAAATTCACATATTTGTTAGTTCCAAAATAATATGATTTTTGATCTTCATCATCTTTTAGTCGTCCATAAAATAATTTAGTAGTCAACCCGGCGCGTTCTGCCGCACTCATAATAGTTTTTGCTAAATTGCCTGTCGACAGACGATTGTAAGTGTTGATAACGGCAACCTTTTTTTCGTAAAACTCTTTATAAGGTTTTTTCGCAAACACCATTTTTAAAAAATCGGAAATAGACAAGGAACCATTTTTGAGTTTGTTTTCTATCAGGGAAGTTTCAGAGCAACAAAAATAGGACAATACGCCACTTCCACTCTTTGCATTTAAACAAGGAATGTGCAAAAGATTCTTTCTTATCGCAATTGAATCCGATTCTACGATGCCTTCATCAAAAAGTCCGATTCCTCTGATTCTCAAACCATAATAACTCTTAAAATAATTCAATTGCGTTTCTGTGATATTGAATTCTGGAAAAACAAAATTTTCAATTTTTACATCGTGTTTTGAGAAAAACTTAACAAACTTCGATAAATCGTTGTTGATAAATGGTGCATCAATAAATGAGTATGGGGAATGTACTCCTGCCCCAAAAGCGACAGACAACCAATTTGAATTCTTTTTTAAGTCATCAAGAATTTTTTTGGAGATTTTTTTAAAAATAATTTCTTTAGAAATTATTAAAACAAACTTAGAATCGTATTTTTTGTTGTATTTAAGTAATAAACCCATCGTTTCATTATCAAACAATGATGCGTTTGGACTATTTTTGAATGAATCAACTACTTTATAAAAATCTCTTAGAATATAAACTTTTTTGTCAGAAATAACTTTATTGTTTTCCAAAACGATTTCCATTTCTTGAGCAATTTTTAAGTCGCCTTTTCTGAATAATTTAGTGACAAATTTTCTATCAAAAACTATCGTAATCAGAACGAATAGAACAATAAACAACAACCCTCTTGCAAATAGTTCGATGAGTAGACTCATTTTTATAGGAATGAATTCAAATGCAACAAATCCGATTGCAAGAGATATCGAAACAATAAACAGATAGAAAAGAAGTGTTTTGTAATAGTCAAACATGTTTAATTTGATAACTCGGTGGTTGTAGATTGACATGACAACTGCATTGACTACATTGCCTGCTCCAAAACCGATTGCGCACGCTACAACTTGATAAACAAAATAATTTGAATCGTTTTTATCAATAAAATAAGGCAATGAAAGTAAAATGGCCAAGCTAACAACAAAATTAACTGCAAAACCTATTAACAAAACAAATGACCTAAAATGATGCCTATTCTTCGCTCTTTGAACTTCACTTGTTATTCCAAAAGTTGAAGGAACAAAACTAATCAAAGAAAGAAGACATGCAATGTAATAAATCAAATCGGTATTTTCATAATGTGAGCCTTGCCACAAAATAACAAATTGTCTGCCACACGCAATAAATCCGCCCATAACGATGGCATAAGCAACAATCATGGTTTTTGTTGCTTTCAAAAATAATCTATTTACATCATCGTTAGAACCGTAAGCAACATATCTATTTACAAGCGGTACATAGGTTGCCGAGACCGCGGAAGCAGCCACAGCAATTGCCCCAATAAATGTTGCTGATAGTTGATAATAGGCAACAGTAATTTCACTATCACCATTTGAATTAGGAAATAGTCCTAAAAGCATTTTCGGAGTACTTGATGTTAATTCGGTAACGGCAGTAACAAGAAAGATAAAGAATGAGAAAAATAATATATTTTTCAAAACATGGAAATCGCTTTTATGAAAAGATATTTTAACCCTGTATTTAAGTGCTTTGACGCAGAATAATAGATTAACTAACAATGCTAGGAAGTTTACACCCAACTCAACACACACATATGTGACAATGTTGTGATTGAAATAAATAATTATTGAAGTGATTAGTGGCGTCATAATTGAGACCGTAATTGTCAAAACTCGGGCCCAAATAAATCTCATATGAAAATTCGTATATAAAGTGAAAATGTTTCCGATTAATGAAACCGCGACATTGATTACCGAAAAAATGATGCAAGAAATAATGATTGCTCGCTTAGTATCATCGTAGTTCGAACCAATTAAACCGTAATAGAAAGCCAAAACTATAGCAGCACCAATAATGACAGCTAGAATCGACGCAATGATAAATAGGAGCGCAAATGATCCATTGATTTTTTTTAGTCCTTCTTCACCATTTTCTTTTTTTGCAATTGTTGCAAAGCGCACATAGCTGCTATTCATCCCAAATGAAAGTGCCAATAGAAGCGAAGTCATTGAAGTTGAAAAAGTGTAAAGACCATATTGTGATTGACCCGCTATTTCTGGTTTGTTTATGTATCTGATAAATATAACATTCACGACCATAGACACCACAAAAGATAGCAGCGAGAGAATAACGCCGATTTTAATATTGAGACTTTCGTGGTTTTTGCTGGTCTGTTTCATCTTATTTAAAAATTAACTTAGAAATGCTTTTATGATTAATCAAAAAATATTTTATTTTTTGTTTTAAACTAGCCTTTTTAATAACCTTCCTATAAACGTCCATGAACAATCTAAACAAAGGAATGTTATCCGCGGCTTTCCTTGATAACACCTCGGCACCACATTGGAACATTGATTCGGCATGGTATTTCGCCAATTTTGGATACTTGGTTAGATAAAAATTGGCTTTATCAATTTGTGCTTTGCAAAACTCATTAAGGACAGAATAGTTGATTTGTTTTGATAGTGAATTTAAAGAAAGACGATACATTACAAAATCCGTATTTAGGAAAACTCCAGAATCACACAAATCTAAGATTCGATATAGTTCTCTAATGTCTTCCCAGACACGATAACTCTCATTGAATGTGTATTTTTTTAAAACGGAAGCCTTGAACATTTTCCCCCAAAGATGATTTTGTATTTTTTTGCAAAGAGATAATTCTTTCTGCATAGAATATTTATTTAATTTCAAAGTTTTGAAAGACTTTCTTTCGATATGAGCAGAGAAATCTTTTTCAAATGTGATGTAAGTTCCAAAACATACATCGGCTTCAAATTGCTTTATATTTTTTAGCATTAGTTCGATTGAATCATCAAATAAGATGTCATCGGAATCACAAAAAAGAATATATCTGCCTTTGGCCAAGGATAATCCTTTGTTTCTCGTAGAAGAAACTCCACCATTCTCTTTTTTCACCAGCACAATCCTACTATCGGCTGATTGGTAGGAACTGATAATCTCGGAAGTTTTGTCACTGGAACCATCATCAATAAAAATATATTCGCAGTCTTTGAATGTCTGTTTTAAAAGCGAGTTGATTGTTGATTCAATAAACTCTGATGAATTATAGCAAGGGATAATTACACTAACTTCAGTCATACTATTTACCAATCAAAGAACAAGGTCCATCATTAGGAAAGCTTGAAATAGTTTTACTCTCTAATAATTCCTCAATAATTTCTTTTAAACGGGCAGAAGCGGAATCGCAGTTCCAAGAATTTTGGATGGTTTTTGATGCTTCGTTTGAAATGTCGGACATTTTATTTAAATTGTTGATAATGTTTTGTAAAGATTTGGAAAAAGATTTTTTTGATCCGTACCTAAACAAAAAACCATTAACTTTGTCTTTGATTAAATAACGGGCCGAGCCCATCTTGTCTGATGCGAGTGGCACGCAGCCATAATTCATAGCCTCATTTAAGCCAACACCCCAACCTTCTGCTGGGCCAGAAGTAAACAAAGCGATATCTGATTTTTTATATAATTCCAAAACTTCTTTCGGCTTTATTTTTCCGAGCATGTGAACGTTATCTGACAAGTTATTTTTTGAGATTAACGATTGCAAACGTTTTTTCATTTCTCCCGTTTTTTCATCGCCATCGCCGGCAATATTTATATCATAAGAAACGCCAATTTCATTCAAAGTTTTGGCCGCTAAAATAACATATTCGGGGTGTTTCCATTTTAATAAACGACTAGCCCACACCAACTGTAACCTTTCGTTTTTAGAAGATGCGTCATTTAATTTTTCGAATTTAGGAAAATAGCCCCACCTGATTGATTTTCCCTTAAACAATCCAAATCTATTGTAATCTTGTGAAGAATAGTAACCAGCCGACAAGAGGTATCCATTTCTTTTGTGCATAAAAAGTTTTAATCTCAGTAAGTTAATACAGTTGATCGCATAGTGAAGGAGGTTTATTTTGTAAAAATCTTTTTTAAATATTCTTTCACTGTATTTTAACAAAATAGCATCTTTTTTAGCACATTTAAGCACCCCCAAAGAGGCTTCGCCCCAAATAATGATTTCTGCGTTTTGAATTAGTCGCTTACAGGTGTTGTGCGAATCTTCATTTTTTTGATATCCAAACAAATATGGTCTATTAAATCCTTCTTGATTATTTCTAACCCGAAAGTCTAATGGTTCTCTCATTTGAATGAACGCAAAAGAATCACCAAAATATTCGTAAAGCTTATCTGCAATTCCGACTTGATGATAGCAAAGAGATTTGGTTATAAATATTATTTTGCGTTCCATCTTATTGATAATAATATATACTATTATTAACAAGAATGCACAAAAAAATGGAAAAAGGCGATATTTGTATTTATATAAACAATTATGGAACTTCGAACATTTTAATTCCTAATTTAGCAGATAACAATCCTGGAATGGGCGGGACTCAATTCGAAATGTTCCTCCTATGTCAACTGTTAAAAGAAAGAGGCATTCCTTTTACTTTGCTCCTTACACATCCGCAAAAAACGGTAGATAACATTGAATATATTCTTGTCAAAGATATTGATGATGCGTTTGTTTATTGTAATAAACATCTCATTAAACATTTAATTCTACGAGCAAATGACGGCCTAAAGAATCTCGACGCACTTGAAAATACAAAAATAATTTATTGGATTCACAATTTTATTGATTACTCATCCGCAACAAAAATTGCGAAATCCAAAAAAGTTGAACGAGTTGTTTTTGTTTCTCAAGAAGAAGCGGATTTCTACTATGATCATGATATCTCAAAAAAAGGAGTAGTCATTTTTAACGCAATTCCAAAAGTCAAAAAAGAACATGAACAAGAAAAGGAAAATATCGTAGCATTCATAGGCGACATCTCACCTTACAAAATGCTAGACAAACTCACCGCTTTGTGGCCAAGAATAATTAGAAAAGTTCCGGATGCCAAACTACTTGTTCTCGGATCCGGTGACTTATATGGAAAGGGAAAGAAATTTGGCGAATTCGGCATAGCCGAAGAGCAATACGAAAAAAAGGTTTTAAAGCCATTAATAAAGCACAAAGTATTAGATACTGTAATATTTCAAGGTTTGGTGAAAAACAACATGAGCGATTTGATAAGCCGAGCAAAGATTACTGTATTTTTTAACCCAATTGAAACTTTTTGCATTGCGGCTACTGATTCAATAAAAAATAAGGTTCCGGTTATTTGCCCAAAATCTACGGGATATTGTGATGTAGTTAGAAAGCAAACCGGCTATTTATTTAGGAATAAAAACCAAGCATTAAGAAAAATAATATCTGTGTTAAAAAATAACGATAAGTGGCTAATCGCAGACAATGATTTGCATTATCTAGATAACTTTTATTCCGAAATATTTCTAGAAAGATGGCTTTCTCTATTTGATAATTTAGCAAATCAAAAACCACCTAAAATCTCACATAAAAATAACATATTTGTTAATAATAAATTTTTAGTAATATCGCTTAGACGAATTAGAACGGTTTTCCATTTACCAAATGGTTTTTCGAGAATTGGAATTAAGTGGTATATGAAAAAATTGTTGAAGAGAAATTAGGAACGAAGATACAATCTAAGTCCAAAATAATTAAAAAGTCTTAAATAGCGGATTTTTTTATAGCGTCTATTAATGAGTTTAAAAATGTCTTTGTATGGTTTAAAAATCTTATCTAAATCTTTGCACATAGAAACGGATTGTTTGTATGGAAGTCCTCTTGATGAGCAAATTTCATATGCTCCAAATACTATTCTAACCACATTATCAATTACAAAACCTTTGGTGGCAGAATCGATTTTAGAGTCGGTTTTTAATCTTTGATAAAAATCACACAAATCTCTTGCAACAAGAACGTAATCATCCTTATGTTTTAATTGCTGTTGAGGATTCACGCTTTGATTTGGATTGTCGCAACGATAATGATATACATCCGCATCAAAATAACTTATTGACTGCGCAAATTCTAAGGGGAACAAAACATATTGTGAATCTTCATAAAATACTTTTTCTCTAACCTTGATTGAATTATCAATCCAAAGGCTTGTTTTGTAGGTAACATTATGAAGATGAATCTTGTATGAAAAATCTAATCTTTTGTCAAATCCATTGGATAAAGACGAACGATCAT
>Ga0310786_10012358_pt1 | contig 10572 bp, 23 predicted proteins | sample AusTroGonzalo_MG_FD_203881 | JGI IMG/M metagenome (GOLD analysis project Ga0310786, IMG submission 203881) | Bovine rumen microbial communities from tropical cattle in Woodstock, Queensland, Australia - Gonzalo_03 (v2) (version 2) | ecosystem: Host-associated > Mammals > Digestive system >...
TATTTTATGCTTTTAATTAACGCTGACGATAGAGGTTTTGTTGATAACGCATTAGAGTTAGCAAACACTTTGGATCAATGCGAGGAAAACTTTGATAATGTCTTATTTCAAATCAAATATACCGATGCTATTCAAGAGTTAGTAGATAAACGCTTACTCTTTGATTTCGTTGATAAAGTAGGCAACCATGTTTATTTGATAAGACATTGGTTTTTTCATAACAAGTTTAGAAATGGTTTAGTTACAAATTATGTTACTTATCTCTCGCGCGTGGAACTTACTAGTAATAAATATCAAATCAAACTAGGTAAAGATAAAGATTATAAAGATAGTGAAGATAGTAATAAAATAAACCAAAATAAATTAAAACAAAATAAACCAAATGAAGAAACAGAAATTAATATAGTTAATAAAGATAAAGAAAGCGATAGCAGTGAAAATTGGGAAGATAAATGGGATAGTTTAATCAACTCATTAGACACTAATAAGGGGGAAAAATAATGACAAAAAAGGAATATCAACAAGTCATTGAAACCATAGAAAAGTATATGACCGTTTTACACGAAAGTCCTTATAACCCAAGATTAGTTTTAACTAGTTTTGGTTTAAGCCAAGTAAAACAAGACTTAAAAGGTTTGGTAAAAGACAATGACTTACATTAGAACAAAAGACACTATCTTTGAGGTAGTGGAAGAAACTGATTTAGTCTATCGCGTTAAGGCAAAGAGAAACCCTGATAACATTTATAGTAAATCTAAATGCGCTACTGATGTGATTAAAAAAGGCAATGAAATCAAAGATGTTATTGATGATTACATAATCGTAGTCAAAGATAATGAAATCGGTTATTTATTGCTCAACCAATTAGGTAATTATGACAAAGTTTTATCTCTCAATAAAGATGCAAGAAAAAACGATGCGATTATCTATGGCGCAATATGGACGAGCAAAGGGTTAATCTATGTCGCGAAAATGAACGAGAAAGGGGAATTAGAGTTATGTATGAACAACTAGACTTATGGTATGCGCTCTCATTAGAGGAAGAAGAAAAGAGCGAACCAAAATACAACAAAAACACGCTTACTCCAAGACAATGGCGATTACTTGATTTAATTAAGATAAACTCATTTGTTTATCGTAGAAAAACAACGCAAAAAGAGATTTGCGAACAAATAGATAGTTATGAGTGGAACGATGATGAAAAGTGCCACGACCATTGTCCTGCTATTTGGAGTGATATTAAAGACATCAACTTGTCTTATGAAACCGATAAACTCATTATTAGCAACAAGTTTGAGTATTGGATCGGCAACAAAGAAGAAACAACAGAGTTTATTGATAAACTATGGAAAGATTTAGAACCAAGACTAACTAGATATTGGGCATATCTTAAAAAGGTAGAGCGCGATGGACAGGGTGTTTTAATTGACAGGAAAGGCAAACTCATTGATGAAAATAGTCAAGCGAGAGCGTTTATTGAAAGTTATAATTCTTATAAAATTGAAAAATAAAGGTGGTAGATACTATGAAAGAAATATGGAAAGAAATAAATGATTTTCCTAATTATTATGTATCAAGTAAAGGCAGAGTAAAAAGTGTTAATCATGTCACAATAAGCAAGTTTGGTAAACCTGTGTTTTGCAAAGGCAAAATATTAAAACAACAACATAGGAGTTCACAATATAGGTTTGTGAGAATTAAAAACGAGCAATGTTGCTTTGTCTGCAAAGATGTTCATCGTTTGGTGGCACATGCGTTCATACCAAACCCACTCAACAAACCACAAGTTAATCATATTGATGGAAATAGAACAAACAACAATATTTCTAATTTGGAGTGGGCGACAGCGAAAGAGAATATGCGACACGCTTTTGATACTGGTCTTATTAATAAAGAAACCCAAATCAATGCGCATCAATATAATGCTAGACCTGTAATTATGGCAAAAAATGGAAAAGTTATTAAACTATTTCGCTCTTTAAAAGAAACAGGTAGATATGTAAATGCTAGTCCAACATCAATTAAATATGTATGTCTTTATTCCAAAACTCACATTTACAAAAATGGTTACGAGTTTTATTTTAAGGAAAATTAGCTATGGCAAAGAAAAGATTAGTGAAGATTAACGCTTACGATGGCGAAGAAAAAGGAACAAAAGTTTTTGTCTTATCTATGAATGTTGCTAATATGACTATCTATGATAAAGCAAAAGCAGTTACTAAGTTTATATCAAGAGAAACAAGAGTGCTAGAAACTGCCATAGACAACTATTTAAGGCAACTTTTAAGGTTTAATGGTATTTCTATTGATGATGGTAGTGATTACGCATTAGAAAAGGCATTATTTCAATTTGAAAATAAAGGCAAACAAATCGCTATCATTGATAGGTATAAACAAATAGGTAATGAGAGAATTATAGGGGAAAGCGACAACAAAATGACCATCATTGAAGAAGATGACATCATTAGTTGCGCTATTGAGGTAAAAGTATTATGAGTTTTGGAAATATAGTTTATATGCCTTTTGATCCAAACAAGCATCCATGTAAAGACTGCAAAGAGCGTAATGCTTATTGTCACGGAACTTGTGAAAGATACAAAGAGTTTGAAAGAAAAAGACCGCGCAACCCTAGAAATATGTATAACGCAAAAGGGAAAATGCGTGATCCATTTCATAAGAAAGGAAGAGTAATTAAAAAACAATGAAAAGAAAAGTTACAGAAATTGAGAGCAAAATACTCAATGATGGTTGGTGTCTTACCACTAAAAGATACACAGGAAAACATAGTCAAAAGATTTTATGCTATGAATATCACAAAACAAGCGATTTAAGAAACGATGGCAAATCTTATGACTTATTTATCCATCTTAATCAAAAAAGGTTGCAAATTGTCAAATATGGCATAAAAAACCTATTTATTGAAGAAATGACCACTGATGAACTAATGATAGTAAGGTTTTTGTTTCTTGAATTAAGGCATTATGTTGAAAGATTAACGGAAAAACGAGAACTAAGACAAGTTGATCCGCTCTTAAATAAACCAAGTGATAGAAATTGGGAATATAACGAGAGCGAGGAAATTACCCCTTTAACACCTGAACAATTTGACGAGCTTTGCAAAGAAAAGGAAAACGATTAATATGCCACTTTATAAGAAATGTTGTATTTGTGGTCGCTTATGTGATGTAGTGCCTTTAAGAGCAGAACCATACGCAAAAGGTGTATGTTGTAATGAGTGCTATGTTAGACAAGTGAAACCAGCGATTAAAGAAAAGCAAAACAAAAGGGGTTATAGATGATGGAAAAGCACGAACTATTTGAAAAAGTAGAAACTCTTGCCGATAGCATCATTTATGTTGTAGGTAAAAACTATTATCTAACCCTTTATGGCATTGACATTGACTTGACTTGGAAAGAGTTATTAGACAAAGCAATTATCAATAGAAAAGCGAAATATGGTAGTTGTTTGATTATCGTTGAAAACCCTTTATCTGGTCAAGTTTATCAATTTGGTAATTATGATAGAAACTATGTTTATACGCACGGAAAAAGCGAGGGTTATGCTTAATGGGTAGAGTTAAGATTAGAAATCACAAGTTTTCTATCGTTGATGTAGTTAGACTTGCTCACTGTTCTACTCACGAAACGCTAATCTATTTGGGGACACCTATTGAAGAAAATGATTTTACTATTGCGGTAGGCATAGGGTTAGTAAAGTCTATTAAAAAAGGCGAAGAGTTTGATTTAGTAGGTATGGACTTTGGTAGAGGTTTCGCAAGACAAATCTATGTTAAGAACAACCACGCACGCAGACAAATCTACACGCTTAAAAAAGGTCAATATGCGTGGTTTTATGGTTTAATGAAAGTCTATAAAAACGGTAGCAAACTTAAATCTGTATTATACGCAAAAGCGTTGCAGGGTTGGTATGTGCCTAAACAAATGGACATCATTAAAATTGATCCAAACGAGATAGAAAAACTGACCAAAGAGAACGAAAGCAAAATCAATTTTATTGATGACTTGCTAAATGGGGGAAATGATTAATGGGTGTTTTCCAAATGAGCATCTTTGATTATGATTACATACCGAGTAATGATTTATCTAAATATAAAGTTACATTAATAGACTGCGAAACCGCAAAACAATATATTATTGAAAATCACTATGCTCATGGTTGCCATAATGCGCCTAGTCCGTGCTACGCATTAATAGACAATAACAAAATTATAGGTATATTGATGTTTGCAACACCATGTAGCGAAAATGTTAGAGCAAGTGTATTTGGCGAAGAATACAAAGACTGGGTTATAGAATTGCATAGATTACACATACTTGACTGCACACCTAAAAATGCAGAAAGTTGGTTTATATCTCGTTGCATCAAATTACTTAAAAAAGATAATCCAAAAATCAAAGCAATAATATCGTTTGCGGATAGCACACAGGGACATGAGGGAATTGTTTATAAAGCCACTCATTTCTACTATTGTGGCAAAACAGGTAAAGCAACATTTTATTTAGACCAAGATGGGCGATTAAGACACCCCCACCAATGCGGACAAAACATTACAAAAGAAATGGCTATCGCAAAAGGGTGGAAACCTGTAACTAGATTTTCTAAAAATAGATATTTATACATTTTAGGAAAATCAAAAGTTGAGCATAAACAACTTATCAAAATGTGCAAATATAAATTAAGGGGGTGCAATAATGATTAGCAATTTTGAAAAGCAAATAGCGGATTTATGTTTAGACAAAGCATTATTTGTATTAGCCATCAAAAATCGTGTTGATTTTTTTGAGTTAATGCGTTGTGATAATGAGCAAGATTACAACAGGGAAAACCCTTTATACCCTTTAAGCAAAGAAATATTTATTATTTTCAAAAATAGGGCAAAGGAGTTAGAAAATGGATAATGAATTATTGCTATTTGATAGAATAAATGTGATAAAAGACACGATTAATAAGTATGGCGAGGAAAACTTTTACTTATCGTTTAGTGGTGGTAAAGATAGCACTATTTTGCATCATTTAATAGATATGGCTTTGCCTAATAATAAGATACCAAGAGTTTTTATTAACACAGGCATTGAATACAATATGATAGTTAACTTTGTTAAAGAACTAGCAAGCAACGATGAACGATTTGTGATTTTAGCACCGTCTATACCTATTAAAAACACATTAGAAAAGTATGGCTACCCATTCAAGAGTAAACAACACGCTCATAATATAATGGTGTATCAACATAATAAGAAAGAGTTTGAGGATATTAGAAAAGTCATTGATAGCGATACAACACTCTTGAAAAATTACGATTTTATTCACGCACTATCGTATGGTATTAAAACGCTAGTGAAATACTATTACGGAGTGCGAGAGAGAGAGAGAGAGAGAGAGAGTTGTATCTCTATAATGACTATCCCTAAATGTCTTAAATGTCAAATGGAAAATGAATACAACCTGAAAATTAGTGATAATTGTTGCAAAGAATTAAAGAAAAAACCCATACATAAATGGGAAAAAGAAAACAATAGATTTGTGGCAATTACAGGTATGAGAAAACAAGAGGGTGGAACGAGAAAATTAATAGGTAGTTGCATCTTGACAGACAAAAATGGAAATCTAAAAAAGTTGCACCCTTTACTCGTTGTTGACGATGAGTGGGAAGAGTGGTTTATTAAAGAACACAACATTAAACTTTGCGAGCTTTATAAAGAACCATATAACTTTAAGAGAACAGGTTGTGCTGGCTGCCCATTTAGTTTAGACTTGCAAGAGCAATTAGAAATTATGGAACTTTATTTGCCAAGAGAAAGAGCAAAGTGTGAAATTATTTGGAAACCTGTTTATGATGAGTATAGGCGATTAAATTATCGCTTAAAAAATGTAGAAGAAATAAAACTATTTTAAGGAGTTGAGGAATGTTTAAACTAAAAGAAATTAGAAAAGAAAAGCATTTAAGTCGCAGAGAACTTGCCGAATTAAGCGGCGTTAATGAACAAACTATCGTGGCATTAGAAATTGGGAAAAACAATCCATTTGAAGCTAAAATGTCCACATTGATTAAATTAGCAAAGGCATTGCATTGCAAGGTGCGAGATTTTTACCCTTGCGAAAAATGTATCTAGTCTATAAAATATAATTAACAAAGTGCCTCCTACAAAAACTTTGTATGACCTAAAAAAGAGTGGTTATGGCTTGGGGTTATCCCACGCGCCACTCTTTTTTTATACCCCCCTATTTCCAAAAATGAGATGAGGGGTTTTATTTTGCTTTCCTCTGTGTTTTTGATATAAAAAATGTCCCATTTTAAGAGAGAGAAATTATGGGACATGAGTGGTTTCATAGCTTACTTTTCAGTGTTCAATTTTGGTATCACTGTCAAGCATTTTTGCTTTACACCTTTTTAATGCGTTTATAGGTTAAGAAATTAAAAGCTTTTCGCTTGTTCCTTTGCCTTTTGCTCGTTCTCATTTTCTCGCCTTTTGGTGGGGGTTGCTAGAAACTTAAAAAACTTAAAAAACTTTTTTTGTATTGCAATATAAAATTAAATATATTAATATGTTATCGTGCAAGGCGTGAACCTTGCGGAAAATTGGAGGGCTAAAAGATGACAGAAGAACAAAGAGCAAACGCGGACAAGTTGGAAACGATCCGCGAGAACTTGCGAAAGGTGGCGGACTTGTTCAACTTGGCGGGCTACAAGTGCAGCCCCTACGAGTTGGCAATTATTGACGAAATAGCCGCAACCGCTCACGAATGCCAAAAGCTCGCGAGAATGTAAAGAACCAAGCCGCCAAGGGTGGGGCGGTCAACAAATACCACCCACCAAAGCAAAAGAAGGGAAATAATAAAACATGTTAAACAAAGAACAAAAACAAAAAGCCGAACAAGTGCGCCAACACCTCGCGCCACTTTTCGCCAAAGCGTCCAAACTTGCGGGCGAATGGATCAAAGCAAGACAAGAAGAAAGCAAAGCCGAGCAGCTCGCCAGATTTTGGCAATATGTTGGAACGGGCAGCGAATGGGCGCACCGCGAAAACATACCAGAAGAAGAACAAGAAAAAGCAAGAACAACCAAGGCAACAAGCTCCAAAGAATGGGCGCAAGAATTAGACCGCCTTTATAAAATAGAAGAAGAAAAAGAAACGCAAGAGCGCGCCCGCTATTTCAATTTAACAAATTATTTATATTATATTTGTGAGATGATAGCGGAAACGATCCGCCCTTATGCCTGGGAAATACACAACACCAGGGGGGACACTTTCAAAGAGTGGGCGGAAATTATCACACCAAAAGAACCGAAAGAATGGACACCGCGCACCCTCTACACATCAATATATATTGATAGTGTTTTCTGTGATAGTTTCTGTTTGAATGTTCGCGCCTGGGGGGCTGGTGCTTGTGGTGTTGATGCTAAAATATATAAATACTACTACAAGAACACCGAGAAAAACCGACCAGAGCAACCCAAAGAACCCAAAAAGATGACCGCCAAACAATACGCGGAAAGAGTGCAAAAACTCAAAGACTACGAAACCAAGGCGCAACAGTTAAGGGCGGAACAATGGAAAAAGGCGAAAGAGTGGGGGCTGCTTGACGCTTGCGAGCTGCTAAAATACCCACAAACCGAAAAAGCAAGATAAAAGGAGTTTAAAAAATGCAAATTAAAATTGATTTAATTAAATTAGACAAAGAAACAGCCAAAGGCGGAAAGGTTGCCGCCTGCTATTTTATAAGCGAAAGAGAAACAGCAGAGGGGGAAAAATTAGCGCGCGACATTCTCGCCCCGCTTGCGGTTGCTGAACTTATGAGAAAAGAGGGCACAAGATCCCAAAAGGCAAAAGCCGCACACCTCGGCAAAATGTTTTATAATTGCGGGGCGGTTTGTGGTTCTGCTCTCTGGTTTTGTGGAGATAGTGAAGAAGCCCAAGCCCTAACCCTTGCCGATGGTTTCCGCGTTCGCGGTTTCGGTCAAATGTCCCGTGGTGGTTGCTTTGTGTTGATCCTAGAAAACAACGAAGAAGAGGAGCGCGCCTATTTGGTGCGCCCTAATTGGTAGGAGGTGGAAACGATGAAAACCCGCGAAAAATTAAATAATAGTTATTCTTTAAATCTAGACGACACAACCGCCCAACAGTTGGAAACCTTGGCGAACTATTACCAAAGAAAGCCGCGCGAGTTGTTGCGCCTATTACTTGCCCCAGCGCTGCGCAACTTGTGGGCAGAGATGCAAAGACAAGAACACCCAGAGAACCAAACCGCCCCAATTGTGGCAACTTTCAAAAACCAAAGCAGAAAAGGGCAAAGCATGAAAAACACTAGAACCAAAAAACAAAAAACAATTATTTGCGAAGATGGGGAAGAAAGAACCCAAGAGCAGCGCGGCGAATGGCTCTATAATTTGCAAGAACTCGCCGCGATCGATCCTGGCGCATTAACTGGCGAAGAATTGCAAGCGCTGCAAAATGAGGGGCTAAGATATTAAACCATGGCAACCCCTACCCCCAAGCGGTGGGGGTTTTTCTTTTGGTGTTTGATACTCTCGCGCCCACACCAGGAAAGCCGCGCCGATCCACTCCCACGCGCACACATAGACACGCGAAGAAACGCGATCCATTCGCCAACGGTGGAAACACTGCCCCAAACCTTGCCGCCCTTCTGGTGGCTTTTCTTTTGCATTTCTTTTATTAAAGTAAATTAAACAAGATTTAATATAATTAATAGTTATAATTACAAAACAGGCGAAATAAACAACGAAACAACACCGCAACGATAAAACACACATGGCTATATATAAAAGTGTCTTAGAGTGTCTAAAAATGCGTATTGCGTGCGAAATAACAAATTATTATTAGTCTTTTATGTGTTCGCGTGCGTGCTTGTGCATCATAGTTTTATTAATGCGTTAAGTAGAGAGTGCCTGCCCCCTTTCCCTATCTACTAACTGCGTATATATTATGCGCGTGTGGTTAGATGTAAAGCATTTTTACTTGACAGGGTGTAGGGTATCAACTTTTTGGGGGTGTTTAAATATATACCCAGCCCCCTTTTTCTACCTATAAAGATTTTGCTAGATTTCAAATCTTGTTTTGTTTTATTTTGTTTTACTTGATAGCGACACTATCTATTAGATATTGCTCTTTATGTGTTTCCTATGCACCACCTATAAGTTTATAAGAGTTATTTATAAAAATCTACCTATTATAAGTGTTATTTTAAATAATTTCTTATACACTGTCTAAATGGTCTTATATAATATTTATTTTATTTTAAATTAATAAGGATATATAATATACGCGAAAGGAATAGACACAACAAATGATTAAGAAACTTTTACTATTAACACCGCTATTACTATTGAGTAGTTGTAGCAAAGGCAAAGTATTTATCAATGTAGATTACACTTTTGATTACAATAGATTACAGTATGTTGTAACCACTAGTAATTATGATAATTACTTTGTTGACACTAAAAACAAATACGATGTTAAAGTGGATCAATTAAAAGTAAAAGATAATATTGAGATTTATAATGAGTTTTATAAGAACACTAATGAGTTGTTTGTCTATCATTTAAACTAATGACTAATTTTGGGACAGATATATTATTAGGAGTTTTCTTTAACTTAATATTTTTTGATATTACTTTATCGTGTCTATTATTTGATATAGGGGGATTTTAGTATGGATAAAGGATTAAAAGCATTACAAGAAATTAAAGACTTTGCCAAAAATGAGTGGGAAGATGAAAGATTTGATTTTAGCACTATTGAAAAAGAACTCAAAGCATTGGAAATTATTAAACCATACTTAAATAAAATTGTTGGAATGAATGTTTGCGATAAAGATTTTTATGAATGTTTTTTGCAAATTGGAAATAAAAGGGTTTTCATCACAAAAGAAGAATATGACTTATTGAAAGAGGCATTACTATGATTACAAAATATCAAGTTTATTGGGTTGATGAAACAGGAAACCATCGTAACGAAAAATACTTAAACGATTTTCACGAAGCATTGCATTGTTTCTTATACTTATCAAAAAAACATAAACATGTTTATTTAATTCAACATTTAAGTGAAGAAGATACAAAAGGAGTTGAATAATTTATGTATAAAGGTTTAGAGGAAATAAAAAGATTAAAGTGGGGACTTGATATCACACGCGAAGAGTGGATCAACTTATGCGAGTTTATAGAGAAAGAACTCAAAGAAAAAGAAGAATTAGAAAAAGCATTTGATACTCTTTCAAAAGATAAAGAAAAAGTAATGAAAGAATTATCAAAGGAAATTGAAAAGAATAGAGCATTAGAGATTATTAAAAATAAAATAAATTGGAATATAACACTTAATCATTTTGTCAAAATTGGGTATATTTCAATAGAAGAATACGACTTATTGAAAGAGGTGCTGTTATGATTACCATACCTATTTGGTTATTTGTCGTCTTAGTTGTATTAAGCGCAGTATCACTTTTAATTTTTATTATTGAAATCATAGCGTATTGCTCAACATTAAAAATGGAAAAGGATTATCATAATCGTAAAAACAATGAATAAAATA
>Ga0310786_10012360_pt1 | contig 10572 bp, 6 predicted proteins | sample AusTroGonzalo_MG_FD_203881 | JGI IMG/M metagenome (GOLD analysis project Ga0310786, IMG submission 203881) | Bovine rumen microbial communities from tropical cattle in Woodstock, Queensland, Australia - Gonzalo_03 (v2) (version 2) | ecosystem: Host-associated > Mammals > Digestive system >...
AAAACCAACTAAAAAAAGTGTACTTTTTTTTCATTTTTTTTGAAATTTTTTTTATTTTTTTCTCTTTATTTTTTATATCTAATTAATAAAAATAAATTCACATAGTTTTATTTTATTTTTCGCTCTAATGAAATATTCATTAAATCTTTTGAAACATTTTATTTCAATCAACGATTCTGTGGAAAATATTGCAGACAAAATCACTTTGAAAACTGTAGAAGTAGAAGAAATCATTCAAAGGAAAATAGACAAACATATTGTAATAGGAAAAATAATGTCTGCAGAAAATCATCCAGATTCAGATCACATGAGTGTCTGCCAAGTTGATTGTGGATCAAAATGAAAATTTCAAATTGTTTGTGGAGCAGCAAATGTACAATGAGCACACTATGTAGTAGCTGCTTTGGAATGAGCATTTTTCAAAGAAGTTGGGATTATTATCACACCAAGGAAACTTCGCGGAGTAGATTCAAATGGAATGATTTGTTCAAAAAGCGAATTATGAATACCTGAAGATGCAGATAAACCTCGAATATGGGAATTAGATAAAGATTTTGATGATATTACAGATGCTGATTTGTGAACTCCATTGACTGATAAATACCCACGATTGGATTCTGCAGTAATCGATGTAGATAATAAATGACTTACAAATAGGCCTGATTTGACAGGTCATTTCGGTATGGCCGTAGATTTAAACGCCATGTACGATGATAGTCAGATATCTTACAACTGATTGACTAAATATTTTGATGAATTAAAAAATACAAATATATTAGAACTTATAAATAATAAATGAGCAACTAAAACTTGATTAAAAATCGAGACAGACAATGTAAATTCATATATTTTGATGGAAATAAATAATGTGACAGTTCGTCCATGAGAGATGCTTTCTAGACTTCATATGTATGATTTATGAAGTAAACCAATCTCAAATTGGGTAGATTTCAGTAACTTATTTATGAATATCACATGACAGCCTGTTCACTTTTTCGATGCAGATAAAATAAAATGAAGCATCATAGTGAGACAAGCAAAAGATTGAGAGAAGTTTGTGGATTTGTTTGAAAAAGAACACACATTACAATCCACTGATATGGTAATTGCTGATGAAGAAAAAGTATTGGCATTGGCGTGAGTTGTATGATGATTAGACTCTGGAATCACAGATAGTACAAAAAATATTTTAGTTGAGATAGCAAATTTTGATCCAGTATGTGTTAGGAAAACTTGAGTTAGATTAGGTTTGAGGACAGATGCAGAATTGAGATATGAGAAAAATATTAGTCCATCATTTAGTCAGTATGTATTTATATTCTTTTTGGATTTATTGAAATATTATTCAAAAGATTTATGAAGTTATGAGATTTGAGGAATTAGTCATTTCACACAATCTCAGAGACAAATATTAGGCGTAGTAGAAGCGGGTGTACCTGGTAAAAAATTAGAATCACTAAAAACAGGTCTTTCATTCTTCCAAAATATTATTCCAGTAGATTATATCGATTTACAAAATTTCATTTTCTGAGAGACTGTAGAATGATTTGAAGATACAGCTAAGACTATTTTGACTAGATTATGATTTGGAGTAAATTGAGAATATGTTTCAGTTCCATTTTGGAGATCTCCAGACGATATTACTATAGTACAAGATATATATGAAGAAGTAGCTAGAATTTATTGATATGAAAAGATCCCAAATGTAGCAATGAAATCTGAAATTAGTTTGCCAAAGACCTCAAGCTTGGTAAAACTTTCTAGAGCTATCGAAGAGAGTTTTGTTAGAGATTTTGGATTTGATCAAGTAGAGACTTACCCATGGGTAGACAAAAAGAGTTTGGAAATGTTTGGTGCAGATTTTGATAATTTATATTGATTAAAAAATCCAATCGACACAGACAAACCATATTTGAGAGATGATATTGATTATATCATGATAAATTATGTGACAAAGAATTGTAAATTCTTTGATGATTTTAGGATGTTCGATTTAGGTAGAATCTGGTCAAAGAAATATGATATCAAAAACGAAAAAGCAAAATTTGCAAATGAATTTGTTTGAGAAAGACTACAATTTGCAGGTATGTATTATCAAAAAACTACGAAATCTTGGGATGAAGATTTGCTACTTGAAGCAAAATGAGATATCGAAAAATTGTTTAATACACTTGGATTGACTTGAGAAATTTCTTATGAAAAGGCAGATAGAAAAGCTTATCATCCAAAAAAACAATGAAACATAGTTTATGGTGGTAAAGTTGTTTGATTTGTCGGAACAATCCATCCATTGATTTTGAAAAATTACAAAATCCCTGAGACAGCAAATTTAGTTTACGTTTCATTAGATTTGCCAACAATAAATGAATTCCTACAAAATACAGATTACGTAGTAGAGTGATATGAGACATTACAAGATCAAATAGTTTGGAGAGATTTGTGTTTCGTAATTGATGAAAATGTAGATTATGGTACAGTATTAGATGTAGCAAAGAATGTAAATGGAGTAAGTGATTTAGAGGTATTTGATTTGTACAAAGGAACAAACTTACCAGAATGAAAGAAATCTATAGCATTCAAGATAAAGATTAAATGAGAAAATATGCAGACAGAAGAAATCAATGCAGTAATGGACAAAGTAATCAAGAAAGTTGAAGCAACTTGAGCAAAATTGAGGGAATAATTATTTAATACTAATTATATTTATTATGGAATTTTTGAATGTAGTGAAGTCACGTCGTTCTTGCAGATTATACAAAAATGAACCAATAGATATGGATTTACTGAAAAAATGTATATTATTGTGAATGAATGCTCCATCTGCACGCAACGAACAACCACGAAAGTTTTTTGTATTAACAGATAGAGAAAGACTTGATAATTTATGAAATAATTTAAAATTTCATAAGCAGATGCTTTTATCTGCACCTTGTGCTGTATGTATAGCTTATGATCCAAAGGAATCAAGCTGTATAGAATATACATTTCAGAGCTTATCAGCTTGTGCTCAGACAATATTACTATCATTGGTAAATTATTGATTATGATGATGCCGACTTTGAACCTATCCTATGCAAGAAAATTGTGATTTAGCAAAAGAAATGTTTAACCTCCCAGAGTGAATAGAACCTTTTACTATATTATCTGTTTGAGTACCGGAATGAACTGAAGAATATAAGGCTAAAGAATGTGAAAAAGATGAATTAATTAAAGTAGTTTAAAATAAAAAACTCTCTATATGGAGAGCTTTTTTAGAAACATTTAAATTATTCTTGAAACAGTGTGATATCAGAAATTTGTGCCGCAAAATACGGTAAACCTTTGTCTGATTCTTTCCAGAACATGATAAAAGGTTTATCAAAATAAAAGTAACGATGCTCTACTTCTACATACTCTCATGCAGAAGTATTTTTGTACATTTCAATAAAAGCTTCGCTTTTTATATATCATCCAGATTTATTTAATTCAAATTCTATTGTTTGTAAAGCTTTTTCTATATTACAAACATCTCCATCTGCAGCTAAAAATGAATGATCTTCTAAATCTTCAAATTCTGTCAGTGTCTTTACTTTTAAATTAGGAACTTTTAGATAATCATCTTTTGTAAAATAATGCTTTCATTTGTAATTTTTATCTTCTTTTAGTATATTATAATAAATTTCCATAAAAGTGTTTCATTTTATTCATCTTGTTAATATTATGTCTTCTCATTCTTTAGTCTTTAATGCTACGGCAAAATCATTATCAGAATTATAATAATAAACATAAACTTGATTACGTAATTTGTTATCAGAGCTTCATTTTATTCAAAAATATTCTATATTGTTATATTTATCATCAAAATTTCATTTATCTAACTCATCAAAAGCATTTTCAAAATTAAAGATCTTTTTTAACATAGCATAAAATCCGTATCTTTTTTCAGGTTTTCAATCATAATAATCATCGCTTTGTGGTATATCAGACCAATCCAATTGATCTAAAATATCACTTGTTTCATTAAATTTTTCTTTGATTCAATTTTCTATAGCTGCTTTTAAATCTAGTGTCAAAAGTCCAAATTTGCTGAAGTAACTGTTTTCAGATAGATATTTGTTTGAAAATGTTTGCTTATTTAAATTTTCAACTACTTGTAACTGTGGATTGAAAACTACATCTTGTTTTACGACATTATTTACCATATCATTCCAAACCAATTGAAATGTTCAACACCGCATACTATCAGCTGTAACTTTATCATCGATAGATGGTAAAACACGTAAACTTCCATCATTTATAAAATTTGAATTTCACCAATTTCAAAAAGAAAAGTTTCTCTTCTTACAATATAAGAATCAAAGAGTCGTAAGTATAACTAAAAATATTACAACAATACAAATCCAGATAATTGTCCTTTTTTTCATTTTTTGAATTAAAACTTAAAATTTTAGTCGCTTGCATAATTATCGAAATATCATTGAACAAGTACTACTGGAGTACCTTTGTCTCCCGAACCACTTGTCAAATCACACAGACTACCAACCAGGTCTGTTATTCTTCTTGGAGTCGTACCTTCGGTTTCCATCTTACCTTTTAAATTAGCAGACTTTTTCCTAATTTCTTCTTTTATAGCTTTGACCAATTCTTCACCATGAAGCTCTGCTAATTTGTTATCTGAAATAAATTTTAATTTAAGTTCATTTGGTGTTCCATTTAGACCATTCGTATATGCCGGAGAAACAACTGGATCAGCAAGTTCCCAAATCATTCCAACAGGATCTTTAAAAGCACCATCTCCGTAAACCATAACTTCTATATTTTTTCCTGTTTTTTCTTTTAAGATTTTTTGGACAGTTTCTACTAATTCTTGTCAGTGCTCTGGAAATAATTTAACTTTTTCTTCTGTTGATTTATTTGATCCTAATAAACCATATTTTGAATTATATCCACTACCATTTACACTGGATGTCAAAATTTCATCCATACCAATTACTTTATTAGCACCGCTTTTGAGCAATTCTTTTTTTGTCCTAGCACGATTGTGAATATTACAAACAATTACATCTTTTACATAATCCAAAATTACTGATGCATGATTTGCAAATACAAAGTGAACTTTACATCATTCTGCTTCGACGAGTTCTTTGAAGAAATCGACGTAGTTAATACCAGTAAACGGGTGAACTAAATGACCAAACAGTTTGTTGTATGATTCTTCTTCTAAAACATCACTATATGGATTTATATTATGTTTTTCTAATTCATCTTCATCAAATAAATGGTTACCTACTTCATCAGCAGGATAGCTGAGTAAGATTGTAAGCTCTTTACATCATCTTGCAAAACCTTTTAATAAAAGTGAGAAGCGATTACGACTCAGTGGCGTTGGGAAAACAATTCAGATATGATCTACTCCAAATTTATTTTTTACATCTTGTCCAATTTGATCAACTGTTGCATAATTTCCTTCGGATATTCCAACAATAGCTTCTGTGATAGCTACAACATCACGGTCTTTAAATTCAAATCAATCGGACTCTTGAGCTTTCATTAAACTATCTACTACAATGTTTGCTAAATCATCTCATTCTTTGATTATAGGTGTCCTAATTCATCTAGCTACTGTACCTACACATCTTTCAGCCATAATTATATTATTAACAAATAAATATATACCATCATATACAAAAATTTTTAAATAATTCAATTATTTATTTCACATAATTTTTCTCAAAAACAATTTTCTATGAATTTTACATGGACCAAATTTTAAAATTGCATCCCTATGTTCTTTTGTTCCATATCATTTGTGCTTTTTAAAATTGTACTTTGGATACTTTTTGTCCATTTCATTTTCCATGATTCTATCCCTACTAACTTTAGCGAGGATTGATGCCATAGAAATTTCTTTGATTTTATCATCTCATTTTATCACAGTTTCTACCCTTATTCCCAAATCTTTATCCAATCAAAATTTATTATTTCAATCAATAATTAGTTCAATATTATCGTTATTTTCTTTTTGCCATTTTTCTATTTCTTTTTTGGTAACATGGGTTGTCCCTCTTTTTACCGTGCCCGGCTTTAGCAGGGAAGAGGGTGCCCGAAGGGCAGGAGATTTTTTTAATATTTCAAATATTCCTCTCTTAATTGCTAAATTCAGAGCTTTTGTCATGCCAAGTTTGTCTATTTCTATATTACTTACACTAGCTATTGCAAACAATATTTTTCAATCTTGCTGTAGTTTTTCGATTTTTGTAAACAAAATTTCTCTCTGTTTTTCAGATAATTTTTTACTATCCATAAATGGCTTTTTATCAAATTTCTTTAACGTCAAAACTATTCCTACATGCATAGGTCATGCTAATGGTCATCTTCATGCTTCATCAATATATAGTTTCATAAATACAAAAAATAATTAAGACCAAATAATTGTCTTAATTATTAATTATTAATAAATAATAAACAAGTATTTCTTACAAAATCCTTCTTAATTCATCCAATGTTGTCTTTCACTCCAACATCTTTAAAATTCAATCTTCTTTTAAGCTTAAAAATCAATTTTCTCTAGCTTTGGAATATAGATCAATTTCACTTTTTCATTCACCAATCAATGATTTGATTTCATCTGTAACTTCAAAAGACTCTATAATAGCAAATCTTCACTTATATCAAGTTTCATTACATTCACTACATCATACAGCACAAGGTAAGTTTCAATCAAAATTTATGTTCATACTAGGATTTGAATCTTTAATTTTTTTTATAGCTTCTTCTACTTCAGATTTTTCTGAAAAATTTCAAGGTCTTTTTGTAGCGCAGTGAGGACATAATTGACGGATTAATCTTTGAGCTATCACTAAATTCAAAGATGGTGCAATCATATATGGTTTTAGTCACATATTCAATAATCTTGAAATACTTTCTATTGCTGAATTTGTGTGTAGTGTAGTAAATACAGCATGTCATGTAAGAGCAGCATTTACACTAATTTCAGCAGTCTCCTTATCTCTAGTTTCTCATACCAAAATAATATCAGGATCGTGCCTCAGTATAGCTTTTAATCACGTTTCATAATCATATCATTTATTATAATTTATTTGAGATTGCTGTATTCAATCTAATTCATATTCTATAGGATCTTCAAGTGTAATTATCTTTTTTTTACCATCATTTAGATAATTTAAAATAGTATATAGTGTAGTAGTTTTTCATGCTCAAGTTGGTCATGTAAAAATAGTAATTCATGTGTTCTTTTCTACTCACCTTTTTAAAATTTCATAATTCCTTCCACTAAATCAAATTCATTCAAATGTAGATATTCATTTACCAGGATCCAAAAATCTAATTACCGTACTCTCTTCCACCATTCATGGCATAAAACTCACCCTGGCATCAACTTTTTTATTGTTTCAGTTTATATCAACAGCTTGAAATGAAAATCTTCAATCCTGTGGGATATAATCTATATTCATTTTTACACCAGATATGAATTTTATTTTTTGTAAGTATTTTTTGAAATCACTATGTGTGTATTTTAATATTTCTTGTAATACTCAATCAATTCTCAATCTCATCAAAATACCATCTTCTTGTGACTGAAAATGCAAATCTGAAGCTCATGTTTGAAAAGATAATCTAATCATTTCCATAATAAAGTCTCCAGTATCCATAGTATCTCTTTTTTCGAATATTTGTTTTATGGTTCATATTGCATAATTTCAACTAGCAATTCTCTCTTGTTCTGCTGCCATTTTCTTTTGTCTCTCTTGCTCTTCATATTCATCGTACCATTTCATAGCCTCATCAAATCATTCTTTGGATGTATAATAAATTTGAGTGGAAAATCACTTTGCTTTAATTTTTTCCAAAATATTATTTAAATCATCCGTTTTATTATTTGTTGTAATAATATACAACGTATTTCAGTCTTTATCAAAAACTATACATTCTGCAGCAATACATATGTCTCTACTCAAAACTTTGATTTCATCAAAATTTGGCTCTATGCCTTGTATATCTTCTATTTCTAATATTGCTTTTTTAAGCTTTTGCATAGTATGTAGATAATATAAATATACACAATTTTAATCAAAAATTTTTATTTTGCAAAAATTTGAGGACTTTTTTTTTATTTCATTTGCTTTATATAAGATTTTTTATATAAGTATAATTCAGAAATTTTTATTATATAAAAAATTTTTTATGTTAGAACGAATAAAAAGAATTTTTGGTTTAGATTACACAGAACAAGAAATCGCAAAACTTAGGGTAATTGTGAGAGACATAAACCACTTTTATGATGATTTTGATAAATTATCAGATGATGAGTTAAAAGCAAAAACTGAAGAATTCAAAGACAGAGTACAAAACAAATGAGAAAGTTTGGATGATATTTTGCCAGAAGCATTTGCAGTAGTAAAACAAGCTTGTAAGAGGATGTGCGGAAATACATACGATGTAAAATGAGAAAAAATGGTTTGGGATATGATTCCATACGATGTCCAATTGATTTGATGAATCATATTGCACCAAGGAAAAATAGCAGAAATGAAGACATGAGAATGAAAAACATTGGTAGCTACATTACCAGTTTACTTAAATGCTTTGGAGTGAAAATGAGTACATGTAGTCACAGTAAATGATTACTTAGCTTCTCGTGATGCATCATGGATGTGAAATCTTTACACTCGACTTGGACTTACAGTATGATGTGTGGTAAAATGAGTTCCTATCCAAAACAGGAAAGATGAATACGCAAAAGATATTACATATGTAGAAAATAGTGAATTATGATTTGATTATTTGAGAGACAATTTAGTTAAATCTATGAGACAGAGGGTTTTGACTCGAAGACCTCTAAATTATGCAATTATTGATGAGATAGATTCAATCTTGATTGATGAGGCAAGGACACCTTTGATTATCTCTGAAGCTAGAGAAGAACCAACAGAAAAGTATCAATATTATGCAAAGATAGTACAGACACTCAGACCATGTTCATGAAAGAAAAAAGTAAGTAAATGATTGCTTTATGAACTCATGAATGATGAAGAAAAAGGTAGTGATGTAGAAGATGGAGATTATTATATCGATGAAAAGACAAAGACAGTAGCCTTGAGTGGACAATGAATACAGAAATTGGAGCAAATGCTTGGAGTAGAAAACTTGTACAAAGATTTTGGTTTTGATGAGATTCATCATATAGAAAATGCCCTTAGAGCAAAAGCCGTATACGAAAAAGACAAAGAATATATCGTAAAAGATTGAGAAGTTTTGATTGTTGATGAGCATACAGGTAGGACGATGCCATGAAGAAGATTTAGTGAATGATTGCACCAAGCTATTGAAGCCAAAGAGTGAGTAGAAATCAAGAGAGAATCTCAGACAATGGCTACTATCACATACCAAAATTTCTTCAAACAATTCAAAAAAATGTGATGAATGACTGGTACTGCTGTCACAGAATGAGAAGAATTTAATGCAATATACGATTTAGATGTATTGGAAGTACCTACGAACAAAGAAGTAATTAGATTGGATCAACAAGACAAAGTATATTTCAATCAAAATGCAAAACGAAAATCAGTGAGAGAAACTGTAAAATTTTATCATGAAATAGGACAGCCAATTTTGATTGGTACTGCAAACATTGCTACATCTGAATATTTAAGTAAACTTTTGGAAAAAGATGGGATCAATCACTACGTATTAAATGCAAAATTTCATGAACAAGAAGCTCATATCGTAAGTAATTGATGAAAATACAAATCAGTAATAGTTTCTACGAATATGGCTTGAAGATGAACGGATATCAAATTGGAGAAATGATTAAATGATAAATTAGGAGATAACTATATAAATCGAGTAATAAGAAATATCAAAAATTGGAATATAAAATTGGATGTTTATTCTTCAAAAGAGTTTGAATTGACGGTTGAAGCCATCAAGAGAATTGCTTGAATTACAGATGAAGATATCAAACAAGCTGAGTTAAATGTAATAAAAACAGATAAATTCAACTTGGTAATTAAATTTAATCCAAAGAAAAAAGAAAAAACAGATATATTTGCAAAATTATACTTCAGTAATGTGGAATGATTAAATGTTCCTACAATAGAAAAAGATTTGCAATATTGATTGTTTGTAATTGGTACAGAGAAACACGAATCAAGGAGAATAGATAATCAGCTAAGATGAAGATCTGGAAGACAATGAGATCCTTGAAAATCTGTATTCTATGTTGCATTGGATGATTTGATTATGAGGAAAATGTGATGAGAAAAAATTATGTGAATTGCTTCAATGCTACTATCAAAAGATGATTTAGAAAATCTAGAATTAACTCAAAAACAATTCACAAGTTCAATTGAAAGAGCTCAAAAACAAATTGAGGCATGGAACTTTAGTACTAGAAAACACCTATTTGATTACGATAGTGTAATAGATAAACAGAGACATCAAATCTATGCAAAAAGAGATGAGATAATCGAAAGTGAATTAGATGAAGAGAAAAAGGTAAAATTTGTAGAAGATACAAAGCATGATCTCAAAAATATCGTTTCAATGCTTTTGAGTGTAAAGATAGAAGAA
>Ga0310786_10012362_pt1 | contig 10571 bp, 12 predicted proteins | sample AusTroGonzalo_MG_FD_203881 | JGI IMG/M metagenome (GOLD analysis project Ga0310786, IMG submission 203881) | Bovine rumen microbial communities from tropical cattle in Woodstock, Queensland, Australia - Gonzalo_03 (v2) (version 2) | ecosystem: Host-associated > Mammals > Digestive system >...
ATCTCAGTCTAACAACATCCAAGCAACAAGGAGCAAAACATGTCAGGTCACAGCCACTGGGCGACAATCAAGCGCGCGAAGGGCGCGGCGGACGCGAAGAAGGGCAAGATCTTCTCGAAACTCGGCAAGGAAATCACCATCGTCGTGAAGGCGAAGGGCGGCAACCCGGACAACAACCCGACGCTGCGCACCCTCATCGCGAAGGCGAAGGCGGCGCAGATGCCGAACGACAACATCGACCGCGCCATCAAGAAGGGCACCGGCGAGCTCGAGTCCGCCGAAATGGTGGACGCCCAGTACGAGGGCATCAAGGGCGGGACCGCCGTCGTCGTCCGCGTCCTCACCGACAACAAGAACCGCGCAGCGGCGGAGGTCTCGAACGTGTTCAAGAAGAACGGTCTCGAGCTTGCCAAGCCAGGCAGCGCGTCCCGCCTCTTCGATCGCATGGGCCAGGTCATGATTCCCGCGGCCGACGGCATCGACGAGGACAAGGTCACCGAGGTCGCGCTCGAGGTCGGCGCCGAGGACGTCATCTCCGAGGACGGGGGCTTCACGGTCAAGTGCCAGCCCAACGACTTCGTCGCGGTCGTCGAGGGGATCAAGGCGGCCGGCATCGCGATCGACGAGGAGAACTCCAACGTCGGGCTCGTCCCGAACATGACGAACCCCGTCTCCGACGTCAACGTCGCCAAGGCGATCAACAAGTTCGTGGACATGCTCGAGGACCTCGAGGACGTCCAGGACGTCTACACGAACATGGAGACGACCGACGAGGTCGACGCGGCCCTTGAGGCCGAGGGCTGATTTTCCCGATCCGGCTGCGCAGGGAGGAGCGACTATGAAGATTGAACACGTGGCGGTGGACGTGCCCGATCCTGAGGCGTTCAAGGCCTGGTGGTGCGAGAACCTGGGCTTCAGGCTCTCGTCCAACCCGGGCTTCATCATGGACGACACAGGCGTGACGGGTCTCGAGGTCTACCGCACGGGCGAGACGCCCGCCGCCCCCGACTACGCAGCCATGAACTCCATGACGTTCCACGTCGCGTTCGTCTCCGACGACGTAAAGGCCGACGTGGACCGTCTCGTCGCGGCCGGGGCGAAGCTCGAGCAGCTTAAGCTCGACTCGCCCGCGTTCCACATGGCGATTCTCCGCGATCCGTGGGGCGTGGCGATCCAGCTCTGCCGCCGCGAGAAGACGATTTTCCTCAAGTGAGCCCGGCGGGCCCGGCTTTTCGGAGCGGAGGGAGGTGGCGGCATGAGGGTTCTTTTTATAAGCGACGTACATGGCGTCCCGTCCGCGCTTGAGGCCGTGCTGAAGGTGGGCGAAAGCCTGGGCTACGACAAGATCGCGGTACTCGGCGACCTCCTGTACCACGGCCCGCGCAACGGCGTGCCGAACTTCTACGACCCGGAGAAGGTCGTGGCCATGCTCAACCCGCTCAAAGACCGCATCATCGCAGTCCGGGGGAACTGCGACGCCGAGGTCGACCAGATGCTGCTGGACTTCCCGATCATGGGCGACTACGCGGTCCTGGACGCGGGAGGGGAGACGTTCTTCCTCACGCACGGCCATATATGGAACGAGTTCCGCCTGCCGCCTCTCGGCATTGGCACCGTGCTTGCGCACGGGCACACGCACGTCCCGGAGCTGAAGAAGCTCGAATGCGGACTTACGATCTTCAACCCGGGCTCGGTGGCCCTCCCGAAGGGCGGTTCGTCGCGCTCCTTCGGATACTACGACGGACACGAGCTCAGGCACTACACGATATGAAAGTACCTGAGGGAAAGACCATCACGCTCACCCTGGTCTCCCACCAGGTGAAGGACAAGAAGATGCGCTGGGCCGTGAACCTGACGTTCCCGGGCGGCGCAGGCGATGGCGCCGTCCTGCCGATTTCCGTCGAGGACGGCGAGGGCGGGCCCGTGAAGTCCGCTGTCTTCGAGTTCGCGGGGAAGGCGATTCCGATAAAGGACGGCGTTGGGGAGCTCTCGTACGCCGACTTCATCAAGGGCAAGCACGAGAAGGCGATCTGGCTCAAGCGGCGCGGGATGGACCCCGTCCCCGGCGCCCTGACGTTCGCATGACGGAGGAGGGCTGCGGCATGACGGACCACGAATGGTACGAACTCGTGAAGGAAGGCGGCGACGCCGGCTGGAAGCTCGTCTGGGAGAACGTCATCGTCCCCGAGTCGAAGGCGGCTAAGAACGCCGACTTGATGAAGCGCTTCTCCCTGACAGACGGCGACCTGATGGGGATGCTGTACGAGGAGATGATAGGCCGCCGGAAGATCGACCTCTACCGCGACGACGGAGGCAGCCTGCAGGGATGGCTGAGGAAGTACGTGCGAGGCTACATCCTGAACGCCGACCCAAACAAGCACGGCGAGATATCCATCGACAACGCGCACCCCGACGCAGAGGACGGGCATACGGGGCTGGAGATGCCCGTGGACGACCTCGGAATGACCCGCAACGAGGTCTGGAACATGACGCACCTGTGCTTCAAGGACCTCTGGAACGAGGACCCGGAGCGTGCCTACGTGATGCTCTTCAAGACCAGGTTCCACCTTTCCAGCGAGGAGACCCGCGATCTGCTGGAGGTGTCGTCCGTCGCCAACGTCGACCAGATATTCTCCCGCGCGGTGAAGTTCATGCGCAGGGCCTGGGTCGAGCACGACGAAAACGGCATGTAGCGGACATCGCCTGCGCCGGAGGGGCCTCCGTCGCAAAAAGCGGCCCGCCCCCGTCGCAACTTTGTCATGGAATCGCCGCGGCAGGATAGTGTATAATCTACGCCACAAACCCAATAGAATCGAAAGGACAGAGACACATGGAAAAGCTCAGCTACGCAGAACTTGAACGCCAGGGATACAAGGGCTATCTGCTGAAGGACGCGCCGGAGCGCGTGCTGCAGTTCGGGGAGGGGAACTTCCTCCGCGCGTTCGTGGACTACTTCTTCGACCGCCTCAACGAAGAGGCAGGGTTCAACGGCAAGGTCTGCCTCGTGCAGCCGATCGCCGGCGGCGACTTCGTGCGCAACGCCATCAACGAGCAGCAGGGGCTCTACACGCTCTACCTGCGCGGGTTCGAGAACGGCGAGAAGGTGAACGCGAAGCGCGTGATCTCGTCCGTCTCCCGCTGCATCAACCCCTACGTCGACTTCGACGCGTTCCTCGCGAACGCCGCGAACCCAGACCTCCGCTTCATCGCCTCCAACACGACCGAGGCGGGCATCGCGTACGACCCGGCGTGCAAGTTCGACGACAAGCCGCCCGCGAGCTTCCCCGCGAAGCTGACGCGCTTCATGTACGAGCGCTTCCGGCTCTTCGGCCCGGAGAAGGGCAAGGGCTTCGTCATTCTCTCCTGCGAACTCATCGACCACAACGGGCAGGAGCTGCGCCGCTGCGTCGAGAAGTACATAGCGGACTGGAAGCTCGGCGACGACTTCGCCGCGTGGGTCAGGGGCGAGAACGTCTTCTGCTCGACGCTCGTCGACCGCATCGTCACCGGCTATCCGAGGGGCGAGGCGGCGGCGCTCAACGAGGCCAACGGCTACGTTGACAACGTCATTGACACGGGCGAGTGCTTCGGGTTCTGGGTCATAGAGGGGCCGCAGTCCATCGTGGAGGAGCTGGGGCTCGACAAGGCCAAGCTCCCGATCATCGTCGTCGACGACCACACGCCCTACAAGCAGCGCAAGGTCCGCATCCTCAACGGGGCGCACACGTCGTTCGTCCTCGGCGCGTATCTGAAGGGCTTCGACATCGTCCGCGACTGCATGAACGACGACGGCGTGAGGGGATTCATGGAGGAGACGATCTACGACGAGATAATCCCCACGCTCACCCTTCCGGAGCAGGAGCTCAGGGATTTCGCCCACTCCGTGACGGAGCGCTTCAAGAACCCGTTCATCGACCACCGGCTGCTCGACATCTCGCTCAACTCGGTGTCGAAGTGGAAGGCCCGCTGCCTCCCGAGCGTCAAGGGGTACTTCGCCAAGTTCGGCAAGCCCCCGAAGAACCTCTCCGCATCCTTCCGCGCGCTCGTCGAGTTCTACTCGCGCGGCGAGAAGTGGAACGCCGAGGGCAACGCGCTCGAGGCGAAGCGCGGCGAAGAAACGTACCTCGTGCGCGACGACAGGAAGGTCCTAGAGTGGTTCCTCGCGAACCGCGGCTGCACCCTGGACGAGCTCGTCGGGAAGTGCGCGGCCAACGCGGACTTCTGGGGCGAGGACATCAACAAGTACCTCTGAGCGGGCACGGCGATGGAATCCATCCAGATACATCCCTCCGACAACGTCGAGGTGCTGCTCAAGCCGCGCGGCGACGTCCCGGCCGGGCACAAGCTCGCGCTCCGCGACATAAAGGCGGGCGAGAAGGTCGTCAAGTACGGCTTCCCGATAGGCGTGGCGACAAAGGACATCGCGAAGGGCGAGTGGGTCCACGTCCACAACGTGAGGACGGCGCTCGGCGAAGACGCCGACTACAGGTACGAGCCTGCGTCCGGCGCGAAGCGCGCAGCCTCCGCGCCCGGCGATGCGCCGACCTTCGGCGGCTATCTGCGCGCAGACGGCAGGGCGGGGATCAGGAACGAGATATGGATAGTCCCGACGGTGGGCTGCGTGAACTCCACCGCGACGAAGCTCGCCGCCGACAACCAGGCGCTTGTCGGCGGCGCGGTCGAGGGGCTGTACGCCTTCACCCATCCGTACGGATGCTCGCAGACGGGCGCGGACCACGCGCAGACGCGGAAGCTCCTCGCCGCCCTCTGTCACCATCCCAACGCGGGGGGCGTCCTCGTCCTCTCCCTTGGATGCGAGAACCTGACCCCTGCGCAGTTCCGCGAGGCCCTTGGGCCGGTGGACGAATCCCGCGTCAAGTTCCTCGTCTGCCAGGACGTCGGCGACGAGTTTGCCGAGGGCGCGAGGCTGCTCGCCGAGATCGCCGGGGCCATGAAGGGCGACAGGCGCACCCCGACGCCCTTGTCCAAGCTTGTCGTGGGGATGAAGTGCGGCGGTTCCGACGGGCTCTCCGGCATCACGGCGAACCCCGTGGTCGGCAGGTTCAGCGACATGCTGGTGGGGCTGGGCGGGTCAACCGTCCTCACCGAGGTCCCGGAGATGTTCGGCGCCGAGCCGATGCTCTTCAACCGAGCGGCGTCGCGCGAGGTCTTCGACAAGGCGGTCAAGGTCGTCTCGGACTTCAAGCGCTACTTCACCTCGCACGGCGAGGTCGTGTACGAGAACCCGAGCCCGGGCAACAAGGCGGGCGGCATCACGACGCTCGAGGACAAGAGCTGCGGATGCGTCCAGAAGGGCGGCAGCGCCCCGGTCGTCGACGCGATAGGCTATGCGGACCCGGTCGTGAGGCAGGGCCTCAACATGATGTCCGGCCCGGGCAACGACCTAGTCTCCGCCACTGCGCTCACGGCGGCGGGCGCGCACCTCGTCCTGTTCACGACTGGGCGCGGCACTCCGTTCGGGGCCCCTGCGCCGACGGTCAAGATATCGACGAACACGCCGCTCTTCAGAAAGAAGCCGGGGTGGATCGACTTCAACGCGGGAACCGTCGCCGACGGCGAGGAGACGCTCGACGAGGCGGGACGGCGCCTGCTGGACTTCGTCGTGGAGGTCGCGTCCGGCAGGCAGACGAACTCGGAGAAGGCCGGTGCCAGGGGAATCGCCATATTCAAGGACGGCGTTACGCTTTAGTATGCAACCCACATCAAAGGAAAAAGGAAAATGGAATCCATAAAGCTCAAGTCCAAGGAAGAATGCATGTGGGACGCGGCGTCCCTCGGCGAGATCATGCTCAGGCTAGACCCTGGCGACGGCCGCATCCACACCGCCCGCGAGTTCAAGGTCTGGGAGGGCGGCGGCGAGTACAACGTCGTGCGCGGACTCCGCCGGTGCTTCGGGATGAAGACGACGACCGTGACGGCGTTCGCGGACAACCCGGTCGGACGTCTCGTAGAGGACTTCATGCTGCAGGGGGGCGTGGACACGAGCCACGTCATCTGGCGCAAGTACGACGGCATCGGGCGCGAGGTGCGCAACGGGCTCAACTTCGTCGAGCGCGGCTACGGATGCCGCGGCGCGAGGAGCTGCGCCGACCGCGGGCTCACGGCCGTGAGCCAGCTCAAGCCGGGCGACGTCGACTGGGACGGGCTCTTCGGCAAGGAGGGCGTCAGGTGGTTCCACACGGGCGGAATCTTCGCCGCGCTCTCCGAGACGACGGCCGAGGTCTGCATCGAGGCGCTGAAGGCCGCGAAGAAACACGGCACCGTGACGTCGTACGACCTCAACTACCGCGCCAGCCTCTGGAAGTCCATCGGCGGGCAGGAGAAGGCCCAGGCCGTCAACAAGGAGATAGCGAAGTACGTCGACGTGATGATCGGCAACGAGGAGGACTTCACCGCCGCGCTCGGCATCGAGGTCGAGGGCGTCGACAAGAACCTTACGACGCTGCCGATAGAGGGCTTCAGGAAGATGATCGACAGGGCCGTGTCGATATACCCGAACTTCAAGGCCGTAGCCACGACGCTGAGGTCCGTCAAGTCCGCGACGGTCAACGACTGGTCTGCGATCTGCTGGTACAAGGGCAAGCTGCACCAGTCCGTGCAGAGGCCGGCCCTGGAGATATACGACCGCGTCGGCGGGGGCGACTCCTTCGCGTCCGGCCTGATATACGGCTTCATGACTTTCGACGACGCGGAGAAGGCCGTCAACTACGGCGCGGCGCACGGGGCCTTCGCCATGACGACTCCCGGCGACACGTCGATGGCTACCAAGGCCGACATCGAGAAGATGGTCGGCGGCGGCGGCGCGCGCGTGGACCGCTGACGCGGTCCGGCGCGGGGCGCTCCCTCATCTGCCGGAGAGCGCCCATCCCGGATACGGCGTGCGGATCTCCGCCGGATCGCCCGAGACCGGGTGCAGGAAGGCGGCGGAGAGCGCGTGCAGGCAGTGCCCGGTCTGGTTCTCTACCGCGAACGCCCCGTACAGGCGGTCGTTCACTATGTGCATCCCCGCGAACGCGAGCTGAGCGCGTATCTGGTGGGTGACGCCGGTGTGGATGACGACTTCCAGCAGGGTACGGTCCTCGTTCCCGACGGTGAAGTGCTCGACGGGGCGGAACTGCGTGACGGCGTGCATGGGCTTGAGGGCGCGGCACTCCGATTCGCACAGCCTGTTGCTGTGTGCGTCTATCATCCTGCAGTACGGCAGCGACGGATCGTGCGCAAGGTCGTTTTCCAGCGTTCCGCCGACGGCGAACGCCCCCTCGACCAGGGCAAGGTATGTCTTCTTCACCGTCTGCGCGGAGAACTGCGCGCGCAGGGCGTCGAAGGCCGCGGCCGTGCGCGCGACAAGCACGAGGCCTGACGTGTCCGCGTCTATGCGGTGGAGGGCGCCGGCCATGAGTGGCCTGTCCCCGAGGGGTATGCACTCCGGGTATCTGGCGGCGACTCCGTTCATGAGCGTTTCGGTTTCCGTGCACGAAAGCGGCTGGACGGGCAGCCCGGCAGGCTTGTCGAAGGCTAGAAGGGCGTCGTCCTCGAAGACCGCGGATACTTCGACGTGCGGGTTCGGGCGAACCAGGTTGTCGCAGGCCTCCATCAGCCGGCGGACCTCCACGCGCTCGCCTCCGCGCAGCTTCGCGCCCTTCGGCGCCCTGCGTCCGTCGACCAGGACGGCTCCGTCGGCGATGGCCTCCCTCACGAAGGCGCGCGTCGTCGTCGGGAAGGCCGACAGCAAGGCGGCGTCCAGTCGAACGCCGCCTCTGCAGTTCTTGAACTCGCAGCCCTCCAGCATCGGCCTCCGTCGTCAGTCGTAGCGGTCAAGGACCGAAGGCGCGATCGGGGCGAGGCCCTCCCACGAGCGATCAGACGCCCACGGCAGGTTGGTGTCCTCCGCGTTGTCCGCGATGCAGCCCGCGAGAAGGGCTGCGGCGGCTGCCGCGAGCAGGACCTTAGTCAGCGAAGATGACATCGTCGGCCTGAAGCTTGGTGTCGTCCTGCGACCAGTTGGACAGGATGTCGCAGATGATGTAGTTCTTGCCGGGAACCTCCTGACGAAGGCGGATGCGGCCGACGAACTCTCCGGCGGGGCCATTGTAGCCGGAGCGCTTGATGCCGAACTCGATAGGAGGCAGCGGACGCGTCATGTCGTCGCCCTTGAGCTCCTTCATGGCGGCCGGGGTGAACTCGACGATTGCGAACATGTTCTCGTTGTCGGCCTCGATGATCTTGCCCTTGTCTCCGGCCGGGACGGAGGTGATGGTGCCGGCTTCGGTGCGGGTGCCGTTGTTGAGGTCCCTCTGGAGCTCCTGCACGAGCTTCTTGAGCTGGGCCGTGAGCTTCTTCTCCTTCTCGAGCTCCTCCTTGGCGGCCTCAGTCTCGTCGTGGGCCGTGACGACCTCGTCCTTGAGAGAGGTGATCTCCGCGTTGAGCTCGTCGATCTGCGCCTTGATCTTGATGATCTGGTTTTCGAGCTCGGCCTTCTCGGACTCGAGCTTGGCGATCTTCTCGTCGCGCTCCACGATCGTCACCTTGTCCTGGCGCGCCTCGGGCTTGAGCTTGTTGACCTCGGCGACAACCTTCTCCAGCTGCTCGCGGAGGATCGTGATGGCCTCGCGCGTCGCGGCGAGGCGGTCCTTCTGCACTTCAAGCGCCTTCTTGAGCTGCTTGAGCAGGACATCCTCCGGCGAGTCGCGGGTCCTCTTGTCGGTGCCGTCGAGGACGGGCTTGCCCAATTCGTCGAGCACGTAGATCTGGCGCAGCTTGCTGCGCTCGGCCTCGCCCCATGTGAAGTACTTGTGGTCGAGCTTCTCGAGGTAGTAGGCGTAGCCCTTTTCGTCGAGGACGTCCTCCTGGTCGGGCGTGTCGATTATCTTGGCCTCCACAGGCGACACGTCGACGAGCAGCTCCTTCTTCGCGTCCTTGTCGTCGTCGTCGCCAGTCTCCGTCATGTGGGAGACGTCCATGATGAAGTCTTCCTGCATCCGGTTGCGGTCCTTCATCTCGGTTCGCTTCTCGTTCAGCTGGAACTCGAACCAGAGCGCGACGCCCGTGAGTATCAGAAACAGGTATATGAATACATGCAGTGCCTTGTTCATAAAAGTTTCACCTCTATGACTTGCTTTTTTTCTGAGGGGTTACCCTCTTTTTTCCTTTCGATGTGTCTTCCCCACCGTTCAACAGTTGCAAATCATACCTTATTTTCCGTCATAAGGCAACTGTTTTTTGGTAAAATACTCGCGATGCCATTCAAGGTACTAGATGAGGATTCGCGCACACAGGCCCGTCTCGGGCTGCTGGAAACCGCGCACGGGGCCGTGAAAACGCCTGTTTTCATGGACGTGGGCACCCTTGGCTCGGTGAAGGCGCTGGAGCCGCGCGACCTCGTGGAGACCCGCGTGCAGGTTGTGCTCGGGAACACCTACCACCTCATGTTGCGCCCCGGCAGAGAGGTCGTCGCGGCAGCCGGGGGGCTGCACCGCTTCATGGGGTGGGACGGCCCGATCCTGACCGATTCGGGCGGCTTCCAGGTCTTCTCCCTCGCCAAGATGAGGAAGATCACGGAGGAGGGGTGCCTCTTCAGCTCGCACATCGACGGGCATGAGTTCTTCCTGGGGCCGAAGGAGTCGATGGACATGCAGCGCGTCATCGGGTCCGACATCGCCATGGTCTTCGACGAGTGCCTGCCGTACCCGTGCGACCGCGCGCGCGCCGAGAAGTCCGTCGAGCAGACGCTCCGCTGGGCCAGGGCGTCCAAGGAGCAGCCGCACGCCGACGGCCAGCAGGTCTTCGGCATCGTGCAGGGCGGGGTCTACGACGACCTCCGCCGCCACTGCGCGGAGGAGCTGGTCGGGATCGGCTTCGACGGATACGCGATAGGCGGCGTCTCCGTGGGCGAGCCGGAGGAGTGCATGTACCAGGCGGTGGAGGCGAGCGTGCCGTTTCTCCCGAAGGACAGGCCTCGCTACGTGATGGGGCTTGGCGTCATGCACCAGATGGCGGAGTGCGTGGCGCGCGGCGTCGACATGTTCGACTGCGTGATCCCGACGCGCATCGCCCGCCACGGCACGGCCATCACGCGGCGAGGGAACGTCGCGATAAAGGCCGCGAAGTGGGCGTTCGACCAGGGGCCGGTCGAGGAGGGGTGCGAGTGCTACTGCTGCCGCAACTTCACGCGCAGCTACGTGCGGCACCTGCTGAACGCCGGCGAGATACTGGGGCTGAGGCTCCTCACCATACACAACGTATTCGCGCTGAACCGTTTTATGGAGGAAATGCGCGCGGCGATAGCCGGCGGCGTCTTCTCCGAGTGGAAAGAACAAGTAACGAAAGACACGAAAAATGAACGAGACACCTGAAGCAACAACGATGACCGAGGCGCCCGCGACGGACGCCGCCATGACCGCGACCGTCGAGCAGCCCGCGCCCGAGCAGGCGCCCGCCGCGCCCGAAAGCCCCTGGGCCGGGTTCATGATGCCGCTTCTGCTCATCGCCATATTCTACTTCATGTTCCTGAGGCCGCAGCAGCGCAAGGAGAAGGAGCGCCGCAACATGAT
>Ga0310786_10012363_pt1 | contig 10571 bp, 6 predicted proteins | sample AusTroGonzalo_MG_FD_203881 | JGI IMG/M metagenome (GOLD analysis project Ga0310786, IMG submission 203881) | Bovine rumen microbial communities from tropical cattle in Woodstock, Queensland, Australia - Gonzalo_03 (v2) (version 2) | ecosystem: Host-associated > Mammals > Digestive system >...
TCATGGCCCATTCTGCCTTGCCTTCGTTGCTCGGACCTTCTTTTCCGCAGGTGTATTGACCCGCATCGCCACCGGCGACACCGAATTCGCCCATGTTCAGAGGAACATGGTCTACACCGTTGATGTCGGGGTACAGCCGCAATGCCTGCTGGTTGTAGTATTTCATGCTGTCCGGTGCGACGATGGCCTTTGCTGCATCGCCACGGCAGTCGTAACCGTGACCCTGATGGGTATAGGTATAGGGCTGGTAGAAGTGTCCACTAAAGATGATGTTGCCGTCAGCCGGTAAATGCAGCGAGGGAAGGTCGCCGAATTTTGCCATATGGTATGATTCGAACATAATGGTCTTGCCGGGGGCTGCTGCGCGGATGACTGTGTAGGCGTCGTTCATCAGCTGATCCACGATGGTATCGTAGGGGATGCTGGGCTCGTTCAGAATTTCAAGAACGACCATGTTGTCGGGGAAGGCGTTCAAGGTCGATGCGACGTGGTTCCACATGCCAAGGAAGTGGGTCTTTTCTTCCTGGAACTTTGCTGCGTTGTAGAGGCACTTTTCTTGTTTCTGGGTTTCGTAATTCCATCGGCTGCCGCCGCCGCCGGCGCAGTTCAGGTCATTGTAATGATGGAAGTTCACGACGACGGCGAGTCCGTTGGCGATGGCGAGATTGATGTCTTCAATGACGCCCTGCAAACGGTTGGCGTTCACGGTGTGCGTGGTCTTGTCGGCATCCTGGTCCCAGCGGACCGGAATGCGGACGGAGTTGAAACCTGCGGCCTTGATGATGGCGAAGTCCTTGTCGCGGATGGGGTTTCCCCAGCCGTTATCGTCGGAACCTTCGGATTCCCAGGCGTTGCCCAGGTTGATGCCTCGGCCGAGGAGGGCGTTCATGGTCCTTCCTGCGGTGTAGTCGACAGGGATGATTTGCCGCGTGTTGCTGGGTTGGTCGCTGCCCTTGTATTCGGGCAGGGCGGCCGTTCCGTTATCGCAAGCCCAGAAGGCGCATCCGATTGCGATCGCAGTAAGTGTAAAAAGGTGTTTCATCATAGTGACCCCCAAAACAAAAAGTTTTGTACTCAAAGTATCTGTTCTCAAAATCTATATCAAAAAAGAAAAATAAAAAAATGCGTAATAGAATTGTGTGTTTACGCTTGAGTCCATTGTGACTGATGTCATTTGTCTTAATTTGTAAACAAAACTAAACGTTGACTGCTGAAAAAAAACTGTATACGCTTGAGTCCAGTGTTTACACGGCTTGGCAAGCGGTATTTCGTTGATGGATCACGTTTTGCAAAGCCTTTTTTGCAAAGAGAGAATTCGACTTTCTCAAAAAACAAGCTATATTGTAGGTGATCCGAATTTGGAGAATTGTACCTATTATGAATGGAAACTTAAAAAAAGCCATTTGGAAGTCCGCTCTAGCGGCGATGCTTCTTGCTTCATCTTCTTTTGCTGGCTACGGTTTTAGCGATTACCGCGACCGCGACCAGTCTCACTTTGTCATGAAGGAACCCAAGCCGTTCCGTCCTGATAAGGAAGTTGTCACCGTTGTCATGCGCGAGGCCATTCCTCGTGGTGGTGGTTACACCTACCAGTATCCGCGTGAAAACCCCGAACCGGTACTCACGGATAAGTATGCCATGGAAGGTGCGCTCTCCATGGAAATCGAACTTATCGCAAGCGACTACTCCGGTGTGGCAATCTGTATTGCAGGTTCCGTGGACTTGACTCCTTATCTCGAAGAAGGCGTTCTCGAATTTTGGCTCAAGGGTGCCCAGGGTGGCGAAAACGCCCTGTTCGTGCTCGTTGACGACGGCGTGAAGAGCAACGGCGAATCCCTCCAGGTGAAGCTCCGCTCCAAGAGCCTTGGTGAAATTACGACTGAATGGAAGCACTTCAGCATTCCTCTGAAGCTCTTCGGCAATACCGGTGTTTACTGGGATGCGAAGAACACGCGCGAAGTGATGCTCCCGTTCGCATGGTCCAACTTCAAGGGTTTCCGTCTTGAAGTCCGTAAGGACGAAAACGAATCCTTCAAGGTTTGGATCGACGATATCGTGATCAAGAAGCACGGCAAGCCGTACGAAGGCCCGGCTCATTATCCGTTCCGCAACGAGATTTAAGAGGATTTTATGCGCAAATCAGTTTCTTCCCTTTTATTAGCGTCTAGCCTCGGTGCTGCATGGGCTCTTCCTCCGCAGTTGCAGCTTGATTCCCTCCACGCTTCGTTGGATACCCTTTCCGGTAACATGGAATCTACGCTCCTCGGCAAGGACGATCTGCCACTGGCAGTCTCCGGTTACATGGCTTTCCGTTTGAAGAATTTCCACTATTCCGAAGAAAGCCCCTGGGTTCAGAGCGATAAGGCTCGCACAGCCGTCGACGCCGTCTTGAACGTGAACGTTGTCGCTATGCCGAACTCCTACATTACGTTGTTCACTAACTTGTCTTTCCCGTTCGACTTGAGCGGTACTTATGCCAACAAGTACGCTAAGAATCCGACTGAAGCTCCGGGCAACTACAACGAACGCGCTCTCTACGACCACTCTACCGACTACTATTCTTCGACGATCAACGAAGAATTGAACGTCGGCGTTGATATCCGTGCCGGTGTCTTCGGCGCCTACATCACTGCCGGTGGCGTTATCTGGGCAAACGCTTCCCCGCTTACCATGTGGGAACGTGAAACCAACCCGCGTTTCGTATGGCAGTACGAACTTTTCGAAGACGAAAAGACTGTTTCTACCTACTATAAGGAAAAGGCATTCAAGCCGGTCAAGGAAGGTGGTCGTGCATTCTGGACGAACCGTTCCTTCGGTGGCGTGTTTGCTAACGTCTATCAGCTCCCGTACGACTTCAAGGCCCAGTTCCTCGTGTCCCAGCCGGCAGATGCCGATATGGGTACTCGTGATGGTCTTCGCATGTACGGTGGTCAGCCGGGCGAACTCGAAATGATGGGTAGCTACGATTTCCGTGGTACTGTCCTTCATGGCCGTATCGCCAAGGAAAAGATTGCTGACAATCTTACCGTCGGCTTGAACTATATGGGCGTGACCTATGATGAAGGCATCATCGACGAAGAAGAATTCCGTAGCCAGTGGGTCAACAACGGCATGAGCCCGACCCTCCTCAACACTCACGTGATTACCGCCGACGTCAAGGGCAACGTTACCCCGAAGCTCTACTTGATGGCCGATGCAGGCGTGAGCATCACGGATTCCACGGTCTTCTACCAGTCCGAAGCTGTGAGCAACTTCAATCCTGATGACAAGCAGTCGGGTTACTCCAGAAATGCAAAGAGATCCAGCACGGCTGATCCGAAGATCGGTATTTATGTGAAGGCCCAGAGCAAGTATGTCGAAGGTTGGCCGATGACTGCTGAACTCGTGTACTTCCAGCCGGGCTTCTACTCTCCGTACTCCCTTTCTAACCCGTCCCGTTTCCCGGGCTGGCGCAAGGACGAAACCTACCTCAATGCAGGCGCCCTCCGCTACTCCCCGAACATGGCCGGTATCAACTTCAAGTTGGAACCGAGCTTCAACCGCGGTTACTTTGACTTCCAGTATGCCCAGCATCGTCAGATCGATCCGGGTCAGGACGTGATCGCTTTCAACTACCGTTTGAACGGCCGCAATATGTGGGAAAGCTCCAACTCCTGGACCAAGCACAAGCCGCTCTTCGTGGCTGACTCCGGTAACGCTGCCGAAGCCGCCCGCTACATCGCTCGTGCCGGTGTGCAGAGGGATGCAGGTGAAGGCGTGAAGATGGACCGTCAGCGCGGTGGTCTTTATGGTGGTACCTGGGAACTGTGGGAATCCTTCGCTGCTTACGACAACGGTGCCCAGGTGGCAAAGCAGGAAGTTCCGACCCATGCCAAGTGGTCTACCTACTTGTCCTTCATGGGTGGCTACGACATCAGCCACTGGCTGCATACCGACCGCAACATCATGATGACGGCTTTCGTCGCCCTCTCCGGTGTTTCGACCTCGTTTGCTCCGATCGCTGTTTCCGAAAAGCAGTCCAACATGCTCATGATGAGCTTCTATGGCCAGTTTGAACCGACTGTCGCCGTGACCCCGACCTTCCACATGGTGGGTATCCTCGGTCTCGAAACCTTCAGATCCGAAAAGGCTTACAGAGCAGTTTCTGTGACCAATTCTACCGGTAAATGGCAGAAGGCCAATCCGACTTACACTTACGAAGTCAGCCCCTTCTACTACGAAAAGTGCCCGATCAACTATAAGGACTTTGCCATCGGCTTGGGCTTTGACTGGGACTTCTCTGACCGCGTAGGCCTCCACTTCCGTTACAAGTTCATGACGCACTCTGACGAACTCGTTCCTGAAAATGATTGGCATTCCCATTACATCGCTGCTGAAACCAAGGCATGGTTCTAAGGGAGGTTGCTAAAAATGAATATGAAAATGAAAAGAATTTTATTCGCCCTTCTTACTGCTTCGGTAGCCTCTTCGGCTTCTGCAATTGCGGATAACCAAAAGGCATTGCAAGCAAAGGCCGATAGCGCCAATGCCAAGCGTGGTGTTGAAATTACTGGTAGCATTCGTGCTGTTGCCCAGCGTTCTAGCTTCGATACGGATCAGGATCCGTCGAGCCTTAACACGATGCAGGACGTCGAACGTAACGAATTCGTGACTGCCGACTTGAACTTCGGCTTCCGTCCGTACGAAAATGTCCGCGCCAACGTGATGATGCGCCTCGGTGGCGGCATGCAGGAATACTTCGCTGCCGCAGCTAAGACTCTCGAAGCCAAGTGGCTCAACGTCGAAGGCAATATCGGCAATTACCTCTACTGGGTTGTCGGTGACTTCCGCGAACAGATCTCTCCGCTGACGATTTTCAATCCCGGTGTCGACATCATGTACGAACCGACGATTTTCGCCCGCAAGCGCCACATGGCCGAAAAGGAACAGCTCCTCGAAGGCAACAAGCGTAACCTTCAGGGTGCTAGCATCCAGTTCCGCAAGGAAATCAATCCTTCGATCGGTGAACTCCGTGCCGAAGCCTTGTTTGCCCGCGTGAACCGCGTTTCTGTCCTTGACTTTAGCGGTGCCGAAGGCAACATCCTTCCGAACGATACCGAAATTGACGGTTTCTCGCTCGCTTCCAATACGGATAAGTTTGTCGCTGCCGGTAACTTCGAACTCTTTCCGCTCCAGAAGAATGTTTACGTCGGCTTGACTCCGATGTTCATCTTCGACAACGAAAAGACGAAGACCTATATCTACCGCCACGAAGACCCGTCCTCCTACGTTCCGGGTGCTGAATATGTCCGTCAGCTCGTGAATCCGTACGAAGATTCTCCGCAGCAGACGCTCGTCTTTAGCGGTCGCGTCGGTGCCGATGTGTCTGGAATCCTCAACAACAAGAACCTCATTCTTGACCTCGTTGCAGAATATGCAATGTCTATGGACAAGGTCAAGACTGCTAATTCTGCGCCGGATCCTACGACTGGCGAAATGGTTCCTGCCGGATACCTCGAAGAAAACGTGAACGGTTCTGCCTTGCTCGCTACCTTGAATGCTGGCTACAAGGTTGAATCCTGGAATGCGGCTCTTGCCTTGGACTTTATTCGCAACGACGAAAAGTGGTTCAACAATCTGGCCCAGTCCCCGAGCTTCTTTGCTCAGCGAATCCTCAACTCCGATAAGGACGGTAACACGGTCAAGTATGGCGTGAACTCTCCGCTCTACTCCACCTTCGACGCTCTCTACAACTACTCTCCGAAGTTTGCAGCATCGGAACGTTCTCTTGGTACCGATGACGTCAAGATCAGAGACGGTCAGAGCCAGAGCTACAATGCCGGTATTTACAACAAGAACTCTTGGGGTTCCAACGTCTACTCCCGCGCCCAGCTGGCCCTCTTGAGCCAGATGACGGACGATGCACTTCAGCTCGCTTTGCCGAACGGTCTTGCTACTCCGAACCGCATGGGTGTCCGCGCCAACATCAAGGGCGACTGGGAACAGAAGGTCGAAGCCCAGATCCTTTTCGACATGTTCAACCAGGTGAAGGTCGCAAATCCTGAATTTGACAAGGTCTCCTACATGGAATACGGTGCAGGCCTCAAGTTCGATATCGCGAAGTTCATTGGTGCAAGTTACAACAAGACTGCTGAAATCGCCGGTTCTTACAAGCATTCCGAAGGCAAGACGACGCTTCTTCCTGGCTCTGTTGCGACAACGACGCTTGGAATTACCGAAGGAAAGGTTTCTAGCGACTTTATCAACGTTGGTCTTTCTGCCCAGTTCTTGCCGCGTCTCGGCATCACGGCTGGCTTCCAGATGATCAATTCCGACTACGGTTCTTTGCTCGGTAGCGTTCTCGGAACCAATGCTTCCGTCGGTCGTGACGTTCCTCTCATGAAGAGCAAGCAGATGCAGTGGATGGTCGGCTTTGACTATGTGGTTGGCGACAACGCATGGCTTGCCATCAACTACGGCATGGTCAATGTCAAGAACGACTACAATACGAACGCTCTCGAAGGAACGACTCGCAACTTGCCGGACTACTTCAGCTCTAAGTTAGGTGACGGCGCCTTGGGTGTCTACAAGCATGAATTTAGTCAGTCTATCTTTGAAGCTTCCATTAATGTGGAATTTTAATGGGAGGTAACTAGAATGAATTTCAATATGAACATGCGCAAATTTTTACTGACCTCCGCTGTAGCCCTTTCGGCAGTGTCTGCATTTGCTGCAGACAACAATGCTGAAGTTGTTACACAACAGAAGTCCTTGCTCGAAAAGTTGGATTCTCTCAACGCCGCCGTGTTGGGACTCAAGATCAACGGTTCGGCAAAGGCTGGTGGTCTTGTTTCTATCGGCAATTCCGACCAGTATTCCAGCGAATCTCCGACTCAGGAAAACCAGGCATTCACGGACGTGAACCTGCGCTTGTCCGCTCGTCCGAGTTCCGAGACCATGATTGATGTCCAGTTGCGCTTGCACAAGGATTGGCAGAGTGCCTACGACGAGAACAACAACCCGGTTATCGGTCACTGGTTCTCTTACGATGGTACCATCCTGAACAAGCATGTGGACTTCAACTTGGGTTATATGCGTGTCGGTTATACGCCGCTCACCATTTTCACTCCGCAGACCGAAATCCTCCAGGAACCGGAAATCTTTGCGGAAAAGCGTCGCGAAGCTCTCGAAAAGCGCAACTTGGATACGACCAGCCGCCGCTTGCTGCACGGTCTTAACGTCGTTTACAATAGCGGAAGCCTTGGCGTCGTCGATAACGTTACTGCCCAGCTCACGGGTGCCCGCCTTCGCAATACTGCAAAGAAGGTGGACCAGGTGTTCTTCGACTTCGACTTCTCCGACCGCTACCTCCTTGGTGCTCGTGTTGGAGCCGATGCCTATGGGGCACACCTCGGCGTGAACTTTGTCAACGTGTTTGACCGCAAGCTCACTCGTCGTTCTAAGCAGATCTTCGATACGGATACGGTCTATTACGAAACGAACAGAGTGATTTCTGTCGATGCTGCCTTCGATTCCAAGAAGGTTCTCCCGACTCTTCCGGTGTCCTTCGGCCTCGATGGCGAATTCGCCATGTCGAAGTGGAGCGTCAATCGTGACTACGTGGTCACAAAGACCAAGTACGGATACGAACTTGCTCAGGCTGTTCTGAAGGGCAACAAGGTTGTCTATGCAAGAGAAAGCAATGTCAAGTATCAGGATATTACGAACGAAGAATATCGTGATGAAGACGGCAAGAGCCTCTTTGCAAACCTCTTTGTCAAGGGCGATATCGCTAACGTCGACTTCAAGGTGAGCGCCGGTTACCTCCAGACGGATTCCACCTTCTGGTCCGAACTCGCTTCTTCGCCGGTTTACCAGGGCGGTGCAACCATCCTGAATGCCAACGCTATGTATGGCAATTCGGTTGACAGCCTGATCATGTCTGTCTTCGGTTCTTCGAGCCTCGAAAACCTCTACTTCAATGTCTACAACTCCACGACATTGCAGGCCACGAACTTGATGACCACGAACCGCACGAACGCACTCTCCAGCTATGGTGATGCCGAAAGCGAATACCTCTTTACCCGCTTGAACAACAACTACAAGAATGGTCACTTCTACCGTAACGGTTACACGGCGACCATCTCCAAGAAGCTCGAACTGGATCCGCTTATCGCTCTTGATCCGTCCGTGGGTCTTGCATTGCCGTACGGCGTTGCCACTCCGGACCGCAAGGGTATCACGGCTAAGGCCGACGCTAACTGGGACGACAAGGTGTTCTTCAATGCTCGCTTCAATATGTTGACTCAGACCTACGCTCCGTCTTTGGGCGGCCTTGTTCCTTACGAAGAAAACAAGTTCACTGAATTCGGTGTCGGACTCGGTGTTGATATTGGCGCACTTACCAATATTGACCGCACGGTTCTCGTCCAGGCTTCCTTCTCCTCCAGCAAGGAATCGGCTTACCTGAAGCGTTCTGCAACCCGCTTTATCGCTGGTCTTACGGCTGATTTCTGGGGCCCGTTCTCCTTCCTCGCTGGTTTCCAGGTGTTCGAAAAGAAGTTTGACAACGGTGTCACTTTGGATCAGGTCCAGGCCGTCGTGAACAAGTCTACGGAAAGCCTGGTCATGGCCGGTGTTCGTGTTAAGCTCGCTTCGTTGTCTTACCTGTCTGTCCAGTACGGTATGCTTTCCAACGAATTGAACTACATGTTTGCTGGTGTCGAAAACAAGCTTTCCATCAACAAGAACGTCGTTGCCGCCGATGTCACGGTCAATTTCTAAGAGGTGCTGAAAATGAAAAAACTTTACCAGTACACAATGATTCTCTTGGCAGGCGTCTTGGGCGCTTGCTCCTCGATGAGTGTTAGTGACCCCTATTCGGATTCGTTCCCGGCTGATTTCGACGTAAACGTCTATATGGCCCTGCATCCGGAATTGCGCATTCTTCAGGTCAAGGACTATGTCAGTAATCAAAATGCGGCAACAGAAGCTGCATGGGCACAGCAGGGCTTAGATGCCGCAACGCTCAAGGCTAATGATGAAGCTGCATTCAAGACTAACACGACTGCCCTTGCTTCCATTTACGCTAACCCGTATCTGGGTGGCTACAATGCTGCCGGTTGGGAAACGGATCAGGCGGATTCGACAGTTCTTGCGGATCTTCTTGCGTTCAACTTTATCGGAACGACGGAAGACCTTACTGAATTGCAGAACATCCCTGTCAATGAATTCTTGATCTCCCAGCAGTACATCATGTTTGGTCAGTCTCATGGTTGGGCTTACCGTCTGTGCACGGATGCCGAAGCTGCTGATCTGGTTAATCATCCGGATCGCAAGACGCTCAAGATTGATTCTTTGCAGAGAGCTTCTGCTACGGCAGAAAAGGCCGCCGATGCCATGAAATTTGTTGCCGATACAAATCTTTACTGCCGTGACGCAGCTGGCGCTGACCGCGTGATTCAATAGGATGAGGTATTCAAATGAACTTTAAAGTTATTACATTGGCTCTCGCTATGGGCTGCGCTTCTATGGCCCAGGCAGCTGCTGACAAGGTGATTGGCTTCTATCCTTATTGGAGTCAGTATTCCCAGTTCTACGCAAAGGACATCCGTTACAACTTCGTGACCGACATTCACTATATGTCTGTCGCTCCGAGTGCAGACGGTTCCGTTGCCTTGGCTGATGAATACGATGCCGACAACTTCAAGAATCTTGTGAACCTTTCCAAGGAAAACGGTGTCAAGATTATCGTGTCTGTTGGCGGTATGGAAGCTGAATCGAACCTGAAGGCTATCGCTTCTTCTGACGAAACCCTCTCTACCTTCGTTTCGAACGTCAAGGACTGGGTCGCATCGAACGGTGTCGATGGTGTCGAACTCGACTGGCAGAACCTCACGTCGGATGATTCCGAAGATTACGCCAAGATGCTGAACGCCTTGGTCGACGGTCTTTCGGGCTCCACGGTGACGGCCGTGATTTACCCGGCTGGCGGTATGGATGCCTACAAGGCCGAAGCCTTGAACCGCGCCGCTTACGTAGACGTGTTCATGACCGACCTCATGACCGAAAGCGAAAGCAGCCTCGTTCCCAACCAGAGCGCAAACTCTGTGCAGGAAACGCTTGACGCTGTCGCTTCTGCCGGTGTGAACAAGGATCTCCTTGCTCCGGTGGTGTTCTTGTACGGCAAGTCCTTTGCCGGTGCAAAGGGCCTTGGCACGGCTCATCAGGGCGTGGGCAGCGGTAACGAAGGTTACCTCCCGTACGCAGAACTTATGAACCGCTTTGACACGCCGGACTACACGGTGACTTTCGATGAAGCTTCCAAGTCCGAAGTGGCTGTGAGCGAAACCGAATCCATTGTGTTCATGGGCATTCCGTCCGTGAAGGCTGTGGCTCAGCACGTCAAGAGCGAAGGCATGGCCGGCGTCGCCGTCTATGACCTTTCCCAGGACCACTACGAACCGATCGTTTCTCTCCTTGTGACGGTTGGTCTCGAACTCCGTCCGGGCGTCAACTACAAGAACGCAAAGAAGTAATCTTCGTAGAAGACAAGGTTTAAGAGTCCCCGCGGAACCCCGCGGGGCTTTTTT
>Ga0310786_10012364_pt1 | contig 10571 bp, 8 predicted proteins | sample AusTroGonzalo_MG_FD_203881 | JGI IMG/M metagenome (GOLD analysis project Ga0310786, IMG submission 203881) | Bovine rumen microbial communities from tropical cattle in Woodstock, Queensland, Australia - Gonzalo_03 (v2) (version 2) | ecosystem: Host-associated > Mammals > Digestive system >...
TTTCAGAACAATCCAGATTGCTGCATAACAGAAGGATTTCAATCAGGACTTTTCTTCCACCTTTGATGCTCAAAAAGTTCAAGCATATAAAGCGAAAAACTATCAGCAAATCATGAATTCACAAAATCCTGAAAAAACTCTAAAGCTGATGGAGTCCATAGTTGCAAATCTCATTTTTTAGTTTGATTAAACACTCCGAATGCCATAAAATCAAAGTTATATACACTGTTTTCTAGTTTCAAATCACGCAATCAACGCAAAAACTCCACCATTCCAGGAAATGTATACGGACGTCCTGCATTCTCCAAAACTCAATTATCCAGACTCTGAATTCAGAATGAGAAACGCACTCTTGGATATTTTTTAAACGATTTCTGTAGCTCTGAAACAAATTCATAAACCTGATCCTGCGGAAATGGATTACATTCAAAACTAAGTTCACCTACATTTTCACAGTCAAAAACTTCTTCACAGTGATGAATCAGTTTTTTTATTTCTTCTGCTCATATCAAATTTGGCGTTCATCATCCGAAATATATCGTTCTAATCTCCGTTCTTCAACATACTTTTCATCGCTCATCTATTTCAGAATGTAAATTATTTAAATAAGTCTGAATCATTTCATCGTCCGGATTTTGCACAACAGAAAAACTGCAATACGGACAATTTTTCACACAAAATGGGATATGAATATACAATGACAGCATCCGACGAAAAAATGAAATAATCAAAACAATGTATATATACAGTTTTACACTGATATTTCAAATACTTAAAAAAGTATATTAAACAAATAAAAAATCTAACCGAAAATTTGCATTTTTTTGCGTTTTGGAATATAATTAGTCATCATTTTATTTAATAAATAAAAACAAAAAAATGGGACGATTAGCTAGAAAATTTGATACATGGAGAAAAAACTATCATGCTTTTAGAGAGGATGAAGAATCTTATTTCACTGCAAGAATTTTTGTAAGTGATATGCAAGACGGAGAAAGAATGATCGTTTTTCTTAATCCTAACCAAGCATTAGCTTACGGTATCACTATACATAGTAAAGTAAGTGTCATCAGATTAAACTGAGAAGAGATCGTTGCTGATGTATCTTTTTCAAGTAGAGTAACAGTCTGAACTATCGCTGTCTCAGCTGAATTGGCTGAAAAATATAAGATTAAAAATCGAGAAATGGTTTGAGTCTGCCTAACTGAATGAGCATCTATCACTACAAATGCTATCAGAAAGAAAATGAGATGAGAACCTATCTCTTATGAAGAAACATACGCAATCATCAAAGATATTTCAGAGAATAAATTGGACGATACAATGATGACATATTACGTTGCATCCAGTTATTTCTATCCAACAACAGATGAAGAAACTTATCTTACAGCCAAAGCTATGGCTGAATGTGGAGCTATGTTTAAATATCCAAAATGAGAAATTATTGCAGATAAACACTGTATTGGATGAGTACCAGGAAATGAAACTACTATGGCATTAATTCCACTTGTTGCCAGTTTATGAATCAAAATTCCTAAAAACTTTTCTAAATCTATCACATCTCCTGCTGCCACATGAGAATGTGTAAATGTATTGATGAATATTAACTTCGATAAAGCATGAATCGAAGAATTGGTAGAAAAGACAAATTGTTGTTTAGTTTGGTGAGGAGGTTTGGACTTAGCTCCAGCTGACGATAAACTAATCAAAGTTCAGTATCCACTTTCTATGCAATCAAAAGCAAAAGTCGTTAGTTCAATTATGGCCAAAAAATATGCAATGTGAGTAACTCACTCACTTATTGATATCCCTGTCTGACCTACAGCTAAAGTAACTAGCATGGAAGAAGCCAAAGATTGGAAGAAAAGATTTGAAATAGTTTGAAAAAAACTCTGAATGAAAATGTCAGTTCAAATCACACAAGCTAATGAAGTTATCTGAAACGGAGTTTGAGCTGTACTTCAGGTTCGTGAAGTTTTGAGAGTTTTACAACAGCATCCAGATAGACCAAGAGATCTAGAAGAAAAAATTATTTTCCTTGGAGGTAAACTCATCGAAAATATTGGATTAGTTAAAGGTAAAGGTGCAATGAATTTAGCCAGACATCAGCTACAAACTGGTGCCGCACGAAATAAAATGAAAGAAATCATTGCAGCTCAATGAGGTAATCCTGATGTCGATTCAGAATCTCTCGAACTAGGTAAATATACTTATGATGTAGTCGCTGAAAAAGCATGAAAAATTACATGAATGGATCTACACGATGTAAATGCCGTTTGTAGAAGATTAGGTTGTCCTATCGTGGATCAAGCATGAATGTATATTTACAAAAAAGTATGAAGCACTGTCAAGAAAAACGAAGTGATTGCAACTTTATACGCTCAAGATGAAATCAATCTAAAAGCTGGAATCAAAGCTCTAAAGGAAAAAAATCCTTTCCAAATGTAAAATAAAATTTATCTAATAATAAAACAAAATGCCTTGAATTATTGCAACAATCTGACCTGCGACACAGTCTCCAGACAAACTCAAGCAGCTGTATGACAACTGAGTTAGAATCTTAAGATTCAACTGCTCTCATGCAACTCATGAATGGATGAAAGAAGTCGTAGCATCCGCAAGAACTGTGGAACGTGCTGTATGAAACAGATTTGCCTTTCTTTTGGATACAAAAGGTCCAGGAATCAGAACCTGAGAATTAAGCGCACCTGTAGACTATGTAAAATGAGAAGAAATCAAAATCGTAGTAGATTCCTCTCTAGTCAAAGATGATAAAATTATGTATGTAGATTATCCATACATTATAAAAGATGTAGAAATTTGAAGTATCGTAAAGATAGAATCATGACTCTTGGATATCAGAGTTACAAAGAAATCAAGTAATTATATTATCTGAGTAGCCGAAAATGACGCAACTATCACATCTAGAAGACATGTAAATTTACCATGAATTCCAATCAGATTACCATGACTTACTGAAAAAGATAAAGATGATATCTTATTCGGAATCGAACAAAACATGTCTTACATCGCACTTAGCTTTGCTAGAAAATGAGAAGACGTCCAAGAACTGAAAGAATTCTTATACAAAAATGGATGATCTCATCTCAAAGTGATAGCAAAAATCGAGAACCAAGAATGAATAGACAATATCGCTAGCATTATAAGAAGTGCCGATGCGATTATGGTAGCTAGATGAGATTTGGGAGCCGAAGTCCCTGTAGAAACAATTCCTTCTCATCAACTAAATATAATTCAAAAGACGAAGAGAAAATGAAAGAAAGTTATCGTAGCTACACAAATGCTTGAAAGTATGATAAATAATCATTTACCAACAAGAGCTGAAGTATCTGATATATTCTATGCTGTTTCACAGTGAGCTGACTATCTCATGCTATCATGAGAAACATCCATGTGAAAACATCCAGTCGCTTGTATCAAGGTGATGAATAAAATCATCAACGAAGCTGAAAAATATATTTAGCTTTAGCTTATCAACTATTTAGTACTATTATTTTATTCTATATTTAATACAAAAATGAAAAAAGAAACCGGAAAGGAAAACAAATTTATCCTACGATTCGATGAAATCGGAATCGAAGATGTACCTTATGTAGGAGGTAAAAATGCCTCACTTGGAGAAATGTATAGAAATCTCGTTCCAAAAGGAGTAAACATTCCAAACGGATTTGCTATTACAGCCTATGCTTATCGTTATTTATTGAAGGAAACATGAGCAGATAAAAAGATTAAAGAAATTCTATCAGATTTGGATACTACTGATATGGATAACTTAGCTCAAAGATGAGCTAGAGTTAGATCTTTGATTAAATCTCTCGAATTCCCTGAAGATTTAACTAAAGCAATCATCGAATCATACAAAAAGATGGAAAAAATCTACTGAAAAAATGTAGATGTTGCTGTTAGAAGTTCTGCAACTGCAGAAGATCTTCCTGATGCTTCATTCGCAGGACAGCAAGATACATACTTAAATATCTTTGGATATGAAGCTATTATCGATGCATGTAAAAGATGTTTTGCATCATTATTTACAAACAGAGCTATCTCTTATAGACAAGATAAACATTTCGACCATTTCTCTATCGCACTTTCAATTACTGTGCAAAAGATGGTAAGAAGTGATCTAGCTTGTAGTGGAGTAATGTTCTCAATCGATACAGAATCAGGATTTAAAGATGCTGTACTTTTAACTGGAGCTTATGGACTATGAGAAAATGTAGTACAATGAGCCGTAAATCCAGATGAATGGTATATTTTCAAACCATCTCTTAGAAAAGGAAAGAAAGCTATTCTTTCTAAGAAAGTTGGAGAAAAAGCTATCAAAATGATTTATTCAAATTCTGGAGTAGCTCCTACCAAAAATATTTCAGTACCTGAAGCTGATAGAAAAAAACTAACTCTTACAGATGACGAAGTAATCAATCTTGCAAAACAAGTTGTAATTATCGAAGATCACTATTCCAAAAAGAAGTGAAAATTCTGTCCTATGGATACAGAATGGGCTAAAGATGGAAAGACTTGAGAATTATTTATCGTTCAAGCTAGACCTGAAACAGTTCACTCAAATACAGATATGTCAGTTTTAAAAACTTACGAACTACAGAAGAAAGGTGAAGTTATCGTTCAAGGTAGATCTGTAGGAGAAAAAATCGGATCTGGAAAATCTAACATAATCAAGGACGTGGCTGATATCAGTAAATTTAAAAAAGGTGAAGTTTTAGTAACTGATATGACTGATCCTGACTGGGAACCAATCATGAAAATTGCTTCAGCTATCGTAACCAATAGATGAGGAAGAACATGTCATGCTGCCATCATTTCTCGTGAATTAGGAATTCCATGTGTAGTAGGAACAAACAATGGAACTGAAGCAATTCCTCAATGAAAAGATATTACAGTAGACTGTAGTGGAGGTAGTGCTGGTATTGTTTACAAAGGAAAATTACCTTTCAAAGTAAATGAAATCAATATCGCTAAACTTCCAGAAACAAAAACTCATATCACAATGAATGTAGGATCTCCAGATCAAGCTTTTGAAGAAAGTTTCATCCCTAATGATGGAGTTGGATTAGCGAGAGAAGAATTCATTATCAATTCTTATATCAAAGTGCATCCATTAGCTCTCCTATGTTTCAACGAACTAAAAGATGCTAATGTTAAAAAACAGATTGCTGATTTAACTGTTGGATACAAAAATAAAGCTGATTACTTTATTGATAAATTAGCAGAATGAGTAGCTACAATTGCTGCTGCTTTCTATCCAAAGAGAGTTATTCTCAGACTATCAGATTTCAAATCTAATGAATATGCAAACCTAATCTGAGGAGCACAATTCGAACCAAAGGAAGATAATCCAATGATTGGATGGAGATGAGCTTCTAGATACTATTCTGAAAACTATAAGGAAGCTTTCGGACTAGAATGTAAAGCTGTACTTAAAGTAAGAGAAGAAATGGGATTAGATAACTTAGATGTAATGATTCCATTCCCAAGAACTGTAGATGAAGCTAAGAAAGTAATCAAAACTATGGCTTCATTTGGATTAAAACAAGGAAAACATTGACTTAAAGTTATGTGAATGTGTGAGATCCCTTCAAATGTAATTCTAGCTGAAGAATTCTTGGAAGTATTTGATGGATTTAGCATCGGATCAAATGATCTTACTCAATTAATTCTATGAGTAGATAGAGATTCAGAATTAGTTTCAGATATCTATGATGAAAATAATGAAGCTATTAAAAAGATGATTAAAAAAGTCATCGAAGTAGCTACAGCTAAATGAAAATATATTGGAATCTGTGGACAGGCGCCATCTGATTATCCAGAATTTGCTAAATTCTTAGTAGAATGTGGAATCGAATCAATGAGTTTAAATCCAGATACAATGATTAAAACTAGGTTAGCAGTTGCCGAAATCGAAAGAAAATTAAAGAAAAGAAGTAAAAAATAAAATATATAAATCAGAAATTATAGGCTATCTAATGAGATAGCCTTTTTTTATTTTTCTAAAAAAATCGCTCATTACTGAGCGACTTAATTATTTCATACTAAAGTTCTATTTTGTATTTTTCTTTTCTTTCTTCATATTTTTCTTCTCTTCCTTTTTCCTTTTTTTATCTTCTCTATCGATAATCCAATTCTCACACATAATTTCAAACTCTTCATCTTCATCCTCTGCATCTCTTGATGTCTTAGAGAAAGTTTGAGCAATATTATATTTTGTACATAACCTATTTAAACAGTCACGTCTATCCCATGGATCCCAAAATTTAATAATAGAAACAACTCTTCTTACTTTTGCTTGTTCTTCTTTATCATCCATTGTTATAGATGATCTCATAAGCACATACCCTGTCTCTCATAATAGTGTAAAACACATATTTTTTCATTCATCTGAAAGTCCATCAATGAGAAGAGATATTTCCTCTTTTCCTTTCGCTATTTTTTCTCTGTCTTCTTGCTGTCTTCTAGCTTCCTCAGCCTTTTCTGCCTTTTTATCAGACATCCTTGCTCTTATTCTCTCAAATACCATGGTTATATTATGTTATGTAATAAAATATCGTGGAAATATTATACGCATAAATTTTTTAATGTCAAAATTTTGGAGACTTTTTCACCCTCAATTTTATTTTTCTGCTAAAAAATTATCTAAGATAATTTTTATATAAATCCTAGTCTATGATTTCTCTTCTAATTCACCTATCCAGATGAACCAATATCTCATAAGGAATAGTCCCTGCTGCTCTAGCCCATCATGACACAGAAGCTAAAGAATTCTGATCTATTTCCAATAATTCCACCTTATCTCAAATTAAAATTTTATCATTTCACATATAACAAGACAAATTCATACATACATTTCCAATCTGTTTTAAGTTTTCTGTTTTGTGCTTAATCTCAATCTTCTCACGAACTGCACGTGGCATTCATTCAGCATATCCAAATGGAACAGTAATCGTAATCTTATCTTCTTTCTCAACCTGCTTCCACTGTGGATCATAAGAAACTCATTCATTATGTGGTACTGAATTTATAGCAGTAATAACGGAACTGAGTGATAACGCTGGCTGTAAATCTCTTCACAACTCAAAATTTGAATCATCCTCTGATAATGGATTATATCCATAAAGAGCTAATCATGGACGATATGCATTAAAAAAATCATCATTTAACTTTAACATTCCAATACTAGCTCAGATATGACGATATGTCGGATTATATCCATAATCCAAAATTTGCTGATACATCATTTTAAAGGCTTTTACCTGTTTCTCTATATCCAACTTATTAGCCGAAAATAAGTGAGACATCACTCATTCAATTATAATATTTGGGTAATCTTTCAAAAATTCCAAAGCATTTGGTAACAAATCCGCATCTATTCATTCACGATTCATTCCTGTATTCAAGAAAAGATGGATCTTCAACTTCCTATCCAATTTTACCAATGCTTGCAAAGTCTCTAAATTATAAACACAAAACGTAGTTCTTTTAAAATTAAATTTATCATAATTTACTGGCAAAGTTTCTCCAAGCAATAAAATATTAAATTTACTATGACGACGAACTATATTATATTCAGGAAAAGAATCTACGACAATATATTTGATAGGTAATCATTTATAAATCTTTAATATATTATCTATACCATGTCCATAAGCATTAGATTTAATCACTGGAAACAATTCTGCCTCTGGTTTCTGTCATTTCAAATAATTGTAATTATGTAGTAATGCAGATCTGCTAATATAAATACGATTCATAGGCTCTACATTTGGCTTAAACCAATCTCTAATACTCATTGTATATTTTATTAAATAAATTTATTTTTTGAATCAGTTTTCTTTTATTCTTTTAGCTATTTCTCATCATCACTGCTCAACGATTTTTCATTTTTCAAGAACTATAGTTTCATCTACTTCCACATACTCCAAAATCGTAAATATATGCGTAATAATTATGAATGAATTCTCATCCGTAGAAAGAGATTTTAACATTTCTGCTACCACCTTGAAAGCATCCACATCTAATCATGAATCTATTTCATCCAAAATTATATATTTTGGATTGAGAAGTTTCATTTGTAAAATTTCTAATTTCCTACGCTCTCATCCACTAAATCCTACATTCAAATCACGCCAAAGAAAATCTTTAGAAAGCTGAAGCTCATCTAAGATAGGTTCAATTATCTTCTTAAATTCCATAAATGTCGTAGTTTTGACTGCATTATCATAAACTCATTTCAAGAACTCAAACAATTTAACTCATGGGATTTCTGGAATATTCTGGAATGCCAAAAAAATTCAAAGTTTTGCTCTTTTATCTGGTGATAATTTCAAAAGATTTTCTCAGTCTAATATAATTTTTCCACTTGTAACTTCATACTTTGGATGTCACATAAGAGTCATTGCCAATGATGATTTTCCACTACCATTTTTTCATAATATGCAGTAATTTTTTCATAAATCAAAATCACAGGAAATCTGGTTTAAAATCTCTTTTTCTCATACAGATACTGATAAATCTTTAATTGAAAGCATACATCCAATTCAAAATAAAAATTCCTATCATAGGATAGGAATTTAATAGCGAAATACAAATAAATTAAAACATATTATTAATCCTCATTTCCAAATTGAAATTCAAGTTGCTGTCCTAACTTCTTTTTCTTGATTCTTTTTTTGTTCTCAGGTTCTTTTCAATCAAAATTATCATCTTCATCATCTGGATTTGGAGTAATACTTTCCTCATCCACATTATTAACATATTTTGGATTTGGAATTATATCTCCATTTTCATCCTCAATATCTCTATCATCTCCTCTATAATGATTCATCGCTCATTCATCCACAATTTTAGAAATTTCTTCTACATACTCATCCTGAGCTTTATTGTGTTTTTCTGCTTCTTTCCTTTGTTTTTCTTCTTTTATTCTCAATCTTTCTTCCTTTCTTCTTTGCTTTTCAGCTTCTTTTTCCTTTCTTTCTATTGCTTTTCTCTGTTTTTCTTCTTCCTTTTTAGCCATTTCAGATTCAGTAAAAGCTAACGTTTCCAATATAGATCTAGATGAATCTGCTAACATCTCACCTTTCTCCACTTTACGATAAGCTCTCCTCTCAGCTCAAGAGTAAGAACTAAAAAGACTATAAAGTAAATCTCCATCATCATTCCATCCATTTTTTTTACAATAATTTTTACACAATGTGAACCAATCTCGTTTATCTTCACCTCTTTCTTTATCTCTACCATAACGTCTCTTCGCCTCAAAAAAGCCAATTAATAAATCTGCTATAGCATCAGTATTACGTTCCATCAAAAATCTTTGCCATTTTTTCAAAAGATCGCTCTTTTTTTTCAAGTCTTCTTTCACTAAATAATCCATCCACTCTCAATAAATCGCCAATAACGAGACACTTTGTCATCATTTTACTGGCATAATGTCCTTGTAATCCGACAATCTCTGTTTCAAATATGCTTCAGTTCTTTCAAAACGTTCTGATAAATTTTCCATAGACATAGTTTTTTACGAAAAAAAGTAAAAATTACACTACTAATATGATATATATTTTTTCAAAAAAGTCAAATCTAAAAGCATTAACTTTAATTCAGATTTGAATTGAATATCAGAAAATATACAATTACTTTGTTTTATTTTAATTATATTCCCATGAATAAAAAGATAAAATTGGTTCTATACTGTATTCTTGGTATAATACTAATCGTTGCAATATTTTTAATGCTATGAAAAACAAAGAATGATGCAGGAGAACCTGACGCTACACCAGAAATCTCAACTTGAGCAGATGTAGAAGAAGTTCAAAATAATTATCCAGAAGAAACTCAGACAACTCAGAGTTTTGAAGAAGATGTCATGAATGATTTGGAAGACCTTTTCAATAATAGCAATGGATACGAAAACGTTGAGTGAGAATTCTGATTTACAAGCATCGACGAATAATGCAAGAAATTCATTGGAACGAATCGAGTCATATATTACGTAAATTTGAGAACGAAAAAGATGATTTTCATGTAACTACACAATCAGGAATAAATATTAAATTTTGAACCGTAATAAAAAACAGTGAAATTTCATTTCTATTCGATGCTGATAGAGAAAATACAAATATTGAATGTTTTTTCCTAATTCCCGCAATCAAATATCAGACTGTTAAATTGAATATTCAGACAAATTTTAAAGCAAAAGATACAAAAATTCTAATTAATGTTATCGCTCTAGCTAGCGATAATGCATCTATCACACTAGACGGAAACCTACATGTCGAGAAAAATATCAATAATGTTGAAGCTAGATTATACGAAGAAACTCTATTACTTGGAAATGCAAAATATATTTCTCTCATTCCATGACTTAGAGTTGACGCCCCTGATGTGATTGCTTCTCATTGAGCCAAGATTCAACGTATCTCTCCAGAAAGAATATTCTATATGCAAAGTCGCTGATTACCATCACAAAAAGCTATTAATATGATTATCAATTCTTACTCTGAGCAGATTGTAGATAAACTACAGTTCAACGAAAAAGAAAAAGA
>Ga0310786_10012365_pt1 | contig 10570 bp, 10 predicted proteins | sample AusTroGonzalo_MG_FD_203881 | JGI IMG/M metagenome (GOLD analysis project Ga0310786, IMG submission 203881) | Bovine rumen microbial communities from tropical cattle in Woodstock, Queensland, Australia - Gonzalo_03 (v2) (version 2) | ecosystem: Host-associated > Mammals > Digestive system >...
GGCGTCGGCGTGATAGGGTATGTCGGTGACAGCCGCATCTACCGCTTCCGCGACGGCGAGCTGACGCAGCTCACCCACGACCACACGCTGGCCGGCGAGCTGAGCCGCCGCGCCGCGACGAGGGCGCTCGCCAACCAGCTGGACGGCAGGGCCGGGGCGCTTTCGCACGTGCTGACGCGCGCCGTTGGCATAGAGCCTGACGTGCAGACGGAGTGGCGCAAGATCGACCTGCGCGCCGGCGACATGTACCTCATCTGCTCCGACGGCGTCTACGACATGGTCGCGGCAGGCGGCCTGAGGGAGGCGTTTGCCGCTGGCGGGACGCCGCAGGAGGTTGCCGACCGCCTGGCCGGAAGGGTCGTCGACGGCGGCGCGGAGGACAACTACACGGCCATCGTGCTGAGGATCGGAGGCCACGAGTGAACTTCGGCAAGAAGGAGGTTTTCTCGCCGGGGGACCGGTTCCGCGGATACGTCGTCGAGCGGCTTCTCGGCAACGGCGGTCTCGGCGCGGTGTACCTGGTCAGGCATGAGATGCTGGACACGCTCTTTGCGCTCAAGGTGCTCTTCCCGGACGTGGCGAAGGAGAACGACAGCTATGTGAAGCGCTTCCTCCGGGAGGCCAAGATCGCGACCCGAATCCGGCACCCCAACCTCGTGGCGGTGCACGACTGCGGATGCGACGACGAGAGGGGACTCTACTACCTTGTCATGGACTATGTGTCAGGCGGGGACCTCCGCCAGGCGATAGCGTTCGCGGGTCGCTTCGAGCCGGACCGCGCCGTCGAGGTGGTGGTGCAGGTCGCGAGCGCGCTCGAGGCGGCACAGCGCTACCACGTCGTCCACAGGGACATAAAGCCGGAGAACATAATGATCCAGCCGGACGGGCTCGTGAAGCTTGTGGACCTAGGCATCGCGAAGTCGGACGACATAAGCGACTCCCTGAACACCACGACCGAGACTGTATTCGGCACGCCTGCTTACGTTGCGCCGGAGCAGGCCCTGGACCCGGCGAGCGTGGACACCCGCGCCGACATATACTCGCTGGGCGTCGTCCTCTTCGAGATGATCGCAGGCAAGCCGCCGTTCGACGGGCAGAACGCACCGCAGATAATAGCGCAGACGCTCTCCGAGGACCCGTTCCCGGACATCCGGGACTACAACCCCGAAGTGAAGCCGATGCTGGCGGCCCTGATCCGGCGCATGTGCGTCAAGGAGCGCGACCGGCGCATACCGGACCCGGCGACGCTGCTCGCGGAGTTCGCCAAGCTCGGCTACAAGCTCTCCACGCCGGCCGGGGCTCATGTGCACTACGCGCCGAGCGCGGACAGCGCGCCGACGGTCCTCTCCATGAAGGCCGTCCTGGACAAGATACCCTCGAAGGCCAACAACACGCTTTCGTTCGAGACAGACGACGTGGAGATACGGGAGTTCGTCCAGACGCTGAAGCGCAGGAAGGCCCTGCGCCGCCTGTTCGTCGTCATGGCCGTCGCGCTCGTCCTGCTGGCTGCCGCGTTCGCCGCGGTGTATCTATGACGCAGGGCAACGTTCCACAAGTGCCAAGTCGTGTTGTATGTAACGAAAGTATGATATAATGCGTGCTGTGAAGCGCATGTTAAAGCCACGGAGGGAAATGCAATGAGAGGTTCGATAATGAAGATGTCCGCAGTTCGCTCGGTGACTGCGGCGTTTGTCGTCACCGCGGCAGTTGCCGCCGCCCACGCCGACGACGTCACCCTGCAGGTCAACCAGGCACGGCAGCGCTATCCGTGGAATGGACTCGTCGACATCGACTACACCGTTACCTACGGGGGCGGCGTGACGCTTGGCGTCGACGACAACCTCGAGGTGTTGATGGTCGACACTTCCGTGACGCCCGCCGTGACTGGCGTTTCGGCGTCATCTGTCGCCCGTGTGGCGATTGTGCAGCTTGACGGAACGGATCCCGATGTCGCAACCTGGACGACGGAGGTGCCTGGCTCATACCGCGTGCTGAAGGCGGAGTCGGGCGAGGGCGAAGTCGCTTGGTCGGCGAAGCCCGGCGTCTGGAAAGCGACGTTCGACATCCTGAACAACGACGCGGGCATCCACAGCGAGACCGCAATATTCGACTTGCGCCAAGCCCGCGCGCGCGGCTTTGTGTTCTACGTCAAGTAGTACCTCCTGACTTGCCATAGCCGTTTGCGTTGTGCAGGTCTGCCGCAATGGCCCGAGTGTCTCCCTGTGGGCGATTTCAATGGCCTTGGCATGGCCTCAGGCCATTGAAATCACGGGGTGAGAAGACAAAAAGCGGCGGATGCGGTCACATCCGCCGTTTTTTTGGTATAATATCCTGACACATGGAGTTCGAGAACACTATCGGGCTTGAGACGCACGTGCAGCTCAAGACCAAGACGAAGATGTTCTGCTCGTGCCTGCTGAAGACCGGGTGCGAGCCGAACGTGAACGTATGCCCAGTCTGCCTCGGCTATCCCGGGGCCCTCCCCGTGATGAACAGGGAGGCCGTAAAGTTCACCGTGATGAGCGGCATGATGCTCGGATGCGAAGTGAACCGCCACGCGACCTTCGACCGCAAGAACTACTTCTATCCGGACATGGCGAAGGACTACCAGATCTCCGAGAACGGCAACCCGCTCTGCATCGGCGGCGGCGTGGAGATCACCAGGCCGGACGGCACGAAGAAGTTCATCCGCATCAACCACATACACCTCGAGGAGGACGCGGCGAAGATCAACCACTACGCCACGACCTCGGGCGTCGACTTCAACCGCGGCGGGACGCCCCTCATGGAGATCGTCTCGGAGCCGGACATGGAGTCGGCGGACGACGCGATCGCGTACCTGACGGCGCTCAAGGAGATGCTGGTCTACGCGGGCGTCTCCGACTGCAACCTCGAAGAGGGCAACATGCGCTCGGACGTCAACATCTCGATCCGCCCCGTCGGCGAGGCGAAGCTGGGGACGAAGGTCGAGATCAAGAACATGAACTCGTTCAGCGGCATCCACGCGGCCCTCGAGTACGAGGCCCGCCGCCAGCGCGAGTGCATGGCGCACTCGATTCCGATCGTTCAGGAGACGCGCCGCTGGGATCCCGAGGCGATGGAGACCGCGTCGATGCGCACGAAGGAGAACGCGCACGACTACCGCTACTTCCCCGAGCCCGACCTGGTGCCGGTGGAGCTTTCCGAGGAGCAGGTCGCCGAGTGGCGCAGGCTCCTCCCGGAGAAGCCGGAGGCCCGCCGCGCCCGGATGATCGCCGAGTACGGCATCGCGGAATACGACGCCGAGGTCCTGTCGCAGCACAAGGAGAACGCGGACTACTACGAGGCCGCCGCGAAGGGGCTGGACAAGAAGGCCGCGAAAGTCCTCTGCAACCTGTACATGTCAGACGTCATGGCGCTCATGAACGCGAGCGGCAAGTCCATACGCGAGTGCGCGATGGAGCCTTCCTCGCTCGCCGCCCTGGTGAAGCTCTCAGTCGCGGGGACCATCAACGGCCCGACGCTGAAGGAGCTCCTTCCCGAGATATTCGAGAAGGGCGGCGACCCGGAGGCGATCGTGAAGGAGCGCGGGCTCGGCGCGGTGAGCGACACGGCCGCGCTGGAGGCGTTCGTCGACCAGGCGATCGCCGCGAACCCCGGGCCGGTCCAGGACTACAAGAACGGCAAGAAGGCGGCGGCGGGCTTCTTCGTCGGGCAGGTCATGAAGCTCTCGAAGGGCAAGGCCGACCCCAAGATCGTCGGCGGAATCGTAGCAAGGAGGCTGGCGTCCCTATGAAGCCGACACTGATTGCCATTGCCGCCGCGGCGGCTCTCGCGGGGTGCACGTCGTTCCGGCCGACGAGGAACGACTCGTTCGTCGACAAGGACGGGCTGGTGCTCGGCGCTGTGTACGGCGAGTCGTCGAAGCCATACACCTACAAGATGGTCTCGCCGATAAACGGCGCGGAGATGGAGGGCGAGGACACGAAGATGGTCCGGCTTACCCTGCCGCCGCCGAGCGAAGAGGTCCTCACCTGCTACATCTGCCAGAACGAGAGCCCGAAGGGGACGATGTACGCCACCAAGGACATGAAGTGGAAGTACCTGACCATCGGCATCGCGAGCCGCCTTTACCTGTGGTATCCCGAGGAAGGCGACTACCTGCTCGTCTTCGAGGGCGACCTGGTGCCGGGCGCGCCGATTGGAGACCAGAAGCGTCGATGAACCCGCTCGACAACATACGCGTCGTCCTGGTGGGGACTCTGTACACCGGCAACGTCGGCTCCAGCTGCCGAGCCATGGCCAACATGGGCGTCCGCCACCTGCGCCTGGCGGCGCCCAACCTCCAGAACTCGTGGGACGAGGGCGAGAAGATGGCCGTGCACGCGACTGACGTGATGAACGCGCGCGAGGAGTTCCCGACGTTCGAGGAGGCCGTCGCCGACTGCATCGCGGTCGTCGGCACCACTGCGCGCGAGGGGCTCTACCGCCAGCACGTCAAGGCGCCGCGCGACTGCGCGGGCGACATCCTCGCCCTGGCCGCGCAGGGGCCGGTGGCAGTGGTGTTCGGGCGCGAGGACAAGGGCCTCCTGAACGAGGAGGTCTCGCAGTGCACCCATCTGATACGCATCCCGGTCGACGAGGGCTACACCTCGATCAACCTTTCGCAGGCCGTCCTCGTCACATGCTATGAGCTCTTCACGGCGTCCGGGCGCTACGTGCCGCCGCACGAGAAGGCGCCGCCGGCGCCGCAGGCCCAGAAGATGCAGCTCATGAAGAACTGGTCCGCGATGCTGCAGGAGATCGGTTTCATGAAGCCCGAGCAGGCCGACCACTTCATGCAGGGCTTCCACCGCGTGTTCTCGCGCGGCGTGTTCACCAGGGACGACGCGGCGCTCCTCCTCGGCGTCGCGCGGCAGGCCTCCTGGGCCGCCAAGAGGGGAAGGGAGGTGTCCGCCTGATGGACAGGCTAGCATACGTCGCCAAGCGAATTCTCCTCGTCATACCCACTTTCATAGGCATCACCATCGTGTGCTTCAGCCTAACGCGCTTCCTGCCGGGCGGACCGGTGGAGATGCGCCTAATGAAGATGCGCGGGCTCGGCGGCGCGGGGGGCGAGGTCGCCCAGGCCGCCGCGCAGAGCGGAATTGCCGGCGTCAACGAAGAGTACCGCAAGGAGCTCGAGCGGCAGTACGGCTTCGACAAGCCGATATGGGAGCAGTACTGGAACTGGCTCGTCGTGAACCGCATGGGCATGAGCCTGCCGAGCTACGACTACCCCAACAAGACGGCGTGGCAGCTGATCAAGTCCAGGATCCCGATCTCGGTCTGGTTCGGGCTGACGGCGTTCATCCTCACCTACCTGATATGCATTCCGCTCGGGATCGCCAAGGCCCTGCGGCACAGGCAGACGTTCGACGCCATGTCGAGCGTGGTCGTGTTCGTGGCGTACGCGATACCCAGCTTCGCGCTCGGCATGGCGCTGAAGATGGCGTTCTGCGGCACGGTGGAGGGCCTGTGGGACGTCTTCCCGCTGGGCGGGGTCTCGAGCGACTTCGACGCGGCCCCGGCCTTCTGGACGTGGTTCCGCGACCGCGCCTGGCACATGGTCCTGCCGGTCGCGTGCTACGTCGCGGGCGGCTTCGCGATGCTGACCCTGCTGATGAAGAACTCGCTTCTCGACCAGATATCCGCGGACTACGTGCGCACGGTCATCGCGAAGGGCGGGACGCGCCGCCGCGCGATATGGTGCCACGCCTTCCGCAACGCGCTCATCCCGATCGCCACCGGCCTCGGCCCGATGATCGGGATGCTCTTCGCCGGCAGCATCATCATCGAGACGATCTTCGAGATACCGGGGATGGGGCGCCTGTCGTGGGACGCTCTGATAGGCCGCGACTACTCGGTGTTCCTCGCGCTCCTCGCGCTAACGGCGAGCTTCCAGCTGGTCGGGAACCTAATCTCCGACGTCCTCTACATGGTCATCGACCCAAGGATAGACTTCTCAAGGAAATAGCACGATGTTCTCGCCGCTCACGAAAAAACGGTTCCGCGCCTTCAGGCGCATCAAGCGGGCGTGGTATTCGCTCATCGCGCTCGGCGTCATCTTCGTGTTCTGCCAGGCCGCGTACCTGGTCTGCCCGGTCGGGCCCAACGAGATCGTGGACACGGCCTCGCTGGAGAAGTACCGCAGGCCCGTCGTGGAGAAGACATATGACGTCAGGACGGCCAGGTTCAGCGTCGCGGGCGACGGCGCCGTCTACGACTTCGAGGGGCCGGACGACGTCAGGAAGGCCGTCGTGGCGGCGGCCGGGGAGCTGAAGTCCCCGCCTCCGGAAGACGGGCTCGGGGCGCTTTTCCCCGGATACGCCGCGAAGGCGACCGAGCGGAGCGGATACGTCCGCTACTTCCTCGAGCCGGAGGCCCCGCCCTCCGCCACCGAACGGGAGCTTCCGCCGCCCGAGGCGGGCTTCCCGCACCCTCCGTGCTGGGAGCATCCGTTCGGGCTCGACTCCGGCGGGCGCGACGTATACTCGCTCGTAGTGCACGGCATGCGCATAGCCCTAAACTTCGGGCTGCTGCTGGCGTTCTCCGGAATGCTGATAGGCCTCGTCTTCGGCGCGGTTGAGGGCTACTTCGGCGGCAAGACGGACATCTGCTGCCAGCGCTTCACGGAGATATGGAGCGCCGTCCCGTTCCTCTACGTCATGATATTCATCGGCTCCACCGTCGGGCGCAGCTTCGCGGTGCTGCTCGTGTGCTACGCCATCTTCAACTGGATATCGGTCTCGTACTACATGCGCGCCGAGTTCCTGCGCCTGAGGGCGCGCACGTTCGTCGAGGCCGCCAAGTGCCAGGGGTTCTCGGCGCTGCGGATAATCTTCGGGCACATACTGCCCAACGCGCTGACGCCGCTCATCACGCTGTTCCCGTTCCTCCTCATGGGCGCAATCGGCTCGCTCGCCGCGCTGGACTTCCTCGGGTTCGGCCTGCCGCCGATGACACCGTCCTGCGGAGAGCTCCTGCACCAGGCGCAGGGCAATCCGTCGGCGTGGTGGCTGATCCTCTTCCCGGCGCTCGCGCTGTTCGTGGTGATGCTGCTTACGGTCCTCGTCGGCGAGGGCCTGCGCGACGCGTTCGACCCGCGGCAGAAGTCAAAGCTTGAGTGACCGCCTCTTCGACGACTCGTATTCCCTGAGCCCCTGGCTGCGGAGCCTGCACGCCGGGCATTTGCCGCAGCCCGCCCCCGGGATTCCGTTGTAGCATGTGACGGTTTCGTTCCTGACGACGTCCAGGAGCCCGAGTTCGTCCGCCAGCGCCCACTCCTGCGCCTTCGTCCTGCGCATGAACGGCGTCACGACCTTCACGGGATAGTCGAGCGCGAGCCTCATCGCACGTTCCTGCGCCCTGATGAACGCGGCGCGGCAGTCCGGGTAGCCCGAGTAGTCCGCCTGCGAGACGCCCGTGTATATCTCCGTCGCGCCGAGCGACTTGGCCCATACCGCGGCGGCCAGCAGGAAGAACGCGTTGCGTCCCTCGACGACCGTGGACGGGCAGGAGGCGTCCCTGCGCTTCGTTATCTTCGCCCCCGGCGTCATCAGCGCGTTGGACGTGAGCTGCCCGTAGAACCCGAGGGAGACGACCTTGTGCTCCGCGACGCCGAAGCGCCTTGCGAGCCGCCGCGCGTACTTCGTCTCGACGGCGTGCCGCTGCCCGTACCTGAAGGTGATCGCCGCTACGCGCCCAGCGCCGTGCTTGCGCACGGCGAGCGCTAGGCACAGCGCCGAGTCCTGTCCGCCGCTCAGCACCACCACCGCGGAAACTTCTTTATTTCGCATGGCGGATATTTTACCATAAATTTGGTATAATATCCGGCTTGAGGGACTGTACACTCGTCCAATGGCTCTGATAGAATTCCAGAACGTGGTCAAGAAGTTCGGCGGCACGGCCGTCCTGGACGGGGTGTCGTTTACCGTCGAGAAGGGCGAGATACTCTGTCTCGTCGGGCCTTCCGGTACAGGCAAGTCCGTGACGCTCAAGCACCTCGTCAGGCTTCTCACCCCGACCTCGGGGCACGTCGTCGTGGACGGCGTGGACGTCGCGACCTGCGACGAGCGCACGCTGTCCGCCATCCGCCGTCGCGTAGGCTACCTTTTCCAGGGCGGGGCGCTGCTTGCGTGGATGACTGTCGCGGAGAACGTGGCGCTTCCGCTCCAGGAGGGCACGGGCCTCTCCGACGAGGAGATAGACGCCCGCGTCGCCAAGGCCCTTGCGGCGGTGGAGCTCACGGACGCCGCCGACAAGTACCCCGCCGAGATATCCGGCGGAATGCAGAAGCGCGCCGGGCTTGCGCGCGCGGTCGTCCGCGAGTCGGACATCGTGCTGTACGACGAGCCTACGAGCGGGCTGGACCCCGTGACGTCCGTGACGATCAACAAGCTTATAAGGAAGCTGAACAAGGCGCTCGGCATAACTTCGGTCGTGGTGACCCACGACCTGCAGAGCGCACTCGGCTTCGCCGACCGCATCCTGCTCCTTAAGGGCGGGAAGGTCGTCGAATGCTCGGAGCCGGCGAAGTTCGCCGCCTCAACCAACCGCGACGTGATGGAGTTCCTCGCGGCAATGAAAGGAGACACGATATGAGCGGCAGGCGCAAGGACTCGTTTTCGGAGGCGATAGTCGGCATATTCATGCTGGCGGTCCTCTCGCTTCTGGTGTACTTCACGATCATCATCTCCGGCGTGGACGTCCTGCAGGGCGACAGGAAGGTCGACGCGACCGTGGTGTTCTCGGACGTCGGCGGGCTGAAGGACCACGACAGCGTCATGTACCGCGGCACGAAGGTCGGCGTAGTCGACCGCATCGAGCTGCGCCCGGACAGCCTCAGGGTCATCGCGTCGATCGACCGCGACGTCGTGCTGCGCGAAGGCTACAAGATTTCCGTCTGCAACCTCTCGATGCTCGGCGGGAACTACCTTCAGCTCGAGGAGGGCGAGGGCGCGGTCCTGCCCCTCGACACCACCGAGTTCAGGGGCGAGGCGCCGACGGACTGGATGCGCGACATATCGACGATCGCGAAGAACATCAACGAGCTCACATCCAGCGGCGAGCTCAAGTCGATTGTCACGAACTTCGAGGCGACCAGCGTCAACCTGCGCTCCGCGACCGACCGCATCGAGCGCGGCGAGGGCACGCTCGGCAAGCTGCTGTCGTCCGACGAGTCGGTGTACGACGGCATAAAGACGACCGTGACGAACCTCGCCGAGGTTTCGACGACCCTGCGCGAGGGCAGGGGCGTCCTGGGCAAGCTGCTCTCCGACGACGAGACGATGTACAACGACCTCAGGAAGGTCGTGGCCGACGCCGCAGAGATATCCGACCGCCTGAAGCGTGGCGAGGGCTTCATGGGGCGGCTGCTCGCCGAGGACGACCCGATCTACGGCGAGTTCGACTCCGCCGTGAAGTCGTTCCGCAAGGCGTGCGACTCCTTTGACGCCAAGGATACCATGGCCAGCGCGAACAGGCTGCTGGACAGCCTCAACGTCGTCGCCGACAGGCTGAAGAACGGGGAGGGGACCCTCGGCAAGCTCATGGCCGAGACCGAGCTCTACGACGAGGTCAGGGGTCTTGCCAAGGACGTGCGCCAGGTCATAGACAACTTCCGCGACACGACGCCTATCTCTACGTTCGGGTCGCTCATAATGGGCGGACTGTGATGCCCGCCATCCTCGTCGCGTCGCTGTTCTTCTGCCATCCGGCGCCGCTCGACATGCCGCGCGCGTCGGCATACCTCGTCTCGGACTCCTCCGGGGCGCGCCGGCTCGAGGACCGGTTCGACGAGCTAGACCTCTGGACCTCTCGCGCCGTGCTCGGGCGCTGGACGGACGACGAAGGGCGCGTTCTGACGGTGTCGAAGCTGGACGCCGTCGCGCCGAAGTTCCTGGGCGGTTCGATGACGCGCTCCGCGTACATGGACAACGTCGCCAGGATCGGCGTCAGGGACAGGGACGAGTCCCCGCGCCTGGAGGCGATAGGCAAGCTCTCCCCGTTCCCGATCCCGGAGGACGGCCCCGTGCCGCCGAGGCACGACGTCCGCGGCATCAAGTCCGCCCTCTACTACCACGGGACGAACACCACGTCCCTCGTCTGTGCGTTCCTGCCCGAGGAGTCCCGGGCGTGGTATCTCGTCGTGTGGGACCTGCTGGAAGGCGACGCGACCTCGCCCGGCGACGACATCGAAGCGGCGAAGGAGGCCTTCGAGGACGAGTTCCTGGGCAAGTGGGACGAGATCGTCGAGTCCGACCTGCGGTCCGAGGCGGGGTTCCTTGCGGCGCGGCGCGCCTACGAGTCGGCGCGCGCCAAGTCCCCGCGCCCGGCGGAGCGGAAGGACGGCGAGCCGAAGAGGAAGAAGGCCGATCCCGCGGACCGCGAGCGCGAGCTGCTCCGCGCCGACGCGCACCACAGCGTGACAAACTACCTGAACTGGCACTCCACCGACGCGCGCGAGTTCACGGTGCTCGACGACCTCCCGCCGGACAGCACCTTCGTCGCCACTCTCACGAACGAGCTCGGCGCGATGCGCGCGAAGTAC
>Ga0310786_10012366_pt1 | contig 10570 bp, 7 predicted proteins | sample AusTroGonzalo_MG_FD_203881 | JGI IMG/M metagenome (GOLD analysis project Ga0310786, IMG submission 203881) | Bovine rumen microbial communities from tropical cattle in Woodstock, Queensland, Australia - Gonzalo_03 (v2) (version 2) | ecosystem: Host-associated > Mammals > Digestive system >...
CAGCATCATGGGGGAGGGAGGGGAATATGAATCGATGACCCTAGATTCCCCGATGCATTCCAGCCCGATAGAGATCATCTCCACCGAGAAGGTCTGGAAGAGGGACAACGGTACCCTCAATGTCACCTCAGCCGGACTTGGGAAGTGATTTCGGTTTGAATCCCCTCATCCTCAGGGCGTTGGATACCACCGATATGGATGAAAGCGACATCGCTGCTGCAGCCAGAATGGGCATCAGCATGACAAGGTCTGTATAGCCGAACAGAACAGGCAGTCCGGCGGCGATAGGGATGCAGATCGCGTTGTAACCCAATGCGAAGAACAGATTCTGCTTGATGTTCTTCAGAGTGGCCCTTCCGATCTCCAGTGCAGTGGGAACGGTCCTGAGGTCATCGTTCATCATCACTATGTCGGCCGATTCTATGGCTATATCCGTTCCAGATCCTACGGCCAGACCGACATCCGATTGGGTGAGTGCCGGAGCATCGTTGATGCCGTCGCCGGTCATTGCCACGTGCTTCTGTTTCACCTGCAGCTTCTTGACGACATCCAGTTTGTCCTGGGGTTTCGTCTCTGCAACAACCTCAGATATGCCCGCCTGGGAAGCGATCTCCTCTGCGGTCTCCCTGCGGTCGCCGGTGACCATCATGACATCGATACCCATCTCTTTCAGGGATGTGATGGCCGATGGGCTCTCTTCCCTGATGGGGTCGGAGACTATGATAGAACCTGACAGTACGCCATCGATGGCGACCACCATACCTGGGGTGTCCGTAAACTGAATGCCGTTCTCCTCCATGAGTGCACGGTTGCCTACCAGGACTGTGCTTCCGTCGACATTGCAGCGGACTCCCTGTCCGGTTATTGCCTCGAAATCGGAGTGCGGTGGCAGTTCAATGCCGTTGTCCTTAGCATAGTTGACCACGGCCTCGGCCAGAGGATGTTCTGAATCGGATTCCGCTGCCGCAACTATTGAGATGAATTCCCTCTCATCCAGGTCAGTGACTATGCTGGTGATCGTGGGATGTCCGGTGGTAATCGTCCCGGTCTTGTCCAGTATGACGGTATCGATATGGGCGGCTGCTTCGATCGAGGATGCAGTCTTGAAAAGGATACCATGCTTGGATCCGTTCCCGGTACCGATGACTATCGCAAGGGGTGTGGCCAGTCCGAGTGCGCAGGGACATGATATCACGAGCACGGATATCGCTATGGTCAATGAGAATTCGATGTCGTAACCACTGTCTGGAAGGAACAATCCTGCGATGAACCATGCTATGAACGATGCTATCGCTATGAGTATGACTGCGGGTACGAACTTCGCTGCGATCTTATCCGCGAGATGGGCGACGGGCGCCTTCGTGCCCTGGGCCATCTCGATCATCCTTGCGATCTGATAAAGGACTGTCTCGTCGCCAGTCTTCTCGATCCTGACCTTCAGACTTCCGTTGCCGTTGACCGTCGCACCGTAGACTATTGAATCCACGGTCTTCGATACAGGGATCGATTCCCCTGTTAGCATCGATTCGTTGACGGCGGAACTTCCCTCGATAACGACTCCGTCAGCGGGAATTGATTCTCCTGGACGGACAAGCACGATATCGTCTACGATCAATGTGGAAGCATCCACCTCATATTCCTTGCCGTCCACGATTATGGTGGCCTTGCTGGGAGCCAGGGATAACAGCTTTCTGAGAGAATCGTTGGTATTGTGCTTTGAGCGGGCCTCCATGTACTTCCCTACACTGACCAGCGCGATGATCATTCCTGCGGAATCGAAGCTCAGCATGATATGCATGTGCTCATCCGTGGAGAAGGCCAAGATGGTGTAGTAAAGGCCCATGAACAGGGAGGCCAGTGTACTGATGGCTACCAATGAGTCCATGGTAGGGCTCTTGGTCTTCAGTGCTGGTATCCCCTTCTTGTAGAAACGTCTCCCCGAGTACATTATGGGGAGGAACAGAAGCAATTGGATGATGCAGTCCGTCCTTGTATCCCAAGGCATATCGAGGCCGAACATCGGCCCCATCGCGATGATGCTGAGCGGTATGGCGAATACAATCGCTATGATGAGGTCCCTCTTCTGTATCCTGAGGGCCTCGATCTCCTGCTGTTCCGCCTTCTCGCGGTCGTCGCTGATCATCTGGTAACCGGCAGAGGTCACTGCCTTGCCGATCATCTCGTCGGTGACCTTCGATTCGTCGTATGTGACGGTGGCGGTATTGTTACCGAAGTTGGCGATTACACTCTCCACTCCGTCTATCTCTCCGATTGCGCCCTCTATCCTGTTCGAACAGGCGGCGCAAGTCATCCCGCCTACGCGGAATACGCGTGTCCTCATGAGAACAGACCGTGCTTGGCGGTAGCCCTGAATCCGGCATCCACCACAGCGGCGATGAGTTCCTCGTCGGTGGCACCGTCGTGCTCGACGACAGCCTTACCGGCCTTGAGGTTCACATCGACCTTTGTGACCTTGTCCACTGCCTTCAGCTTCTCGTTGACCTTGCTGACGCAGCCTTCGCACATCATTCCCTCGATCTTCAATGTCGTCTTCATCTCAAACCCTCTCTATTGCGTCGATTATGCCTGCGATCTCCTTGTCGGGGTTCTTCCAGAATCCGGGTGTCCATACCCTGTGAATCTTCCATCCTCTGGACTCCAGGTACTTCTGCCTGTGATAGTCCCTCTCTCTGGTGGACTCGGAGATCTCGTAAAGGCGGCTGTCGCATTCTATTCCTAGGATGTAACGGTCGTTCTGCTTCACCGCCAAGTCTATCTGGTATCCTCCGATACCGACGTTCCTCTCCACGGTGTATCCCTTCCTGAGAAGGGCGTTGTAGACCTTATCCGCTATATGCCCGGAATTGAACTCCTCAGTCTGCATCCAGCGTTCGTCACCGAACGAATGCAGGATGGAATCCGCCAGGTCCCTGTTGCCGTTGCTTATCGCATCGGCATACTGGAGGTATTTCTTCAGTATACGGGGCCCGTCATTCTTGTTATCCTCTACCTGAAGTTCCTTTGGTTCAAAAGACGACACTATGTATATTTTCTTTTTCGCCCTGGAAACTGCGACGTTCAGACGGTTCTCTCCACCGCGGTTGTTGAGCCAGCCGAACCTCTGCATGAGCCTTCCGTCGGAGTTCTTGGCGTATCCGATGGAGAAGATGATTATGTCACGCTCATCTCCCTGAACGCTCTCGATGTTCTTGATGAACAGACCGACATCCTCTCCGTTGTCGAACCTCTTCATCTCGTCAGCGACGACCTTGCCGAAGGCGCCGTCCTTTGCGCATTCGTCATCCAGCACATCGTTGATCAGATCCCTCTGGGATGCGTTGAATGTGATGATTCCTAAGGTCTCGTTGTTCTTCCTCGTGGCGAATATGCCCTTGAGGATCTCCATGACCTTCTTGGCCTCCTCCATGTTGGACTTGTTCTCCCACAGTCCGTCGACCCTGATTGTCTCGATGGGAGGCCTGGGGGGCTCTATGACGTTAGGTGAGACGTAGAGACGTCCTCCGTAGAAGGCGTAGTTGGAGAATGCGATGAGCTCCTCGTACTTCGATCTGTAGTGGAAGTTCAGCAGGATGGAGTCGTATCTTGCCCTGGCAAGGTCCAGCAGGGATTCCTCTTCAAGTGCGGCGGACACGTCATCATCGAGGTCCTCCTCGTCGGAGTCGTACTCTATCCTTCCGACACCGAGGCTGGAGGGACGCAGCTGCTTGTGGTCTCCTGCTACCACGACCTTCTTGGCACGGTAGATTGAGGGTATCCCCTTCTCCACGTACATCTGTGATGCCTCATCGAAGATGAGCAGGTCGAAGACCCCCATCTCCAGCGGGAGTATCTCCGATACGACCTCGGGGGTCAGCAGCCATACGCGGACTCCCTGGAAGAGCTCGTAGCCGTAGCGGTTGATGAACTTGTTGAGGTTCCATTTCCTCTTGGATTCGATGATCCTGTTGATGTCGCCGCGCCTCTTGGACTCCGATATGTATCTGAGGTTGTCCTGCAGGATCTCCTCGACCCTGTCCTTACAGAGGACGCGCTTTTGCTCCATCTTCCTGTCCATGTCGCGTATGATGCTGTCGAAATCCCATATCTGCTGCATGATGTCCTTGTGCTGGGCATCGAACTCCATCAGATGCTCGTTCAGCAGCCAGTTGTACATCTTGTCGTTGCTGTCCGAGAATTTCATCTTGGTGGAATCGGAGATTGACAGGATGTCATCACCGTAGAGCTTCTCGTCGGAGCTCAGTTTGGAATAGACCGTGGACAGGGATGCGAACCTCTCGTAATCGTCGAGGCTGTCGATGATCTTCTTGGGGTCGTCCATCATCAGATTCAGGGTGTGCTGGTTGTAGTTCTCGAAGTACTTAGAGGCCATCAACGTGGTCTCCCTGTTGACCTTACCTTTCGAGAACAGCCTCCCCATGAATCCCTTGGAGTTGAAGTCCTTCATCTGCATTTCCAGGTCCATCAGGTCGGCCTTCATCTCACCGATGTTGAACTCGGAGAGGTCCATCTTCATCTGAGTGAGCCATGGATTGGAGCCGGAGAGCGTCTTGTAGTCGTTGAAGTTCCTCATCAGGCTCTCGTTGGCGTACATCCTGTGGAGCTCATTGACCGTGGGGTACTTGAGCTCGAGGAGATGGGTGTTGATGTGGGATTTGAGGATCTTGTACTCACTGAACTGGCGCTCGTCGTTGAGGTTGGTCTTCTCCATGCCGTACAGCTTGTAGGGGGCGATACCGAATTCGCCCGGGGTGTACATCACATCGGCGATGCGTGTTAGCATGGACACATCGTCATCGATGCTGTCCGATATTGGCTCCAGGTCGGTACCCTTCTTGGGGATGCCTGCGGCCAGCATCGTCTCCAGCTGTTTGTAGAATAGGTCCTTGTTCCCGACATCATCGATGAGCAGGCAGTATTTCGCCAGTGTTCCCAGACGGGAGTAGACGACATCCAATGCGGTCTTCTTCTCTGATACCATGAGCACCGTCTTGCCCTTCACCACAGCGGATGTGATCAATCCTGTGATGACCTGTGATTTACCGGTACCCGGAGGTCCCTGGACAACAATCTCGTCATCCCTGTCGATTGCTGTCAGGATGTTCTCCTGCGCGCTGTTGAGCGAGTTGATATAGAACAGGTCCTTCTCGGATGCTTCCATGCCCTTCCTCTTCAAGTCGTCAAGGGTGAGCGGTTCGGGTTTATCCGAATAGAAATCAGTCTTGTCAAGGTTCTCCACGAGGTCCGTCAGTATTCCGTTGATCTCGTTGCCTGCCAGTATGCCGTCGAAGTCCCTCTGGATAGAGCTTGAGTAGGTGGGGAACTTTCCGACGATGATGTTGGGCACGAGCTCCATCTCCCCGGGAAGATAGTCGGGGAACTCGCCTGCCCTGTATTCGATGAACTCCATGGGTTCGGTGTTCTCGCATTTGATCTCGATTCCATTCATGCGGAAGAAGTTCAGGGTGTTCTCGATGAACGTCTCACCGTCGAAATCTTCGAGGATATTGTTCGGAAGGGGTCTGTTCTGTCCTGTTGCCTTGATGTACGCCAGGATCAGCGTGTTGTTGTACATCGCATCGCGGGATGAATCGTAAGTGAGTGTGATGGAACGGGCATCCTTCTCAAGCGTCACCGGGAAGAGCGCCAGCGGTGCGCGGATATCGAAGTCGTCATTGGGCATCTTTCCCTGGACATAGGGGTATCCGACGTACAGGTCGTACTGTCCCTTCTCCCTCAGTTCCCTGTTGACCTCACGGATGACCTGGTTGAGGTGCCTGTAGACCTTCTCGTCCTCCTTGCTGTTGGCGATGTCGCACAGCTTGAGTACCCTCTTGGTACCGAACAGGAGCCCGAGGATGTCCATATCCTGGAGCCTCATTATGTCGAAGGTGTTCTTCATCGAGATCCTGCCCTGATAGAGAAGACGGTTGCCCCTGCTGATGTTGATCAGCTTCTTCTCCAATTCCCTGAGGGTCTTGGCGGTCTCCCCGCCCAGGTTGGATCCCTTGGCCGCGGTGACAGTGTACTTCCTCGTCACAGCAAGGAAGCTCTCACCGTAGACCTCGATGAACCTCTGGCCGACACCTACGATAGCGATGAAATCCTCGATCTTCGTAGGTTTGCGCTCGGCCATCTCCTGGAGTGCCTCGTCGGAGCAGACGTTGGGCACCCTTCCTGTCGCCCTTCTGCCCTCGTCCCTGAGACGTTCCCTCAGTTGGTAAAGTTCTTCGTAAAGCTGCTCTTCCAATCCCATGCCACCCTTATCAATGTTATAATAGTAAAAGTATCGTTCAGAGGCCTATGTTGAGCACGGGAATCAAGGGTGCGCAGTCAGTCGTCGTAGCGGAGGAGAACCTCGCCTCCACCATGGGTAGCGGGGACCTTCCCGTATTCGCCACTCCTGCCATGATAGCGCTCATAGAGAAGACCGCATCCTTAAGTGTCCAGCCTTATCTGGATATCGGTACGTCCACCGTAGGTACTCATCTGGACATTGCGCACAGTTCCGCAACGCCCATCGGCATGACCGTGGTTTGCGAGACGGAATTGGTCGAGATAGACAGGAGGAGGCTAGTTTTCAAGGTCCGTGTTTACGATTCCAAATCCGAGGTCGGTTCAGGCACGCATGAGAGGTTCGTGGTGGACTCCCAAAGGTTCCTGGAGAAGGCCGAGCTCAAGACCGCTTGACGGCATCGTCCCTGACGATAACCGCGGACAGCAGAGTCGCGATTCCCAGCAGTATGGCTGGGATCATCGAGAATGTGAATCCCTCCAGGAAGTCCTCCGGAGGTATCAGGTCCAAAGGTATGCCGATGGAGTTCGACCCTATCGTGGCAAAGGAAGCGAACAGTGCAGAACCGATAGACCCGCCTGCGTAATAGAGGAAATTGGACAGTGTTGACGACATCCCCTTGTCATCCTCGGCAGCATGGTCCACTATGCGGCTTGCCACGGATGCACCGCACAGACCCCACATGATTCCTCCCATGATCCCTATGGGGATGAACGGCAGCCAACCCATGTCGGGCCTGATCAGCCAGTATCCGATGCTGAACATTATCAGGGCCAAGCAGCTCACTATCGCCATGTTCCTTCTTCCGTGATTGTCCGCATACCTCCCCGCAGGTAAGCTGATGCATATCGTCACTATGCTCGGGATCAGGATCAGGATCCCGGTGAACGTGTAGCTGACATCCAGTTCCTTAGCGATATAGAACGGGACCAGATATGATATCCCGACATAGCTTATGTTCATGAGGAAGTAGCACATCGAGACTGAGTCGAAGTTCCAATCCTTGAACATACTGAGGTTCAGCGTAGGGTTCTTAGCTCTTCTTTCGGCCCGTATGAAAACGATGATGAATACGACCATCATGACGGCCATGACAGCGCATATGATTTCCTGCCCTTCGCGAGAGAACATCTCCAGGACGTACACGCCGCAGATGACAGAGAGGAACAACGCGGCGCTACCCAGCAGATCCAGTTTTGCTTCTTTGATATCGTGGTCCTTGGGCATGGCGCGAAGAGCGAACAGTATGGCGATGATTGCTATGGGGACGTTGATGAAGAATGTCCAATGCCACGAGGAGATATCCATGATGATGCCTCCTATGGCAGGTCCGGATCCGAATCCCAAAGCACCTGAGAGCATCAGAACGCTCATCGCCAGACCCAATTTGCTGGGAGGGAGGAACTTGACGCATATCATCGGGGCCACCGCTCCGAGCATCGCAGCTCCGATACCCTGGACTACTCTGGCCCCTACCAGCGTCCATAGGTCCTGGGAGAGGCCGCACACAAGGGATGATGCTCCGAAGATCGCGAATCCGAGGATGTAGATCTTCCTGATGTGCCCGGAATCGGCTAAGCGACCGAAGGACAGCATCAGCCCCGCGATCATCATGAAATAGGTTATGACTACCCAAGCAACGGCGTTGGCATCGACACCGAAGGACTCGGCGATGGTGGGCAGGGCGATGTTCACGATACTGGAATCCAGACCGTCCATGAACACACCGAAAGCCATCGCGAGCAATGCCAATATCTCGACGCGCTTTAGGTCCATATTCATCCATTCGCTGACGTCTATATATTACATGAGGAGCGACGGGATTATGAGGCATCCGCACAGGACTGTCTTCCCAGTGCCGTTGTTCAAAGGGATGTAACCGATTATGAGGGCAAGGATCAGTATGACGATCCCCCACAATCCTGTGGAAACAGGGACCATCACCACCAGGAAGACGATTACTGCCCTGTTCATCAGAGCCTGGTCGACCCTGGCGATGAGCTTTGATGCATACCTCCCGCTGAGAATCGTCAGATGATATCCCAAAAGGGAGCCTACGGCAGCCGCGACCAGCATCATCAGGAACGCCTCGGAAGCTATACCGCTCACAGAATCGCCGAGGATTGAACCGATGACGATGACCGTCCCGACCTACCGCCCCCTGATATCGAAAGTGTCACCAATGAGAGGATGGTGGTCACCGACCCTATGGACGCAACCGTGGCGATGAAGCGTTCCGGAGTGTTGTCAGGCATTATCGTTGACGATACGGTGGCACCGACCGTGGAAGTGATCCCGGGGAACCATCCTGCCACGGTCCCCATCACCACACCTTTGAGTCCCGGTATGAATCCAACGGGATCCTTCCCGTCATCTTTCTGTTTAGGGAACGGATGTCCGCTGTCGGATTCCAACATCACAGGGAGTCCGAACAGCCCGGTCAGCATGGGCATGAGAAGTGTGCCCTCCCCGAACAGTCCCTCGCAGGGGATCGGGAGTCTCATGACCGCATACCCGAGGATTCCAGAGAGGACGAAAGCTATGGTACCGAGGAACAGGTTCCCTCTGTTGTATTCGTTGAGCAACAGGATCCCGGACACAGCGACCAGGACGATCTTCGTTATCCTGTCCAAATAGTGCGTGACATCGTCGGTCATGAGGAACTGCAGAGGGACAGCGATAGCGATGGCTACGGAACATCCTATGAGACTCCCTATCGCTGCAGCGCGAACGGCCCTCATCCCCTTGCCTGAGAGCAGCAATCTGTGTCCCGGTAGGATGGACATTGCATCCTCCGCATCAGGGGCGCCTATGAACACGGAAGGGACGAAGTCAACGTATGAGTGGACGACGGAAGCGGACATGATGATGGAACAGATCACGATGGGCACATGCTCCGCAGGGACGATACCGGACAGGGCGGCCTCCAGCGCTGGATAGGATAGCAGCATCAGCGAAGCCAATGTGTTGACGTGGATGCCGGGTACCAGTCCGGTGAAGAGTCCGAACATCCCTCCTAGGAGGGAGGACATCGAGGCCGTGAGCATCAGTGAAGGGTCCATCAGAATACCTTGTCTTCTGCAAGGATATAAAGCATGCATACTGCGGTCAACATGGCAATCGTCACATACGCCTATCCACCCATTATTCAAACCTCACCAACATCAATCATTAATATAAGCGGACCATTGACAAGTTCGATACATATGAATGTAGACGAAAAGCTGGCCTTGGTCACAAGGAACGCCGAAGAGCTCGTTACCGAAGAGGAACTCCGTGCTCTCCTCACGGAGAAAGAGGAGCCCACGGCATATATCGGATTCGAGCCGTCGGGAACCGTGCACCTGGGTTGGGTGCTCGTTGCACAGAAGATCAAGGATCTCTGCGACGCAGGATTCAAAGTCACGATCTTCTGGGCAGACTGGCATGCCTACATCAATGACAAACTCGGAGGCAATCTCGAGAACATCAGGGTATGTGCAAGATACATGCAGGACTGTTTCATCGCTCTGGGAGTGCCCCAAGACAAGGTCGTCTTCAAGTACGCCAGCGAGCTCTGCTCGGAGATTGAGTACTGGGAGAAGGTCATAAAGGTCGCAAAGGTCACATCCCTGTCCAGGGTCAAGAGGGCCATGACCATCATGGGAAGGTCCGAAGATGAGGCAGAGGTCGACGCCTCCAAGGTATTGTACCCCATCCTTCAGGCAACCGATATCTTCTTCCTCAACTGCGATGTGGCATACGCCGGTATCGATCAGAGGAGGGCCCACATGCTCGCAAGGGACGCCGCGGATAAGTTGGGATGGAAGAAACCCATCGCACTCCATACGCCTCTGCTCCCCGGACTCAAGGGCGGGAACAGGATGGATCCCATCGAGAACAAGATGTCCAAGTCCAAACCGGAAGGCAACATCACGATCCATGACACCAAGGAGGACATAGCCAAGAAGATGAAGAAGGCGTACTGTCCCATGGATAAGCTCGATGCCGAGGGCAACGAGGAGGTCAACCCCGTCCTGATGCTGTGCAAGTACATCATCATCCCCAGGAACGGATGTCTGTTCGTGGACCGTCCCGAGCAGTACGGAGGACCGGTCACATACAACACCTACGAGGAATTGGAGCAGGCATACTTCGATAAGAAGCTCTCGCCGTTCGACCTCAAGACAGGTGTCACCGACGGAATGGCCAAGACACTGGCCCCCGTCGCAGAATACTTCGAGGCACACCCTGAGAACCGTGCGGCTCTCCAGAAAG
>Ga0310786_10012368_pt1 | contig 10569 bp, 10 predicted proteins | sample AusTroGonzalo_MG_FD_203881 | JGI IMG/M metagenome (GOLD analysis project Ga0310786, IMG submission 203881) | Bovine rumen microbial communities from tropical cattle in Woodstock, Queensland, Australia - Gonzalo_03 (v2) (version 2) | ecosystem: Host-associated > Mammals > Digestive system >...
GAATACTGTTCATTTCTTCATCTTCAAGGGATATCGCACCTATGCGTGATAATAATTTTTGTTTTGCCAGTAAAAAATATTTTTCTCTATCTGTCATATTTTATTCCTTTTTTTTCTTAAAACTGGAAATCGCCGTATAAATAATTCTGTTATCAGACGAATTATCTGATGATATCATTTGTTGTTTCATACGTTCTTTAGCTTTATTAAATTCATCAAAAGATTTTTCGAATCCAACATTTGCATCTAAATTATTATTTTGTTTCTTTTTATAATAATCTTTCATTGCTTTATATTCAAGGCGGCAGAAACTGCCTACCAAAACATCACGAAGATGTTTTGGTGATTTATTTATATCATGACTGAAATCTTTTATTTTGACATCAGCCGACATATCCCCCCTTTCCTTAGGTTTTATACGTCAAGATTTGCATTCAAAGCATTTTCTACGATAAAGTCACGACGCGGTTCAACAACATCGCCCATCAACATAGAAATAACTTCATCAGCCTGAGACGCATCTGTTATTTTAACCTGGAACAAAGAACGATGATTTGGGTCCATAGTAGTTTCCCACAATTGTTCAGCATTCATTTCACCCAAACCTTTGTATCTTTGAATCTTTAACCCGTTCTTTGCGTATTCAAAAGCAGTATTCAACAAAGCAAACGCACCCCATATTTTTTGTGACTTTGATTTAACACGCAATACTGTTGGTTTTGAAAACGTATTTATCAATTCTTCACGACCAGACATACGTTGCCATGCACGAATTTCAGGTGAATTAATTTTTTCGCGGTCTAATACATGTGTTTCTGTGACACTGCGCAATGTCCTTGTTATCTTTATACCGTCTGCATCAGAAGATATTTTCCAACCACGTTCAAACTCCAGCTCTTCATTATCTAACATGTGCTCTGCGGCCGTAAAGTTTTCAGCACTTTCATTTTCGAAAACTTTATTTAATGCTAATGCTTCAATAAAACGCAAAGGCATAATATGGTTCAACGATTGCAAATTATTTTTCATATCATCAACCAATTCTAATAAACGTTTTAAATCCGCACCTGCTAATTGTTGACCATCTGCAGTTTCAATAATACCGTCACTTGCAAGTTGATCCAATAAATAATCGTCCATTTCACGTTGATTTTGGATATAAATCTGTTGTTTACCACGTGTCACACCGTAAAGAGGTGGCTTTGCAACATAAATATAACCACGTTCAATAGCTTCTGGCATATGACGATAAAAGAACGTCATTAACAAAGTTTGAATATGTTGACCATCGACATCAGCATCAGTCATAATGATAACTTTGTGATAACGAAACTTTTCTATATCAAAATCATCTTTACCAATACCTGCACCCAATGTAGTAATCAAAGCACCAATTGTATCAGAGCCCAACATCTTATCAAAACGAACACGTTCTACATTTAAAATCTTTCCGCGCAACGGCAAAATTGCCTGGGTTTTTCTATCACGTCCTTGCTTTGCAGTACCACCAGCAGAATCTCCCTCAACAATAAATAATTCACACTTAGCAGGGTCACGTTCAGAACAATTTGCTAACTTACCAGGCAAACTACCTAATTCTGGTCCTGATTTTTTTCTTGATAATTCACGAGCTTTACGAGCTGCTTCACGCGCAGTTGCTGCTTCTAAAATCTTATCGATAATCATTTTTGCAATATTTGGATTTTCTTCCAAATATTCATAAAGCAAATCATTGACTGTATTTTCAACCAACGGTCTTACTTCACTAGAAACCAATTTATCTTTGGTTTGAGAACCAAATTTTGGGTCAGGTATTTTAACACTTATAATACTGGTTAAACCTTCGCGAAAATCTTCACCAGACAAACTTATTTCCTTTTTCATATTTTGTTCGGAAATATATTTATTCAATGCACGCGTTAAACCCGCACGAAATCCAGCCAAGTGTGTTCCACCATCACGATTTGGAATATTATTTGTAAAACACAAAGATGTTTCTGTGTATGCAGTTGTCCACTGTAAAACAATTTCAATATAAGAATCATCTATTGTTTTAATCATTTGAATTGGTTCAGTATTTAATAATTCTTTTGATTTATCCAAATAGGTTGCAAAACCTTTTAATCCATCAGCAGAATGAAATTCACGTTCAACCTTTTCAGAACCACGCAAATCTTCCAGAATAATTCTTACATTCGCATTTAAATAAGATTGCTCACGCAACCAAACTTCCAATTTATCAAAATCAAAAACTGTCCCCGTAAACGTTTCAGGCGATGGCAAGAAAGTCACTTCTGTTCCATGTTCATGTTTTGTTTCGTTTTTAACAACAGTCAAATCTGATGTTGGAACACCGTCTGCAAAAGTCATCCTTGCTTCTTGGTCACCACGCCAAACACGCACTTCCAACCACGTAGATAACGCATTTACCACAGAAACACCAACCCCATGCAAACCACCAGAAACTTTGTATGCACCATTTCCTTCGTTATCAAATTTACCACCAGCATGCAATTCACACATAATCAATTCCAGCGCACTGCGCCCTGTTTCGTGATTTATATCAAACGGCATACCACGACCATTATCACGAATTGTAGCACTGCCATCCGCATTTAAAGAAACATATACAGTATCTGCATAACCAGCCATAGCTTCATCAATCGAGTTGTTTACAACTTCATAAATCATATGATGTAAACCATCTCCGCCTTCACCGACATCGCCGATATACATACCCGGTCTTTTCTTAACCGCTTCCAAACCTTTCAATACTTTGATTGAATCACCAGTATATTCATTATTTACAGCCATTTAATATTCCTTTCTTTTTGCTATGTAAAACATAGCAATTTATGATATAATTATCAAGGAAAAATGGTATTTTATCGGCAAAAAAACACAAAAAAATTGGAGAGGGGTTTTTGGGGTCACAAACTGATAAAAACACGTAAAAACAGTATATTACACACAACTAAAAGGCAAAAAAATGAAATTTAAATTATTATATTATGGTGATATTTTAACAAACCCAAAGAAACGCGCTCAACATATTGCTGATATACGTATGCAATTTCATCCACAATTAAAAAAACTAGTTAGTTTAAAACCTTGGGATAATTTGAATCAATTCATGATACCAGATGCGACCAAAAGCCCTATTATAACAAGACATATTGGTGGCCTAGATTGGAATCCAATCATAACATCAAATTTAAAAATGATTGCAGAATTAGACATATTGCTGATGCATCCAGAAATTGTTGGTGTTCCGCGTTCAGACATAGATAACCGTGTTAAAACAATTCTGGACGGATTACGCTGTCCACAAAACGAACACGAAATTGGGCAAAATACACCACACGATATTGGCCCAATTTATACATTATTGGATGATGACCATTTGGTGACAAAATTGACGGTAAACACCAGTCACCTTTTAACAAATGAAATGTTTTCTTGCAGCGTGCCATCATCACCAGAATCTGTATTTATGCTGATTGACGTAAATGTCCGTGTCACCGAAGGAACACTTGAAAATCTACCATTTATGGTATAGAACATTATTTAAAAAGCCAGTATTTACTGGCTTTTTTATTTATATTACATTATTGCAGATGTAATTTGTTCTTGCATTTGGAATGTACCGAACACAACCCAACCAATAATCACAGAAACTAATATAATACCAATACTGTTCATTACATTTGCTATGTTTTCCATTTTACGAACAGATTCTTCCATATAATCGCGTGCAATCTTGTCCAGATTTTTATTAAAATCAACCATATCTGAATAAATCATTAAATCGCCTATAATCTCTTCGCTTGGGAAATCTTTACCAGTCAAAGCCAGCGCATTACCAAGATTTTCACCATTTGCGATATGATGCAAAGTTTCTTCTAAAATTGATGCTAAATATCTGTTTGAAGTATTTGCTAACAAACGCATAGCATCTGGCACACTGACATCCGCAGATACCATTGCGGCCAGCGACATTAGCCAACTTACCGATAATTGTAATTTATATGTGTTCCATGGTGGAAACTTATCAAACCAAGTTCTTATTCTTCCTGTCCACACCGGCAAAGAAAGCCACATCAGCATGATTACACCAATTATACCAGCACCAAAAACAAACCAATATTTATTTGCAAAATCTGACACCCAAATCAAAGATGCTGCTGTACCATGCCATACAACATCACTGCCGGCCGCTTCTGCCAATGGCGGAACAAGATATATCCCAACCATAACAATTATACCCAGCGTTAAAAAGAATAAAAATAATGGATAGGCTATCGCGCTCCACATCGCACGTTTAATACGATTTATACCTTCTACAACACGACCTACGTTTTCCAAAGACACTAACAAGCTGGACACATTACCAGACATCAATAACAAAGTTTCTTCATTTGGAACCCAGCCACGTGTAGCATCTGAAAAACTCATACCTCGTTCCAAGTTTTTTTGAATTTCACGCATAGCAATCGCAAACGGCTCATTTGGCTTTCTTCCGTTTTTAGACTCTATCATTTCGATTCTATTTAACGCATCCATCAACGTAAAATTATTGCGCAACAACGAAGCCACTTTACGCGAAATAGCCATACGTTTTTCTGTACTTGTTCTAAAAACCAATTTTGCATAAAGTATTTCAAGTTTATTCATGTTTTAATACACCCACGGTCTGTCTAATAATCCAACCCAACGTTCTAATTCATCAACACCAATAATACCACGCAACATCAATTCTGTAGCAGCCTCTTTCAAAGTTCGTCCATCCATTTTTTCCAACCAAAATCTCAGCGCAGCATCTGTTTCACCAGATAAAACCAAATTTAAAAATTCACTGTTTGTAATTATAACTTCACCAGCTTTTACACGACCAGATGTACCAGACCCATTACAATGTTCACACCCAATTCCACGAACAAAAGCTTGTCTTAATCCTAAGTCTCCAAAAGCATCTTTAACACGGTTGTATACAGGATGATTTGGTTTGTCTATCAACTTTTCACGACAATACGGACACAGTTTTTTAAATAAACGCATAGACACCAATCCACGCAACATTGTTTCATCTTTTAACTTAAATGCCTCTACCCCCATATCCAGCAAACGAGTCAATGCGCCCATCGCAGAATTGGCATGCAAAGTTGTCCAAACATTATGCCCGGACAAAGCGCCTTTGACTGTTAACTGTGCAGCAGCCAATGTTCTTATTTCCCCAACCATTAACGTATCAGGGTCACTGCGCAATGCAGCCGCCAAGGCTTCTGTAAACTTTTCTTCGCGTTGTTCTTCGTTCAACGCATTTACTACAGGCATTTGGTGAGCACCAAATATTTTTTGTTCCGCAGGATCTTCCACAGTTATAAGATTTATTTCATATCTGCGTTCTTTTAACATCATTGCCATATTACGAACCAGCGTTGTTGATTTACCAGATGATGTTGGCCCAGCAACAACAACCAAACCTGTTGGTGCAGAACGCAAACGCAATAATAATTTCTGCTCGTATTCTTCAAATTCTTGCTCTGTTTTTATACCTTCACTTGGGTTATCATAAAGTAAACGCATAACAACATATTGACTGCCAAACGCAATCGGGTTAAATTGCATTCTTATACCCAACACCCCCGCAGGCAAATACAAATCTTTTGTACCACGCAATGGTGTTCTGCCGTCCTTTAATGCAGTTTGATATTCGTTTTGCGCATAACTTGAATTAGATATATCAGCAGACGCAAATGCAGCACGTACAAAAGATTCGCCCCACTGAGAATTGTATTCTAATACGGGCTGTATACTACCATCTATACGGAAATAAATTGTAGTTTGGTCTGCAACTTCTATATGTATATCAGAAACCTTTTGTGCTGCAGCACGTGCAATAATATCAACAAAATCCTTTTGCATCTGGTTATCATAATCCTGACGCGAATGAACACTGTTGCCCAATCTTTCATCATTTGTTTTATATATATTTGAAATCAAACCTAAATCAGAATAAAAAGGTTTTTTCATCACACGATTATTTTGATGTAATAAATCCAAAAACGCCAAAACACGACCATCATATCTGTGTGTTCTTGAAATAATAATTTCACCACCAGAAAAATACGCGATCAAGCCCCGGGTATCTTTTGGTAATGCCAATTCATCAGCAGCAGATGTTAACAATCTGTTATTGTTTGCAAATAAATAATCCAGAATATCCTTGCTGTCTGCACCCTCTAAACCAGACGGCAATGACGGAGTATTTGAAACATCATCTAATGAACCAGATTTCTTTTCGACCATATTATTTTCCAATATTCAAATTTTCAGACACACCATCTTTTTCAAACACAACACCATCATTCAAAGAAATAGATTTAATAACATATCCATCTAATTCTTTACCCACAGATACACGTTTACTTTGTCCAGAAGAAATCTCTTCAAGAGTAGCTTGTAATTGATTACCTATTCCTGAAATATTCACTAACTTGTATCTCCCGCTTAAAGACCCATATTCACTTTTCTGTGGTTTTTGTACAATTTCTTTTGGTGCTTCATCTTCTGAAACATCTAAGTTTTCTTTTTGGCGTTTTAATTTTTCAGCCTGAGCTTCTAATTGTGCTTTGGCAACCTCCAATTCTTGCTGTTGATGCTCTGCACGACCAGACAAAGTGTCTAATTCCATTTGCAACTTTAATTTTTCAGCATTTAATCTTTCCAGTTCTAAATCTAACTGAGCACGTTCTTTTTCCAATTGCAAAACAATTTTATCTTGTTCCAACATTGTTATTTTTTCAAACAAAGAACCTTCAACTTGATAATCATTTAACGCATTTGAAGATATTTCATCTGCAACTTCATCTTCAACATTTTGTTGTTCTTCTGGTTGTTCAATAACAATTTCTTCTGTCTCTTCGTCAAATTCATCTGCAATTGAATTGAAACACAATCCCGAAACAATCAAACAAGAACCTAAAATAAATTTCAATTTGTTCCACATATTTATCACCTTTATTTTGTGTAAATTATTACTTCATATTTCCAAGTTCGTGTATTTACATTCCATGCAACAGATGTCATATATACACCTTGAAAATCATTAAATATCTTCATAAATTCAAATGGCACTAATTTAGATGATGCTCCAATTTCTATGATATTCATAGATTCTGTATCAACACCATTTGTCACAGTGTCTGTCACAGTATTTATATCCGCTTTGATATTTATTGATTGAAAAGCAGTCATTACATCACGTACAGCACTAGTCACATCACGCTCTTCTAATGAAGAATATGTTTGCAAATCTGGCAATTTAACACGAACAATTATTTCATTTTCGGAAACCTGCTGAACAACTGCACCTGGCATCAAATCAGCACCATTTAAATAAAAATCATTTAAAGTCCCAAAATTACGTGTAAATGTTGCAGATACAAAACCCTCATCACACTTTGCATGTGTTTGCAACCAACCTGGGATAGGTTGCATAACAAAACCAATTGCCTTATAACATAAATTCGCACGCTCCATAACATCTGGTAAAAAATCAAACGGATGCTCTATTGGTTTTATTTTATTTTTTTCTAACTCTGCCTTTTTTTCTTCTTCTTGTTTTTTTAATTCAATTTGATGTTTATATTCTGCAATTAATTCTGGGTTAGTTTCCACAGGTTGTTTTGGAAAAAATACTTCTGCAATTTTATCACGAAACAAATACCCCCCAGACAAAATAATAACACAAAAAAATAAAACAGATGGTATTATAGATTTAACAAAGTTTATTGGACGTAATCTGGCAGATGTATTTGAACGAATTAATTCATATAAAAACCTTTCTTGTGAGCGTGGCATTCCCCATTCAGATGGAGCAAACAAAGCACCCCAATCAGGAATATCTGATAATTCAGCATATGCCTTACGTGCTTGTTCAACAGATTCAAACAAAATATCACGAATAATCACACCATTACGTACAGCAACCATATAAAAATAATTGTTTACCTTAAATACGCCTAAAAAAGAAATAAACTCTGACAAAGAATCAACAATTTCTGCTGCTGCACTTGGTAAACCAGAATACAAACCACCTGTTTTATCACACAAACCAACCATAGATTTATAATCTATATATAAAGTATATTTTTTATCCATATTCTTGGATAGTTGTTTTGCATAATTAGATGGAGTACTACCAACACTGACAGGTTGCCAAAACAACCCTGTTGCAAACTTTCTACGACGAACAGTTATTATTTGTTTTATCAATTCTCTCTCTGTATTCAAGTTCATTATAAACAAACAAATAAAAAAAATAAAGCCCTATTTTACATAAAAAAAGTCGTATTTCTACGACTTTATTTTATTTTGAACAATTATATATTTTCGCTTTGAATTTATATGTCTGTTTAGGCCCAAATATAGCACTTGGATTACTTACAATATCTTCTTTGACGATATAATAAGAATCACCCTGTTTATCCTGGTCTATTATACTTTTTTCCAAATATTCATATGCATCATCTATATCATAAGTTGTAGCATTAGAATTAATTGTGTACAGAAACTGACAATCTTTGGGTTCTGATTTCAGTCTGTTAAAGCCATTACCTGCACCTGTTGTTGCCGCACATGCAGTTAAAACTAAACATAAACATAATAATTTTTTCATTATTTCTCTCCTTTTGGTTCAATTATTTCATAATTAGATTTATCGCTGAATAATTTACGTAAAATATAATTATTTAATTCATGGCTACCTTTATAAGATTCTAAACGACCATAAATAATACCGCCGCTGGTAAACATATCGCCCAGTGTATCTATCACTTTGTGACGAACAAATTCATCTGGATAATATAACTTGTTTATAGCAGCATCATGTCTTTCATTTAACACAATAAGATTATGCATATTTGACCCAAGCGCCATACCGTGTTTTTTCAACATATTCCACTCATCATAACTACCAAAAGACCGGGATTTTGCAATATTATCAATAAAATCTTTTGCACAGGCTTTTGAACCATCAAACACCGCGGAATAATATTGTGTTCCGATGGCTTTATTATCATAATCTATGATACAATCTAATTGGAATCCTTTGTCATACGGAGATAATCTCATATAACCATTTCCATGTCGACCCAAAGTATAATTCAAAACAGCTGTTTTTATACGTTTAAAAAATGACATTTCTTTAATCAGGTCTTTACGTTCCACAGAAACAACTTTTTTAATGACTATCTTTTTCATTTTTGTTTTATCAGAAACAAACTTTTCCAACAATTTATAAAATTCAAATGCGCTGCCATCTAAAATTGGAACTTCTGGACCATCTATTTCTATAATCGCACTGTCAATACCAAGAATAAACAAAGCAGCCATTAAATGTTCAATTGTTCTAACGAATACACCCCTTGGGTCACCAATTTGAGTACTGCGAAACATGGTTTCATGAACATTATCAAATGTTGCAGGAATAAGCCCAGAATTTGGTACATCAATTCTTCTGAAAAAAACACCAGGTTTATTAGACGGTTTTACAACCATGTTTACAGGCAAACCAGAATGTAATCCATTACCAGATATTTTAACATTTTTTGTGACAGTGGACATTTACTTCTCCTTTTTAGTGTATAACTTTTCCTTTAACCAATCATAAAAGTTATTTTCAATTTCTGTATTTAACTTTGAAAAACGAATTTCTTTTTTTGCCCAATCTGGCAACCGCACCCAATCTTTTTCAGTTGTCAGTAATCTTGCATTTTTTTCATTCGCAAATTCTATTAAATTTTTGATATCAGAATCAGTATATTGATAATGATCAGGAAAAGTACGCTTTGCAACAACCTTCACAGGTATATTTTTAAAAAACTTTTCTGGATAACCAATACCAGCAAATGCTACGACATTTGTATTTTCATCATACGGACATATTTCTTTATTATGTGCATAGAACATAGGTATATTTGTAGGCAAAGCAAAATCCTTCGCGACATTTTTATTTTTTATTATGATTATCGCATCTGCTCTATATACAGCTGATTTTGGTTCGCGCAATGGGCCAGCCGGTAAAATAAATCCATTTCCAAAACCAATATTTTCATCAAATACCAAAACAGAAATATCTTTTTTAATTGAAGAGTTTTGAAAACCATCGTCCATAATAATCGGTGTTTTTGTTTTTTGTTTATTTAACAATATCAAATTACTTTTTCTGTCACCAACATGAACCAAAATACCATCACCAGCTAACATCTTGGCCTCGTCACCTATACAATCAGTTTTTTTGCTTTTTTTATAACCCCGCATAACTACAGGTGCATCAAACCATTTTGCGACATTTCTTACAATTGGGGTTTTTCCAACACCCCCGGCTAAAATATTACCAAAACAAATAACAGGTCTTTTTGAAACATATTCATGTCTTTTGCGTATATTAAAAACCAACTGCGAGCCCAAATAATAAAACAAAGATAAAGGATAAAGCGCATACGCAACAATATTTCGTTTTAAAAACCATCTTGGAGTTTTCATATTATTTTTGCCTTTTCATCA
>Ga0310786_10012369_pt1 | contig 10568 bp, 5 predicted proteins | sample AusTroGonzalo_MG_FD_203881 | JGI IMG/M metagenome (GOLD analysis project Ga0310786, IMG submission 203881) | Bovine rumen microbial communities from tropical cattle in Woodstock, Queensland, Australia - Gonzalo_03 (v2) (version 2) | ecosystem: Host-associated > Mammals > Digestive system >...
CGATTTCGGCATGCCGTTCCAGAGTCTCATCAAGCTGAGCCTCCCCACCTACGAGCCGTCCGACTGCCCAATGTGCAAGGCCGGACTCCCCATTGACAAGCCAGGTTCCAAATAAGCCTGTGGCATCCGCCTTTCTGCGCCGTGAAAACGGCATTCTTAACCACCGCCTTTTTGTGAGCAAGCCCCACAATGTTCGACTGGATAGTCAAAAAAATCTTCGGCACCCGCAACAACCGAGTTTTGAAAAAACTCTGGCCGCTGGTCGCCCAAATCAACAAATACTACGAGTCTTATCACAGCCTGACCGACAGCCAGTTGCAGGCGAAGACCGATGAGTTCCGCCAGCGCCTGAAGAACGGCGAAACGACCGACGACATCATGTGCGAGGCCTACGCCGTCGTCAAAGACGCCTGCCGCCGCCTGAAAGAAAGCACGCACGAATCGGAAAACACTGTCTGCGTCACTGGGCACAACCTAAAATGGGACATGATTCCCTTTGATGTCCAGCTGCTTGGCGGCATTGCCATGCACAAGGGCAACATCGCGGAAATGGCCACCGGCGAGGGCAAGACCCTGGTCGCCACCCTGCCCCTTTATCTGAACGCGCTGACAGGGCGGAATGTCCAGCTAGTGACCGTCAACGACTACCTGGCCCGCCGCGACTCCGAATGGATGGGGCATGTCCTGCGCTGGCTGGGGCTGACGGTCGGCTGCATCCAGAACAGCATGTCCCCCGCGCAGCGCCGCGAGCAGTACGCCTGCGATGTCACCTACGGCACCAACAGCGAATTTGGCTTCGACTATCTGCGCGACATGGGCATGGCCGGCAGCAAGGAGCAACTCGTCCAGCGTGACTATTTCTTCGCCATCGTCGATGAAATCGACAGTATCCTCATCGACGAGGCCAGGACCCCTCTGATTATCGCGGGTCCTGCTAAGGTCTCCACCCACCAGTTTGACAAGTGGAAGCCAGCGGTGGCGCAGCTGTACAATCGCCAGATTCAGCTGCTGGCCGGCTGGTTGCAGGAGGCCCGCGAGACACTTGCCAAGGAAGACGCCAGTGAAGAAGAGCTTGACGAAGCCTACATGAAACTCGCCAAGGTGCAGTTGGGCATGCCCAAGCACAAGCAACTGCTCCGCTTCATGGAGAAGCCGGAAGTCCGCCGGGCCCTGGAGCAGAAGGATTTCGAACTCCACAGCGACCAGAACCGCGGCTTCCTCCAGGAGGTCAAGGAGGAAATGTACTTCACAATCGACGAGCGCAGCAACGAGGCCGACCTCAGCGAGAAAGGCCGCCAATTTCTCCGCCCCGGCGAAACCGATGCCTTCGTCATCCCCGACCTGCCAACAATCTACAGCGAAATCGACAGCGACCCTGCCCTGGACGACGCCACGAGAATCGAAAAGCGGCGCACGGCCCGCGAAGAATACGACCAGAAATCGGAAATCATCCACAACATCTCCCAGCTACTCCGCGCCTACTGCCTGTTCGAGAAAGACGTGCAGTACGTCGTGCAGGACAACAAGGTCATCATCGTCGATGAGTTCACTGGTCGTCCCCAGCCAGGACGCCGCTTCAGCGAAGGCCTCCACCAGGCTCTCGAGGCCAAGGAAGGGGTTCAGATTGAACGCGAGACACAGACCCTCGCCTCCATCACCATCCAGAACTATTTCCGCATGTACGACAAGCTGGCCGGCATGACCGGCACGGCTGAGACGGAGGCCACGGAGTTCAAGTCCATCTATGGCCTGGATGTGGTCGTAATCCCCACCAACCGCCCCTGCAAGCGCGTCGACTACGACGACCGCGTATACAAGACCCAGCGCGAAAAATACGCCGCCATCCTCGAGGAAATCGAGGAGTGCCACAAGCGCGGCCAGCCGGTGCTGGTCGGCACCGTGTCCGTAGACGTCTCCGAATTGCTCAGCCGCCTGTTGCAGCGGCGTAATATCATCCACAATGTCCTGAACGCCAAGCATCATGAGAGCGAGGCGGAAATCGTGGCCCGTGCCGGCCAGTACGGTGCCGTCACCATCGCCACCAACATGGCTGGCCGAGGCACCGACATCAAGCTCGGGCCAGGGGTTCTGGAAACCGGCGGCCTCCACGTCATCGGCAGCGAGCGCCACGATTCCCGCCGCATCGACCGCCAGCTTCGCGGGCGCTGCGCCCGCCAGGGCGACCCCGGTTCCTCCCGCTTCTACGTCTCCTTCGAGGACAACCTGATGCGCCTGTTCGGCTCCGACCGCATCACCACCATCATGAGCAAAATGGGCTTGCAGGAAGGCGAGGAACTCTCCCATCCCCTGCTGAACCGCACCATCGAGGGGGCTCAGCGCAAGGTCGAACAGCAGCATTTCGCCATCCGCAAGCGCACCCTCGAATACGACGATGTGATGAACAAGCAGCGCGCAACCATCTACGGCCTGCGCCACAACATCCTCGTCGCCGAAGACACGCGCGAGCTCATCCTGGACTATGTGTACTCCGCCATCTTCGACCAAGTGGAAGGTGCCTACGCCGCCAAATCGCGGCGCGAGAAAGTTGACCTGACCACCGTCAACGCCTGGCTCAACCAGACCCTGCCCATCAATTTCGCGGGGGTCGAACCGGCGGATGACGACAACGCCGAATCCTACAGCCACAAGCTGATGGAAGTCGTGGAGAAGAATTACGCCCTCAAGGAAGCCCTGGAACCGGCTGAAGGGCTTCGCTGGCTGGAACGCCATATCATGCTAAGCTCACTCGACAACCTCTACCAGGAGCATCTCTACGCCATGGACTCCCTGCGGCAGGAAGTCCAACTCCGCTCCTACGGGCAGCGCGACCCGCTGGTTGAGTACAAGCAGGAGGCCTACGGCCTGTTCAGCAGCCTGATGAGCGGCATCAAGAACAGCATTGCCGAGGGGCTCTTCAAATATTCCATCGCCACGCCGGAACAGTTGCGGCAAAGGGAACTTGCCGAGGAAGCCGCGCGCAAGCGCGCCCAGGAGGAGGCGGCACGCCATAGCCGCGAACTCCAGGCCGCCAACAATGAACTGCGCGCCTCCGGCCAAGATCCCGCAACCCCCAATGACCTCCGCCGCCCCCCCCGTCCCATCCGCAACGAGGCCCCAAAGGTCGGCCGTAACGACCCGTGCCCCTGCGGGAGCGGCAAAAAATACAAATCCTGCTGCGGTCGTTGACGCCTGCCGCCAATGACCAGTATAGCCTAATTTCTTTCGGAGAACAGTCTGAGTGCCTTCCACGTCACCATCTAAAGCCAGCAATCATGCTGAATATTTCCGCCAGATGACCGCCATTTTCGCGGCCATCGGCGGTTCCGCAACGCCAGAAGAAATCAAACGAGTGCTCTATTTGACCTCGCGCGTAACGCCGGAATCCTCCCGTCTGCCAGCGACCTCCCTTCAGAAATTGCTCGAGCGCATGGGGCGTGAGGGCATGCTCGTCTGCGAGGACGGCAAATGGCGTGGCACGGCCGGAACGCCCGCCGAAAGGCGCGGCATCCTCAGCGACAAGCGCTGGGCGACCATCCCCGATGCCGTCTCGCGCGCCATTCCCGCCGTCAACAACCAGGGCGTCGCCGACCTGGACCTTATTTCCCGCGACCTGCGCAATGCCCTCTACGTACATGACGTCACCTTGGTCAATTCCGCCATCAATGTCCTCCGGGACAACCTCCACGGCGAATACCTCGACGGAGCCATCTTCGACTGCCTGTACGATCCCAAGGATTGCGCCTGGCTACTGGAACTCCCAGCGCCACTGCTCGCCGTCTGCGCCTGGCAGCTCATTCCCATCGCCATCCGGAGAATGGCCCCCATAACTCCCCTGGCAGAAAAACTCCTGGCCAACCAGGCAGATTTTCCCGCCATCGCCACATTCCCCCTCGTCGATTACGAGCTGCTGTGCGGCCATTGGAGCAATGCCATTTCCCTGCTCAAAGCCATGCCACACACTCCCGCGCGGGAATTGCGGCAGGGCTGGCTGGCCTGCATGGCCGGCCAGAACGACAAATCGCTGAATTTCTTCATTGACGCACTCTACGAATCACGCCAGAAGGACAACCACGAGTTTTATTTCCAGACCGTCGGTGGCATCTTCTTCATCCTGGCCCAGGTGCGCCTGTCTTCGGAAAACTCGCTGTCCAGTGCTGCCGCCAACGCCGAACTCGGCATGCGGCTTCCCGAATGGCATGAAGTCTATGAGGCTTTAAGCCTGGTCATCAGCAGCAGACATTACAAGGAGTTCAGCACCTCGGACATCCCGACCCCCTCCTTGAGCAGACCGCTCAATGCCTTCTTCATCATCCTTGCCGAATATTGGATTAACAACCAGTTGTCCGACAAGTCCCTGACCATGCTTCGCAAACTTTCTGGACTGGCCAGCAAATGCGGCTTCACCTGGCTGCAACAGGAAATAGACGAACTCCAGGAGCGTTGCCAGAGCGGAAACATTTCCCGCGACCGCCATTTTCATGTCCTTGAATACAAAAATGTCCCGTTCATCATCGACTGCATCCCCGTCCGCAACGGTTGGATGACCAGGCTGAATGGCATCAACGACTTTCTCTCCTCCCTCGCCGACAAGCCGGTGCGGCGGCTAGTCTGGCATATCATCAACGATGAAAACAAGGGTGGACTCCTGACCGCCCGCCCCGTCGAACAGCACCTCATCCGCAACGGAAAATGGAGCAAGGGCCGCAAATTCACCGCCTATCGCTGCCAGGACTACTGCAACGGCGAGGAGCCCCCGGACCTTTATGCCCAGAACTACCGCCTTTCTCCCCACGACAAATATGCCTGCACCGTGCTGAAGCAAGTCCAGGAAAAGCTTGAACAGCAGGCCATTTCCGAGCGCACCGCCTGGGGCATTGTCTTCCAGGCCCTTGTCGGGCATCCTCTGCTTTTCCTGGACACCCCTGTGCCCCGGCCCATCACCTGCCGGGCCGCCAGTCCTTATGTCAGGCTCCTCAATGCCGGCAACTGCTACGAATTTCAGCTCTGGCCACAGCCAGCCGAGGGAGAAAACATCATTGTCCAGTCGGACGAGACGGGCAACATAGAGGTTTTCACCTTTGAACAGGAGCACATCCAGTTGCGAAAGCTTCTGGGGCAGGATTTCCGCATTCCCAAGGATTCGCCGGATGAGCTCACCAGATTCCTCCAACAACTCTGCCGCAAGTACAACCTGCTCTCCGACTGCATAATCCAGGAAATCGAAATCCCCGCCGAGGAAACTTCCTCCAAGCCCTTTATCAAACTGACCCCCGAAGGGCAGACCTTGCGCGTCAATTTCCATGTCCAGCCCTTCCCCGACAGCCACTCATCCTACCTGCCTGGCACGGGACCCCGCGAAATCTTCCTGAACGACAACGGCAATCTCCACCGCTATGTCAGGAATTTCGACAAGGAGACGGAACGTTGCGAGGCCCTAGTCGCCGCCTGCCCGGCCCTTCTCAACTCCACTTCGACGGAAAAATGGGACTGGCTGCTCAATTCTCCGTATGACTGCTACGAACTGATGCAGCAGCTGCACGAGCACCTTGACGACGCAACCATCCTCTGGCCAGAAGACAAGAGTTTCCACACCGGGCGTCTCATCGGCACCAGCAGCCTGTCGCTCCACACGCAGAATTACAAGGACTGGTTCTGCATTTCCGGCAGTGTGAAAATCGACGAAGACCTTACAGTGTCCCTCCAGGAACTGCTCCAGAAGGTTTCCGAGCACGACGGACGCTTCGTCATGCTCGATTCCGGCCAGGTCATCGCCCTCAGCGACAGTTTCCGCAAGAAACTCGACGACCTGAACCGCTTTGGCGAGTTCACCCAGAACAACACCTTCCAGGTCAGCAAATACCTCGTCCCCCTGCTATCCGACTTCCTGGCCGATGTCGGCAAGCGCGACGATGACCCGCAGTGGGAGGCAACGCGGCAAAAACTGGAAAAAGGCCTAAGCCTGAAGCCAAACATCCCCATCGGTCTCAATGCCGAATTGCGCCCCTACCAGAAGGAGGGATTCATCTGGCTTTCCCGCCTGGACGCCATTCAGGCCGGTGCCTGCCTGGCCGACGACATGGGGCTCGGCAAGACCATCCAGGCAATCTCCCTCATCCTCAGCAAGGCCAGCGAAGGGCCAGCGCTCGTGGTGACGCCGACCTCCGTCTGCTCCAGCTGGCTGACCGAGTTCCAGCGTTTCGCGCCCTCGCTGAAGGTAACTTTTTTCGGTCCCGGCGACCGTCAGGAGACCTTGAAAGCCATGGGGCCAGGCTGCGTCCTCATTTGCAGTTACGGGCTGTTGCAGAGCGAATCCTCGGCCTTCGAGAACAAAGAATGGCGCATTGCGGTTCTAGACGAAGCGCAGGCCATCAAGAACCACCACGCCAAGCGCTCGCAGGCTGCCCTGCACATCCACGCCAAGTTCAAGCTGGTGACGACGGGCACGCCTGTGGAAAACAACCTCAATGAACTCTGGGCCATCTTCCGCTTCATTCTGCCGGGGCTTCTGGGCGACCGCGACCATTTCCAGAAGCGTTTCGCCAACCAAATTGAACGCAAGGAAGATGCCGACCAGGATGCCTTGAAGCGCCTCAACTCCGTCATCCATCCCTTCCTCCTGCGCCGCCTGAAATCCCAGGTGCTCCAGGACCTGCCCCCCAAGACCGACATAACCTTCCCCGTAACCATCTCCGACCAGGAGCGCGCCTTCTACGAGGCCCTGCGCCGCCAGATTCTCGAGCGCATCGAGCACCGCACCAACGGCAACGACGGGCAAATCCGCATCGAAATTCTTTCCGGCCTGACGACGCTCCGCCGCGTCCTCTGCCATCCTAGCCTCATACCCGGCGGCGAAGGCATCAAGGGCACCAAACTCGAGGCGTTCCTGGAACTGTTGGACAACATTATCGCCAACGGTCACAAGACATTGGTCTTCAGCCAGTTCACTAGTTATCTCGCTATCGTCCGCGACGCCCTGGACGCCAAGGGCATCAGGTACGAATACCTAGACGGCACAATGAACACACGCGAACGCCGCACTGCCGTCAGCAATTTCCAACGCGACAATTCCGACTGTCCAGTCTTCCTTATCAGCCTGAAGGCAGGCGGCCTGGGCCTCAACCTGACCAAGGCCGACTATGTAATCCACCTCGACCCCTGGTGGAACCCCGCAGTGGAGAACCAGGCCTCCGACCGTGCCTACCGCATCGGTCAGAAACGCCCCGTCACCGTCTATCATCTGATAGCCACCGACACCATCGAGGACAACATCCGCAAGCTCCATGTCTGGAAGCGCGACCTGGCTGACCAGCTCCTTGCCGGCAACGATAAGGCGGAGCAGACCTCGCTGGAAACCCTCATGAAGATTCTGAAGGAATGAGGAGTTTTCCCTAGAAGTCCTAGCTGACCTTAAATACTTGCCACCACGGCGGCCAGGGCTGGCCGTCCTACCGAATTTTCTAAGACTCCCCACGGACGAACAGAAACCGTCCCTCCCTTGACCATTCATGAAAATTCTTGCTCTCGACTACGACGGCGTAATTTGCGACAGCGTGGCGGAAACCGGCATCAGCGGCTGGAAATGCGCCACCCGCCTCTGGCCCGCCCTCTTCCCGGAAACCACGATGCCTGAAACCCTCGTGGCTGATTTTCGCCGTGTTCGCCCCTTCCTCGAGACAGGCTTCCAGGCTGCCATCCTCGTCAGGATGCTCCGAGAAAAATGCACCCCCGATGATTTTCGTCTGCGCCTGGGCGAGCACACCAACCGCATCCTCCAGGAAAGCGGCATGACGCGTGACGACATCATTGCCGAGTTCGGCAAGACGCGCGACACCTGGGTTCGGGAGGATTGCGACGGCTGGCTCAACGCCCACGGCTACTTTCCCGGCACCATCACCGCTCTGCAAGCCGCCCTCCAGCATTGCTTCGTGGCCATCCTGACCACCAAGCAGGAGCGTTTCGTCCTCCGCCAACTCGCCTCCCAAGGCGTGGTTTTTCCTCCAGAACAGCTTTGGGGGCTTGACCGCAAGGCTCCGAAGGAGGAGATCTGCCGCCAGTTCCTCAGGCAGGGACACGCGGACATTACTTTCGTCGAAGACAGGCTGCCGACCCTCCGACGCTTTCAGCAAGACCCCGAGTTGGCTCCCGTCAAACTCTGCTACGCCGTCTGGGGCTACGGCACGCAAGCGGAAATCCAGGAGGCCAGGGAAGACAAATCGCTCCGCGCCCTCGACCTTCCCGAATTTTGCGCCATGCTCGCCAATTGCTGATTTTTCTTCTCCGAGAGAGCAATCCTTTTCTGCCAATCCTCTTTTCCGTCCACCACTTTCACCCACTTTTCCCAAAAAAACAATATGGACAGCATCGATTCCAAAGCATTCAACAAGATCGGTTACGGCCTCTATGTCATCACGATGAATGACGGCAACCGCGACAACGGCATGATTTGCAACACTGTCATGCAGGTTTCCAGCAATCCCGTGCGCTTGGCAGTTTCCATCAACAAGGCGAATTATTCCCACGATGTCATCAAGCAGACCGGCAAGATGAATGTCAATGTCCTGGCCCAGAGCGCCAAATTTGCCCTGTTCCAGAACTACGGTTTCCGTAGCGGGCGCGATGTCGCCAAACTCGCCGGCGTGGAGTTCACCCGCTCTGCCAACGGACTGCCCGTCCTGTCGCAGGACTGCAATGCCTTCCTGTCTCTCGAAGTGGAAAGTTACACCGACCTGGATTCCCACGGACTGTTCGTCTGCACCGTCACCGAGGCGAAAACCCTCTCCGCCGCCGACTCCATGACCTATGCCTACTACCACGCCAAGGTCAAGCCGCGCCCTGCCGTCCAGAATGGCTATGTTTGCACTGTCTGCGGCTATGTCTACGACCCTGCCGTTGGCGACCCCGAGCACGGAATCCCCGCCGGAACCGCATTCGAGGATCTTCCTGCCGACTGGACCTGCCCGCTCTGCAAGCATCCTGCCTCCGATTTTCAGAAGGCTTCAGAAGCGACTGCCAGCGCCCCGCCACCCTCGCCCGCCAAAGGCAAAAAAGGCGTCTATGTCTGCTCGGTCTGCGGCTTTGTCTACGACCCCGCCGTTGGCTTCCCCGGACGCGGAATCCCCGCCGGAACACCATTCGAGGAATTGCCCGAAGACTGGAACTGCCCGATTTGCCTGCAACCGGCCTCGGCCTTCCAGCCTGTCGAGGAGGACGTTCCCGCAGAACAGCCAACTGCCCGTAAATATGTCTGTTCCGTCTGCGGCTATACCTACGACCCTGCCATCGGCGACCCCGAGCACGGAATCCCCGCCGGGACGCCATTCGAGGAACTGCCAGCCGACTGGCATTGCCCGCTCTGCACCATGGGCAAGGGCAAGTTCAAGGCCGAATGAACCCGCCGCTCGTTGACGTCCTGCCCGCCTGGAACCTTCAGTCCGCCCGGATAGCGCAAGACCTGACGGCGGGCGGAAGCCCCGAGCGTGTGCGCGGCAGATATGTCTTGGAGCACTGCGGCCGTCGTTTCGTCCTGGAATGCCTATCCTTGGCCAAACGTCAGGCCCGGCAGCGGGAAGCCACTATTCTCCAGACCATGCAGAACCACGGCTGCCCTCACCTCTGCCCCTGGCTGGCGACCGCAGACGGACAGGCCGGCATCGCCGCCGACGGCTACTTCTGGCAACTCCGCGCCTGGAAACCTACCCATGACCTCGACCGCGATGCCTACGGCCACGACGCCTGGCGAGGTCAGGTCATGGCCGAGTTCCTGCGGAATATGCGCGAAGCCTCGCATGGCCTGACCGACGACGAGCAACCATTCCTGCTCTGCGAATACATCCCGGTGCTGATGCGCCTGATTCACGACGGCAATCACCGCCTCTACGACGACCTGTCTCCCATCATTGCGGAACTGCAAGAAATCCTGGCTCTGGAACCAAGTCTGCCGCGCGCCTTCTGCCACGGCGATTTCCACCCGCTGAACGTGCTCTGGGGCGAGCAGAGCCTTAACGCCGTCATCGACTGGGAGTTCTGCGGCCTCAAGCCGCAACTCTATGATATTGCCAACCTGCTGGGATGCCTGGGCATGGATTCCCCCCAGTTCCTGACCTCCCCCATGGCCGCCGCCATCCTGCATGGCACCGCCGACTTCGCGGATCCGGAACTATTGCCACCGTACATTGCCGCCCAGCGCCTCGCCTGGATGCGCGAATGGTTCGTCAAAAAAGACCGCGAAATGATGGTGCAGGAACTAGATTTCCTCTGGCTCCTCCTCGACAACCGCGACCTTCTCGCCAGACGATTCCGCGAACTCTGATTTTGCCTTCCGCCGAAAACCTAGCCGACGGGAATCTTTTGTATCAGAATCCTGAAATATGTTGGTTTGCCTTTGATGCTCAGGTCTTTATCATCATCTCCCTTACGGAACCTCACTATTTTGAACTGTTCCGGATTAAATTTATGCAAGAAGGTGATCGGCACTCCCATAAGCCCATCATAATCCGCAGGGATGTTATTCGTCCTGTCCACATTGATGGCATTGCAGTTGTCGAAACGCGGATAGTCTCCCTCGTTGC
>Ga0310786_10012370_pt1 | contig 10567 bp, 5 predicted proteins | sample AusTroGonzalo_MG_FD_203881 | JGI IMG/M metagenome (GOLD analysis project Ga0310786, IMG submission 203881) | Bovine rumen microbial communities from tropical cattle in Woodstock, Queensland, Australia - Gonzalo_03 (v2) (version 2) | ecosystem: Host-associated > Mammals > Digestive system >...
CCAAACCCGTGGCCGCCCGTGGCCTCGTGAACGGGAGGGGCCCGCCGCTTGCGGTGGGAGGGATGAGCGAAGCGAAGGTTTGGGAGGCAATGACAGACTGTAACATATTATTTATACTCCTCGTCAATCGTCGATATGCCGAGCGTGATCTCTTCCAGGACGTCCAGCAGCACCCGCACGGTCTCCAGCGCGGTGAAGATCGTGACGTTGTTCTCGACGGCGGTACGGCGTATCTCGTAACCGTCGAGGTGGCTGGATTTCTGGTTGAGGTCAATAGTGTTAATCACATATTTCACATGACCTTTGCGCAGAGCCTGATATATCTCGTCGCTGCCCTCGCTGAGCTTGCGCAGCCACCTGGTGCGGATGCCGTTCTCCCTGAGAAAGGCGGCCGTGCCCTTGGTGGCCTCGATGTTGAATCCGAGGTTGTAGAAGCGGCGTATCAGCGGGAGGGCCTCCTCCTTGTCCTTGTCGGCTATGGTCGCGAAGACGGTGCCGTAGGACTTGATGTCCATTCCGGAGGCCTGCAGGGACTTGTAGAGCGCGCGGTTCAGCGAATCGTCGTAGCCTATGGCCTCGCCCGTGGACTTCATCTCGGGGGAGAGGTAGGTGTCGATGCCCTTGATCTTGCCGAAGGAGAAGGCCGGGGTCTTCACGAAATGCCTCTTCCTCTCCGGGAAGTACACCTCGTTGATGCCCTGCTCCTTCAGGGAATGGCCGAGCATCACCCTCGTGGCGATCTTCGCCATAGGGATGCCCGTGCTCTTGGAGATGAACGGCACCGTGCGGGACGAGCGGGGATTGACCTCGATCACATAGACGTCGTCGTTTCCGTCTACTATGAACTGGATGTTGAACAGACCGACGATGCCGATCTCCCTTCCGAGTTTGACCGTGTCGTCGATGATCTCCTGCTTGACCTTGGGGCTAAGGCTGAAGGAAGGATAGACGCTGATGCTGTCTCCGGAATGGATGCCGGTGCGCTCCACGTGCTCCATTATGGCCGGGATGAAGACGTCGGTACCGTCGCAGATGGCGTCCACTTCGGTCTCGCGCCCCATTATGTACTTGTCCACGAGCACGGGGGATTTCTCATTGATTTCCACCGCGTTATGGAGATAATGGCGCAGGGTGGCCTCGTTGCCGACTATCATCATCGCGCGGCCGCCGAGCACGAAGCTCGGGCGCACGAGGACGGGATAGCCTATGTCCTCGGCGGCCTTCACGCCGTCCTCCACGTTTGTCACGGCGTGGGCCTTGGGCTGGCGTATGCCGGTCTTGCGCATTATCTGCTCGAAGAGCTTGCGGTCCTCGGCGTTGTCGATGGCCTGGAGGCCGGTGCCGATGAGCGGGACGTCGAACTCCGACAGCGGGCCGGCCAGGTTGATGGCCGTCTGGCCGCCGAGGGTGACGATGATCCCGTCCGGCTTCTCCATGTGTATAACGTTCATCACGTCCTCCGTGGTGAGCGGCTCGAAGTACAGTTTGTCGGAGATGGTATAGTCAGTGGAGACGGTCTCGGGGTTGTTGTTGATGATGATGGCCTCGTACCCGGCCTCGCGTATGGCCCAGATGGCGTGGACGGTGGAATAGTCGAACTCCACGCCCTGGCCGATGCGTATGGGGCCGGAGCCCAGCACCAGGATTTTCTTCCTGGTGGAGGGGATGGACTCGTTCTCCTGCTCGTAGGTGGAGTAGAAGTAGGGGACGTAGGTCTCGTGCTCGGCGCAGCAGGAGTCGATCATCTTGTAGACGGGAACGATGTTCTCCTTGAAGCGCAGGCGGATGACGTCGGCCTCGGTCCAGCCCCAGAGCTGTCCTATGAACTGGTCTCCGAAGCCCATCCTCTTGGCTTCCCTGAGTATCGCGACGTCGCCCGGGGCGGCCTTGACGCGGCGTTCCATCCGGATGATGTTGTAGAGCTGTGCGATGGCGTGGATGCGGTCGTCGGTGGGCTTGCTGATATACTCCAGCAGTTTCTCCTCGCTCCAGTCGTCGAACTTCTTCTTGTGGATGTGGCAGCAGCCGGACTCAAGGGAGCGCATCGCTTTGAGGATGCTCTCCTCCAGGGTGCGGCCGATGGACATCACCTCGCCCGTCGCCTTCATCTGGGTGCCCAGTTCATTAGACGCCTCGCTGAACTTGTCGAAGGGGAAACGGGCGACCTTGGCCACGACGTAGTCGATGGCCGGTTCGCAGCAGGCGGGGGCGCCGGCCACGGTGATCTCGTCCAGGGTGAGGCCGACGGCTATCTTGGCCGTGACGCGGGCGATGGGGAAGCCGCTCGCCTTCGAGGCCAGGGCCGAGGAGCGCGAGACGCGGGGATTGACCTCGATGATGTAGTACTTGAAGGACAGCGGGTCCAGGGCGAACTGGATGTTGCAGCCTCCGGCAATGTTCAGGGCGCGGATGAGGCGCAGGGCGCTGTCACGGAGCATCTGGTACTCCTTGTCGGTGAGGGTGAGGGCAGGGGCCACCACCATCGAATCGCCCGTGTGGATGCCCACGGGGTCGATGTTTTCCATCGAGCAGATGGCTATGGCGGTGTCGTTGGCATCTCGCATCACCTCGAACTCGATCTCCTTGTATCCCTTGATGCTCTTCTCCACCAGCACCTCGTGGACGGGGGAGAGGTAGAGCGCGTTGCGCATCATGTCCGTCATCTCCTCGGGGTTGTAGGCGAAGCCGCCGCCCGTTCCGCCAAGGGTGAAAGCCGGGCGGAGAATGACGGGGTAGCCTATTTTCTCGGCCGCCGCAAGGCCTTCCTCGATGCTGAAGCAGATCTCGGAAGGGATGACGGGCTCGCCGATGGAGAGGCACAGTTCCTTGAAGAGTTCGCGGTCCTCGGCCTTCTCGATGTTCTGGAAGGAGGTTCCGAGTATCTCCACGCCGCACTCGTCCAGCACGCCCTTCTTGGCGAGCTGGACGGCGAGGTTCAGGCCGGTCTGGCCGCCGAGGCCGGGCACGAGGGCGTCCGGACGCTCGTAGCGTATGATCTTCGCCACATATTCGAGGGTGAGCGGCTCCATGTACACCTTGTCGGCGATGTTGGGGTCCGTCATGATGGTGGCGGGGTTGGAGTTGACGAGGATGACCTCGTAACCTTCCTCCTTCAGCGCGAGGCACGCCTGGGTGCCGGCATAGTCGAATTCTGCGGCCTGTCCGATCACGATGGGACCGGAGCCGATGACCATGACTTTCTTGATATCTGTTCTTCTAGGCATTTTGCTGTTCCTCCATCATTTCAATGAACCTGTCGAAGAGATTGACGTTGTCCTGCGGGCCGGGGGCGGACTCCATGTGGAACTGGAACCCCAGTACCTTGTCCTCGCTGTTCCCGAATCCGAGTATGTAGCCCTCGGGTACGGCCGCATGGGTGGGCGTGAGGGCCGTGCCCTCCACGGTGTCGAAGCGGTAGCTCTGGTTGAGGACCGCAATGTTGATGCGGCCAGTGGCGAGGTCCCTGACGGGATGGTCGCCGTGCACGCCGCAGCCCATCGGGGCGAGCGTGGCGCCGTAGCCCAGGCCTATGGCCTCCATCCCGAGGCCTATGCCGAGGATGGGCCGGCGGCCCTTCAGCGCAGAGAAGAGGGCGCAGGCCTCCGGGGCCTCGAAGGCCGAGGCGGGGCCGTTGGACAGCAGGATGCCGTCCGGATTGAAGGCCATGATATCATCGGCGGAGGCGTTGAAAGGCACTATCGTGACATTGCATCCGCGCTCCTTCAAGTGTCTGATGATGCTGTACTTGATGCCGAAATCCACCGCCACGACATGGTATTTGTGGCCGGAGGTGCGGGTGACCCAGCGCTTGCGGCAGCTCACGCGCCGCACGAGGTCCTCCGGACGCTTTGTGGCGGCGATGAGGGCGAGAGCCTCCTCGCGCGGCATATCCGCCTCGACGATGGCGGCCATCGGGCGGCCCGTGTCGCGGATTATCTTGGTGAGCATCCTGGTGTCCACGCCGCTGAGGCAGGGGATGCCGTGCTCCTCGAGCTCCTCCTCGAGGGTCTTCGTGTAACGGAAGTTGCTGGGCGTGTCACAGCACTCGCGGACCACCAGACCTCCGATGAACGGGGTCCTGGACTCGAAGTCCTCGTCCGTAATGCCGTAATTGCCTATCAGCGGATAGGTCATGACCACGATCTGCTCGGCATAGGAGGGATCTGACATGATCTCCTGGTAACCGACGACCGAGGTGTTGAAAACGATCTCGCAGACCCTGCGGCAGTCGGCTCCGAAGCCAATGCCGTAGAACTCCTGACCGTTCTCGAGTACAAGTTTCTTTTCCGGTCTTTTCATTGATTTATATCGTAAACTGTTTTTCCTTTATATACTGTCCTGCACACCAGACCATAAACCTCCCAACCCTCGAAGGGCGTCGCCCTGCCCATCGAGGCGAAGCCGGCGCTCCTGATGACGAAGGGAGTGTCCAGGTCAACTTCCACAAAGTCCTGCGGGGCTTCAGGAAGCCGGAAGATGCGGCGCGGTGCGCTGGAAAGGACTTCCACGAGACGGTCCAGGCCGATGATCCCGGTCTTCACCAGACGGGTGTAGAGCACCGGGAAAGCGGTCTCCAGGCCGACTATGCCCATTGCGCTGCCCTGCAGCCCGCGACCCTTCTCTTCGGCCGAATGGGGCGCGTGGTCAGTGGCGACCACGTCGATGGTGCCGTCGGCGAGGCCTTCTACGAGGGCGTCGCGGTCATCCGCGCTGCGTAGAGGCGGATTCATCTTGAAGCGCCCGTCCTCCTGCAGGTCGTCTTCGCAGAGCGTCAGGTAGTGGGGGGCGGTCTCGCAGGTCACCCTGACGCCGCTCTTCTTTGCCTGGCGGATGAGTTCCACGCTCTCTCGCGTGGAAATGTGGCAGACATGGTAGCGGCAGCCGGTCTCTGCGGCAAGTTCCAGGTCACGGGCGATCTGGCCCCACTCGCTCTCGGAGCAGATGCCCTTGTGGCCGTGCTGCGCACAGTAGTGCCCGTCGTGGATGTAGCCGCCGCGCAGCAGCGAGTTGTCCTCGCAGTGCGCTGCGAGGATCACGTCCTCGCGTGCGGCGGCCTCCATCGCCCTCCTCATCATCTCGCGGTTCTGCACTCCGCTGCCATCGTCGGAGAAGGCTGCGCACTTGTCTTTCAATGCGTTGAAATCGACGAGTTCCAGGCCCTTGCGGCCTTTGGTGATGGAGCAGTAGGGGAGAACGGAGATGACGGCGTCGCGGTCGATGGCGGCCTGCTCGACGGCCAGGGTCTCCGGGCTGTCGGGCACGGGGTCCAGGTTTGGCATCGCGCATACAAGCGTGTAACCGCCCCTGGCCGCGGCCATGCTGCCGCTGCGTATGGTTTCCTTCCAGGTCTGGCCCGGTTCGCGGAAATGCACGTGGAGGTCTGTAAAGGCAGGCAGCGTCACCATATCATCGGACAAAAAAAAGACAACCCCTGAAGGCTGCCTTGACAATAATAATAAACAGATGACGAGTCGTTGACTCCGGTTCCAAATGCGCAGGGCGCTTTCGTGATGAAGAAGTGGCTCATGTCTGTTCTAAATTCGTGCAAAGTTAATGCAATTTCGGGTAATAATCCAAGCATCGCAGTAGCAAAATATTAACATTGCGATGTTGAAATGTTTTTCGATTATTTTTAAAAAGTCTTTGTCAGGGTGGCGGAATAGTAGTAACTTTGTGGCTCGTTGTTAGTGATTATTGTTTTTTTGCATGAGCAAGGTAGCCGTAATAATGGGAAGCGCGAGCGACTGGGACGTCATGTCCCCCGCCTGCGCCACTCTGGAGGAGTTCGGCATAGGGTATGAGAAGCGCGTCCTCAGCGCCCATCGCAATCCCGGTCCACTCGCCGAATATGTCTCTTCCGCAAGGGAAAATGGATTCGACATCATCATCGCCGGCGCCGGAGGAGCCGCACACCTTCCGGGCGTGATCGCGGCCCTGACCACCCTCCCCGTCATCGGGGTTCCGGTGAAGTCAAAGGCCCTGAACGGACTGGACTCCCTCCTGTCCATAGTGCAGATGCCCTCCGGGATACCCGTGGCGACCATGGCCATAGACGGAGCCCGCAATGCCGCACTTTACGCCGTCGCCATCCTCGCGCTCCACGACCCCGACCTCTCCGCCAAACTGTCGGAGTTCCGCAAGCGCCAGAGCGACAAGGTCCTGAATACTGTGATTTAACGCTATGCCCACCCGCATCCGCACCGGTGGGCATACATTTTTTTAGATATGAAGAGCAACCGTATATTCGTGGAGAAGAGGGAGCAGTTCCGCGTGGAGGCCTCGAGCCTGCTCGCGGAGTTCAACGAGAACCTCTCCCTCAGCCTCAAGTCCCTGAGGCTCATCAATGTATATGACCTGTTCGGATTCTCCGACGACCTCCTGGAGAAATGCCGGTACAGCGTCTTCGGCGAGGTCGTGACCGACACCGTCACCGATTCCTGCCCCCTCGAGGGCAAGAAATACATCGCCGTCGAGTACATCCCCGGCCAGTTCGACCAGCGCGCCTCGTCCGCCGTGGACTGCGTGCACCTGATCGACCCGGCGGCCGAGGTGGAGATCAAGAGTTCGAGGCTCCTGGTCTTCGACGACGACACCTCCGAGGAGACCCTGGCCCGCATACGCCATTATTTCATCAACCCTGTCGAGAGCCGCCCGAAGGACCTCGGCGTCCTCGCCCTCGGCGAGAAGGCCGACGTCAAGCCCCTGGAGGACCTCACCGGCTTCACCTCGATGCCCGAGGAGGAATGGGACGCCTTCCGCAAGTCCCACGGCCTGGCGATGAGCCACGACGACCTCGGCGAAGTCGTGCGCTATTTCACGGCCGAAGGCCGCGACCCTTCGGAGACCGAACTCCGCATCCTCGACACCTACTGGAGCGACCACTGCCGCCATACCACCTTCACTTCCGAACTTGAGGAGATTACTGTGGACGAGTCCTTCATGAAGGGTGAGTTCGAGGATTCCTTGAAGATGCTCGGGGATATGCGCAAGGAACTCGGGCGAGAGAAGAAGAGCCTATGCCTGATGGAACTCGCCACCATTGGCGCCCGCTGGCTGCGCGCCCGCGGCAAGCTCGACGACCTCGAGCAGAGCGAGGAGAACAACGCCTGCTCCATCTACGTGAACGTCGACGTGGACGGCGTGCAGGAGAAATGGCTCCTCCAGTTCAAGAACGAGACCCACAACCATCCCACCGAGATCGAGCCTTTCGGAGGCGCGGCGACCTGCCTCGGCGGCGCCATCCGCGACCCCCTGTCGGGACGCGCCTATGTCTATCAGGCGATGCGCGTCACCGGAGCCGGCGACATCACCGCGAAGGTAGCGGACACCATTCCCGGCAAACTTCCGCAGAGGATGATCAGCCGCAAGGCCGCCGGCGGATATTCCAGTTACGGTAACCAGATCGGCCTAGCCACCACCCACGTCCGCGAGATCTACGACGAGGGCTATACCGCCAAGCGTATGGAAATAGGCGCCGTGGTGGGCGCAGTCAAGGCGGACAACGTCCGCCGCGAGAGCCCCGCCCCCGGCGACGTCATCCTCCTGCTCGGAGGCCGTACCGGCCGCGACGGCATAGGCGGAGCCACCGGCTCCTCCAAGGAGCACACCGAGGCTTCGCTCGAGACCTGCGGCAGCGAGGTCCAGAAGGGTAATGCTCCCGAGGAGCGCCAGTTACAGAGGCTTTTCCGCCGCCCCGAGGTCACCCGCCTCATCAAGAAATCCAATGACTTCGGCGCCGGCGGCGTCAGCGTCGCCATAGGCGAACTCGCCCCCGGCCTCGACATCTACCTCGACCGCGTCCCGACCAAGTATGCGGGCCTGAACGCCACCGAACTCGCCATCAGCGAGTCGCAGGAGCGCATGGCCGTGGTGGTGGAAGCCGCTGACCGTGAGAAGTTTGAGACGCTCTGCGCCATCGACAACATAGAAGTCACCCACGTCGCTGACGTCACCGCGTCCGGCCGTATGAGGATGTTCAACTCCGGCGTGAAGGTCTGCGACCTTTCGCGCGAATTCATCGACAGCGCCGGCGCCAAGCATTACGCCAGGGCCGCCGTCAATGCCGTCGAGGACTGCGATCCCTTCCTGCGCGAGCCTGCAGGCGACACTCTCGCGGAGCGTATGGCTTCCGTGATGGGCTCGCCTAACGTCGCCTCCCAGAAGGGCCTCGTGGAGATGTTCGACTCCACCATCGGCCGCTCCACCGTCCTGATGCCTTACGGCGGATATCGCCAGACTACCGAGACCCAGGCCTCGGTCCAGAAACTCCCCGCCGACGGCCATACCGAGACCGCCAGCGTGATGGCCTTCGGCTACAACCCCGACCTGGCCCTCTGGAGCCCTTACCACAGCGCCGCCTATGCGGTCGTCGAGGCCTGCACCAAGGTCGCCTGTACTGGCGCCGACTGGTCCGGGATGAGGTTCTCCTATCAGGAGTACTTCGAGCGCATGACGCAGGATCCGCACACCTGGGGCAAGCCCCTCGCGGCCCTGCTGGGCGCGCTGAAGATGCAGGCCGCGCTCGGTCTGGCCTCCATCGGAGGCAAGGACTCGATGAGCGGCACCTTCGAGAGCATCCACGTCCCTCCGACCCTCGTCGCCTTCGGCATCACCACTGTGGACGCCCGCACCGTCATTTCCCCCGAGTTCAAGCAGGCCGGCCACAGCATCTATCTCCTGAAGCATACCCCTCTGGACAACAGGATGCCTGATACCGAGGCGCTTACGGCCAACTGGACATTCTTGCGCGAGCAGGTCCTGGCCGGCAAGGTCGTCTCCGCCTGGTCCCTGGGGTACGGCGGTGTCGCCGAGGCTCTGGTGAAGATGGCGATGGGCAATTCCCTCGGCGTGGACGTCGTCATCCCCGAGAAGGAACTCTTCTCGCTCGGCTACGGCTCGGTCGTGGTCGAGGCCACCGACGTGCTCGATTCGCCCGCGGCCATCCTGCTGGGCGGCGTCACCCCTTCCGGCATCCGCATCAACGGTGAGGCCATGTCCCTTGAAGCTTTGGAGCAGGCGTACGTCGGACGCTATGCCCGGCTTTATCCGCCGAAGGTCCGTCCGGCCTTCGACGAGCCCGTGCCGGCCGTGGCGGAGATTCCTTTCGACAAGTCCAACCTCACATATCCCGGAGAGCCCGTGGAGACCCCGGTGGTCTGCCTGCCGGTATTCCCCGGAACCAACTGTGACTACGACACCGCGAAGTCGTTCCGCGAGGCGGGCGCTGAGGTACGTCCCTTCGTCTTCCGCAACCTCACGCCTGAGGACGTCCTCGGATCCATCGACGCCCTTGCGGAGAGGATAGGCGAGTGCCATATCCTGGCGTTCTGCGGCGGATTCTCCTCCGGAGACGAGCCCGACGGCAGCGGCAAGTTCATCGCCGACGTCATCAACAACGCCAAGGTCGGAGCCGCCATCGCGGCCCTCCAGGCCCGCGGCGGCCTCATCCTCGGCATCTGCAACGGCTTCCAGGCCCTGGTGAAGAGCGGCCTCCTGCCTTACGGCCGCCTCGGCTGCGTCACTCCCGATTCGCCGACGCTCTTCCGCAACGACATCAACCGCCATATCTCGCTCATCGCCACCACCGAGGTCGCCTCGGTCAATTCCCCCTGGCTCGCAGGCCTTTCCAAGGGAGAGCGCCACTCCATCGCGTTCAGCCACGGCGAGGGCAAGTTCGTCGTCAGCGACGCCCTGGCCCGCGAACTCTTCGCGAGGGGCCAGGTCGCATTCCGCTACATCGACAACCCCAACGGTTCGCACTACGACATCGAGGGCATCCTGAGCCCCGACGGCCATATACTCGGCAAGATGGGACACACTGAGCGCTATGAGGACAACCTCTTCCGCAACATCTCCGGCAACCGCCGCCAGCCCCTCTTCGAGAATGCAGTGAACTATTTCAAACACAAATAGATAAATGAGAAAAAACGAACTGATTTTCAACGGCAAGGAGAAGCAGGTCTTCGCGACCGACGATCCTGATAAGGTCATATTCCGATACAAGGATGTGACCTTGGCCTACAACAGCATCAAAAGGGCCCGTTTCGTCGGGAAGGGTGCCCTTAACAACCAGATATCGGCCATCCTGCTGGGATATCTGAACAGGAACGGGGTCGAGACCCACTACATCGAGACGGTAGGCGACAACGAACAGCTGTGTCGCAAGATCGAGATCATCCCCCTCGAGATCATCGTCCGCAATCGCGTCTGCGGTTCGCTGGCTCTCCGCCTGGGTATCACGGACGGCTACAAGCAGCCCAATACCATAGTCGACCTGCGCTACAACAACGACGACCTCGGAGATCCGCTCATCAACGAGCATCATGCGGTGGCCCTCGGGCTCGTGACCTACGACGAACTCGACCATATGTTCGGAGTGGCGCGCAACGTCAACATCCTGCTCTCCGAGCTTTTCCATAAGGCAGGCATCGAACTGGTGGACGTGAAGATAGAGTTCGGACGCGCGTCGGACAACGGCCACATCATCATTTCGGACGAGATCAGTCCGGATACCTGCCGCCTCTGGGACGAGGCGGACGGCAACAGGCTCGACAAGGACCGCTTCCGC
>Ga0310786_10012371_pt1 | contig 10567 bp, 10 predicted proteins | sample AusTroGonzalo_MG_FD_203881 | JGI IMG/M metagenome (GOLD analysis project Ga0310786, IMG submission 203881) | Bovine rumen microbial communities from tropical cattle in Woodstock, Queensland, Australia - Gonzalo_03 (v2) (version 2) | ecosystem: Host-associated > Mammals > Digestive system >...
GTTCCAACTGTCTTCTGTGCCGCCCTTTGCCCAGGAGACGATCACACCTTTGTATGTCTGACCGGACAGCGTAATAGCACCCGGTTGCGGGCATGCGGGAGTATAGGTTGAGGCTGTTGACCATGTACCTGCACAGCCAGCTTGAACCTGGAACGTATATGTCTCACCAGTTTCCATGTCACTAAGGTCATAATATCTGGATGTCAGGTCACTGACAACAGTCCAGTCACCATCACCTACCTTGTAACGTATGTTCCATGTATCCTCACAATTGCCTGCCGTCCACGATACGCGAACGCTATTGTATGTCTGGTTGGAGAACGTCGGCACGCCCGGAACAGGGCAAACAGGCGTATATGCTCCCGCTGAAGTCCAGTCACCCTCACAATCCGCCTGAACCTGATAATAGTACGTTGTACCTGTCGTCAAGCCGGTCATATTGTACGTTGGTGAAGTCACATGAATAGGATCACAATATGCACCACCATAGGGCTTGTAATGCACGTTCCAGCCTGTCTCACCGCCTCCTGCAGTCCAGGTCAGGGTCACGCCGCATGCGGTTTGGTTGGACTTGGTTACACTGCCCGGTGTCGGGCAGCCCGAGGCTGTCGTGAACTGGCAGACAGCTGATACATCGCTGTACTCGCCTACGCCGCACACGCAACGAACATAGAAATCGTACGTAGTGCTTGCTGTCAGGCCAGACAGATCGACAGAGTTGGTGTTGGTTGTCAAGTTCCCGCTCCAGTCCGGGGCTTCGTCTTCACCTACTACGCAGTACTGGTACGATGTGATTCCCGGTCGTGCAGACCATGACACGCGAGCTGTGGTTCCCAGAATATTGGAAGCCGTGACACTCAGCGGCTGCTCGCATTCTAAAAACTCTTCAATCTTCACATCGTCCAAATAAATATATGCATCTCCACTACCATAATTACTTGTGCCTTTGAAAAGGATGACTACGTTGTGATTAACACACGTAGCAGGCAATTCGACTTCTTTAAACGTCCAGCTGCTTTTCCCTGTCAGACCGGTCATACCTGTCAATGCAGTCTCTGCGCCATTATCAATTTTGTAATAAACAGAAAAATCACCACCAGCTGGGTTCTTGTAATAGAAACTCAACTTGGCACTGACATCAACGGTTATAGAAGGAGTTTTGAGGTAATTATATTGCCCAGTTGAAGCATTGTATGAATTGAACCGAACACAGTGTCCGTTGCGCCCAGTAGCATAGTATGCCCATCTATATGTTGAAGAAACTGTACCTGTCGCGTTATCCCAACCTGTTGGTATACCGGACGATAGGCCATCGAAATTTTCATCAAAGGGTATACCATATGATGTTGTCAGGGTAATTGAAGAACTCCATGCGCCCACAGAACCAGCGCCACATACTTCGGCAACTTGTATTTCATGTGTCTTTCCAGGGGCAAGACCTGTTAAAGTGTATGGGTTGGACGTTACACCTTTTACTACCGTCCAATCACCAGAACCCACGCGATGGCGAATCCACCATTCGCTTGCTGAACTCGTCCAGGAAAGAACAGCACTTTTGGTACCAATAGAACTACTGGTTATACTCGTAGCCGTTCCCGTACATGCGTTACTAAAAAGACGAATGTCATCAATGTATATATAGTTATTGGTGGCCGTGCCGTACTGATTATAATTACTTGTGCCCTTAAATATAATTACTACATTCTTTTCCGACACTTGTGCAGGTATCGTGTAACTTGCTTCCGTCCAGCTCGAAGCACCTGTGAGACCGCTTCCAAGTAAAGTTTTGTTAGCTCCACCATCAAATGAGTAATATACCGACAAATCACCACCAGTGGGATTCTTATACCAGAACTTTAGTTTCGTGGCAGTTTGCATCTTGATAGGAGGAGTATATAGAAAATTGGTGTTGCCTGAAGGATTACTTCTTGATTCAAAACGAACACATGGGCTGCTGGGATAACCTGTATTATAATAACTCCATTTATAACTATCTGTTGTTGTCCCTTCGGAATTATTCCAACATTCAGGAATACCGGATGTGAGATCCTTGAAACTTTCAGAGAATGGTAATTCTTCTTCAGCGCAAGGCGTAGAGAAGGATAATGCACTAGTAAAGGAACTCAAACTTTCCTCCCCACATACGGCTTGGATCTTGACTTGATAACTTGTGTTAGCAGATAAGCCTTCCAATGTGTATGGATTATCTGTCACTCCTTCAATCTCTGTCCAATCAGCATCGCCATCGGCTTTATATTGTATATTCCATTCTTCTTCCGTTCCACCTGCTGTCCAAGACAAGTCAACACTTGAGGAAGTAACATCCGAATATGCGAAACTTGTTGGTTTAGAACATCCGCCTCCCCCTGGCTTCATATGTGAAAGTGGTTTTAGGGAGATATGGCGACGTGCTATTGGTAGAACTATAATGATAATAGCTAGCACCACTTCGATAAACAGCATAAAAAGAAACTGAAGATTGATAGCCTTCACCTACAGACACATATACTTGCACTAACAAGTTCTTTGAGCCAGAATAGTAGAATGGAGAATCAGAAAAGTCAAAAAACAATTCTTTTGTTCCGCTTTCAGGTTTACCGGTATATACGGTTGTGAAACTGGGTGATAAAAAGCCGGATAGTGAGGTCGCATCTACCTCTGCCAGAGAGATTTGAAAAGTCGGCGTCTTTTTTGTTCCTCCAGATGACCACGTTAAATTCGTATTAGCATAATAACGGATACTGGTAATATTTTTACCAGCCATCTCGGAAAGATCCGTTGTGAGATAAACACTTTGTGATTTTGTGCCCTCAGTATCTGTCCATGTTGCAGTAATTGGAATGTTTCCAACAGTACTCGAGCCATCTATAAGCAAGTCATCTCCCCACGCACGATTCGTCAAGCCACATAGCAAGGCGGTTAAACAGATTACAAACGTGTAAAATTTTCTCATATCTTTAGGTGTTATAAATTCTTGTTAAATAGTTGTTAAAGTTGTTTGCTTTTCCTTTTCCTAATTACTATACACAATCTACACATGCGCATACAGAAAAGAACACAATATTCTTTGTGGTCTCGATTTGGGCTAATGCGCAAATGTGTTTGTGGTATGGAAGGTTTGCGGTTTTTTAATTTAGCATTGTCATTTACAGGTGGCAAAAACGCACAGAAAACTGCACCTGGACAAATCTTTTCTTTTGCCCCACAAACGGGCATACAGAATAGCATCTATCTGACTATAAGCGACATACGAATCACACCGCTGCAGATAAAATATTTTCACAATTGCAAATATAGAAAAAAATGCTTGAACATGCAAATCTTTTCGCCGAAATCAAAGAATTGCAAACATTACTTGGCATGGAATGAGTTTGTTTGCATAATTCAAAAATATTTCGTAACTTTGCATCATAAAAACTGCGAATACGACTATGATACGCACAGCACAGTTCACCATTTCATCGACGGACGTGATGCGCTCGCCGGCCACCAACCTGCCCGAGTACGCATTCATCGGACGAAGCAATGTAGGCAAATCCAGCCTGATCAACAAACTCACGCGTCAGCCCAAGCTCGCCAAGACCAGCCAGAAGCCCGGCAAGACCATGCTCATCAACCACTTCACCATCAACGCGGGTGACAAAGACGCGTGGTGTCTGGTCGATCTGCCCGGTTACGGATTTGCGCAGGCCGGCAAGACGCAGCGCGAGACGCTGAAAAAGATGATTGAGCGCTACTGCCTGTTGCGTGAGGCGTTGTGCTCGCTGTTTGTGCTTGTCGATGCACGCCTTCCCTTGCAGCCCATCGACCGGGACTTCATGAACTGGCTGGGTGAGAACAATGTACCTTTCGCGCTCGTGTTCACCAAGGCTGACAAGCTCGGCAAGGAGCGTCTGGCAGCAAACATCGAGGCCTACAAGCAACAGCTGCTGGAGTTCTGGGAAGAGTTGCCGCCGGTGTTCGTCACCTCCGCCGAATCCGGCCTCGGCTGCGAGGAACTGACGGAGTACATTGAGGAGATAAACTTGAATTTATAATTTCAAATTTAGGATTTCAAATTTCAAATTTAGAATTTCAAATTTAGGATTTAAGATTTTGATGATTTGGGAGAATAACGAAGATATAGTGCTCAAGACCTGCGCGAATGACTCGCGGGCGATACAGAATGTGCTGAATGAGTGCCGCGAGTTGCGTACGCCGTATGTGGTCATCACGCCGTCGATGCGCGAGGTGACCGCCCTCAGGCGCATACTGGTGCCGGTCAGCCGCCTGGAGGAAGAGACCTACAAGGCGGAGATTTGCACCTACCTGGCGCGCAAGACAGGCGCACACATCATCCTGCTGCAAGCCAATGACTACGGCAGCCGAGCGCGGGTGAATGTAGGCAGGATAGTGACGCACATCAAAGCCGTAAGCGAGAAGACCGGCACGGACATCAGTTATGAGGTGGTCATCGCGCGCAAGGACAGCAGCAAGGTCAACCGTGAGGCAGCCGAACGGCAGCGGGACTTCGTGTCCGACCTGATTGTACTGACCGCCAGCCGTGAATACGGGCTGGACGACCTGTTCTTCGGCCCGCAGGAGCGCCGCGTCATCCAACGGGCACTCGTTCCGGTCATGCTCGTCAATCCGCGCAGCGATCTGTTTTCCCTCTGCGACTGAAAGCTGAAAAATGGTAAAAAAATGGGGGGTGCCTCCGATGATTACCCGATAATGACCCGACAATGACCCGATAACGGTCCGACGATGTCGGACAAAAATATACACACAAAAAATAGGAGTGACTTTGAGTCGCTCCTATTTCGTTTAGCAGAGTACGTATTACTTACGGATACCCAGTTCCTTGATAAGTGCACGGTACTTCTCGATGTCTTTCGCCTTCAGGTAGTCGAGCAGACGACGACGCTTACCAACGAGGTTGGTCAGGGCGCGCTCTGTGCCGAAATCCTTGCGGTTCAGCTTCAGGTGCTCGGTGAGGTGATTGATACGGAACGTGAACAGTGCGATCTGACCTTCGGTCGAACCGGTGTCCTGGGCGCTCTTGCCGAACTTGGCGAAGAGCTCTGCTTTTTTCTCAGATGTCAAATACATAAGTATTTACTATTTGGTCATTTACCATTTACGATTTACGATTTGGTTGGCAAATGACGGTTAAACAATCACAGCAATGCAGAATCGCTCGGGTTGCAACATCGCTGCATTTATCATCGGCACTGTGCCGGATGCGTTTTTTCAAACGCGGGTGCAAAGGTACGTTTTTTTTCGCACATCTGCAAATATATTTTCTTTCAATCGGAACAAAATGTGCACTTTTACAGCATTTTGCCAACAATACTTTCTATTTTACCCCTTTGCCTCAGGTTACCATTGCTTGCAATGTACTCTGCAACCGTCCGCCGCTCACACCGAGTTTGCGGGCAGTCAGGTCCTTGAGTTTGCCTATGCTCTTGGGTGAGCAGGGCAGCATTTCTGCAATCTGCTTGTGCGGCAGACCTATCAGAACAAGCACGCACAGACGTACGTCCTGTTCGTTCAGCCCCTGCCGGCTAAGACCGGTAGCCAATCCGCGGAAGAGCCGGTCTGTCTGATGGCAAAACGCGTTATAATCCTGCCATTGCAGGTCGGCTTTCAGGTCGGTGGCCTGACTCAAGGTAGTCAGCGTTTGTGTAAGTTCGTTCTGACGCGCACGCTCATGTTGCGCCCAGTCGCGCATCATGCGCCGGCGCTCGACTATTGTCTTGATACCCGTCATGGCCACTGCCAGACACAGCAGACCGATCAATACGATTTCCAGTATCCGTTTCCAATCCGTCTGACGTGCCGTCAGGCTTTCTTCTAACAGTTGCACGGCCTGCATCAGTTTGCCGTGACGCACCTCAATCAACTTCTGCGCATCCGCGCGCTCCGACGACAACCGGCGCAACGTCTCCGTGTCAGCATGTTCGTCATCGTGTGTCAGAATATAGTAGATGTCATCCAGATACGCCGGATCATCCGTCCGCGGTAGCAGTTCGCGTGCGTAGTACGTCGCCGAGTCGCCCTTGCCCAAGTACGAGTATGCCTGCGCACGCAGCATGGTCATGTATTCCTCGCTACCGGGCAAACGCGGTGAACGCATACGATGATCGTTGTCCGGCAGCGAGGTGTAGTACAGCACCGAGTCATATTCCTTGGCAAACATACATGCTGTGGCGCGCGTCTCGATTACTTTTTCTGTCAGCGGATATAGCGGATAGACCCGCACCGCCTCGGCTATCAGCGCGAGTGCGGAATCTTTCTTTCCCTGTACCGCCTGCTCCCACGCCATGTTGTTCAGCGCGTAGGCGTATGCCAGTTCGTCACCCGAGGCGCGGAAATGCTCTGCCGACAGCCCGTACACATAGTACGCCAGCCTGTGCTCGTTCGCCTGCCGACAGATGTTTGCCATGTTCGAATATATGCGCCCTGACAATATCTCGTCGGGCGTGCCACTTTCTGTGGCCCGGATGAACACCGCCATTGCTTCTGCCGGTTCGCCCTGCTCGCGCAAGGCTTTGCCCTGCTCGTACAGCCCCAATGCATCCACTTCCGCCCGGCGGCTGCAAGACATACCTGTCACTACGCAGAGTGCAACCAGCAGGAGTATGTGGTGTAGTCTGTTCATGTTTCTGTTTATTTCGTTTGTACACCGGTCAGGGTAAATATCTTGTCGCCCTGCTGAATGAGCAGTTGTCCGTCACGCAGCACTTTGCGTGCAGGTGCATCGCTTGCTGTGGCAGGCTGCAGACCCGATGCGGTGTAGTCGAATATGCCGTAAATATCGTTTTCCCATGCGGCTTTGCTCAGCGTAAGCATGTACGAGCCGTCTTCGGAAAGTTCTACGGCTACCGAGTTGCGGAACGAGTCGGCTGCCACTGCCTTTTGGGCTGCCGGCAGGTCGTGGCGCGCCGGAGCATAACTGATTGGCGTCACTGCCAGCGAGTACGTCACTTCGTCGCCCGACATTTCGCGTATGGTCAGCAGGTTGTCGTTGAGGGTCGCTATTACCTGATTCGGATCAACGGGTGTCACGGTTGTCGAACCCGGACCGTCTCCCACCCGCCAATACAACGCCACCGTGTCCTGCTCCGTGCTGTAGTAGCATTCGTCCCATGCAGGATTGTCATATACCTGCTTGCCGTCCTTGTATGCACAGAGTACGGCATAACCCCGGCTGTCCGCACAACCTACACAACGCTTGGAGCCCATAGGCCCGTCGCTTAATCCTATTCCCTCTGTCCAGTAGCAACCATAGTCCAACCCGGACTCAGAAGTACTGCTCAGTACAAATGTGCGCGGAGCCGTTTCCTGTATCTCCACCACTTCCATCTGCCATCCGTCGGGAGAATCTGCCACCGAACCGCCTAACCATACGTTTGTCAGCACATCGCCCGCTTTCGCGTTGAACGCGTACAGCAGATATTCGTGCGTTGTGCCCGCGGGTATGCAGTAGATATCCCTGTTGTCTCCCTCCCGCAGTGCTCCTTCATACTCGCCATAAACAAGCAATTGTCGGTATATATGTTCGCCGATGACGGTGTCGTTTTGCAACACATGTACGTCCGTGCTATACTCCTCACACCCTCCGCACGTAACGTTATCCACAACCATTACGTTCCATGTATCGCACAGCGATGGCAGACTGAGAGGTACTGAAACTATACGTACCGAGTCAAATCGAATCACACTCAGGTAATCGTTTTTGCCATTCTTATACGGAACACCGGTTATGCTGACGTTCGCCTGACAGATACAGTTTACCGATTCCACGGCTTGCATGACGCTGTCTATGCGCGCCTCCACATCATTGTCAGCGGCAGTCAGATAAAACGTATTCTCGCTCGTGGTAAATACTACCGTCAGACAATCCGGACACGGTTCGCCTTCGTCACACGGCAGACCTGCCCACCGCAGAGTTCCTTCAATTTTCACCACGGGTTCTAAGTACGGCTTGGCGGGTGCCATACACACTGCCTCACTTATCGTCCATACGCTGCCGATAAAGGCAAGCAGTAATGTGAATAAAAACTTACGCATAATTCAGATGTTTTTTAGTTGTGATTTCAGGTGTTACAGTAGTGATTTCCGGTGGTTCGGAAATCTGGTGCAAAGGTACTGCTTTTTTCCGGAATATGCAAATTTTAGTGTTTGAAAAATGAAAATTGCAAACACTTGATATATAGTAAATTATGATGAATGGCGTTTGAAAAGTGTATTTTTGGGGTGCAAAAACCGTCAAAACGTGCTTAAGCGGCTATGCGAATGGTGGGCGGCATAGTGCGTAATGGTATAGCTCGCGCATGCGCAGCAAGGCAGGCAAGCGGGATAGCGAGAGGATGATTGAGCAGTTGCTCTTCAGCCCGTAGCGCGCGGTAGATAGTAACATAGACAAAAGGGTAGAAGTTGGGATAGACCTTTTTGTCGGGAACAGGGTTGTAGAGTTGCTTGTAGAACAATATTTTCCACTCCATGGCAGCAACGGTATCGCATTCTATGGCATGAGCGCGTCGTTGTGCCTCCTTGATAATCTCCCTGTTGGTGACACATGCGGCAGACCAGGCTTTTGGGAAGTGCAAGGTATAGAGTTCGTTTCCCGGGCGATGGCGTGAAGGACGGAGGATAATGTTCTTGCGGTAATGTTGTGCCTGTTTGCGCGTGTTAACAGCGCCGTGGAATTTCTCGACTGCATCCACAAGAGTGCAATACCGAACGCCCCTAACATGCGGATTATCAGGGATTTGTATCGACTCGACGATAGTGTTTTGCAAGTCGTTAATCATTTCAGATTTCAAGTGCTTTGACATGGGCATTAAGTATTTGATAATGTAATAATTATAAGCGTTGTTGCTCGGATAAGGTCTAGGATTACCCCGACAATGGACCGATTCAGTATCTATATTGCTTCGAAAACAGATGTACAATGGCGGTTGAGAGCTAAAAGCCAAGAGTTGAGTGTTGAGAGTTCTTATCTCGGCAAGCCTCGAACGATCGGCTAAAGCCGTATGGAATGTTGAGAGAAGTTGAGAGTTAAAAGCTGCGGATGGCGGTTAGCGGCGGGCAATGGCTCCCCAGAGCGAGTCGCGGACGTTGGGATTGAGTGTCTCGAGTTGGCTGACGAGTGATTTGATTTCCGTTCGCGCCGAGGCGTGCTCAAACGGGCAGGGCTGCTTCTGGCGGACATAACCGCTAAGCGCGGCGTAACGCACCAGGTCTTTCTCCTCAATCAGGCATAACGGACGAATGAGTTGCAGCGGCATTTTGTCCATCTGCAGTTTGGGATAGATGGTTGAAAAGTTACCCTGGAAGATCAGGTTCATCAGCAATGTCTCCACTATATCGTCCTTGTGATGGCCGAAGGCTATCTTGTTGCACCCCAATTCGGCTGCGGTATCGAAGAGCATTTTGCGTCTGTACCAGGAGCAAAGGAAGCACGGGTCTTTCTCGCCGGTCTCCTCGCCAACGGACGTATCCTTTACCAGCAAAGGTACTTTGAACTCATCGCAGAACGACTGCAGATAGCTTATATCAGTAAGGTAGGCGCGCTCGCGTACGCGGACGTGCACAGCGGTCACCCTGAACTTCGGCACGAAGATCTGTGCACGCCTGCCCAGCAGTTCGACCAGTGCCAGCGAGTCCTTGCCGCCGCTCAGGCCGATCAGGATGTGGTCGCCATCCTCAATCAGTCCGTAGTCCGCACATGCCTTGTGGAACCGCTTGGTCAGGCGGCTCTGCAGGCGTAGCATCTCTATTTCTTCAGGCGTTCGTACAGGCATAGGGCTTCCGTGTATTCCGTAATTTCAGTATTGGGATAAAAAAAGCCGCTCTGTTGAGCGGCCTTGGTTGCGGAGGATGGGATCGAACCACCGACCTTCAGGTTATGAGCCTGACGAGCTACCACTGCTCTACTCCGCGATACAAGTTCTTCATAAAAGCGACTATACAGGGCAATCTTTCCATTATCACGACTTCTTGCAAGACGCCTTCTGATTGTCGCTAATTTTCCAAACGCGAGTGCAAAGGTACAACAAAATTTTCAATTATGCAAATTTTTTTGTGTTTTTTTGCAAAAAAAAGTGATTTTTCTTGCATTTATCAAAATAAATTTGTAAATTTGTACGCTTTTTCGCGTTCGGCAACGCGGTCGCATACGGTTGTGCCCTGCGCAATAAAGGCGAAGCGTGCCTCCGCTCTCCGAAAAAACGAAGCTATTCACCTCGTTTTTTCGGGTTGTTGTGCGGAATAATTCAAGCGCTGAAACAAAAAAACAAAACAAAAATAACATTATGCAAAACAAAGGAATTGTAAGAACCCTGGCTGTACTGCTGTTCTTGGTTTGCGCATTCTACCTCTCGTTCTCGGTTGTAGTGAACCACTACGAGAAGAAAGCCAAGGAGTATGCAGCCGGTGACCAGACGAAAGAGTACCTGTATCTGGACTCTATCGCCCCCGAGAAAGTGTGGTTCGGCTACACGCTGAAAGAGTGCCGTGAGAAAGAGATCAACCTTGGTCTTGACCTCAAGGGCGGTATGAACGTAACAATGGAAGTCAG
>Ga0310786_10012372_pt1 | contig 10566 bp, 11 predicted proteins | sample AusTroGonzalo_MG_FD_203881 | JGI IMG/M metagenome (GOLD analysis project Ga0310786, IMG submission 203881) | Bovine rumen microbial communities from tropical cattle in Woodstock, Queensland, Australia - Gonzalo_03 (v2) (version 2) | ecosystem: Host-associated > Mammals > Digestive system >...
CGACAACTGAAATGGAGCAGGAGATCGACCGCATCGTCTATCACCTTTATGGCCTGACCTACGATGAGGTGCTCATCATTGACCCAACTCCGCCATTCACGCAAGAAGAGTACGAACAAGACAACTTATGAGAAAAGTACTTGGCACATTGGCATTATCATTGCTCTTGCTCTCATGTCAGAACAAGAGCAAGCAGGAGTATTCGCCTACATTGAAAGAAGCTCAAAGTGAAGAGTCATATCAGCAGCCTGATACGGCTGTGACAGAAGAGGTAAAAGAGCTGCAGGAAGAAGTGAAGGTGCAATCAACTCCTACTTCTTTTTCATCGTCTCGCTCTCATGAATCGAGCAGTTATGACAATATGCGAGGCTTTGACCCAGCATCAGAAGATGACATGGAGGATAATGGCATGAGCCGCTATATGGAGAATAATGATGAAGAGGGGTGGGACTGACGATGTTTGATGCTTGATGTAATATGTAATAGATAAGACGTAGCAAGATCCAGTATCGGCTCAAAAATAATTCCCCAAAATGTAATTTTTAGCTCAAAATGAGCCGATAATTAAAAATAATGCGTATCTTTGCGCCGATTAAAGAACGTAAAGATATGGATATATCAAGAGAAATATTGCAGTTTCTGCATTATCATCCGCTTTCGTCGCGCGATGAAATAGCCCGTGGTACGGCTTTCGAGGGAAGCGATGCCACTATGAAACGTCTGCTTGCTACGGCAGTGGCCAAGGGCGATGTGGTGGTGGAAGGTAAGGCGCGTGCCACAAGGTACAGACTATCGGATCAGGCTCATCTGCTGATGCCGCTGAATCTGGATACCTACTTCGCGCAAGATGTTGATGAGCGCGAGGTGCAGACGTCTTTCAACTTCGACTTGATACGCTATCAGTTGCCAGCCGTGCACTTGTTTACCGACGAGGAGATGGAACACCTGAATGCGCTACAGGCGGAATTTCGCCAGCATGTGAGCGAGATGACGGAAAACGAGTATCGCAAGGAGATGGAGCGGCTGGGTATTGACCTGAGCTGGAAATCGTCGCAGATAGAGGGCAACACCTATTCGCTGTTGGAGACGGAGCGACTGCTGCGCGAGAGCAAGACGGCTGACGGCAAGACGAAAGAGGAGGCGGTGATGCTGCTGAACCATAAGGATGCGCTGCGATTTGTGCTGGATAATCCTGACTACCTGCAGCAGTTGACGGTGAGCCATATTGAGGATATCCACCAGCTGCTGACTAAGGAGCTTTCGGTGGACAGGGGTATCCGACATCGCCGTGTGGGTATCACAGGCACCAACTATCATCCGCTGGACAACGAGTTCCAGATTCGCGAGGCTATGCATGATACCTGCGACCTGATAAACGGCAAGGAGAACGTGTTCGAGAAGGCGCTGCTGACGCTTGTGCTTTTGTCGTATATCCAGGCTTTTTCTGACGGCAACAAGCGCACGGCCCGCATCACCAGCAATGCCATTCTGATAGCTAACGGCTACTGTCCGTTGAGTTTCCGTTCTGTTGACTCCATCGACTACAAGAAGGCGATGCTCATCTTCTACGAGCAGAACAATCTGTATGCCTTCAAGCAGATATTCATCGACCAGTTTGACTTTGCCGTGAGGGAGTATTTTTAATTGAAAACAACAAGATAATAATGATATAGCAGACAAGGTTGTAGTTGAATGGTTGTAAGAATTATATAGAGAATAAGATGATGGAATTTAAAAAAACAGCAGCAGAAATGCTGGAGTATTACAAGACAGAGGTGTTCGGCAAGATGGGCATCGAGATAGAGGGTCTGCAAAACAAAGATGCTGCCTATCAGAAATGGGCAAGAGTCAGCGTGGCCGATCAAATGCTTAGCAAGGATGCCAAGGGCGATTTTGCCCGTCAACACGTTTCAAACTTTTTTGGTCACACCATGTTAACGATTTATCCCATCAAGGAGAATCCTCTGATGCAGGAGCCGCAAGAAGGGTTGGCAGGATGGCTTGTAGAGCTGATGCGTCTGCTGGCCTACCTGCTGAGGAGTGATCCATTCTCAAATTTCTTTGATTTGAACTTGCTGGATGACAGGTTCCCTCACATGGGGGATGACGGAACAGAACAATTTTCGCCCAGCAACAAGGAACTATTGAGATTTCTTCCTGCCTATAGCCGTGTAGGAGCTCTTCTTGCTAAGATGGTGTACTATGTGGCTTGTATAGAGGCACAGAAAATGGATCTCGCTTTGTATGACATGTATGCAACCAAGTGTTATCAGCGTCAGCGTCAGCTTGACTTTACAGACACAGGAAATTGCTTTGGATATATAGATAGTCTGAAAGATGCTATTGAGGATGCGGATTTTCATTTGACAAAGGGAAGAAAATTAGACCTCACGATAGAGGAAATCGCTTTAGTAGATTCGCTATGGACTGAGGTGCCCCATCACTATCCAGAGAATTGTGTAGTGGCAGCCCGTGAGGTATGGCAGAAAATTAAGCCCATAAGAGAAGGATTTGGTGCTGGACGAAAAAGCAAGGAAGATTGCGATTGTTTCACAAAGGACATGTTAAAAATCATTCTGCCGATAGCAGAGAAACATGATGTGGATATGGAACTTGACGATGAACACAGTCTGCCGTTGGAATATGTCAAAAACTGGCTCCAGGGGATATATTATGGCAATGACCCGGTATTTGGATAAATGGCAATGATGACACAGAATGATATTTCTCCGTTCTTGCAGGCACGAGTAGACCGCTTGCTGAATAATGCAGATCATTTGTTTGCATTAGGGAATATTCGTGAGCAATGTCAGCAGGAACTCATCGCATTCTATACGGCCCAACAGCCCTCACCATATGCCAAATGGGGACAGCAACTATTCAACGACGTGGTACTCTGCTTCGCACAGACTCTCACGCTGACATACTTATCAGCAAAGAACGAAATAGTAAAATGGGCCAAAGGGTGTACAGAAGAGTTTCTGCTTCAAGAGGTGAAGGAAGAGCGTGAGGAGCATATAAAGGTTTTTGCGCGCATGAAGATTGCCCATCGCTGGTATCAGATGAAGGATGATGATTCCTGGTGGTGCAAGTTTGCTAACAACATTCCATTCAATGATGCTGACAGAGAGGGAGAAATAAAATCTTTCTTTGATATTCTCAACAAGATATGTATCTTTACTGACATTCTGTTAGGACATGCGGAGGAGTATGGTATTGATGTTGACTATAGCAACTGTATATCATCCCAAGAGAAGGAAACAGTAGTAAAAAATACGCTGACGCCTAACCATCAGGACACCTACAACCAGTTATTGACTTTGGTCGATAAAGGTGACTGGAAGTATGATGAAATAGCCTACAGCGTGAAGCAGATGCTGCGAACGATTTTAGGACAGGGCGAGACTCCGCTATCGGGCAATGAAGCGGAACAGTCGGAAACCCTGTGGCGTCTGCTGGAAAACGGGCGCGGTGACAGGGTGAAGATAGTGTGGCAAAATATGGTTGGCTATCTGGACGACAAGAAACTGTTCAGATTGAAAGGTTCACCGGCTCTGAACAAGGATTTCTTTGGCGACGACAAGGGATATACCAATATCGACAAGGGACGACCCAACAAGGGATTGATGACTCCAGACTTTGAGAGTATCATACCATTATTGGACGCTTACGTTCCGAAGTTGGATAAAAAAGCGTAAAAAGAAGGTGATAGATGGGAGATAATTGAAGAGAAATTAGTAATTTTGCATCAAAATAAAAGAAATACAGATATGGCAGGAATGTATAGCGAAAGACTTATAGTCCGAAATTTTGGTCCGATAACGAATTTGGACATCGAGTTTCGTAGGCTGACGTTGTTTATTGGTGATCAAGGCAGCGGTAAGAGTACTTTGTCGAAACTGTTGACGATATGCAGGGATATGAGATGGTGGCTCCAGCTGCTAGAAGATTCGGGAAGTGAAGGCATTAAAAAGCCTTTCTCCGATTTCGGCATTAGTGAGTATTTCATGGAAGATACCTACATCAATTATTCCATGGGAGGCCTTGAAATAAAATTTGAAAAAGAGGTATTTAGCATTGTTTCCAATGATATTAGCAAGGACGATATAAAGAACTATTTTGAATTCTTGAATAAAAAGTTTGGCTATAATCAAAGTTCGTCTTCTTCTGAAGAAGATGATGAAAAGGACAGTGCAGAACAGGCTTTCATGGCGGCAAATGCCAGAATGATTCTTTATAATCCAGCAGAACGCAATTTGGTGGGCAATCTGTCTGAGGCCACAGCATCCTTGTGGAGTGCAGGCATCCCCCTTCCAAAACCGTTGCTTGAATATATGGGACTGTTTGAAAGAGCAACAAAACTCTTTCCACGATATGAGATTCCTGTTTTCAATGTCAATTATGTGAAAAAAGATAATAAGAACATGATTGAATTGAGAGGCAAGGATAAAATGATATCATTAAGTGCTTCATCTTCTGGCCTGCAGTCTGCTATACCCATGTTGATGATAATAGACTATGCACTTAAAACGAATTGCTTTGACTCGTTTGTTATAGAAGAACCTGAGCAGAACCTGTTTCCACAGAACCAGTTTGAAATGCTGGGCTTTGTAACGTCAAGACTGTGGCACCCGAGTCAGCGCAGACAGTTTATTATCACCACTCATAGCCCCTACTTGCTATCGAGTCTGAATGTGCTGATGCTGGCATATAAGCTTCACCACATTGACGAGGTTCGTGAAGAGGCTGAAAAGATTATCGTACCAGGTTATACTGTGAATCCAGACGATGTAGCAGTATATTCACTCGACCCCAATAGCGAGGTGTATTGCAAAAGTCTGATTTCAGAGAAGACTGGACTGGTGTCGGTAAATGAATTGGATTCTGTATCAGAGGTGATTGGCGATGACTTTGACCGCCTCTATGATCTCTATCGTCAGGTTAAGAAGAAGTAGCAGGTTATGGCAGTAAATCAACAGGCTATCGACAGGATTAAACTGGACGAGGCTTTTGCTACGGAGGCTTACAAGCCGTTCAATGAGTGTTGGACAGTGAGGATGGATAGTGAACTGATGGTGATTGACGATGATGAAGAGAAGTTTTCACGATTCACTAACAATCCTGACGATGAACAGAAAGCATTGATGGTGATTAATGAAAACAATAGGCAGATAGTCTTACTCTCGATAGACAACAAACTGATAAAGGAACACGTAGGTGGTATATGTGATTGTGCCTTGTTTGATGACAAACAATTCCGTTTCGTTGAGTTTAAGACGAATGCTTATGGGAACAGTAGCGAACAGGTGCGTGAGACATTTGATAAGGCTACCAGTCAGTTAAAGGAAACCATCCATGTGTTTAAAGATAGATTACAGAAGGTTGACATCCAGTTTGAAGATGCCGTGACATTGAGTTGTCATGTGGTGGTGTCACAGCGTTTCCCGAAAAGTAGGGCTATCAAGCAGGAGTATCAGATTAGTTTTGCTGACGAAAACAACAATATCGGTTTGTTTTTCTCGGAAAAGACCCATTGGGAAAAGCCAGAAAAGTAATCTGACATAATCTGAGCGATATTTACAAGTGCTCGATTCTCGATTTTGAGAGTAGGGCACTTTTTGTTTTGTGCTGTTTTTCAGTGAGTTATGTTTTGTACCTAAAAATAATCTGAGATTATTCGCTCAGATTTGCTCAGATTATCAGCTTATGTACCTTTGCATCGCAATCCAATCCAAGAGGGTTTGAGATTGCGGTGCTGTTTGACATATTGACACAACTTACACTTCGATAAGATTCTGTTTTTCTTTCATTTTCTGTGTTTTTGTGAGATGAAGGTTGGCTTCCTCGGAAGCTCACTTCTACTCGGGTTAATGATTAATGTACGACTTAGGCGGTCAGCGGACTGCCAGACCCTGCCCTGCTGCGACAGCACGGCAGTTTTTCTTTTTAGACTATACATTATTAATAAAATAAAGAAAGGATTTAGCAATGACAACAAAAGAAAAAATGACGATGCAGGTGAACTCAGAGTTTGTCTGCAACATGATGAAGCAACGTAATGCAGGAACTGAAGACTGCATGACATCCTCTGAACTGGCACGGGAAATCGGCATCCCCGTGACTGACATGCACGACATTCTCATTGAGAATAAGGTGCTCTGCCGAAAACATCGGGAGTTGCGGCTCACCCTGAAATATCAGGAGCGAGGGTATGAGAAGTACCGTAGCTGCTTCCGATACAAAAAGACCGGCGAACTGATAGAAATCGTTTATCCGGTTTGGACGGAGAAAGGACAACGCATGATAAAGGAAACGGTAAATGGCAAAAAAAACTAATTGTTTTATGGAAGCAACAGTAAGAATTCTGAATCAGTCGGGTTTGATGACACGTCAGTACCTCGACAAGAAAACGGGTGACCAGAAGGTTATCAATTCTGTAACCCTGAAATTAACGGATGGTTTGAACACTTTCCTCGGTGAAATCACCGGTGAAAGAGCTGTGAATTGTCCTAAGTACGACCCGCAGTATCTGTACAAGGTACAGTGTTCGATGGTGGTCAGAGAGTGGAACTCACAGCAGACAGGCGAGGCTATGCAGGCCACGACAATCTATGTGGACAGAATTAACATGATGTAAGGATGACATTAGAGTATCTGGAAATTATGGAAGAGATTGTAAAGGTTAAGGGTGAAGGGTTAAAGGTTAATGATGACCCTACGCAGAAGGCTTCTTCAAGAAGGAAGCTACAGAGATCGTTCAAGTCGAACACCAGAATCTATGATGACGGTTCGATAGAGGTTGACCCACAGGCTCAGGGCGAGCCCAGCCAGAAGGAGGTGAAGAAGGTGGGTAAGTCGAAACGGTACATTACCAATGGTAAGAATCCGCTGACGTGTATTGAACTGAAGTGTCCTGAGAACGTGCCCGACAAGGCGGCTTACTTCCACAAGGAATTGGCAAAGCTGACGAAGGACATTCAGATTGAGGAGCCGCAGATGCCTGAAGGTGAGTTCCTGCTAAACGAGGACAACGTGAAGGTGAAGTTCGTGGCAGAAGAACAGAAAATGGCGGTGTGGCTCACCTTCGAAACCAAAGGATTGATTGACTCAAGGAGAGATATGTACAATCTAATAAGTAAGATAGACAAATGTTTAGCTTTCAACGAAGCTTCGGTTTGCCAACTGAAGTAGTTACCAAGGAACAGTTTCGGGCGCTTATCACGGCGCCTGAAACTTTCAGAAAAGTCAAGGAGGCTCGCGAGGCTCTGGCCCGGGGCGACAAGAACGCCTACGACAACAAGAAGAAGGGCTTGCCGTTTGTGGTTTTCATTGCTACGTATGATGTATCGGACAAGATGTTCGAGAACAAGCAGACTGGCGAGAAAACCTTCAAGCAGGGTCGCTGGAGGAACCAGAAGTACTGCCGTCTGAACGGGTTGTGCGTCATCGACTTTGACCATATTGAGGGCGATGTCCGCAAGGTTTGGGAAGAGGCTTATGCCAAACTCAGCGACGAGGATAAGGCAAGGATTCTGTATGTGTTCGTTACACCATCGGGGCATGGATTGAAGGTGGTCTTTATGGCAGATGCCAACGTGGGCAACCTGATAGACAACCAGATAGTGTTCTCTAAGAAGTTGGGGCTGAACCCCGACGAGGCCTGCAAGGATGCCTCAAGGGGTGCATTCCTGACTACGAGTGAAGATATCATTTTTATTGACGAAGAAAAACTGATTACGTATGAAAGCGAAGATTTTGGTAAGAAGTATAACGATGAATACCATGCTGGTCATAGCCAGCCTACTATTGACATTGCTAAGACTGGTGCTGATAGCACTGATATGGCCGCTGTGGAAGGTGCTGGAGAAAACCAACAGATTGTATCAGGAGTCGATGGAGACTACATGCGGATTGCTGAGCCTCTGACGTATCACGATGTGCCGTTCCAGAAGATTATCGAGGCATGGTCGTCTCAGCGATTTGACGGCAAGAAGGACGCTTCGAGGCATGAAGCCAGCGTAGTTTTGGCTCGCGACCTATATATCATGACAGACCGCGACAAGCAGAAGACACTGGCCCTGCTGATGGTGCAGCCCTGGGTGCAGCAGATAATAGAGGAACGCCAAGAGGATGTGGAGCGTACCGTGAATAATGCTGCCGACTACGTGACGGTGCAGGAGAACGAGAACGCCAAGAAGGGTAAGCCCTGGCTGCCTAAGGTGTCTAAGGATATGAAGGCTGCCTTGGAAGCCTTAGGGGCTCTCACGCAGGGGACAGTCCCTCAGTGCTCCGCTGGCTCCGCACAGCAGGGACAGTCCCCGTGTGAGGCTGACGTTTACGCTGTTTTGCCTTTGGACAAGTGGGCTGAGGAATTACAGGAAATGGCAGAATACTATCCTTGTATGAAGGAGTTGTTCCTGAATGCACACCCGCACAAGATGCCTGCAATACTCTTTAGTAGCGCGGCGCTGTTCGGAACGCTGATGACTCGGGCCTACTACCACTTCTGGTATGAGCCGGAAATCGTGCGAAGGCTGAACTACTGCGTGTTCATCATCGGTGACCCAGGAGCTGGTAAGAACGTCATCGAAAAGTTCTACAAGAAGATTGCCGACCCGATGATTCAGGCCGATCAATGCCTGATAGAAGCGGTGAACCGCTACAAGGACGGCAGAACGGAACGAACCACTTCGACGAAGGCCCAGAAGGGCGAGGCATTGAAGCGCCCTGTAGTAGGTATCCGAGTGCATCCAGCACGCACGGCTACGGGTGAGTTCATCCGCCACATGAATGCAGCCATCGAGACGATTGATGGACACCCGCTGAACCTGCACATGTTCTCGTTTGATGCTGAGCTGGACAACGTGACGAAGCAGAACAAGGGTGGCGACTGGAAGGACCGCGAAATCCTCGAGTTGAAAGCATTTCACAACGAGGAAGACGGTCAGATGTACGCCAATCAGGAAAGCGTCACAGGTATGTTCAACGTCTTCTGGAACTTTATCTATACGGGTACGCCGTACGCCCTGCATCGCAAGGTGAATCAAAGGAATTTCGGTACGGGTATGAGTACCCGACTGGCTGTCATTCCCTTGCCCGATAAGGGTTTAGCAAAGCGTCACCAGCAGGTGAATCCCGATGCCAACGAAACGCTGCGTACATGGGCTTACCGTCTGGATAGGGTGGAGGGAGAAATCCCCGTCGAGCCGCTGAACGACGAGACCTTCGACTGGCAATCGAGCCACATGGAGATAGCGGAATTCAACGGTGATAAGGCAGACCGAACCCTCTTGAAGCGTATACCTTATTATGGTATCGGTATCTCGCTACCTTACATCCTGATGCGCCATTGGGATGAGTGGCAGGAGTCTAAGACGCTGACAATGGATGACACCGACAAGCGGCTCTGCCGCCTAGCAATGGACATCCAGTACAAGTGTCAGCAGTTCTTCTTTGGCGAGATGGCTTTCAACTACTTTGCCGACCAGAACAAGGAGTTTGTACAGCGTCGCAGGACTACCCGCTATGATGAGTGTTTCCGCAAGTTGCCAGATGAGTTTAAGACTCAGCAGATGATGGATTCATTCAAGTGCTCTCAGCCTACGGCTTCACGTAGCATCAACCGATTCCTTCAGGACGGCATCATCGAGCGCATAGCACACGGCACGTATAGGAAAATCCTTCAAGAACTGCCGTAATCTCACGCAAACATTCAATTATTCAAGTATTCAATTATGACAGGAAGGATTTTTCAAAGTAAAGAGTTAAGAATTAAAATTGAAAATTATGTTACCACGAGGAATTCGTAATTGTAATCCACTGAATATCCGCAGAAGCAAGGATCAGTGGAAAGGTCTCGCAGAGGCACAGACAGACCGTGCATTCTGCCAGTTTAAATCATTAGAGTACGGCTGGAGGGCAGCGTTCTACCTGCTGACCCGTACCTACTATCACAAGTACCGATTGTACACCATCCGTACCATCATCCGTCGATGGGCACCGGCATCCGAGAACAACACCGAGGCGTACATCCAAAACGTCTCGAAGTTGACCGGCATCCTGCCCGACGAGCCTATCGGCATCCCCTCCGAACAGCCCTCGCGCTGGATAGCCCTCGGTGCCGCGATGGCCATTCAAGAGAATGGTACCAGTAGTCTTGACTACTTCGCCATGCTCCGAGGCTGGGATATGTGTCGCGCTGACATGCAATCAGGAAAGTAGTAAAACTCTCAATGTTATATGATTGTCATTAAGAAGGGGGTGTGTCAAATTGACACATCCTCTTCTTGTTTTTTTTGATGAAATGGCTGGGCCATCTTTATTTTGGTCTCAGGTTGTAAAAAAAGTATATGATTTATTTGGAATCTTAAACATTATTTTGTATATTTGCACCCAAATCAAATCAATAAATATGTCTATTTGGGTAATTTTCACGCTTTTGGGCTCGCTGGCTTTGCTGATGTTCGGTATGAAGACCATGAGTGAAGCGCTGCAGAAGATGGCGGGTCCTCAGTTGCGACACGTCTTAGGAGCTATGACTACCAACCGTTTTACGGGTATGCTGAC
>Ga0310786_10012373_pt1 | contig 10565 bp, 9 predicted proteins | sample AusTroGonzalo_MG_FD_203881 | JGI IMG/M metagenome (GOLD analysis project Ga0310786, IMG submission 203881) | Bovine rumen microbial communities from tropical cattle in Woodstock, Queensland, Australia - Gonzalo_03 (v2) (version 2) | ecosystem: Host-associated > Mammals > Digestive system >...
ACCGTCAGCGGATAAATAAATTCCAAAGAAGGCACCACCCCGACCGCAACAGTCAAGCGCGCAACCAATTGGCCTTCTATCGGATTGGTCCGCAACAAATCTGCCCCCGTAAAATCCGGATTTACTCCTGCTTGCAGCACATCAGCCAACGGTTGCCCCTCCGGTCCCAGGACTGCCAACACCTGCAATTCTGGGTAATTTTTAGCGGCTTGTTCTACTATTTGTTTGATTTGTAAGGCATCCGGCAAAGCAGCCTTAATATCGGAAGAAAAATGAATTTGATTTTTTAAGCTTTCCATATAATAAGGCATTTCCGAAGAAACGATTTCTGCCAAATTATAATGGTTATCTAAAATACTATTTTTTTGACGGTTTTGGTAATAAACGAGCAGCAGTGCCATGGGGATAAGCGGCATGAGCACCACAGTAACAAACAACTTAAAAAGTTTTGAGAATATAGACATACTTAGTTTTATTATACCAAAAGAAAATACCTGCCGCGGCTGAGATTTGAAATACAATCTAAAAATACTTGACAAATCGTTTTTTTTTTTTGCAGAATATCCTTAGCGCCTTACGCTAAAAAATAAAAAGGAGGTGCTTTTATGAACAAAGCATTTAAATGTAATTTGTCATTCCGCAAGTTGCGGTTCGCAGGATGGCAGGGTAACGGCATAGGAAAGCGTGCGTTTACGCTCATTGAGCTGTTAGTAGTTGTATTAATTATCGGTATTTTAGCCGCTGTTGCACTACCGCAATATGAAAAATCTGTGCATAAGGCTCGCTTAGCAGAAGCGTATCCGATTATCAAAGCTATGGCCAATGCTTGCGAATTGTCTCTTTTGGAAAACGGACCTGTCGGCGACGATAATCTTTGCTCGTTTAATTTTGATACCATTAGCATAGATATACCTGGCACGGTAAGTAGCAGTTCATCTGAGAGAAAGACAAAAAATTTTAGTTATCAGACTTCTCTTGGTACCGTTTCTGCTCTTGGAGCTTATTACAACTATGCACAAAACGATGGGGATCCCACTTTGTGTATTTATGTATCTAAAAGAGCTACTGACTCTAAACAACCTATTTGTAGTTATAGAGACAGTGAATCAGAGAAACTATGCAAACTCACCGGATTGCCTATGGAAGAAGATGCTGCTGTGTGTTGGTAAAATTAAAACCCCTGCCCAAAGCAGGGGTTTTTAATCAAATATCTTTTTATTTTCCTTTGGCTTTTTTGATACCGTCTACTACTTTAGGCAGTATCGTACGGGCATCACCCACAAAGCCATATTTGCAGATATTGAAAATAGGCGCGTTGGCATCTTTGTTAATACCAATAATCACATCGCTGTGTTCTACGCCTACCGTATGCTGTACCGCGCCGGAAATACCTGCCGCGATATACAGTTTAGCTGCAATCGTCACACCCGATTGACCGATTTGCTTTTCCTTGGGTTGCAAGCCCATGTCAATCGCCGCGCGCGACGCCCCTACCGCACCGCCCAGTTCCGTAGCTAGTTCATCCAACACCGCAAAACCCGCCGCATCTTTCATACCGCGGCCGCCGGCAATGACAATTTCGGCTTCGTCTAATTTTTCCAGCTCGGTTACCTCATCAAAATGTTTACTAAGAATGCGCACCTTGCCAGCTTCTGCCGGAACACCAATCGGCTCACTGATGATTTTGGCCATTTGCCCCGGACGGGTAACGGATTTTTTGAATACATTGGGCCGTACGGTTGCCATTTGCGGGCGAAAATCCGGGCATTTAATATCAGCCAAAATATTGCCGCCAAAGGCCGGACGTGTGGAAATAACCAGTCCGTCCGCTACAGATAAATTAGTGCAATCTGCCGTGAGTCCTGCAAATAATTCTGCCGCCAAACGCGGAGCCAAATCCCGCCCGATAAAAGTAGACGGAAAGAGCACCGCCGCCGGGTTATATTTTTGAATCAGCGTACTCATGGCATGGGTATAGGCAGCCGTATTATACTCGCGGTATGCAGGGCCGTTTACAGCATAAATTTTATCAGCCCCGTAAGAAGAAATCTCCGCCAAAAATTTAACAATGCCCTGCCCGATAACTACCGCGCAAAGCTCTTGCCCTAACTGGTCTGCCAGTTCCCGGCCTTTTGTCAATAATTCAAAACCGACCGGACGCACTTTTTGGGTTTTCCCGTCATCTAAAATTTCTATAAATACCCATACGCCCTTGTAAGCGGACAAATCTTTTTTGGCTGCGCCAGCCGCCGGCAAGGATAAAGCTTTCACCGGGCACGCACTTACACACGCGCCGCACATCGTACAGCTGGCATTGGGAACCGCTTTTTTATTGACCAAGGAGAGCGCTCCAAACGGGCACGTGCTTACACATTTGCCGCAACCGACACATTTTTCAGATACCTGTATCATTTAATAAAACTCTCCTTTTTCAAAATTTCCACAAATTTCGCGGCCATTTCTTCGGTAGAGCCGCTAATCATTTCCCCTTTTTCACGGCCGGCAGGCGGAAAAATGCGCGATACACGCGTCGGAGAACCTTCCAATCCAACTTTGTGTAAATCCGCGCCGATATCGGCCGCCGTCCAAATAGAAATAGGTTTATCCTGCGCCTGATGCGCGGCTAAGAAAGACGGATATTTCGGCTGATAATTGGCTGGCATTGTCATGGTAGCCAGTATTGGCAAATCGGCCTCTATAATTTGATGACCGCCTTCCATCAGTTTTTTAGCCATCAGGCGTTGGCCGTCACTGTCCACACTTTCGCAAAAAGTCAGCTGTGAAATACCTAAATGATAGGCCATTTCGGGACCGGTTTGGGCAGTATCACCGTCGATTGCCATTTGTCCGCATAAAATCAAATCGTATTGTCCGATTTTTTTAACCGCGGTAGCGAGTGCATACGCCGTTGCCCATGTATCCGATCCGGCAAACGCGCGGTCAGACAAAAGCACCCCTTCATCAGCACCAAGCGCCAATGCCAAGCGCAAAACCGCCACGGCTTGACTGGGCCCCATAGAAAGTACGGTTATTTTGGCCCCGGTGCGAGATTTAATCGCCAAGGCTTTTTCCAGTGCATAATGGTCGTAAGGGTTTAAGATACTCGGCACACCCGCACGGATTAAATTACCGGTTTTTGGGTCTATTTGCACTTGTGCAGTATCGGGCACTTGTTTAATACATACAATAATATTCATAAATCACCCCTTAAAAATTTCGCGCAATTTGGCTGACACAGCATCTTCATCCTCAATCAGCCCGACCATTTTTTCATTAATGGCCGCCAGATTGACCGCCTGCAACAATTCTTGCGCAGGAGCTGCCCCAACGCCCAAAATAAGTTTCATGCCTTCGGTAGCAATCTTGAAAGCACTTAAACGGGCATTGACACGCGACATGGTTTTCAGCGACCCCAAATCAAAGCGGCTGCCTTCGGTTACGATACCGGCCGCGCACTGTTTGGCAAATACTGCAGCAATTTCCGCCTCACTGATTAAATCGCCGAGCATAAAAGTAATATATTGATGACGGGTCAGCTTTTGCATGCGGCAATCTTCTAAAATACGCGCCAGCGCCCGCAGTCCCAAGGCCGCGCTGTCCGCACCCACATCAGGATGCTGGGCGTGCAACGCTTCCAATTCTTCCGCTTGTTTGATGTAATATTGTCCGCGGCTTTTTAAGTGTTCTTGCCAACGTCCGCGGAAAATAGTCATTTCCAATACTTCACTGGTTCCCTCATAAATACAAGTAATCTTGACATCCCGTTTGATTTTCTCTACCGGAAATTCTTTTGTATAACCAAATCCGCCCATGGCTTGAATGGCATCTTCGGCAGCTTTATTGCCCGATTCAGTAGCGTATAATTTGGCAATCGCGCCTTCCGTAGCCAGACCGTGATTATTGATTTCCAGCTGTTTGGCCACCCAGTCAATATAGGCACGCGCCGCCTCAAAGCGCACATAATGCGGTGTAATGAGCTTGAGCATAAAACCTTGCTTTTGAGCAAGCGGCCCACCGGCTTGCACGCGCTGCTGCGCATAATGCAAAGCGGTTTCTATCGCTTCTTCTCCGCCGCCCAAACCAAACGCAGCCACCATTAAGCGCGTATAACCAAATACCGCTTGTGCTTGCAAAAATCCTTTTCCTTCTTCTAACCCAATTAAATTTTCCGCCGGCACGTACACTTCATCAAAGGCAAGTCCTGCGGTATTAGACAAGCGAATGCCATGTTTATCCTCGTGTGCATCTTGCGTAAAACCCGGGGTACCTTTTTCCACAATAAACCAACTCGGCCCACCCGGCGCAAGCGCCAAAACTGTATAAATATCGGCCACGCCACCGTTGGAAATCCACATTTTGCTGCCGGTAATTTTATAGCCAACAATTTTGCCGTCTTTTTCCACCCGGTCGGCTCGGGTGCGCAAAGACACTAGGTCAGACCCGGCGTCTGCCTCAGTAGCTCCGTAGGCAACCAATTTATTTTCTTGTGCGATTTTTTTGAACCATTTGGCTTTTTGCTCCGGCGTACCGCCTACATTAATCGGGTCACTGCCCAAAAACGTAGCAAATACCCCGGTGGCAATACCCAAATCAATGCGCGCCAGCTGCTCACACACGCGGTAGATTTCGGTGGTTTGTCCACTCAAACCGCCATATTCTTCAGGGATAAGCAAAAGATGTACGCCCAGCACATCATGGTCGTACATTTCTTTTAAGATATCTAAAGGGATTTCGTTTTTCGCATCTTGCTGGCGGATAAATTCATGCGAGATTCGGTTTTTAGCATATTGCTTCAAACTATCCAACATCAAGTTGCGCGTAGTGAGGTCATTTTTTGCCATGGCATACACTCCATTACAATAATCAAGCATCCTGCTGAACCGGTTTCAGCAGTTCTACTTTATATATGATACTAATTTTAGGGGTAGGCGGGCAAAAAGGAAAGAACTTGCCGCATTAGTTCGTAATGCCCTGTAAGGTGTTACAAAGTTTTTGCCCTTTGGTAGTATGACCCGTACATTGAATTTTACCACGATCAGATTCATTAGCATATTGCTCATAATAAAATTTCAAGGAGGCAACTGCTTTTGCAGCACAATCTTGATAATCCAAGTTTTCGGTTCCTGATTTGTCTGCTCCCGGGCAAAATCGCACGCTTAAAATCCCTCGTGATTTATTATTAGCTAAGGCATTATCTAAAAACCATTCGTCTCCGCAAAACCACATATTTGGGCCTTCTTTTGAAACAGTACATATAGCAGGTATTTGTATATCCAAATTTCTAAACAATGCTGAATATTCTCCGTTAGCCATATAATAACGTTCTTGCGCTTCTTTGATAGTACGTGCTAAAGGCATTATTGTACCGAATTTAGTTTTGAGCACCGCTATTTCATATTGCGGCAGCGCAACCGCGGCCAATATACCGATAATTAATACAACTACTAATAGCTCAATTAATGTAAATCCTCTTTTCATATAACGCTCTATTCATTAAAATATTTTTCCTGCATATTTTATTGTACAAAAAACCAAGTCAAGTTTTTTACCCACCTCAAAATCTTTCAATCAAAAATCCTTTCAGCCGACAAAGTGTATTTTTTGCTAAAATACTTTATATGCTATTACCGCGAATTATAACCGCCGTTATCGGCGTTCCGTTGATTTTAGCCGCCATTCATTTCGGCGGTGTGGTGTACATGGCCTTTGTGGCCGGTGTCATCTTGCTGTGTTTATACGAATATGGCTTAGTTTTGCGTGCCGGGAAAAAACCCGTCCATTTAATTTCCCTCATGCTGTTTGGGTTACTGATGGCTGCGGTGGCTATTTTAGGCCGCGCGCAAATACCGTCTTTGGAACTGCCGGATAATTTATATCCCTTTTCTATCAGCCTTGTATTGTGCGGAGTACTTTTTATAGAGGTATTGACGCCGCGCCGCAGTTGGGACCGTGTCGCTAATACTTTTTTGGGCATTTTTTTAATCCCGTGGTCTTTGGCTCACTTAATCAATATCCGCGATATTCCCGAATACGGCGAATATTTAACTTTATTTATGATGATAACCGTATGGATTTGCGATACGGGCGCCTATTTTACAGGCCGTTTTTTGGGACGGCACAAACTCAATAAAGAAGTCAGCCCGAAAAAGACTTGGGAAGGGGCACTCGGCGGCACCCTCTTGGCTATCGGCGGCGCGTTACTGATGCGGCATCTGTTTTTGCCTACCTTGCTTACGGTGCGACAAACTATTTATCTCGGTCTTTTGGTGGCCGTTGTCGGCCAGGTATCGGATTTAGCCGAATCGGTTATCAAACGCAGTACCGGAGTAAAAGATTCTTCTAATTTGCTGCCGGGACATGGCGGTTTTTTAGACCGTTTTGATTCTTATTTACTCTTAGCACCTATATTTTATTACGTCGTGTTATACTGCATTACCCAATGAAAAATATCATTATTTTAGGTTCCACCGGCTCTATTGGCACATCTTCCTTGAGCGTTATTTCCGCACTCGGGCCGGAGTACCGTGTACTAGGCCTGAGCGCCAACCGCAATACCGAGCTTTTCCTTAAACAGGTACATACTTTCAAGCCGAAATTTGCCGCGGTGCTAGACGTAGCCAGCTATGAAATTCTAAAGGACCGAATGCCCAAAGAAACCCGGCTTTTGCCGCCGGAAATGGACAGCTTGATTTTTTTGGCCTCGCTGCCCAGTGCTCATTTGGTCATTAACGGTTTAGTAGGTTCCGTCGGCTTTCAACCTTTAATTGCCGCTATCAAAGCCGGCAAAACGATTGCTCTGGCTAACAAAGAACCCATGGTCATGGCCGGTCAAACAGTGATGCAGGAATGCAAACGCTGGAAAGCTACGATTATTCCGGTAGACAGTGAGCCATCCGCTATTTTCCAATGTTTGGAAGGAACCGATGCTGCCAGCTATCACAACGAAAACAAATCTATTTCTAAAGTTTTTCTGACTGCCTCCGGCGGCCCGTTTGCTAAACGCAAGCACGCGCTTTCCACTGTTACCCCCGCCGAAGCTTTACATCATCCGCGTTGGAAAATGGGCAAAAAAATTACCATTGATTCAGCTACCTTGATGAATAAAGGGTTTGAATCTATTGAGATTATGAATTTGTTTAATCTGCCGCAGGAAAAAGTGCAAATTGTTATTCATCCGCAATCTTTAATACATTCCGCAGTAGAATATGTAGACGGTGCCATTCTGGCAGAAATGAGCGAACCCGATATGCGCATTCCTATTCAATATGCAATTACTTATCCCAAACGAATGCCAAGCCCCGTCAAACCGCTTAATTTATTTCAAGCGCAAAAGTTGGAATTTTTTGAGCCCGATTTTGACCGTTTCCCTTGCCTGGAGCTGGCCATTGCCGCCCAAGCAAAAGGCGGCATTTTCCCGGCGGTACTCAGCGCAGCGGATGAAGTGGCCGTAGAGGCATTCTTAAAAGAGCAAATCAAGTTTACGGATATCCCTAAACTTATTTATAGCGTGCTCAAGGAAACTTACAGTCGCCCGGGACATGTGACCTTAAATCAAGCCGCAGAAGCGGATTTGTGGGGCAAAGAAAAAGCACGGGAACATTTAGCGGAAAAGAAATATAAAAAGGCCATTATATAAGGAGAAATTATGTTGCTTTCTATTTTAGGTGTTATTGTGGCACTCAGCCCGATTGTAATTATCCATGAATTTGGGCATTTTATCGCTTGCCGCTTAACGGGCATCGGTGTCAAGGAATTTTCTTTTGGATTTGGAAAAATTCTATGGCATAAAAAATCCGCAAAAGGTACTGATTTTCAAATCCGAGCGATTCCTTTCGGCGGATTTGTAGAACCGGAAGGCAAAATGTTTTTAGAGCCAGAGGACCCCACCCCTCAGCCGCAAGAATTTGCCGCCAAAAAATGGTATGCCAAATTATTTATGGTTGTCAATGGGGCTTTGTTTAATTATGTGCTCGCGGCGGTGGTTTTCGGCGCCTTGATTTATTGGCGCGGAATGCCGGAATATGACCCGGTCAAATTGCCCTCCGTTATCGGAGAAGTAGCCGAGGGGTATCCGGCCAAACCCGCGGGGCTTTTGGTAGAGGACAAAATTACCGCTGTCAACGGAAAAGACACCCCCAACTGGCAGGTATTAACCGAAGCGATTAAAGCACGCCAAGGAGATTTGAATTTAACGGTTTTGCGTAAGGGAGAAATCGTACAAATTACCGTAAAAGATACCGATTTCCTGCCGGATAAGCCACAGGTACTCGGCATTGCAGTAGCCGGACAACTGGTTCCGGTAAGTCTGCCGGAAGCGGCTTGGTTAGGGGTCTATCAATGTTGGTATTGGACAAAACTGTCGCTTGTCTCTTTATGGGATAGTTTTGCACGCAAAAAAGCGCCCGATTTGGCAGGTCCTATCGGTATTGTGAATATTATTCACAAATCCGTACACAGCGGACTGGAAAATTTTATCTTTTTGATTGCACTGCTCTCTGTAGCGGTAGGGATGTTTAATCTGTTTCCCATTCCTATATTAGACGGCGGATACGCCTTGGTATTTATATGGGAAGGGCTAACCGGCAAACTCCCCTCCATGAAAACCCTGACCCGCGCGGCCAATGTGGGCATGTATATTTTAATTTTACTTGTATTATATGCATCGTATTCGGATATTAAGCGTATTTTCTTTACGCCCAAACCCGCGACACAAACTGAGCAAATTACGCAAGAAGGCAACTAATATGTATAAAACCAGACAAGTCAAAGTAGGTCCTTATAGGCTCGGTACCGGAAATCCGGTGCGCGTACAAAGCATGTGCAACACCGATACGCGTGATGCCGCCGCTACGGCTGCGCAAATTATTGCACTAGAAAATGCCGGCTGCGAAATTAACCGCGTCGCGGTGCCGGATATGCAAGCTGCGCAAACCTTGGGTGCTATTAAAAAACAAATTCACTCCCCCCTTGTGGCAGACATTCATTTTGATTATAAACTTGCCTTAGAGGCTGTCAAACAGGGCGTGGACAAAGTGCGTATTAATCCGGGCAATATCGGCGCGATTGAAAACACCAAAGAGGTAGTTCGCGCCTGCAAAGACAGCGGCGTGGCTATTCGTATCGGGGTCAATGCCGGTTCGGTCAAATACCTTAAAAGCGTACAGGGCCGCATGGAACTTGCTGATGAGAAATGGGCCGAAGTCATGGTAAATGAAGCTTTAGAACAGGCTAATATTTTAGAGCAACTCAATTTCAAAGACGTAGTCGTTTCCTTAAAGTCCGACAATTTCCGCCGCACCGTTTTAGCTAATGAACTGTTCGCCAAACAAAGCGATATTCCGCTGCATATCGGGCTGACCGAAGCAGGCAGTTTTTTGAGCGGTACGGTAAAAAGTGCTGTCGCTTTGGGAACGCTTTTGCAAAAAGGAATCGGCGCAACTATCCGCGTTTCACTGACCGAAGACCCACGCATGCAAGTGCGCACCGCTTACGAAATTTTGAAAGCGGTGGGGCTGCGCACCTACGGTCCGAATTTGATTTCTTGTCCGACGTGCGGCCGCACACAAGTAGATGTAACCGGCACCGTACACGAACTAGAAAACCGCATTTATAATGACAAAGATTTGCTTGCCAAAGCTACGGGTCTAAAAATTGCAGTTATGGGGTGCATTGTTAACGGCCCCGGCGAGGCGCGTGATGCGGACTTTGGTATCGCGGGCGGAAAAGGCGAAGGACTTTATTTTGAACACGGACAAACCATGTTCAAACTCCCCCAAGAAAAATGGGTAGATTTTCTCATAGAAAAAATTAACACATGGAAGAAAAATTAATATGAAACTTTCAAATTACTATATTCCTACACTCAAAGAAGCACCGAAAGATGCCGATAATCTTTCCGCCAAATTAATGATACGCGCCGGACTTATCCGCAAACTGGGCAGCGGGCTCTATGAATGGCTGCCGCTTGGACTGCGTGTGCTTAAAAAAGTAGAAAATATCGTGCGCGAAGAAATGGACCGCGCCGGTGCGTGTGAAGTGTGGCTACCTGTTGTGCAGCCTGCCGAACTATGGGGCGAAACAGGCCGCTGGCAGCATTTCGGCGATCAACTGTTAAAGCTGACCGACCGCAAAAAAGCTGAATTTTGCGTAGCTCCCACCGCCGAAGAAGTGATGACCGATTTGGCACGCAAAGATATTTCTTCTTATAAACAATTACCCCTATGTTTGTATCAATTCGGTACCAAATTCCGCGATGAAATCCGCCCGCGTTTTGGGGTGATGCGCGCGCGCGAATTTTATATGAAAGATGCCTATTCTTTTTGCGCAACAGAAGAACAAGCAGCCGATTGGTACCAACGCATGTATGAGGCATATCAGCGCATTTTTACACGTTGTGGATTTAAGTTCAAAGCGGTAGAAGCAGATACCGGCGCGATCGGCGGCAATTTCTCTCATGAATTTATGGTGCTAGCCGACAATGGCGAAGACGTAATTGCCGATTGTCCGTCCTGCGATTATGCCGCCAATACAGAAAAAGCCGCTATCAAAGCGCCTGAATTTTCGAT
>Ga0310786_10012374_pt1 | contig 10565 bp, 4 predicted proteins | sample AusTroGonzalo_MG_FD_203881 | JGI IMG/M metagenome (GOLD analysis project Ga0310786, IMG submission 203881) | Bovine rumen microbial communities from tropical cattle in Woodstock, Queensland, Australia - Gonzalo_03 (v2) (version 2) | ecosystem: Host-associated > Mammals > Digestive system >...
GTCCGTCTCGAATACGTCCTTCGCGTTTTCAAGGATGGACCGTCTGGCGTCGCTGGAAATAGCAGAATAATGCTCAAGCGCAAGTCTGTATTCGCGGTCAAGTCGCCACCAGCCGCCAACATAGGCCGACACATAGTCTTCGCGGCTGTTGAGCGTGAACGTTCCGATCCCAGAACGCACCGCATAGAACCTCGCGATAGCTTCCGCCGACTGCGCAAGGTTCCGCATGTCGTCGCTTACAGTCTCGGACTTTGCGATGCGCTCTGCCGCCTTTGCCTTCTCGTCCGAATCTGACCCAAAGCCACTTGTCGCAAGCCAGCGTACAACCTCAGCCGCAAGTCGCTCGGAATAAAACCCGAAATGCGCCTTGCCGCCGTATGCTTCGACGAGCCGATCTTCCCTGACTTGTTCGGATAGCGTCTCGATTGCAGCAAACAGCCGTCTCTTCTGTTTTTCCGAAAGGCTCTCCGTCGCCCAGCGCAAAAACTGATCCATCCTGTCGAGACGCCCCGTGTCCGTTTCCTTAAGAACTGCGACATACGGGTCTTTGCCCGTCTTGACCAACGGACGCGTAATCGCGTTGTATTTAAGACGTTCCGCCACACATGAGAAATGTCCACGCTGCCCGATTTCCGTCCCAGACGGAGCCTTCGGCTCGACGCCGAACATCCACACGCACTGCCTTGCAATCTCCGACAAAACATCCTTGTTCTGTGGCTTGGAGAGAAACGACAACTTAGATTTCTTTGTCGGCTCCTTCGCCGCATCCGCATCATTTATAAACAGCCGCACAAAAATCTCGCGCCACTCCAGCATCGTCCCAGAGCCAAGATTGATGCTTACAAGACCTCTCGCCGCAGTAGCGGACGTAAAGCCTGCGCCGAATTCTCCGGCAAACACAGACTCGGCAGCCGTGATTGTCATCTCAGAAAGATGATTTTCCACAAACGACACAAGCGACTGGTCTGAAACATTCAATCCTTTTGCCGAAATAAACGACTGCGGCGTATCGGCCTCAAGTTCGCCATTCGCCATCAGTTCGCCAAGGAGCGGAAATTCCGAAGGGTCTCTTCCTGGCGTGAGCGGGGACGGCTTATCGACTACCACGACAATCTTCTTCCCAACAGGAAGCGTCCTTATCTTGTGCTTGAGCGCAAATGCATCGTCCTTGTATTCCACGATCTCGAAATCGGATCCGAGGTCGAGATGCAGAATCTCGTCTCTTGCAACGAAATTCTGCTCGAACACGAACACGGCGTTTCTGCCGTTACCCTCGAAATGTCGCTTTATTTCTTCCGCTTTCATTTCTGCCTCTCTCAAATCTTAGCAAGCACCGACTTATATTTCGCCCAATTCGCGACAACACCGTCGTCGAGGTCTATCGCGATTGACTTCTCTGCGACGTCATGGAGCACATTGTCGTATGCCTTGCAGTCCTTTATCGCCGCCTCCATCGCCTTGACGCGCTTGCGCTCTGCACTCGTCATGGCCGCGCCCTTTGCCGATTCTACGGCGAAGCACTTCTCAAGATGCGCGATGTAAGGCAGCAGGTAGTTGTTGCGGATGTGCCCCGCCGTCGCGCCTGTCATACGGTGCATGTAGGCAAAGGCGCGGAAGTACCCCTTCGGTGACTCGAATAGCCAGTATATAGGCCGCTTTCGGTAGGTCTTTACATGATCGTCGAAGAACTTGTCGGTGAGATACTTGTCGAAACCACACCCAAGCGCCTCTTCGATGAAGTTGAGATTGCCAGGCAGTGCGTCGTTGCCGAACGCAGCGGAAAGGAACTCCCTCATACGATGCAGGAGATTGTCGCGGAAGAATCCGCCCTCAAGCGCAATGGCAGGAATCACGCCGTCTTCATCTGGCAACACCTTGCCCGCGCCATGCACACGCGCGATGTAGTCTTTGTAAAGCTCTCCCTGCGACGCAAGGATTAACCCCTCCTGTTCCAGCGAATACCGCCCCATCAAAATGCCCATGCCATACGAAAGCATCTCTCGCATCGCATCAGCCCGCGCCTTCGACTTCAAACTATCTACACAAAGTGCTTCACCTTTTTGCACACCATACAAAGCTGTCGAATCTAGCGCCTCATCAGTATAATCAGTTACTCCACCTTCGATTTTCAAAGTCTCACCTTCAAATTTTACTTCACCGTATCTATAATATGGATTCCCTTTAATTGACACATCCTTCCATGCCACATCCGGCTTTAGCTCGTCTTCTAACCCATACGCCTTGATGAAGAGTCGGTTGTTCTCTTCTTCCAACTCTTTCATTCGCGTCGCCCATTCCATTCGCCGCGCAAAGACGGCAGACCAAGCCGTCTCAAGGCTCATCGTTGAACCATTGCGCTGCCACCCCTCGCGAACCAGCGGATTCACTTTAAAATTCCACGAAGTCTCGTATTCGTCCCAATCAGAGCGAGAGAGATCTATGAGGGCAGCGACGTTGGCTTCAACAGAAGAAATTAGTTTTCCGTCCTCGGCAATTGGCAGCGCATTTACTGGCCCTAGCATGTAATTTACTGTTGGCGAAAGAAAATCTAAGAACGATTGTGCCACATGAGAATTTGCAAAACCAAGGAGATAAGTCAGCGACATATTACCATTTGCAAAAAGACTAAATCCTGACATATCAGACATATAACCAAATGGCTTATATCTAAAAGCAATCTTGCCAGCACTTATACGACTCCAGGTAATCAATTCCTTGAACTTCAATCCATCAGCATATTGCTGCCAATGATGCCCTGTCGTTTTAGCATTAGCCTTGATATTCTCCCCATCGTTTCGCCAATCAACAACAGAATCATCATTACCAATCCACTTCCTATAGGGACCACCCTTGTTATATGGGAAATACTTTCGTGACTGATATGTGTCTTTCAGTGTTCTCGCACCAAAATTTATTCCGCTAAACGAAACCTCAAACCAAAACCTAATAAACTTATCATTATCACCCGTCTGCAATCCTACCGAAGAATCAAAATAATCCTTAATTGCTTTGCACGCAAAAGCCTTTATCGTTTTCTCTCCAACCCAATAGGCAATTGGCGACCCAGGTATCTTCTTGAATTCTCTAGAATCAACTCGAAACGCTTGCCCTAATTTACATAATTTTTTAAACAGCAATTCCTTATCTGCTCCATTACGAACATCTACAAGACGATAATACTCCCCCTTGAAATATGGTTTGCTTTTCTCCATAACAAAGGTGACAGAACCATAATCAGACCCAAACACTCCATACCCATTATGAATCAGACCAACAATCTGTTCTGTATCCAATAGATCACATCGTAATGGTTCAAATGAACTCAAGAACATCCATGACTGCATTGTGATCATGCCCCAGCGACCACGGTCTACAACATGCGAGCTTGCAAACAACATGAATGCTGCAAAAAGGTCATCCTTGCCTTTCTTGTAGTTAGTCTTAAGGTATTCTTTAACCTCCATATTAATTTTGTCAGAGCTGAGATACGGTGGATTCGTTACAAGCGCATCGTATCTAGCCGTAATCGCAATGGCCAACGCAAGTGCGCGGCGCAGCCCTTCATCTTCTACATCGCCAAGTCGAGTCTCTACGAGCGCTCGCGTCTCTGGCGAGATTTCAAGCTTCAGCAGCGAGCCTACGGTATCGCCGCGTTCTCGCAACTGGGCAAGAGCAGCGTTTATCTCGCCAATCGCCGCCTTGTTAGTGGTGTCGAGCGCATTGGCGATTCTGCCTTCCGTGATATTTTCGCCGACAACAAGTGCCGTATCGTAAACTCGTGGCATGACGTGGGCATCGGCGAACGACTCGTCTTCTTTAGTCGCGGCGAGCAGAAGCGCGAAGGCCGAAAGCTGCCTCGCTCGCGGGTCAATGTCGATGCCCGTAATGTTGCGCTCGAATATCTGCGTTATTGCGTCTCGCTTCGAATAGCCGAGATCGTCATACACGGCGAGGAGCCGACGAAATGCCTCTAATAGAATGTGACCCGACCCGCAGCATGGGTCTATGAATTTCGCATTCTCGTTGTCGTCCTTTAGCGTATTCTCGACGAGATACTTCACAATCCAGTTGGGCGTGAAAATCTGCGTCGCGGCAGGAATCTCGGCGACGCCCGCCTTCTGGTTCTTCTTGAACCCGTCGTAGACCTCGGCCTTTCGCTCGGAGATGTAATACTGGTAAAGCCAGCCGATGAGCTCGTCGCTTGCGTAGTCTGCATCAGAAAGAAGTTCGGAATTGTTGAGGTCGTCCACAAGTCCGTTCTCGGCAAGGAGATTGCCCGGCACGAGGAGAAATGTCCAGTCGTCTATCTCGCCGAACGCCTTGCTGAGCATCGGCGTTTCGCGGCAAAATGCACCGACGAGAATCGCGAACTGCTCGCGCGTCTTCGTCGGATCGCTCCTGACGCGCGAAAGCGCGGCATCCTCGCCTGGCGTCAAATTCGGCGTCCCCGCTCCGGTTCGCATGCGATGGACGATTCGCGGCACACGCGCCGCGCTGTCCGCCCATTCAAGCTGAGGGGGCACAAGACCGCGCTTGGCAAGAATGCGTATTGCGACGAGCCGGTTGAACCAGGTGTAGGCAGCGCGTTCTATCGCAACCTTCTCACCTTCGCGCTCGATAATCTCCTTGAGGCGATGCCAGCGAGGGCCAAACTCAATATCGGCTATGGGGCTGCCGTGGTGAAGCCACCCGCCTTGCACTTGCATCGGCGCTTCACTCATATCAAGCGCTGACAGCGCCGCTTTCACGCCCGCCGTCATGTTGCGGCGTGCCCGAACTGCAAACTTCTCAATCTCTGATAGATTCATATCATTCCTCAGCGATCAGGGACTGACCGCCCTACCATTACTGCACTATAACTGCCGCGCCGTTAGATATCTCGGCCATCAATTGCGTCTTCAGCCCATCAAGGTATGAATTGACATCCGATTCGTCCTTCAAGGGCGTTGCATGAGAGACATTTAGCTTCACGCTCTTGACAGTCGCAGAGGACTGCGGCCCTCCCGCAGATGCCGGAACTGCAGCGATTATCTTGGCAAGTTCTGTTGCCTTGAAGTTGCCGACGGCGTTGATTGCATTCTCAAGCGCCATAAGCGATCCGCCTGACTTCTTCGCGGAAACCGTTGCGGCACGGTCGGCAAAAGCACCCCTGTCTACGCCAAGAGTATTCGCCTGAGCCTCAAGATCATCGAAAGCCGCAGAGTATACCGCGTCTATCTGCTTCTCCTTCGCCTCACGACAGGTGGCGAGGGCGGATTCCGTCTGCTTCTTGATCTGTATCCACTTCGGAATCAGATGCCACGGCTTCAAATCGTCCTTTGCCGCGACAAGGTAGGCAAAGTTCGCCTTGGCGTCATCATCAAGGAACTGCACGTTCTCGGCGTTATCTGCGGCAAAGTCAATTATGCCGAGGTACTTCTGCCACTGCGAACCCTCGACGAATCCGATGATCTCCTTCGCAAGATCCCATTCACCCGCCGCAGAGGACGCATCGGCGGCCACGGCCTCGAAGAACGACTTGATGTCGGCAGTCTGGCACCATAATGAAAACTTCTCTCGGATCGCGTCCATCGATGTCGCAAACGGACGGAGACCCGTGATGCCCCGCACCTCGTTCATCTTGTCGATTTTTGCCGCGATGAATTCCTTCGCGGCGGCGGCGAGCTTTGCCGCCTTCACTCCTGCATCTTGAAGCGTCGCATGGCCGAAGATCTCCCGCATGGCCGCGACAAACGCATCGACCGTCTGCTTTGGTATCGCCGCCCGTGATGCGACTGAGAAGTTCGCCGTGTTCCGCGCAAGATTGGCGGCGACCACGCTTGCCTCTGGATTAGGCGCACCGTTGTACAGGAACTCGCGTCTTTCTGAGGCGACTAGACGCGCCAGCAATGCAAGCGTAGCAAACTCGTCCCAGCCGAATGGACGCTTTGCGAAATAGTCCACGACGTCTTTTACTGGCTGCGGCGAGGGCATTCCGCTTAGATAGTCTTCAACGCACTGTTCCGCCGGAGGAAGCGCTGTCCCCGGAAGCGGAACCTTGCCTGACTGGATGTCGGACGCAAGACCTGCTGCATTCTTGGGCAGATTGTCCGCCAGCGCCGCTTTCGGATAGAGGCGTTCAAGATGCTTTTCGAGCGCTGCCTCGTATCGCTTGGCGGCAGAGCCTTTTTCGTTGACGGAAATCACCGATGTGCCGCTGATGAGCGGTGCGTCAACCAGGAACTTCCGAACCTTCGGCACAAGGCAAGCCACGCGAAGCTTCTTCGCGCGATCCTGAAACTTCTCAAACGCCGCCTTTTCATCGGCTGTGTTGAATACACTCTGCCTGCTGAACATATTGAACTTGCAGTAGGCATCAAGCGCGTCGCGAAACTCCACATCGCCGTTGTAGAGGTCGTTCAAGAAAAACACGAGCGATGCGTCCGGATTGTTCAAGGCGATTTGCTCTAGGGGAATGCCGCCCGAGTTGACGCGAATGCAAACGTTCACATCTGCATTGTGGTTGAGCATCTGACGGCCGAGGACATCCATCCCGACAGACATCTTCGCAGCATGAAAACTGACCTTGGGCTTGAGCGCGCTTCCCAAGCATTCTCCGAGAAGCCCTTCCCAAGTTTCCGCAAGGTCGCCATCCCCCGGCATTATCGCCTTGATCTGGCTGTTGATCTGAGATTCCGTCTTGGAATAGAATTTGTAGTATTCCAAGCCCGAGTCGGTAGTTTCCTTCAGAAGAACGCTTTCGTCGCAGAGGAACTTGATTTCCGCCTGTATCTTCTCCTTGAGCGCCTTTCTCGACGTGACGAGATCGGTCATCATCAACGAGGTGAGGTTGTCAAGTGTCGCAGGGAATGCAAGCGCGTCCTTCGGCGCAAGATGGCAGACCATGAACAGAGTGTTTACCACACGCTGTGCAAAGGCGGGGTCGTTGCGCTTGGCGGCGAGGTCGCGCGGGTTTTGGAGGACGGAAAACGCCACAGCCGTGAGACCGTCGGCGAACATCTGGCTGAAGAACTCGTCTATGGCCACGAACTTGCCGACTTCGCAGTTCCCCGTCGATCTCGCAACGTCAAGGGTGACGCCAAGGACGCTTCGCGCATTGTCCTTGACGTTCTGCACGACAAAGTTCTGGTCGCGGAAAGACCTCAGTATCTGACCGACGAGCTTGAAATGGCAGCCGAGGAACGGATAGGTGGCGATGAAGTCCTCGCGGTCGGAATAGGCGCGGTAGGCGGTGGGCAATTCGTATTGTGCGCCGATGGCGGGCGCGTTCTTGTCGTAGAAGTTGCCGAGCTCTATCGCCGCGTTAGGCTTCTTGTCGAGGACGCGCTTGCGCGTAATGTATTCGGTTGACGCCGCCGAGAGCTGCACCATCACGGGGAAGCGTCCCATGATCTTGCCGTATTCTTCGCTCGCTTTTGTGAATCCGCTCGCCGTCGTGATCTCGGAGATGTCCTGCTGCGCGGTGCAGACGAGCCAGACCTTTGCGCCGCACTCGTTGTGGAATGCAGTGACGATTTCCTGGAGCTGAAGAAGAAGGCTTCCGCTGTTGTTGATGTACTGGCTGATCTCGTCCGCGCAGAAGACGAGACGGCAGTTGGCGTCCTGCCCGTCAAGCCACTCCTTGATGTCCGCCATGAAGTTCGCCACAGTGAGCGGCACGCGCTGGTGTATTATGTTCTCGCGGACGGCATCGACCGTCAGCTCCGGCATGACGGCTTTTGCCGCATCAAGCGCGATGTCGAGCATCGTGCCGGCGATGGTAACGCCGTCCTTCTGCCAGTCGAAGCCGTGTTCGGTGATCTTTGCCTTGAACGCGGCGAACTTTCCGGCCTTGTCGAGCGGACGCTCAAGGAAATGCGCGAGGGCGAGGTCGCTTCCGTTGTAGCCGCGCATCTCGTTGAACTTGCGCCAGAAAACTGTAAGGAACTCGTCCCCTTCCCGCGCATTTGAATCTCCGGCGACGCCCATGTTGAACATGACGTCATGGACGGAACCGGCATTCGCGACAATCCAGTTAGAAACAGACTTCCATTCGCTTGGAGTGACCGCGCCCTTCCCGCCGCCCGTCAGCGGGTCATGCTCAGCAACGGCTTTTTCGGTACGCTCGAGCGCTGCGCCCTGGTTCCGCAGACAGTAGTTGACGAACTTGAGGAAATGCGACTTACCGGAGCCGAAGTAGCCGCTGACCCAGACGCCGTTGTGGTTCACGGAACCGTTCTTCATCGCGGACAGCGTCTTGTAGAGACCGTTCACGATGTCGACGGTAAAGACATATTCGTCGATCTCCGTCTTGATGGTCTGCGCGTCGAGATCGCCAGTCGAGACTACGGCGTTGAGCTTCTCCTCGACATTGCGTGAATAGATTTCCGACAGCTTCATTGTGGATGGTTCCCTTCCGTCAAGTTAGAGTTCAAGTATCTGCGCACGATAGGCATGATGGTCGTTGAGAATTCCGAACAGCGAGAATTCGGCATCCTTTACTGTGCCGGGGTAAAACAGTATCACCTTGTAGCGGCTCGCGTCGTTCACCGCCTCATACGCCGTGAGAAAGGCATTTGCCCGCAGATACGGATACATCGCTCCTATACCGTAGATAAAAACGTATGGTCGTTTGTGGAGCTCGTCGCTCTGGGCGAAATGCGCGGAAACCTTGGCGTGGACGAAATCGACAAAAGGCTTGCCATGAGCCTTGTCCGAAAGCGCCTTCGTGATGTTCTCGTGTATGCGCGGTTCAGTCGCCTTTTCGTCGGCTTCCAGCAGGTGGTCGAGAAGCGATCTGTTCCCGAACGACGTTTTGCCAAGGAACTCCATGAAAATGTCGAAGAGATCCAGGGACAAAACGTCTATGTAGTCTGCCGGGCGCTTCAAGTCGCCTGCAATTGCGGCGATGTTCGCCATGATCTCCGCCTCTTTGCGCACATCATACGGGACGATGTAGAAATTGTAGGAGATGCCGCCGGGAGTGATGAAGTCCCGGTTGTTGAGTTTGTTGTAGAGCTTCTGAATCATGACTGCTTGCTTTCTCTAATGCGCTTGATTTCATAGAGCGGCATTCCAAGCGCCTCTAAATACCACGATTCCCCGCGCGAAATGAAATGGAAGGCGAGTCCGTCATCGACATGGACGGGCTTAAGTTCACCAGTGGAGGAATCCAGCATGCCAACTGAGCGGAGAAATGAAAGACAAGCCCCGGCGACTTTGCCCTTTGTCTTGTCAGACCAGCTCGCAACAAAATCGTCCATCGCGGCAATCTGGCAGATGTGCCTTTCGACATCAGCCTTTGTGACGGTGGGATTAGCCGACTTAAGACGTGGCAAGACAAGATTAAGATGCACATCCTTGACAAGCAGATAGGTACGCATCAGGCAGTAGTAGAGAGCGATGGTCTGCCCTGCGCGGTCAAGGGCGAGAAACCATTTCCAAAATGACGGCGGCATCGCGGCATAACGCCTCTTGAACTCGGTCATCATGCGGAAACGGGTATTCAGCTTGCCAAGTTGAAGCACCTTGTTGTCTGAGACTTCCGAGCGCAAAAGGCTCTCTGCGTCTAGCGATTGCAGGACAGGAAGAAGCGCTACGGTTTCATCAAGCATGAAACCGCAGCCGGTCATTGCCGCGCTATAAGGACTATCCGACAAATATCTCCACATTCTTTCCGCGTCTGGTTTGTATGCACACCGTTCTGACGCGAAAAAGAAGAGCGGCGCACTCCCAAGATTCATGTTCTTGCTGAGGCACCGCTAAGAGCCTATACCAAAACGTGAATATGAAAGTGCGCCGCGTGGATATTAGTCCACACGTGCGCACAGTCGTATTTCGCCTTGGTATTACTGGAAATTAGCGGTTTTCAGCAAGGGCTACTTTACGCTGTTGCGTACGTGCCGGGGTCCTTTTGGGATTCCCCGGCTCCTCGGGTTGGCGACGGCGTGGGGACACGCCGCCCTACCAGTTGCGGTCGCGACAAGCGCGACCCTCCCGAGGTTTTGGCCTTTCGGCCCGGTGGCGGGGCTTAAACAGGCTCTCCCCGCCGTTTAAAAGATCATTCATCGCTTTCGCGATATAGCCGCCGCGCCTGCCCGCAGACGGCTAAGCTGCAAGGCGTTTCATCGCCCCGCAGACAACACCTAAATTTTACCACATCGCCGATTTAATGACAAGGGGGTGACCGCAATTTGCGCGGCAAAAGCGCCGCGGGATTACGGTGCGGACGAAATCGCGACGGATTTGCCGCGGGGAAGTGGCAGGGTCGGATTAGGGGCAAATAGCGTCAGTTTGGGTCGCGGTGGATTTGCACCCCGCATTGAGCTCGCCTTCGGCGACTCCGCTTCGCTCCGGGGGATACGCGGCGCGGTTAAGCGAGCTGACGGGACGTCGGCGAGCGCAAAAGCTGCGAAGAAAAACGCGCCATAGAGGAAGGTCGGGCTAACGTCGCATGTGTAAGGAGCGAGCGCAGGGGAACGGCGCGACGACAGTTCGCGTGATGCGCCAGCGGACGCGCACGAGACGAGAAGGCGGTATTCCGCCGACGAAGTATCGCGCTGCGGACGCTGGATGCAGCGCGCGGG
>Ga0310786_10012375_pt1 | contig 10564 bp, 9 predicted proteins | sample AusTroGonzalo_MG_FD_203881 | JGI IMG/M metagenome (GOLD analysis project Ga0310786, IMG submission 203881) | Bovine rumen microbial communities from tropical cattle in Woodstock, Queensland, Australia - Gonzalo_03 (v2) (version 2) | ecosystem: Host-associated > Mammals > Digestive system >...
CGTGGTGAAAGTAATGATGTTATTCACCATAGAACAATGATGATTCACATCAGCAGGTTTATTCCAATTCAAAACCGCATATCAGAATATGTTGGTTCTTTCGTACGACGGCTTTTGTCCCGTGTCGCAAATTATTGTGGCGATGCCCAAAAGGCAGAGAATGTTCCAGAACTAAAACTTATGCGTAAAATTTGGGATTTGGAAAACCTCTCCTTGCGATGCAATAAGATGAGCTGGGCATCTTTTCTGAAGAAATATCTGCTTACGGCAATCCAGACAATAGAGACTGTTTCAGTTAATAGCGGTTCCAATAAGAGCCTCGACTATACGAACGGCGACAAGAGAATTATTGCCATTGGCGGCAACGCTTTGTCTCGTGGTCTAACTTTGGAAGGACTTGTAGTGAGTTATTTTAGGCGTGAAACCATGATGAGCGACACCCTTTTGCAAATGGGAAGATGGTGCGGTTATCGTGACTTGTATAAGGAGTTGGTAAGGATTTGGATACCAACTTCCATAGTTGACAATTTTGAATATGCAAGCCAAATATCAGAAGACATCTCCCAGATGTTCCACCAAATGGTCGAAGAAAAGTGTTCACCTGCGGATTTTGCTATTATGATCCGAAAAGATCCAGGGGCAATGCTCCCTACTGCAAGAAACAAGATGCGCACCGCAGCAGTTGCCAATATTCCGATTATCCTTGCAGGACATGCTATTGAAACGCCGAGAATGCGCAATGACAAGAAAGAAATCGACTCAAACAACAAGGCTGTCGTGGGCTTCCTCCTAGAGAATCAGAATTACAGAGGAACAAATGCTGGATGGAAAGACATGTGTTTCTTGCGCAATGTCCCAATGGAAAAGGTTCTGACTTTTCTATCAAAATTCAAGACTGGTGTAATGAGTTACGGCTTTTTCATGCAGGACATATGTAAATATCTCGAGAAGCATTACAATTCCCTTGATATTGTCATACAGACATCCAACGCCCAAGATGAAACTTCAAAAGACATAGGTTCGCAAGGGAAACCATTTGTGATAAGGAAATTGCATCGACAACTTAGCCTGAATTCAGATCAAAATATAATTCAAATCAATGGGACAAAACTAAAGGTGACGTCTGGCGGCGTGATGAAATATATCCTGAGTTCACAAGATGCACAGGAAGAAGCCGAAGCATATAAAAAGAAATGGAATAAGTCTGCTCCAGATTCTTTATACCTAGGTCTTGCTGGAGATACTCATCCAACCCCGCTTCTTGTTTTACAGTTCGTTTCGCTATCAAAAGATTTGCCATCAAGCAATCTTGCTAGCAAGGAGTTTTTTGCCATGAGCATAGGCTTCCCTGGAATAAAAGACTCAAGCCAAAACAATGCCGAGACTTTTTACCTGACCAAGAAAGCCTATAATGAATACATTGCAGCAGAACAGGAGGAATAACGATGGACTTTTCTTCTTTTATAAATCGCATCAAGGATATTGAAAAAGTTCCGCAAAAATACTTCATTGTTGATCCCGAGCTTCCTCTTGAGGTTTACTTTGGTCTTGATAATTCTGGACGCCCCACACTTCTGATTGAGGATATTGAAAAGACATTCTCTCCTTCCGAAATTCCTTCCACCGCTCAGATTCTAGTATTGTCGTTCAATCGTCAGGGAAAAGCCTGCCTATCTTTTTCCCTTTTATCCTCAGAACACCGCAGTATCTTCAATACACTTTGCTATGATCTTGTTGAAGCGACAAGGAAGGATACGCGCCAACAGGCCTTGTTATGCCTGCTTGGGCGTTTTGTTGCTTGGCAAAACCTGCTAAAGGGAACAAGACCGGGGATAATGAGTTTACAAGAGCAACGTGGATTGGCGGCTGAACTATTAGCCCTTATTCATTTTGCCCAACACAAAGGCATAGACGTGGCACTTGATGCATGGGTTGGACCATTTAAGATGGACAAGGACTTCGAGTTTTATGATGATTGGGCAGAAGTTAAGAGCTGTCAGGTCAGTGCTACAAGTGTTTCAATTTCATCAATAGAACAACTAGACTCCGCCACTGAAGGAGAACTATTCGTGTATCATATTGACCATTCGCCCGAAAACAAAGAAGATGCCTTCTCTTTAGAAGACATTGTACAAAAGGTGCGCGGATATACGAAAAATGCAGCGATGAGGAGAATGCTCGACAGCAAACTGATGCTTCAGAAATATATGGATAATGAACCTGAATACCAGAAAAAGCGTTTTTGTGTTCATAGCCATGCCATCTATAAAGTATCTGATGGTTTTCCATGCCTACGAAGAGAGTTGCTGGTCGCCGCCATCACGACATGCCAGTATTCCATCAGTTTGCCTGCAATTGAAAGTTTCCGAATGGAGTAAGTAATCATGACACCAGAAGAAAAACAACTGATTCTTGACTATCGTGAAAACCTCTTGGTTGAGGTCGGCAACGAATTGGAAACTCACGGTTTGACTGGTGAGGAGGCGTTTGCGCGTTATGCCTTTGACGAGCTTGAGCAATCAGAAATAGTAGATGACTTTGAACCAGCGTTTTTTGATTTAGCAAAAGGGAGAAAGAAATATCATTTGAATGGTTATTCATTTTCTACTGTTGATGGCTTTCTTAATCTTTTTGTAGTTGCGTATTATGGTGATGTTGAACCCAAGTCATTGGGAACTGCCGATATACGAAAATCTCTCGATGCAGTTATCAATTTTGTTGTTGACAAGGACATCATTAAACAATTCTCATCGGAGGCAACAGAATATCTCGATTGTATTCAGATAATAGACGATTATTCTGGGAATTCAGATGATTCAATACGAAAATACCGTATTTTTGTATTGACAGATTCTTTTGTCAGTGACCCTGCCAAGAAACTTAAAATTGATGATATTAATGGAATTCCGGTAGAACCTCTGGTTTTTGACATTCAGAAATTATATGAACTGTCAATTGCTCAGGAAGGTCGTGGAACCGTTAAAATTGATTTTAATGAATTCGCACCTTGGAAAGTTCATTGTGTTCCTGCGGGCGAATCATGCCCTCCTAACAAATTTCAGTATAAAAGTTATATTGGTGTTGTCCCTGGAATTGTGCTGGCTGATATCTATGATAATTTCGGAGCTAGACTGCTTGAGGGAAATGTTCGCTCTTTTCTCTCAACAAAGGGAAGCGTCAATAAGAAAATTCGGGAAACCTTATTGCGTTTTCCAGAACAGTTCTTTGCATTCAACAATGGTATTTCTGTGACAGCTTCAAATGTTTCTTTTGACAGTGAAGGTAATTTGGTTTATGCGGAGGAATTTCAAATAATCAATGGCGGCCAGACAACAGCTTGCATCTCAAATACAAGGTTCTGTGACAAAGACAAAGTGGATTTGTCAAAGGTTAACGTTCTTATGAAATTGACAGTTACCCAAGGGGGTATGGTGGAAGATGACAAGCAAAAACTATTGGCCGACATATCGCGGGCCTCAAATCAACAGAACAAGGTGTCTGATGCTGATTTCTTCTCAACACATCCCTTCCATGTTGCGATAGAAAAGCTTTCCGAAATAACACCTGCACCATCTGTTTCTGCGACGCAATTACGAACGTATTGGTTCTATGAACGTGCTAGAGGCCAATATAATCAAAAGCAAATGAAACTTAACAAGACACAACGAGCAGAGTTTAAGAAGACTTATCCTACTAAACAGAAGATTACAAAAACTGACTTGGCCAAATATCGCTATAGTTGGGAAGAAAAACCATACTTGGTAAGCAAGGGGGCTCAGTCCAATTTCCAATCTTTCGCCCAAGAGATTTCTGCTCTTTGGGAAAAGGGCGACAACGAACGTGCCAAATTCAATGCCCAGTATTTTAAGAACACGGTTTCAATGGCAATTATGTTCAATGCCATAGGAGACATCGTGAGCAATCAGTCATGGTACACTGGTTCATTCAGAGCCAATATTGTAACTTATTCAATGTCCATGCTTCATTATCTTCTTAGAAACCAGTTCAAGGATAGAGTTCTTGATTTGGACAGGATATGGCGAACCCAGGAGCTTCCTCTGGCTCTACAGAAGGTCTTCAAAGTTTTGACAACGAAAGTGTACGAAGAAATAATCAATACCCGCAGTGGAGTTGTTAATTTCACCCAGCGTTGTAAACAAAAAAGTTTCTGGGAGGCTATGCAGGCCAATATTACCCTTGACCTTATGGAATTTCAGGGATTTGAACAAGTATTAATTGAGCTTGAGGATCAAAAAAGAGAAGATAAAGCCGCAAGGTCAATTGGAAAAATGATGTTTGGCGTTGAATTACAGACAATGGTTATCAGCAAAGGCCCTGGATTTTGGAGCAAAGTTAGAGATTTTGCTACACAGGATAAGCATGTTGGATTGTTGATGAAGGAGGAATCTGCTTTATCTACAGCCATAAGCGGTAGAATTCCCCCTGACTTTGTCTGCAAGATTCTACAATCTCTTTTACGTAGATGCCAGGAAAATGGATTTAACGAAGAATGAAAGACTATAGCTTCTCATTAGGCGAATTGTTTTGCGGTCCAGGTGGAATGGCGATTGCATCAACCTTGGTTGAGCCTATTACCGCGTCCGATGGAAGTCGTATTTCACTTTCACATGCATGGGGAGTTGATTATTCTCATGCAGCGATAGAAACCTTTAAAACCAATCTCGGAGAGGACCTTGGGATTGAAATGGATGCCAGACAATTTGTAAAAAGATGTTTGGATGAAAAACATAGAATTAACGCTTTGGCATTTGGTTTTCCTTGCAATAGTTTCAGTTCTGTAGGCGAACGTGAAGGGGTGGATAGCAAAGAATATGGGAAATTATACAAAACAGGCATAAAAGTCATTAAAGCTTATAATCCAATATGGTTTATAGCAGAAAATGTAAGTGGTATAAGTGCATATGATTCCGGCGACCAATTTAAGAAGATTCTACGTCAACTTTCAAATGCTGGCATGAAATATAATGTTGTCGCCAATCTATATAAGTTTGAAGAGTATGGTGTGCCGCAGGCTAGACATCGTTATGTCATTGTTGGCATAAGGCGTGACGTGGCAAAAAAAGAGAATATTCATTTTAAAATTCCTGCGCCAACACATGGTTCAGACTTGAAACCTTTTGTAACTGTTGAGGAAGCGCTAGCTAATGTTCATAATAATACATCTTGGGGTGGAATCCACACAAGGCAAGACGATAAAATTATTTGGCGTTTAAAATTCACCCCACCAGGAGAAAATGCATGGAAATTAGATCAACTCGTTGATAAGAGTATTTATCCTGATGAAGACTTATTAGCATATTTAATGAAATTGCCATGGTATCAGGAGGACATCGCCCCACTTGGTAATCCTGCCGCTATTCGTTCCAAGATTGAAGAATGTCGTTTGCATTGCTCCAAAGCACGTATGAGCCATATTTACAAACGGTTAGAAGCTGATAAACCGTCCTACACAATAACTGGAAGTGGCGGTGGAGGAACGCATGTCTATCATTGGCGCGAACACCGTGCGTTGACAAATGAGGAACGTGCAGCTCTTCAAACATTCCCGCAAAACTTTGTATTCAAAGGAACGCAAGAGCAGATTAGAAAACAGATTGGAATGGCTGTTCCTACATTAGGGGCAAAGATTATTTTTGAGGCAATCTTAAAAACATTTGCCCATATTTCGTATGATTGTGTCGAACCAGACCCTGAACTTGTTATTCCCAAAAGACAGAAATAGGATGGATGTTTTAACTCCAGAACAGCGTAGTCACACGATGAGCCGGATTCGGTCCAAGGACACGAAGCCAGAAATGCTCGTGCGCCGCCATCTGCATGCACTGGGATTCCGCTTCCGCCTACACTCAACAAAACTGCCTGGACATCCAGACATCGTGCTTCCCAAGTGGCACACGGTCATCTTCGTGAACGGATGCTTCTGGCATCGTCACGAGGGATGCAAGGCGACCAGCACGCCGAAGTCCAACGTGGAGTTTTGGAACGCCAAATTCGAGCGGAATGTGGCGCGTGACAGAAAAGAGCATGCCGCACTGGAGGCCGCAGGCTGGCACGTGATTGTGCTATGGGAATGCGAGGTGAAAGAGAAACTTTCAACAATAGTTAATAGAATCTGTAATTCATTTTCGGGATGCAAAAACAATGAACTCTGAGATCCGGAAACCATGGAGAGAGGACGAACTTCTCTTGGCTTTGAATCTGTATTCAAAGTTGCAATTTGGCCAACTTCATAGCCGCAATTCAAAGATAATTCGGTTGGCCGAGTATATGGGAAGAACACCTGGTTCCGTTGCAATGAAATTGTGTAATTTCGCGTCTATTGATCCAGAATTGCCGCGCAAAGGACTTTCTGGAGCAAGCAATTTAGACAGAGAAATGTGGAAGAGATATTTCTCTGACGAATCATTGATAATGGTGTCGGAAGAACTTATGCTCTCAGTCTTTGGCAAACATGGCATAGTTGAAACTGTTAAGGAGGAATTGGCTGATTATTGTGGAAGTGATGTCGAAAGGCTTGTTCAGTTTCGAGCTCATCAATCATTCTTCAAAGCAGCAGTCTTATCAAATTTTGACGAACAATGCTGCATAACAGGGATTTCAAAACGCGAGCTATTGATTGCGAGTCACATCATCCCATGGGATTCAGACATTAAGAATCGCCTTAATCCAAGAAATGGATTGTGCCTAAACGCATTACATGCTGCTGCCTTTGACAATGGACTTATTACGTTAGACGAGAATCTAAAAGTTCTCGTATCTTCGCAGTTACCGAGAAATCATTCTCATGCTTTGATTTTAGACTTTGAGGGAACTGAAATTAAGATGCCACACAAGTATATGCCATCAAAAGAGTTCTTAAATTACCATCGAAACAAAATCTTTGTGGCATAACATTTTAATATGAGGGCAGAACAAGCAGAACAAAAGGATGATACAATTTCAAGTGAATAGGGCTTTAGATGAACACCACCCTCTGCAACATGTGCATGATTGAGGATGCGGCCACGGGGCGTGTCCTCGTTCAGCACCGCCTTGCCAAGGCGACAAACCCGTGGTGCGGGCTGACATTCCCAGGCGGACATGTGGAGGCGGGGGAGTCCATCACGGCCTCGACGGTGCGCGAAATTCGCGAGGAGACGGGGCTGGCGGTCTCGAACCTGAGGATGTGCGGCGTGGTGGAGTGGGAGACCACCGGCAAGCGTGCCGACAGTTCGCCAGCCGAGGTGACCGACGACTCCAAGTACATCGTCTTCATGTTCCGAACCAGCACTTTCACTGGCAAACTCAAGTCCTCTCCCGAGGGGCGGATGGAGTGGATGACGCTGGAAGAGATGCGGCGTGGCGATCTTGCGCCGCACATGCAGGAGTATATCCGCGTCCTGTTGGAGGATGATGTCCTACAGGCCTACGGCATCAGCGGGAGCGGTATATTAAACGTCGTCAAAGGAAACGGATAAGAACAGAGACCAGGAGATACAAGATGAGCCTACTTGAAGACATCGCACGAGGCGAACCCTACGACCTTGAGTTCAAGCTGATTCCGAACGAGGACCGCATCAAGTACCTGAAGACGGTCGTGGCCTTCGCCAACGGGAGGGGCGGGAGGCTTCTCTTCGGCGTGGCAAATGACCGCACAGTCCACGGCATCGCCAACGACAAGGTGTATGCGGAACTGGACGGCATCACCAATTCCATCTCGGACACCTGTTCTCCCCGCATCCCCTTTGACGCGGGAATCGAGAACATTGACGGCAAGGCCGTCATCGTCGTGGATGTGTTTCCCGGCTCGCGCTGCCCGTATTTCATCAAGTCCGAGGGGGAGAAGGACGGCGTCTATATCCGCGTGGGCGCGACCACGCAGCACGCCGATGACGCGACGCGCATGGAACTTGCGCTCCTGAGCGACGGGCGCAGTTTCGACGCAGAGCCGTGCCCCAAGGCGAAAATTGACGACAAGCGCATCAAGGCGCTCTGCTCGATGATGTACCGCACCGCCCGGAAGAACTGCGACAGCGAGGCTGAACGGCGGCTTGTCAAGCGCATCACGCCGGAGCAGCTGGAGGCGTGGGGCGTCATTTCCAAGGTGCGCGACAGATGGGTTGCCTCCAACGCATACGCCCTTCTCACTGGTGATCCGGCATTCTCCATCCGCCTCAAATGCGGTCTCTTCAAGGGCGACGACAAGGACGTTTTCCTCGACAGGCGCGATTTCACCGGCTCCGTGCCGGAACTGATAGACGTCGGTCTCGACTACATCCTCGCCAAAATCAACATGGGCTGCTACTTCCAGGGCGCGTATCGCCACGACCGCTATGAACTTCCGCCCGATGAAATGCGCGAGCTGGTCATCAACGCCTTTGCTCACCGCCTATATCTCCAGCACGATGCCCCCGTATTCATCGCCATCTACGACTCCCGCATTGAGATCACCTCTCCAGGCGGACTTCCGCGCGGACAGACGGCGGCGCGTGCGCTGGCTGGCTACTCCAAAATCCGCAATGACGTGCTGGCCAAGGCTCTCAACTACATGCGCTTCATCGAGGAATGGGGAAGCGGCCTTCGCCGCGTCAACAAGGTCTTCGCCGACTATGGACTTCGCGACATCTCATTGGAGGATGCCGGATTTGCCGTCAAGATGATTGTCTATAGGTTAGTGGCTGGAAAAACTGTCGCAAGTTCGGACAATGAGCCTGTAAATGAGTCTGTAAATCCCGATTTGACAGGCAAAAATCGGAAGAATGAACCTATAAATGAGCCTGTAAATCCCGATTTGACTGGCAAAAAACAGAAGAATGAGCCTGTAAATTCCGATTTGACTGGCAAAAAACAGAAGAATGAGCCTGTAAATGCTGTCTATCGCGCCATCGAGAGCAATCCAGGCATAAATATGCCAGCCATCATGGTAATTGTCGGGAAAAGCAGGGCAACCATCAAACGTGCCATTGTCGAATTGAAGACGCTGGGAAAAATCGAGTTCCGTGGGGCTCCCAAGACAGGCGGGTATTACTGCAAGGATGAGCGTCATGCCTAACCCAACCCCTACAGCCCCCAACCTGCGGAACTGATGGCCTAATCGAAACAAGGAGCATAATGTCATGAAGAAGAACTTTGGAGTGAAGAACTGGATGTTCCCGATGCCCGTGCTGATGATCGGCACGTACAACGAGGACGGGACGCCGAACATGATGAACGCGGCGTGGGGTGGAGTCACCCTGGAGGACCAGATCACCATCTGCATCGATACCTCCCACAAGACCTGGGCGAACATCGCCGCGCGAAAGGCGTTCACGGTCGCCTTCGGCACTGCCGACGCCGTGGCCTCCTGTGACTACCTCGGCCTCGTCAGCGGTAACGATGTGGCCGACAAGGTGGCGAAGAGCGGCTTCACAGCCCAAAAAAGCGAGTTCGTCGATGCGCCCGTGATGGCGGAGCTTACGCTCGTACTCGAATGCGAGCTGGTCTCGATGAACGAGGAGAACTGCAATGTGGTGGGGCGCATCGTCAACTGCGCCGTCGAGGAATCCGCTCTGACTGACGGCAAGCCCGATGCCGAGAAGATGAGACCAATCTGCTTCGACCCGTGCCAGCACGTCTATCGCCTGATGGGCGAGACGGTCGCCAAGGCCTTTTCCTGCGGAAAGGCGCTGAAAGGCTGAATGTGCATGAGAGCCTCCAAATTGACCACTCCAGCTTAACGGCTCCCAAAATCGGTCCCAAAAAACTAGAAGTCAGCCCATATCCACCCAAAGTCGGTGTGGAAGCGGCTTGCGACGGGGCAACAAGGTCTTCGCCGACAATGGCCTTCAGAGCTTCTCGCAGGAAGTTGCTGGCTTCTCCGTCACAACAATTGCTTAACCACAAGGAGTAACAATCATGAAGATCCTGATTCTGCAAGGTTCTCCACGCGCAACGGGAAACACCGCCTGGATGGCGGAGGAGTTCAAGAAGTCTGCCGAGGCGAAGGGGCATGACGTGACGCTTGTCGATGTCGCGCACAGGAAAATCGCTGGATGTCTTGCCTGCGAATATTGCCACGGCAAAGGCAACGGCACATGCGTCCAGAAGGACGATATGCAGGAACTCTACCCGCTTCTCGCCGAAGCCGAATGCCTCGTCCTGGCCTCTCCCATCTACTATTTCACGATGAGCGCCCAGATCCAGGCCGCAATCCAGCGTTTCTACAGCATCGAGAAACCGTCCAAGGTGCGGAAGACCGCTCTTCTGCTTTCCTCCTATTCGCCAGATGTCTATGACGGTGCGGTCGCCGAATACAAGGGCATCATCGCCTACTGCGGATACGAGGACGCGGGAATCATCACCGCAAAGATTGACGAGCAGAAGACCGACGCCATCCGCGCCAAACTCGCCGCCCTAGCGTCCAAACTGTAGGATGCAGGAGGCGACCATCGTTCGATGTGGAAAAGTGGATAGTGAAACGTGTAAGAGCCCACGAGGCGTGAACATGGCAATGGACAATTTCATGACAGTGAGAGATATCGCTGGCCGTCACTGCCACCTTTTCTCACAGGATTCGCCAAAATGT
>Ga0310786_10012377_pt1 | contig 10563 bp, 6 predicted proteins | sample AusTroGonzalo_MG_FD_203881 | JGI IMG/M metagenome (GOLD analysis project Ga0310786, IMG submission 203881) | Bovine rumen microbial communities from tropical cattle in Woodstock, Queensland, Australia - Gonzalo_03 (v2) (version 2) | ecosystem: Host-associated > Mammals > Digestive system >...
TGTTCCATCAATGGCTTGCGTATGTTGATGCTGCCATTCGAGGCAGCTGTGCCACAGGGTATTACAGCTTATGTTATAAATGATGACAGAACGCTTCAACCCGTAGCTACAATTACTGCCCATCAGCCAGTATTGGTGGCAGGTAATGGTGAATATTCTTTTGTGGGAACGGGCGACGTGTCGTTTGCCACGAGTCCGCTCGATGCCAATTATCGTGGTACCTATACACAGATACCTTTGTATGAAGGTGACTATGTTTTAGGTCAGGAGCAGGGCGTATGGGGCTTTACCCGTCTGACAGACAAGGGCGTGCTGATGCCATTTGATGTCTATGCACAATTCCCCGCCAGCGTTGAGTCTTTCTTGCCTCTTGACCTCACAAATACAGGCATTAGTGACGTTGTTGAGCGCTCAGTCTTCTCGTCAGCTGTCTATAATGTCATGGGACAGCGCGTTAGTGGTGCAAAGAAAGGATTGATAATACAAAATGGAAAATTATTAATTAAACGATAAACCAACATGAAAAAGAAATTGTTTTGTTCAGTTGTGATGCTGGCTTTTTGTGCAAGCATCTGGTCATTAACTCCGTGGAAAAAGGGTGCTTTTGAGACGAAGAAGTATAGAAATGTATTTGTGGAGATGGGCTACGACGAGAGGGCTGTGAATATCCGTTTACAGCAGGTGTTCTCTGATGTATTCTTCGGGCCCGACAGGGTGTATTTCGAAGTTAACGACTCGATGGCCTACATCTCGGATATTAAGAACCACGATGTGCGTACCGAGGGTATGAGCTATGGTATGATGATTGCCGTTCAGATGGATAAGAAGGATATCTTTGACAAACTGTGGCGTTGGGGTAAGAAATACATGCAACATCAGGATGGCATCCGTGAGGGCTATTTTGCCTGGAGTTGTAGGACCGATGGTACGCAGAACTCTGCAGGTGCTGCCTCTGATGGCGAGTTGTATTATATCACGGCATTGATTTTTGCTTCCAATCGTTGGGGCAATGATACAGGTATCAACTACAAAGCCGAGGCACAACGTATCTTGAACTGCACCATGCCGCGTGAGTATACTCCAGAACCACGTCCAAACTTCGGCGGCTTTGGAGGTCCGCAGCGTGCACAGCGCCCTCAGCAGCCACAGGGTCCTCAGAAAATGTTCCTCGTTGACCCTGAGACGAAGCTCATCACCTTTACTCCTGATGGCTTCGGTCAGCGCTATACCGATCCGTCGTACCATATCCCTGCTTTCTATGAGGTTTGGGCTAAGTGGGCAGACGACGGCCGTTCTGACTACTGGAACGAGTGTGCAGCAAAGAGTCGCGAGTTCTTGCATAAGGCTATTCATCCCGAAACGGGCCTCAATCCCGATATGTGTAACTACGACGGAAGCCTGATGGAAGGGTGGGGTGGCCGCCGCAACAGTAGCAACAATTTCCGTTATGACTCATGGCGTGTGCCTATGAATATTGCTATGGACTACGAATGGAGTTGTGCCGACGGGGAGTGGCAGCGCCAGTATGGTGAGCGTATTCAGAATTTCTTCTATTCTCAGGGTGTAGACAAGTTTGTTGACCAGTATCGTGTTGATGGCAGTCTGCCTGAGGAGAATGAGATCCTTCAGGCCGGCGGTTTCAGAAAGTTACGCCATAGCATCGGACTTGTGGCAACCACGGCAGCCGCTTCGGTAATGTGTTCTCATGATAAAAGCAAGGAATTCGTTGACGCTTTCTGGAAGGCTGAACACAAACCCTTTGAAGATGGCTATTTTGATGCCTACTATGATGGCTTGCTCAGACTCTTTGCCTATATGCACCTGAGTGGTAACTATCGCGTTATCTTTCCCCAGAAATAATCAGAATACTAACCATTAACCACTTCATAATGAAAAAACTATTTGTATTATTACTGCCATTATTGGCATTGATGGGCTGCTCTTCTGATGAAGAAGCGGCATGCCCAGTGTTGAATGTTGAGGGTGGCCAGGTTCAAGGCATCAAGTGTGAGAATCCTGGTGTGTTTGTTTACAAAGGCATCCCATATGCAGCACCGCCTATTGGTGACTTGCGTTGGAAGGAGCCCCAGCCTGTGGTGGCTTGGGACAGTGTGCGCCTTTGTGATAAGTTTGGCCATCCCGGTTATCAGTCTGTTCACTATCCTGGTGGCTATACCACGGAATGGGGCTATGGCGACGAGTCTCCCTATAGTGAGGACTGTCTCTATCTGAATGTCTATACTAAGGCACCTGGTCAGGTGGACAAGAAACTGCCGGTAGCTTTATGGATTCACGGTGGAGGCTATCGTGAGGGTTGGGGCTCAGAACCCGAGTTCGATGGTCAGGAATGGGCTTCTAAGGATGTGGTGCTCGTGACCATCAACTACCGTTTGGGTATCTTCGGTTTCATGACCTATCCCGAGTTGTCGGCAGAGAGTCCTAATCATGTCAGTGGAAACTACGGTATTCTCGACCAGATTCAGTCTTTGAAATGGGTGAAGGAAAACATTGCGCAGTTTGGTGGCGACCCCGACAATGTGACCATCTTTGGCCAGAGTGCCGGTGCTGGTAGTGTGCGTACACTGTGTGAGTCACCTTTGGCTCGTGGACTGTTCCACAAGGCAGTCATCATGAGCGGTGGCGGTATCAACGTACCCGCTAAGGAAGGCGAGGAGGCGAAGCCTGCCACACCGATGAATAAGTTCTTCTCTTATAATCCTACACTGCAGGAGAGCGAGGCAGAGACCAAGATGGTGATGGACTGGGCAGGACTGACCAGTCTGGAGCAGTTACGTAATGCCTCAACAGAGTTGCTTTACACCATCCCTCAATTATATAATATGGTCAACAAGAGCGATGCCTTCCTGATGCAGCGCCCTATTATCGACGGTTATGTCTCAAAGAAGAGTTTCGATGAGGCTACGCGTGAGGGCTCTATTGCTGACGTTCCCTATATGATTGGTTATACAATGAATGACTTGGGTGCAATGGGACCTGGTATTGCAGAGTTCTGTAAAGTCCGTCAGCAACAGGGCAATAAAGCCTGGGCTTATGAGTTTGCCCGTCCTTTGCCAGATGACGGCCAGCATCCAGAGGTGACAAACCGATTGAAGGGTGCTTTCCATTCTTCAGACCTTTGGTATGTCTTTAAGTCTCTGAAACACTGCTGGCGTCCTTGGACACAGGGTGATTGGGACCTGTCAGAGAAGATGTTGACCGCATGGACTAACTTCGCTAAATACGGTGACCCCAATGGCAAGGAAAGCCTGGGATGGAATCCCTGTACCACCGAATCCCCTCAGTTTATGCTTTTCAAGTTGGATAATCAGGATGTGGAGAGCTCGGAGATGGGTGATCCCATAGCCCAATAATCCATCATACGATAAGTGGAGATAGCAAATAATATCCTGCCATTTTGCAAAATGGCAGGATATTTTACCAATGTGTCAAAACTACAATAATTTTAAGGGTTTCTTTTGTTCATATCGGGGATAATCATTAACTTTGCAACCGCATATGAAAAAATGGCCCTCTGTTATCCGTCAGTCACTCTCCACGAAGTTGAGTCTTTGGTTGGTAGCATTTGTGGCAGTCATGTTGGTGGCTGCTCTTTTTGTTATGTTCAGCTATGCGCGCAGAGCAGTAAAGGCCGAGGCTCTAGCAAAAACGGAAGCTGCTCTCGACGGCATGATGCAAAGCATTGACAACAGATTGCATGAGGTTGAGGTGGCTGCTCAGAATATTCACTTGCGTGTGGAGCGTTCTATCGATGATCCTGTGGTATTGCAGGATCTCACTCGTAAAATGTTGGAGGAGAACCCTTCGATAGTGGGCTGTGCTGTGGCCATGGATCCCGTGCTTTGGCAGGGAAAAGGTAAGCAGACGATGTTCTGCTCTTACCGTGCAAAGGATTCCATTGGCGTTTCCGACCGTTTTGGTGAGAAACCCTATACCGAGCAGGAATGGTATGTCCGTCCGATGGCAACTTGTCAGACAGAATGGAGCGACCCGACGATAGAACCCCTGCGTGGAGGCTATCCCATTTTGGGGTATAGTATTCCTCTTCGAAAGAAGGGACGTGTCGTGGGTATCTTTGTTTCTGCCATCTCTTTGGAATGGTTGTCACGAACAGTAGAAGCCGCTCGTCCTTTCCCCAGTACGCATTGTTCACTTTTTAACAAGAAAGGTGATTTCATTATTCACCCAGATAGCACACGCCTCTATTCGGGTAATCTCCTCAAACAATTAGAGCATCATTCCGATGCCGCATCACGACAATTGGCAGAATCTATGCTGAATGGTGAGAGTGGCTATATGTCTGTGGATATCTACGGCGTTCCTTGTTATGTCTTTTATAAACCGTTTCGAAATACCGGTTGGAGCGTAGATATTGCCAGTCCGAAATCCGAGATTTTCTCAACCTATAATCGTCTGCAGACCTATATGGTTGTTATTCTGATTATCAGTCTGCTCCTTTTGCTGGTATACTGTTTCCATATCATCCACATGTTGATGCGCCCCATTCGCTACCTCGACTCTTTCACACAGCGCTTGGCTTCAGGCCATTTCGACGAGCCGATTGCCGATAGCCTTCGTCATGATGAGATAGGGGGCCTTCAGCGTAGTTTCCGACAGATGCAGAGCTCACTCTCCAGATACCTGTCTGAGATACGTCAACACTCAGAGGTACTTCAAGATCAGACCAGAGCACTGAAGAAGGCTCGTGAGAAAGCCCTCGAGGCCGATCGCCTGAAGTCAGCCTTCATCCATAATATGACCGACCAGTTGGTAGAGCCTGTGAGCGAGATTTCTTCCTCTGTAGCTGTGATTCGTCAGAATAGCAGTCATCTGGAGGATATTGACGTACGCCAATTGACAACAGGCATATCAGACAACACCGAGAAAATAACATCACTACTTGACAAAATCATAGAAATATCTGTAAACAGATCATCCGTCGAAAATGAAAATCCCGAATCCTATACATAATACTCATTACTCTCTCTCGACGAAGATTTGCCTCTTCCTGCTGCCTTTCGTTATTGGTGTTTTTGTTTACGCCCTCGGCGATTTGTTCTATCAGTCTCGACGCATCTTGCGCCAGGAGGCCGTTGAACGTGCCAATTGCGAATTGGAAACCACCGTCTTGCGTGTGGAAGGCTTTATGAAGGAGGTTGAGACGATTTCCCGAAACACCAAATGGCAGGTTCTTGACAATCTGGAGCCAGACTCCCTTTTGGCTTTCTCCTATCGGGCAGTCTCGCTGAATCCGAATGTCAACAGCTGTTCTATTACCATGGAACCAGACTTCTTTCCATCCTATGGGCATTTCTTCTCTGCCCACACGGTCTGTTGTCATGATACCATTAAGTCAGGTCAGGAGGCCGAATCCGATTATTATGAGAAGGTGTGGTATAAGTATGTTTACGAAACGGGAAAGGCAGAATGGATAGACCCATATAATGACTTTTGTGATGGCGATCCGTCTTCCCCAGAGATTATCACGTCCTATTGCGACCCTATCTATACCAACGAAGGTCGTTTTATCGGTGTGATATCGACGGCCCTTTCATTGCAGCGACTCTCAAAGGTGATATCGCTGAACAAACCCTATGAGAATTCCTATTGTCTGATGTTGGGCCAGGATGGTAAGTTTATTATTCATCCCGATTCAGCCCAATTGGTCAACCAGACCATTTTCGACCAGGTCGATCCGCTGACGCAGCCTGACGTGATTGCCTTGGGACATCAGATGATGGCTCAAAAGAAAGGCTATATGAAGGTCAAGTTGAACGGTAAAGACTGTTTCGTCTTTTATCAGCCCATGGCCCAGACAAACTGGAGTATTGCTTTGGTGTGCCCCGAGAGTGATATCTTCCATCGCTATAACCAACTGGTTTATATCCTGTTCCCCTTGTTGGGTGCAGGCCTCATTTTCATGTTCTTCTTTTGCAGAAAGATTGTGGCCTTTTTTATCAAGCCACTTGGTACGTTGGAGCGCCAGACCCGCTATATCGCAGATGGTCACTTTGACAAGCCCTTGGAACCGAGTCGTCGTTCCGATGTGGTAGGACGCCTTCAGAATAGCTTTGTGACCATGCAGGATTCTCTGTCCCAGTATGTCCACCATCTGGAGCGTGTGAACAGCGAGACTGCCCGTCATAATGCAGAACTACAACAGGCCAATCTGAAGGCCCATGAGGCAGCTAAACGCCAGACAGCCTTCTTGCAGGATGTGCTTCATCAGATTCGCACCCCGCTTAATATCATCATGGGCTTTGTCCAGGTGCTGCGTGACGACTATACGATGATCTCGCGAGATGAAGTTGGCGAAGTTACAGAGACGATGCACCACAATGCCAACACCATCACCCGTATTGTCGACATGTTGATGGCATCATCGGCTATTGATGGTCGGAAGACGATTGAGCACAACGATTCCGTGCGTTGTGCCGATGTGATACGTGAAGTAGAGAGCGTCTTCAATGCCCGCACGCCCCATATCGCAGACTTGCGCGTGGAGTCGCTGGTAGGTGACGAACTGCAGATACGTACGAATAAAGACTATCTTCTTAAGATTCTCAATGAACTTCTATATAATGCCAAGAAGTTCACAACCAAGGGAGATGTCACCTTGCGAGTTAAGACTTCCGGTCGTTTTCTCCAGTTCTTTATAGAAGACAAAGGACCGGGTATTCCCCAGTCCTATCGTCAGCAGATCTTTACCCAGTTCTCGAAGTTCAATACCTTCTCTGAGGGACTTGGTCTCGGATTGTCTATCTCCAAGCAGTTCTCAGTCCTGCTGGGTGGCAATTTGTGGCTTGATACCGAGTATACAGAGGGTGCTCGGTTTGTATTAGAGGTTCCTTTAGATTGTTAGTACTTGCAGAAAGTTCAAGTACTAACAATGTGATGTGAGAATATCCTTGGCGTGTGCCACCTGCTCATTAGTAGGTGTGTTTACGTCTTCCAGCGAATAAGGAATGCCCAGTTGCTTCCATTTGAAGGTGCCCAATGTGTGGTAAGGCAGCACCTCTACTTTCTGCACGTTTGTCAACGTGTCGATAGTCTTTCGTAGCTGTGTGAGCTGTTCCTCGTCGTCGGTGATGCCAGGCACCAGCACGTGTCGAATCCATACCGGTTTTTCGATGTCAGACAGATAGCGAGCGCAGTCCAAGATGTTTTCATTGCTGTGTCCTGTCAGCCAGCGATGCTTCTCGCTGTCGATATGCTTGATGTCGAGCAGCACCAGGTCGGTGCTTTTCATCAGTCTTTCGAATTTCGAGAAGAAAGGTTCTTCGCGGGTGAAAGGCTGGGCAGCGGTGTCCAGACACGTGTTGATGCCACGACGATGAGCCTCCTCAAACAAATCAATCAGGAAATCAATCTGCAGCAATGCCTCGCCTCCGCTCACGGTGATGCCACCTTCTGGTCCCCAGTAGCTGCGATAGCGCTCGGCTTTCTTCAGGAGCTCATCAACGGTAGTTGTTGTACCACAGGCATCTGAACCAACTTTCCAGGTGTCAGGATTGTGGCAGTAGCGACAACGCATGTGACAACCCTGCATGAAAATCAAAAACCGAATCCCTGGCCCATCAACAGAGCCAAAGGATTCGGTAGAATGTATATAACCTTTGCTAGTCATACTAGTATTACTAGTTATTCTAGTTGGGTTAGAGTGATTCGTGTGACTGACGTGCGATAACGTCCTCCTGCTGCTCACGAGTCAGGTCGATGAACTTCACAGCGTAACCAGATACGCGGATGGTGAAGTTAGCGTACTCGGGCTTCTCAGGATGTTCCATAGCGTCACGCAGCTTATCAACGCCAAACACATTTACGTTCAAGTGGTGAGCACCACGGCTGAAGTAACCGTCCATCACGCGAACCAGTGTGGTAGCGCGCTCCTCGTCATCGTGACCCAGAGTGTTGGGGCTGATGGTCTGAGTGTTAGAGATACCGTCGAGGGCATACTCGTAAGGCAGCTTAGCTACTGAGTTCAGTGAAGCCAGCAGGCCGTTCTTCTCTGCACCGTAGCTGGGGTTAGCACCAGGAGACAGAGGAGTACCAGCACGGCGTCCGTCGGGCAGGTTACCTGTGTACTTACCATAAACCACGTTTGAGGTGATGGTGAGGATAGAGCAAGTAGGTGTAGCGTTACGATAGGTAGCGTGCTTGCGAATCTTCTTAACGAAGGTCTTCAGCAGCCATACTGCAATCTCGTCGGCGCGGTCATCGTCGTTGCCATAGCGGGGGAAGTCGCCCTCGGCTACATAGTCAACGTTGAAGCCCTCTTCGTCGCGAATCATCTTCACCTTAGCGTACTTCACAGCAGAGATAGAGTCAACCACGTGAGAGAAACCAGCGATACCGGTAGCGAATGTACGACGTACGTTGGTATCAATCAGGGCCATCTCGGCAGCCTCGTAGAAGTACTTATCGTGCATGTAGTGGATGAGGTTCAGGGTGTTTACATATACACCAGCCAACCAGTCCATAGCCTGGTCGAAGCGGGGAGCCAGCTCCTCCCATGTCAGGTACTCGTCCTTGATGGGGCGGAAACCAGGAGCAACCTGCTCGCGGGTCTTGGCGTCAACACCACCGTTACATGCATAGAGGAAACACTTAGCCAGGTTGGCGCGTGCACCGAAGAACTGCATCTCCTTACCAGTCTGTGTAGCACTTACGCAGCAGCAGATGCTGTAGTCATCACCCCATACAGGGCGCATCACCTCGTCGTTCTCGTACTGAATAGAGCTGGTCTTTACAGAAATCATGGCAGCATACTTCTTGAAGCTGTCAGTCAGACGGGGAGAGTAAAGTACGGTGAGGTTGGGCTCGGGTGAGGGACCCATGTTCTCCAAGGTGTGGAGGAAACGGTAGTCGTTCTTGGTCACCATGTGGCGTCCGTCCATACCCATACCACCTACCTCGAGGGTAGCCCATACGGGGTCGCCAGAGAACAGCTCGTTGTAAGAGGGGATACGAGCGAACTTCACCATACGGAACTTCATCACCAGGTGGTCAATCAGCTCCTGGGCCTCGCTCTCAGTCAGTGTACCCTCTTCCATATCACGCTGGATATAGATATCAAGGAATGTAGACACGCGACCTACTGACATAGCAGCACCGTTCTGAGTCTTGATGGCAGCCAGGTAGCCGAAGTACAGCCACTGAACAGCCTCGCGAGCGTTGTTAGCAGGCTGAGAGATATCGAATCCATAGATCTGAGCCATAGCTTTCATCTCCTTCAGGGCCTTGATCTGCATTGAGATCTCCTCGCGCTGACGGATGATGTCGTCGCTCATCACACCTGCGCCGCAGTTGCGCTTGTCGGCTTCCTTCTCGGCAATGATGAAGTCGATACCATACAGAGCCACACGGCGATAGTCACCCACGATACGGCCACGACCGTAAGTATCGGGCAGACCAGTCAGGATGTGGTTGTGACGCACGTGCTTCATCTCCTCGGTGTAAGCGTCGAACACACCGTCGTTGTGAGTCTTGCAATATTTGGTGAAGATCTCGTGCAACTTCTCTGAGGGCTGGTAGCCATAGTTTGTGCAGGCCTGCTCAGCCATCTTGATGCCGCCGAAGGGCATGAAAGCACGCTTCAGGGGTTTGTCGGTCTGCAGACCAACAACCTTCTCGAGATCCTTCTTGCTTTCATCGATGTAGGCTGGGCCATAAGCTGTCATACTCGAGACGATCTCTGTCTCCATGTCGAGCACACCACCCTTGGCACGCTCTTCCTTCTGCAACTCCTGCAGACGACCCCACAGGATGTTTGTGGCATCAGTAGGTTCGGCCAAGAAAGACTCGTCGCCTTCGTAAGCCGTGTAGTTGTTCTGAATAAAGTCTCTGAGATTGACCTCCTCGGTCCACTTGGTTCCTTTAAAACCACGCCATTCTTTACGCATAAAAATGATGTTTTATTACTTGAAATAAATACCTATTTGAAATTTGGCTGCAAAGGTACTACTTTTTTGCCACATACGCAACTTTTTTGTGCATCAATCTTAGTATTTTTTGAATTTGTGACATATTGTAAATCTGTGAATTAAGTAATATTTGATAGGACAAAAATGACATGTGATAGTAACTTCTTTGCTAAAAGAAATTTTTTTTCTAACTTTGCACACAAAATGTAAGCAAAATAAGGAAAATGATGACAAAAAAGATTTTATTCGTCCTATTGACATTGGTCTCCGTATCCGTGTCTGCACAGCAAAAAAAACAGTCGGTTAAGATGGTTTCGCCCAACGGACACCTGAGTGCCGTCGTCCAGCAAGAGGGTCTGACCCTCAGCCGTGATGGTCGCGTGGCGCTTCAGATGTCGAAGATTGGCGTGGAGGGAACTGCCGCTCAGCCCGTCTTTGCCTTCGAGAAGAAGGTGCGTGCCGACTACCAGATGCTTTCAGGCAAGCGCAGCCATTGTGTCAACGATGCCAACGAATACCGTTGGGCCATGTCCGATGGCCAGACGATGGTGGTGCGCCTATATAATGATGGTGTGGCTTACCGTTATGAGTTCACCAATCTTACGGGTGAGCTTCCCCGTGA
>Ga0310786_10012378_pt1 | contig 10563 bp, 5 predicted proteins | sample AusTroGonzalo_MG_FD_203881 | JGI IMG/M metagenome (GOLD analysis project Ga0310786, IMG submission 203881) | Bovine rumen microbial communities from tropical cattle in Woodstock, Queensland, Australia - Gonzalo_03 (v2) (version 2) | ecosystem: Host-associated > Mammals > Digestive system >...
GGACGAGCTACTGTACAGGCGAGACGACGGATACGTCGTGTACGACCGCCTGTTTGCCGAATGGCTGAGAGCGTGAAATATTCCTGAAAAAGGACTGTTACGACGGATGAATCGCTATGCCCCCGTTTTACGGGGGCTATGCTTTGTGACGCGGGTGTGATAAAATTCTGATATCACAAAAGGAGCGCCATGAAAACAAAACAATGTGTGTGGATTAACTTGTTTGCCTTTGTGTTTGCCGTGATGTCATGCGGTAGCGTGTCTGCGGCAACGGAATGCGTTTGGAAAGGCGGGTCAAGCGGAGACATCTTCGACGAGTCGAACTGGTCGCCTGCGCACGTCCCGTCAAGCCAGAACGTGACTGCATACGTAGCCGTATTCACGAATTCCGTGACGCTTTCTTCATCGTCTTATTGGTATCCGGCCGGATTCATTGTCAGCAACAACGCCGCTGTCGTGATGTCCGGCTCAAGGCTTTATCCATCGACTGCCTGCGAAGATTCGTCGTTCAAGGTGCATGTCGAAAATAGTTCTTCATTCACATTTAACAGCACGATATTCTATGGATCGACGTCTTTGGCTCTCGTCAAGACGGGGGGAGGAATTCTGGAACCGAAGGGATGGTGCGGCAATGCAAATTCATCCGGTGTGCAGTGGGGTTCTGCAGATGTACGCGGGGGAACGCTCAAGTTTTCGGGGTCCTCCGGCTTTGTATGCATCGTCGATACGCTTCGCATACGTTCTGGCGCGGTCGTCACGGTCGCGAATGACAATCAATTTGCCTTCCGTATAGACAAGAACTTCGCTCAGCCCGTCGTGGAAATCGACGAAGGGGGCGTCTTCAACGCCAACGGCAAGGCTCTGGTCGTTTCGGCTCTCTCCGGGGCGGGCGTTGTCACGAACTGCTCGAACACACTTACAATGAACCTCCGGACTTCCGGGAAGTCGTTTGCCGGGCGGATTGTTGGCGGAGGTACACTCGCCGTCACTCCCGACACCAATTGGACCGCGGCGGATGCCACTTGGACGGTCGCGGCTCCCGATGCGCTCTGGGGCGTGTCGCTCGCGCGCGGCGAGACAGAGGGGTGTTCCTATGACGTTCGTTTCGCGTCCGGAATCGATACGTTCTACGCAAAGTCCATTCCGGAGGACGCGCCGTGTTTCGACACGAACGGTGTGCCAGTTGAAATTGCGCGGTCCGGGAACTTCTGGTACGTCGATTGCAACCGCAAAGGAACGGCGGGGGACGGCAAGAGCCTTGCGACGGCGTTCCAGACGCTGAAGGAGGCGTCTGAGAACGCTGCGCTCGCCGGCGACACGATCTGGGTCGCTCCTGGCGTCTATTCAAATGGAGCGGTGGCTGTGGTCCAGGGGGCTATTACATCGTCCAATCGTGTGTCTGTTGCGGCCGACGTGCGTCTTGTCGCCCTCGGATCTCCGGCAAACACTATTATTGAGGGTGCGTCTTCGCTGTCGCCGATCTCGGACGGATACGGCATTGGCGCCGGAGCAGTGCGCTGTGCCAAGCTTGGTGCCAGGGCGACTCTGCGCGGGTTCACGTTGCGAGGCGGACGGTCATGCTCCACAAGCTTGACCGCTCAAGGCGAAGCGTACTATGGTAGCGGTATTTGCGCCGACAGGACATCGGTCATTATCGACTGCGTGATTTCCAACTGCGTTGCGACGCGCGGCGGCGGCGCGTACCAAGGCAACTATTTCAACTGCCGTTTTTATTCGAACCGGGCCACCGGGGGCCCAAACATCGGAGCGCAGATCCTTGAACGGGCGAAGCTTTACAACTGCGTCCTCGACGGCGGTCTTGGGGCATGTGACTGGTACGCCAACAAGACGGATTCGCTTGCCTTGAACTGCACGTTCGGGCCAAACGGCGCGAACGGAATCCGAGGAACCGGCCCGAATGAAGGGGAGCACGTCGTCGTTCGCAACTCGCTTGTCATGGTCGCTCCCGCATCTGGTGCGTGCGATGAGTACCACAACAGCATCATTTCGCCAAGGGGTTCATCAAGCGCGACATTCGACGAGAGTTGCATCGCCACAAACCGGACCGCGACGACGACGCCAACGATTTATGCATTCGCGGGGATAGACAAGAAGACCCTGAGGCCGAAGTCGGCCAAGTCGATTCTCGTCGGGGCCGCCGACCTTGCTACGTATAGGTCGCTTTTCCCGGTCGCGCAGTACTGGCTTTCGGAATACGATGCGGACGGCAACAGGCGCGTATGGGGTGATTCGCTTGATATCGGCGCGTTTGCATACGACCGCAACAGGGCTATTCCAGGTTTAGTCTTGACGTTCCGGTAGTCAGTTTGCCTGTCAATACAATAAGCAAGGGAGGAATAATGACCTTTCGTGTAATCGTCGTCGCTGCGTTCGCGGCGGCTGTTGCGCCAGGCGTCTCTGCAACGCCACGCATACTCGTCGGCGAACCGGGCACGGTGTTCATAGAAAGCCGGACTGTCCGCGAATGGAAGTTCCCTGCGGTCTCAGAAGCCGACGGTCGTATAACGCTCGAGTTCCTTCACAGGATTGACTATCCAAAGCCTTCGGGTTGGTGCCGCGCACTTCAGATCGAGGTGAACGGCGAGCCTGTTGTCTCTGCCGGAACGCGTCGTCAGACAAGGCTCCTGAACAAGCCGTATTCCATGTCGAACCGACATCATGGTGAGTATGCCGTCGACAACAAGTCCGACAAGTGGTACTCGATGTACCTGCCGGACTTCCATGCGGCGGACGGATTCTTCAATCCAGCCACGCCAGAGGCGTCTCGGCTCGTTCTTGACATAACGGACAAGACGCGCACCAACGGCGAAAATACGATCACGATCCGCTGCTTCGTGCCGGCCTCGCTCTATTCCGGCAATAGGGCGCAGGGGCGCCGCCGCGCGATGGCCATTGGCGGGCTGACGGTTCGCGCAGAGCCTGGCGTAGCGCATCTTCCGCGCATCTCATCGCGCTCGCAGCGTCCGACGCTGGATCCCATGCCTGTTGTCGCCTTCAACGTCGGCGGCGACGAGGAAAAGTTGGTCGTTACGACCGGGGGGCGCGACACGCCTGTGTTCTCTCGCTTTTCCGTGCCGAACGGCGGAACTGTGCAGATGGGGAACAGGACTTTGGTCGACACGCCGTTCTATTCCATGCGTCGCCGGATTGTCCGTGAGGCGGACAGAATCGACGTCTTCGACACTTTCATGTCGAAGACAAATGCACTGATAGGCGTTCGAATCCGCCATGAAATGCCGGCAGGTTCCTTCGACCCGATCTATGTTGCTGGCGACTCTTCGCCCAGTGCAAAGGAGTTCGACGGCGGTCGCAACCCGTCTGTCTATGCGGCAGACGCGTCCGGGCGGTTCGGTATTGCGCTTATCGCGCAGGACGACGTGTTTCGCGTCCAGAACAGGCAATACTGCGATGACGGCTTTACGGGCATTCGCACGGAAGGACTGGCATTGCTACCTGGCGAGCCGCGCACTGTCGAATGGTCGATCTACCCGACGGCGACGACGGACTACTATGAATTCGTGAACGCGGTCCGCCGCGACTGGGGCGTCAACTTCCGCATTGACGGCGGCTTCACGTTCGGCTTTGCGGAATACGGGAATGGTTCGCCCGAAGGTTTGCAACGCCGAATGCGCAACGAGGGGCTTGTCTGGCAGTCGATGCCGGCGCACTTCTGGCGCCATGTCGATGGCGACCCGAAGTACAGGGATTATGTCGGCAACATCTGGGGCATGGGACGCAACTCACCGTTTGTCCGCGTCAAGAACGGCAGCGGAGAAGTCGTTCTTGAGGATCCTAAGATCATGGACGCTTTCGAGGAAAAATGCCTGCGCCGATGCCGCGAGATAAATCCGGGCCTGAAGGCGTTCTTCTACCTCCACAACCAGATTTCCGTCGGGTCTGACGACGGAAAGTACGAGGACTTCGCCCTGTACAATGCCGACGGCAGCCGCCGGTACTACGGCGGCGTAAAGCACAACAATCTTTTCGTGCCGACGATAGACAATGCATTCGGGCGCGACTTCCTGAAGCTCGTCGACTGGGTCTGCGACAGGTTTGACATAGACGGCATATATCAGGACGAGTGCAACTTCTGCAATATCCGCGTCTATGGCGGAACGAACATGTGGGACGGCGCGACGGTCGAGCTGGACGACATTGGCAACGTGAAACGCAAGTTGTCCTTTGTGCCGCTTCTCAAGCTGTCGCTGACGCTGAAGACGTTCGACAGGATAATCAACGAGAAGAAAAAGCTGATGGTCGCGAACTTCAGTCCAGAGACGCGTAGCGAGCGGAGTTACCATTTCCCGCGCTTCGAGGAAACAACCATGTCCCGATGGATTCTGCTCTCGCATCTCTACACGCCGATCCAGCTCGGCGACATGCTTACCTACTCCAGTACGGCCAAGGATATGGCGGCCGACCAGCGTATTGCCTTGAAGCGCGGGGCGCTCTACTACCACTACGCTGGCAACACGGGATGCCCATCGCTCACTTCTAAGATGTATCCATTTACTCCTGTCGAACTTCATTCAGGATGGCTGGTCGGCGAAGAGCGGATTCTTACTTGCGTATCTGGAGAGTTTGGCTGGAGGGGCGAACGGCCAGACGTTGATGTGTTTGTGTTCGACGAACTAGGGCGCGAGGTGAAAGACTATCCGTTCGAAACCAAGGAGACGCAGCAGGGTCGGGCCTTTGTTTTGGAGTTGAAGCCTGACTATTGCGCGTCAATCGTCAGGCGAAAGGCGCGATGAGAACTTCGGCAAGAGCGGCTTTGATTGCGAGTGTGGCGATAGGGGCATGCTCGTCATTCGCGTTTGGGCCAGATCCTCGCGGAGTCGGCAACCGCAAGATTATACTATCAGGGATCGAGTTTAGGCAGCTGACCCCGGAAGACTATCTCGATGGCGCGGCCGAACTTGACAAGACTCCGGCGGACGGTGTCGTCATCCACATACTAAAGAATCCAGTCGTCGGGCGCGACTTCGACAACCAGACGATCATGTCGAAGCCGCTGTGGACTCGTGAGAAACTTGCCGATCTGCCGCCGCTTCTCAGGAAGATGGGGGCTCACAGGTCGCTACGCCATTCATTTCTCAAGTCTTTGCAATCGCCGGCCGGCGGCATGCGCCATGACTGGCGCGACGATGCGGCGTGGGCGGTCGTGGCGAGCAACATGGCGGCGGTCGCCTGGCTTGCGCGCGAGGGCGGGCTTCCGGGGCTTTCCATGGACGTCGAGGACTATCCGCGCAAGCGCCAGTTCTGGCGGATTGCGGGCGATCCTCCGTTTGCCGAGCTCAAGGGCATTGCGCGTCAGCGTGGTCGCGAGGTGTTCAAGGCGGTTTTTGATGCATATCCCGATGTGACCATTCTCGCGTACTTCGGGTTCAGCGAACTCTTTTTCATGTTAGGCGATACCGACCCGCTTTCGCTCGAAAGCGCGAAACGAGACCTGTATCCCTCGTTCTTGAACGGCATTCTGGATGTAATGACGCCGAACGCCAGATTCGTCGACGGTGTCGAGAACTCATACAGGTTCAGCTACGCGAAGAGGGATTTTATCGCCGCGAAGACGCAGCTCTACAACTGGTATCTACCGCTTGTCGCGCCGGAGAACAGGCGGAAGTTTCTATCGCAGTACAAGACTGGGTTTGCGCTATACATGGACATGTACGTGAATCCCCACACGGAATCGTGGTACAACGGCCCGATTGACGGTTCGCGTCTCGAGCACCTTCGGCGGAACGCGGCGCAGGCGCTCAGTGCGACAGACGAATACGTCTGGATGTGGTGCGAGCGCGGGCGGTGGGTAGACTGGGGCGAGAGTGCGATGAAGCGTATCGACAAGCGATGCCTGAAAGGGCTCTGGAGCGAGATGATTCCGGGCGGCCTCCACGAGTCGTTGCTGGCTGTCAAGGACCCCGCGCGTTACCTGTATCCGGCAATTGATGCCGCCGTGGTGTCGGGCACGCTCACAAACCTTGTAGCGAATCCTGGCTTTGAGGTGAAGCCGGGGCTTGCTCGTGGCTTTCATCCCGGTGTGCTGCCATCGCCGTTCCGCGCCTTTTGCGAGCCGCTTCCAAAGGAATATTCAGAAGGCGAGATTGGAATCGACGCCACGTCCGGCGATGGCGATTCCTCGTGCATCTACCTACGCGGCACGACGCGTGGGTGTGCAAGGACCGATTGCTACGGGCTGCCGTCGCGCACGGTTGTGTACATTCTGGCGCGCGTGAAGGGCGACGGCGCATGGCCGTCGATTGCGTACAGCAAGGCGAAGCGCTGGCTACGGCCGAGGGGCTATCTGCCAATCGAACCAGGGGATCCCGATGAGTGGCGGACTATCCGTGCACTTGTCAGGTTGCCTGACGATGCCGACGGGTTCACGCTGATGTTGGGCGGGAGCAACCTCGGACCGGACGAGATTGTTCGCTACGACAACGTGCGCATGTACATTGTGCCGGCGGCAATTTCAAACGGCGTGTACGTGAATGGGAAATAGGCTGATGTACAGTGCCGTACGGTCTGCGTCAGCAAAAGTCTTTGCTGTTTTGTGCGTGATGGCGGTCGCTTCTGCATTTGGCGGATTCGACCGTGCGCATTTCGCGAGCCCAGACTGTTTGCATTCGCCTGCCTACTTCTGGCTATGGAATGATGTGCTTGACATCGCTATCCTGCGCGCCCAGATCGACGACATGTACGCGCATGGAATGAGGAGCATTTGCGTCCATCCGTTCCCGAGGGGCTTTAGGTCTGGCAAGTTCCAGTCGAGGATGTCCCCTGACTATATGACTGACGGATATCTTGCGGTTTTTTCAAACGTCGTGGACCACGCGGCTGCGCTTGGGATGAATGTCTGGCTGTACGACGAGGGAGGATGGCCGTCTGGCGGGGCCTGTGGACAAGTGGCGGAAGCTGATGGCGCAGGTAGATATCAGCAGCGTCATATGACAGTAGCGGACGGCGCGAGTCCAGTCCTTGTCGTACGTCCTTACGAAGAATGTCGCGACGACTATCCGTCGGTGATAGAGAAAGGCGCTGCAGGAGAATTTATCAAGCTGACGCACGAACGATATGAGCCATATGTCGGCCGCCATTTTGGAAAGGCAATCAGGCTGACCTTCACAGACGAACCGACGATGCCGAGGGAGCGTGGCTCGATGTTGCCGTGGACGGCGGACTTTGCGGACGAGTTCCGTCGCCGAAAGGGGTACGATCCGATGCCGCACGTCTCGAAGATGTTAGTCGGCGGGCGTGCGTCAGACATAGTGGCTGCGGTCTGGCGCCTCGATTACTGCGATGTCGCAAGCGATCTTTTTGCGGAACGTTATCTTGACGCCATCCGGGGCTGGGACGTGTCGAGGGGGCTCATGTCCAGCGGCCATCTAAACGGAGAGGATGTCCCAGAAATGGCGCCTTCGTACGGCTACGGCTCCCTTCTGCGGTCATATCGAGCGATGAGCGTTCCCGGCGTTGACGTCATCTGGCGGCAGTTGTTTCCGGAAACGGACAGTGCGCAGGCGAGGTGCCCGCCGTTCCCGAGATATGCGGCGTCTGTTGCGCACCAGAACGGCGGCGCTTTGGCGATGTCGGAATCGTTCGGCGTGTTTGGCGACTCGATGACGCCAGACCAGATGAAGTGGGTCGTTGATTTTCAGATGGTGCGCGGGATCAACATGTTCGTGTTTGGTTACTATTTCCTTTCAAGCAAGGGGCAGTGGATGCTGTTGTTTGGTCCGCATGGCGGACCACTTGCGCCGTGGTGGGAGATGGAAAGGACTTTCTTCAGGTATGTTGAGCGGATGTCGGCGTTGCTGGCCTCTGGTATTCCAGTTGCCGAGATAGCGGTTTATTTCGACAACAGGGCGTTTTGGCTTGGTGGACGCGAGAGCAAAGCCGCTGCTGCGATGCACTATGCTGCGGCGGTTGCACTCGACCAGATGAACTGCGAGTACGAGTTTGTAGATGACGATGCGCTTGCGGGGGCAAAAGTCGTGAATGGACGGCTGCGGGTCGGGGCAATGGCGTATTCGACGCTCGTTTTGCCGTCGTCGAAATGGATGAGCGATGCCGCGAAGGCGAAGTTATTGGATTTCAAGGCTTCAGGCGGAGTGGTGCTGACCGGCGACCGCGTTGCCGAAGTGCCGCTGACGTGTGTCGTGAATGGAGATGGCGCGCATAATCTGCGTGTCGCGAAGCGTGTCAATGGGAACGAGACGTTGTATTTCGTTGTCAATGAAGGCATCCGCTGGTGCGATGCGCGTCTGACGTTTATCGAGCCGGGCGACGTAGTTCTGGCCGATCCGTCGAGTGGTGACTTTGTCGCTGTGCCGCGAGATGGCAATGTCCTCCGCTGGAGCTTCCCGCCGTGCGGGTCGGCGGCGTTTGTTGTCGGTGCGACACCCAACAGGCCGGCACCTGCCATCTATAAGACCGATGGCCGCATCCTTGACTCTGGCTGGACGATACAACGTCTTGTCTCGCATTCGCTTGGTGACGGCGACTTCGAGGTGCTGAATGTCAATGAGGTTCCTCGCAGCACAGTGCTGGGCGACTGGCGAGCGGTGTTTGGCGAGCATTTTAGCGGATGCGTCAGTTATGCATGTCGGTTCAACTGTGACAGGGCGGAGAAAATGCTTCTCGACATTGGCAAGGTTTGCTGGACGTGCGAAGTGCGTCTCAACGGCGAAAAGCTGTCTGGCAGGTTCTTCGGACCTTTTCAATGGGAGGTTCAAACGCGGCCAGGGGAAAATCTCCTTGAGGTAGTTGTCGCCAACACACTTGCAAACGCAATGTCAAATGCGGCAAGGCACGACAGGGCGGCGGCAAAGTATCCTCCGCATCCCCTTTATGAAAGACGTCAGTCGGCATTCAACTTGGAAAACCACGAAAGTGGACTGTTCGGTCCTGTCATTTTGAGAAGCCGTTGCTGTGCAAATCCCGTTCGCTGAAGCCGTCACGGCACATCCTGTTGGCAACGTCTATGTTGTGAATGACAGTGCTTTGGCGAATGGCTTCTCCGTAAATGACAGGCATTTGCCGCCCCCGTTTTACTGGGGCTATGATTTACGACGTGAATCTGATAAAATTCTCGCATCATGAATATGTTCTTGACGAATCGACGAGAGTTCGTCTGTTTGCTTGGCGCGGCGGCGCTAAAGGGAATTGCCGCGCCGGAGCGGACGTACGACCTCGTCGTTGCGGGCGGCGGACCCGCTGGAATCGCGGCGGCAGTGACCGCCGGACGGCGTGGCCTCAAGGTTGCGCTTCTGGAAAGTCAGGGTGCGCTCGGCGGCGTGTGGACGAGCGGACTTCTCTCGTGCCTCCTCGGATTTGACCAGTCGCCCATGGACCGTGAGTTTCTGGAACGTCTACGCCGCTGGGAGGCCGTTTCGCCGCGAAAGCCAAACACGTCTTCCGCCTGGATATACGAGCCAGAGTACATGAAGCGCGTCTGCGAAGACATGTGCATCGAAGCAGGAGTTGATTTCGTGTTCCATTCGCCTGTTGTCGCGGCGGTTCGTGATGGTCGGCGCGTTGTCGCGGCAGTGACGGAATCGAAGTCAGGCCGGAAGGAGTGGAAGGGCCGTTATTTCATGGATTGTACCGGTGACGGTGACCTTGCCGCGCTTGCCGGATGCGGATTCTCGACGGGCGGGTATTCTCCGTCGGACGCAGAACAGCCGGCCTCCCTCATCGCGCTTGTGATGCTTCCGGGGCCTGTCCCCGCCGCATGCATCGCCAACGACGACTCCAACTTCGTCCCAGTGGAGCTTGACGCAAAGGCGGCGTTATGCAAGGAGCTGGCCAGGGTCGGCGTGACGCCGTCCTACGGCAATCCAACGCTCTTCCGTCTTCGCGGCGATTTATACGCGCTCATGGCGAACCACGAATACGACATAAAGGTTGACGATGCCGCCGCCATCACGCGTGCGACCGTGCGGGCGCGGCGCGAGATAATCGACATGGTGGATGCGTTGGCGAAGAAGGGTGGCGAGGCGTGGCGTGGAGCGCGCGTGGTGACAACCGCCGCGCAGCTGGCGCATCGTCGTGCGCGGCGCATACACGGGCGCTACACGCTCGCGCTTGAGGATCTCCTTCAAGGGCGCCGCTTCGAAGACGGTGTTGCGTCGTGCGACTTCTGCCTCGACGTGCATGCCGTCTCCCGCGCGATGAACGCGAAGAATCCGGCCGGTGCTCCGCCCGGATGCAGCGTCAAACCGTACCAGATACCTCTTCGTGCCTGCCAGGCGGCGGACGCGGACAACCTCTACATGGCGGGACGCTGCATTTCCGGAGAGTTCCTGCCGCAGGCGAGCTACCGCATCACGGGGGCGGCAGTTGGCATGGGTGCAGGTGTTGCGGAGAATATAGCGGTGCTTTGCAATAAGGAGCAACGGTCATGACGAACAAATTCACGGTCGGTGGCATAGCGGTGCTGTTGTTGGTGCACGGTGCGTTTGCGGACGATGAAATCGTCTGGCGCGATACCTTCGACAGTCCATCATCCATTGCAAACTGGTATTGCGAGTCAGGTTTCTCGAT
>Ga0310786_10012379_pt1 | contig 10563 bp, 8 predicted proteins | sample AusTroGonzalo_MG_FD_203881 | JGI IMG/M metagenome (GOLD analysis project Ga0310786, IMG submission 203881) | Bovine rumen microbial communities from tropical cattle in Woodstock, Queensland, Australia - Gonzalo_03 (v2) (version 2) | ecosystem: Host-associated > Mammals > Digestive system >...
TTTTCCTGTTTGCATCCCATATCCGGGGTATCTGACCGAAGTAACTTGGAGCCGGTTGGTGACACTGTCACCAACCGGCCCCATGTTACTTTAGAACTCTATCTTATTATACACTTCAAAATCCACCGACCGGTCATAGGTAAAGCTTCCGTCGGCTTCCTTCAGCCAGCCCGCATACCGGGTAGCAAAGAACCGGCTCTTCCGTTCCCGTTCCAGCCGCTCCTTCTTGGAATTCGTTGCCACGCGGTTTGTCAGAGAATCCATATAGAAGATATGGTAGCCGTATTCCGTCTCGGTGACCAGGCTGTAGGAACCGTCCTCCAGCTGGTACAGCATATCCGTCACTTCTTTCCCGTAGGTCTGTTCCAGCTCCTCCGGGGATCCGGTGACATACCGGGCATCCTGCAGCCCGTAATAGGCTGCCAGCGCTTCCACATTTCGCTCCGCATTTCCCTCCAGCGGACTGATCAGGGTGTTATAGGCCTGCAGTGCCCTGTCGTACTGTTCGTCCTTTTTCTCCTTGTCCATGGGGGTGAGAACGCCGTTCACCGACTCCTCAAAGCAGGGGAAATACATATCGTAAATGGTGGTCATCCGCGCCTCTTCATCGGAGATCTCGATGCCTGCCTCATTGATCACGGTCTGATATACCTTCCGGGCCAGCATGTTCTCATTCAGCACATTTTTCACAATGTCCTTGGTGAGTTCCATATCCGTGATCTGCTTATCCGTCAGATTCTTCCAGAAGGCCTCGGCCTCCAGCTCCACACGCTCCCGCTCATCGCTGGTCAGTGACAGCTTATAGTCCTCCGCTCTGCCGCAGAGCACCTTCACCTTCACGATACTCTCGATGATGTCCTTTCTGGTCAGGGTCCGCATATCGGTCTCCTGATCATTTACGGCCACCTGCATGCCCCAGATCTCGGAGCCGTAGGTCTTCTCATAGTCCTGGGAAATGGTCCGCACGTAGATATAAACCTCTCCTACGGAAACCGGCTTCCCCTGAAAGGTGAATACCGTGGTCTCCGATGGACCTGCACTCTGCCCGGATCCGCATCCGCCCAGCACGAGCATCAGGAAGAACCCTGCCAGCAGCAGCATTATTCTGTTCATTCCGTACCCTGATCGTTGCATATCATTCTCCTGTCACGTTCTGTTCCGCACTCTTCGGGATAAGAAGATCATAGATCCCTCTTACCTCCTTCACCACGCTGTCCAGCAGCTCATCCTGCAGCGTAATGGAATGCCGCCGGATAAAACCGGAACGCTTTGCCGTATAGAGCCGCATCCCCCTGAACTTCTTCAGCAGCACCGGGATCTGGTCCACACGGACAGCCGTACCGTTATCAATGAAATAATACACGTCATTATCCATATATTTGATCTCGTTGATGCAGGCCTTGGCCGCCAGACGTTTAAGCAGCACCACCCGGAGCAGCCGCACCACTTCCCTGGGGATAGGTCCGAACCGGTCCTTCAGCTCTTCCTCGATCAGCTCTGCATCCTCCGGTTTCCGGATCTTGTAAATGCGCTTATACAGCTCCAGCTTCAGATATTCACTGCGCACATAAACGTCCGGGATATAGGCGTCGATGGGAATGTCAATGGAGGGATCCTTCTCCTCCACTGCGTCAACCTCAATGCCCTGTCTCTCCCGAATGGCCTCGTTCAGCATTTTCACGAAGAGGTCATAGCCCACTTCCATCATATGGCCGGACTGACTGCTTCCCAGCACGTCTCCGGCGCCGCGGATCTCCAGATCCTTCATGGAGATCTTGTAGCCGGAGCCCAGCTCCGTGAATTCGCGGATGGCTGCCAGCCGCTGCTCCGCCTCCTCCTTCAGGATCTTGTTCTTCTGATACATCATGAAGGCGTAGGCGCTTCTTCCGGAACGACCCACACGCCCTCTCAGCTGATACAGCTGGGACAGGCCGAAGCGGTCCGCTCCGTGGATGATGATGGTATTCACATTCGGGATATCCAGGCCGGTCTCGATGATGGTGGTGGTGACCAGGATATCGATCTCCCGCTCGATGAAGCTGTGCATCAGCTTCTCCAGCTCCCGGGAGGACATCTGCCCGTGGGCATAGGCGATCCTTGCGTCGGGAAGCAGCTCCTCCAGCCTTGCGGTGACGGATTCGATATCATTGACCCGGTTATAAACGTAGTAAACCTGACCTCCCCGGGCAAGCTCCCGGTTGCAGGCCTCCTTCACCATCTCCTCGTCGTATTCCATTACATAGGTCTGGATCGGCCTGCGGTCCACCGGAGGTTCCCGGAGCAGGCTCATATCCCGGATCCCCGCCAGACTCATATGCAGCGTCCTGGGGATGGGCGTAGCCGTAAGGGTCAGCACATCCACCGACTTCTTCAGCTGCTTGATCTTCTCTTTATGCTTTACGCCAAAGCGCTGCTCCTCGTCAATGATGAGCAGGCCCAGATTCTTAAATCGCACGTCCTTACCCAGTAGCTTATGGGTGCCGATGACGATGTCCACGGATCCGTCCGCCAGACCCATCACTGCTTCCTTCGCCTCCTTGGGCGTGGCAAACCGGGACAGCATGCGGATCCGCATGGGATATTCCTTCAGCCGGTTCACAAAGGTCTCATAATGCTGCTGCGCCAGTATGGTGGTGGGAACAAGATAGACCACCTGCCGTCCGCTCATCACACATTTAAATGCGGCGCGGATCGCCACCTCCGTCTTGCCGAAGCCCACGTCACCGCAGATCAGACGATCCATGATCTTCGTGGATTCCATATCCCGCTTCACATCCTCGATGGCCTTCAGCTGATCCTGGGTCTCCTCATAGGGGAAGGTCTCCTCAAACTCGGTCTGCAGGATATCATCCGGCGGATATTCATACCCCTGCTGATCCATACGGTCCGCATAGAGCTTGATCAGTTCATCCGCGATATCATCTACCTGATTCCGGACGCGTCGTTTCGTCCGCTCCCATTCCGTGCCGCCCAGCTTATTCAGCTTCGGCGGATCCGCCGTCTTGTCCGCGATCTTCCCGATCATGGAGAGCTGATCCACAGGGATGAAAAGCCGACCGCCGCCGGCGTAATCGATATTGATATAGTCCTTATAGCGGCCCTTCATTTCCACCTGCTCGATACCCTTATAGATACCGATACCGTGCTGCTCATGGACCACATAATCGCCCACATGCAGCTCTCTCAGGTCGGTGATGGACTCACTGCCTGCAAGCCGTCTGCTGCGTCTTCGGGTCTGGATCCGGTTCTTCCGGTAGATCTCCGACTCCGTCAGCACCACCAGCTTCACCTCAGGCAGCACGAAGCCCTTCTCCAGTCCGCCCTTGGTCACCATGACCTCCCGGGGCTGAAGGATGCGCTCCTGATCCATACTGAAGAACGCCGGAACGTCATTATCCGAGATATGCTGGGCCAGATTCTCCGCCCTGGTCTTCGACATGGTATATACCAGAATGGAGTAGCCCTCCTCCCGGTATTTCTTCATATCCAGGATCATATCCTCGGTTCGTCCACCGTAGGCAGTGACCGCATGACAGACGAATTCCTCCGCCTTCTTCACCCGCACCGTTCCGGGGAGCTGGAATTCGGAAATGTACACACTTGCCCTCTTTGCGATCCGCCCCAGGATATCCTCATCGCTGAACAGGATATCCGCCTGTCCGGGCAGGATATATCCGCCCTCCAGCCGGGACTGCATGGCCAGACGGAAGTTCTCAAAATATCCGCCTGCACGCTCCCGTATCTTCATGGGCTCTTCCACATAGATCCGCGTGTTCTCCGGCAGATAGTCCAGGAAGGATACGGTATCCTCAAAGAAATAGCTTACCAGACTGTCCACATTGGAATTTCCGGCGAAATCCCGCAGCCCGTCCTTCATGGAACGGACGGCGTCCATGAGCCTCTGCCGCTGCTCCGTCTTTCCTGCCTTCTCAAATACCGAAGCGATCTGCTTCAGCTCTTCATCAATTTTATGTAAACCACCTTCCCGACGGGCATCGTCCAGTACATACTCCGTTGCCGGCGGGATCTCGATCTCCTTCAGATCCTCTATGGACCTCTGACTGGTGGCGTCGAAGGCCCGGACAGAGATGATCTCGTCTCCCCAGAGCTCGATCCGCACCGGGCATTCCTCTGTCAGCGGAAAGATATCCATCACCCCGCCCCGGGTAGAGAACTGTCCCGCCATTTCCACAAAGGGAACAGACTCATAGCCCATTTCCAGAAGCCGTCTTCCCGTCTCCTGCAGATCCATTTCCTCATCCACAGCCAGGTGGAGGGTATAGGCCTGCATGATCTCCGGCCGGGGGATCCGATCCATCAGACCCTCCGCCGTAAGGATGATCACCGAAGGCTGGCCGTCCTTCAGACGCTGGATGATCTCCATACGCTTTCTGGTAGCCAGATTTCCGTGCACATCCGCATTATAAAATAGCACGTCCTTTGCCGGATAGCGATAGACCTCCTTCCGGCAGAAACGATAATCCTGATACAGCTGGTCCGCCCGGGCGTCATCCCAGGTGACCACCAGCACCTGCGCCGCATCTCCCTGAAGGATATCCATGATCAGCGGCCGCACCGTTCCCGTGATCCCCCATAAACTGACAGGGACATTTCCGGCCTGTATCGCCTGTTTTGCGTTCTGTATACTTGTCATACCGGAGATCGGTTCACTGATCGTACTCATTTCATCCTCACTAGTTATACTTGTTCTGTGCCGCGCCTACGCCTTCCGAAATGATCAGCCGCGCAGCATCTCCGGCCCTTTCACAGGCCTCACGCATGATGGGGAGATCCTCCTTGGAAAACCTTCCCAGGACGTGATCCGCAAGATCCCAGCCCTCGGGCTTCCGTCCGACGCCCACTCTCACCCGGGCAAAATCCTCGGAGTCCAGGCAGGAAATGATGCTCTTCATGCCGTTATGTCCTCCGGCGCTTCCCTTGCCCCGGATCCGGATCTTTCCCACGTCCAGTTCCACGTCATCATACATGACGATAAGGTCCGCGGGCGTACATTTGTAGAAGTAAAGAAGCGGTTGGACCGCTTCCCCGGACAGATTCATATAGGTCTGGGGCATGGCCAGGACCACCTTCTCCCCTTCGATCACTCCGTGTCCGGTGATACTCTTGCATTCCTTTTTGTTCAGGGCGATATCATACCTGTCCGCCAGCTGTGTTAACGCCGCAAAGCCGGTATTGTGACGGGTACCGGCGTATTTCAGGCCCGGATTTCCCAGGCCGACGATGATCTTCATGTTCTTTTACCTTTCAGCCATGATCTTTTCCGCTTCCGCCAGCTGCGCCTTGGTGTTAACGCCCATGATCTCGGTGATATCGGATACCGGAACAGCATCTACCCGTCCGCCGGCTTCCTTGATCAGCGCGATGGTATCCGTCAGATAATACTCGCCCTGAGCGTTGTTGTTGTTCAGCTTACCCAGGCTCTCCTTCAGCATGGCGGTATCAAACAGATACATGCCGGAATTGATCTCTCTGGTCTTCTTCTCTTCCTCGGTACAGTCCTTTGCCTCGGTGATCCTGAGGAAGTTTCCTTCCGCATCACGGATGATCCGTCCGTAGCTTCCCGCATCCTCCAGAACGGCGGAAAGCACAGTCACGCCGTTGCCTGCCGCGCGATGCTTCTCACAGAGCATCTTCAGTGTTCCGGCCGTTACCAGCGGCGTATCTCCGCAAAGGATCAGGGTCTCACCTGCATCCCCCAGCTGATCTGCCGCACACATCACCGCATGACCCGTGCCCAGCTGCTCGGTCTGCTCCGCATAGAGCACGCTGTCTCCCAGCTCTGCGTGTACCATTTCACTTTTATATCCCGCGATCACAATGATCCGGTCTGAGCCGGATGCTGTGGCTGCCTCGATCACGTGACGGACCATAGCCTTTCCGCAGCACGGATGGAGCACCTTCGGAAGCTCCGATTCCATACGGGTTCCCTTACCTGCGGCAAGGATAAGTGTAGTTAACTGACTCATGATGTATTCCTCCGAACATATATAGTCCCTGTCTTTACGTAAATATCCCGTTCCCCTTCGGGAACAGGCATAAATGGACATACATGGTTAGTGTACAAAGGATTTCGACAAAAGTCAAGAAAACCACCGGGGGAAACCCTCGGTGGTTTTCTTGACTTTGTTATTCAATTTGTATTATTCTTCTGTCTCATCAATGCTCGTCTGTTCGTATTTCTCGAGGATCAGGTTCTGGATAACCTCTCTGGTGGATGAATTGATCGGGTGTGCGATATCCCGATATTCACCGTCAGAAGATTTCCGGCTGGGCATAGCGATGAACAGGCCCTTCTCACCCTCGATAACCTTGATATCATGGATAACAAACTCGTTATCGATGGTAATGGAAACCACCGCACGCATCTTGCCTTCCTTGGCAACCCGTCTCACTCGAACATCCGTGATCTGCATGTGTTTTGAACCTCCTGTTTGTAAATCATTTTACCGAATATGCAATATTATATAGTATAACGGAAGCTCTTTTCAACTATTATTTTCGGTTTTTCCGCATCACCGGTATGAACCGTATTGGCCCGGATGGTATCCCGGGATTCGATGATGCAGTTTTCCAGATAACAGTTATCGCCGATATGCACATCATTTAAAATGATGGAGTTTTTGATCACGCAGTTGTTTCCGACATAGACCTTCTTGAAGAGGATGGAATTCTCAACGGTTCCGTTGATGATACATCCGCTGGCGATCAGGCTGTTGGTCGCAATGGCGTCGCCGTTGTACTTTGCCGGCGGAAGATCTTCCACCTTGGTATATACGCCCGGCTGCTCACGGAAGAAGTAATCCCGGATATCCCGCTTCAGGAAATCCATATTCGTTCTGTAGTAGGAATCTACGGAACCGATATTTCTCCAGTAGCTCTCAAGACGATAAGCATTGATCTTCTTTACGTTCTTGTAGCGGATCAGGATATCCTTAACGAAATCCGTACGTCCTTCTGCAGCACAGGTTTCCAGAAGCTCGATCAGCTGACGACGGCGGATCACATATACGCCGATGGATACGGTGCTGGTCTCTGCCACGATGGGCTTCTCCTCGAAGTCTTCCACCCGGTTGTTGTCGCCCAGCTTCACCACGCCGAAACGGCTTACGTCGTCCTCATCCGGACGAAGATCCTTGGTCACGATGGTGATGTCAGCACCCTTTGCGATATGATCCTCAAGCACCTTGTTATAGTCCAGCTTGTAGATACCGTCACCGGATGCGATCACCACATACGGCTCATGAGCATCCTTCAGGAAGCTGATGTTCTGATACAGGGCATCTGCGGTTCCCTTGTACCAGTAGCTGTTCGTGGTGGTAATGGTGGGTGTGAAGATATACAGACCGCCCTGCTTGCGTCCGAAATCCCACCATTTGGAGGAATTCAGATGCTCATTCAGAGATCTGGAATTGTACTGTGTAAATACTGCAACCCGCTGAATATGGGAGTTGGACATGTTGGACAGTGCAAAATCGATTGCTCTGTAACATCCCGCAACGGGCATCGCTGCTACCGCACGCTTTGCCGAAAGCTCCTCCATGCGGCTGCTGTTTCCGCCTGCTAAAATGATACCGATCGCTCTCATATTTACTCACCTGCCTTTATAATGCTTGATCCACTGGAGAGGACACCGTCCGGATACTCCTCCAATGTGGTTTCACCGATAATTGCCGTATTCTTGCCGATGGTCACGCCATCCGGAATAACGGAATTCTCACCTATAGTTGCAAGACCAAATGAATAAATATGCGGTGCAAAATCGTTCGGTGCCTCTTCGCCGACACCCATCTTTACGTCATTGCCCACAACCACGCCCTCGGCCAGGATGGACTTGTCCAGTACGCAGTTGTCACCAACGGTAACGCCGTTCATGATAATGGAATTCTTGATCACGGAATTCTTTCCGATGGTAACGCCGGAACCGATTACGGAATTCTCAACGTCACCGTGGATCTCCGTACCCTCACCGATGATGGACTTGGTCACCTTGCTGCCCTCAGCGATATACTGCGGCGGAAGGTTGTCGCTCTTGGTGTAGATACGCCAAAATTCTTCATAGAGGTTGAACTCGGGAATGATATCCACCAGCTCCATATTTGCTTCCCAATAGGAGCCCAGCGTTCCTACATCCTTCCAGTATCCCTTGAAGTCATAAGCACAGATCTTCTTGCCCTGCTCATGAATATGCGGGATGATATGCTTTCCGAAATCGCAGGACGGAACGTCCTTCATCTCGATCAGCGCATCACGGAGTACCGGCCAGCTGAAAATGTAGATACCCATGGAGGCCTTGTTGCTTCTGGGCTTTGCCGGCTTCTCCTCAAACTCATGGATCACACCCTGCTCATCGGTGATCACAACGCCGAAACGGCTTGCTTCCTCGATGGGTACCTGATAGGTAGCGATGGTTGCGTCTGCATGAGATGATTTGTGATAATCCAGCATCACTTCATAATCCATCTTGTAGATGTGGTCACCGGAAAGGATCAGCACATAGTCAGGATTATAGTACTCCATATACTCAAGGTTCTGATAGATAGCATTTGCCGTACCGGTGTACCACTGGCTGCTGCCGCTCTTTTCGTAAGGCGGAAGCACGGTTACACCACCGAAATTTCGGTCCAGATCCCAGGGCATACCGATACCGATATGCTGGTTCAGACGAAGCGGACGATACTGGGTAAGAACACCCACGGTATCTATGCCGGAGTTGATACAGTTACTGAGCGGGAAGTCGATGATCTTATACTTTCCGCCGAAAGCAACTGCCGGCTTTGCAAGCTTTGAGGTAAGCACTCCAAGACGGCTTCCCTGTCCCCCTGCAAGGAGCATCGCGATCATTTCTTTTTTCACCATAATGTCACCCCTTATAGTTCCTTATTTTTGTGAATAGAACACTGAGAGTATTATACCATGTCAGCCCGAAAAATAAAACCATTTTTTCGTCATTATCCCTAAACGAAAAAACGATTGACAGGGCCGCTTATGCATTTTTCCCGTTTTCGTCTCATTTTCAGAGCTCTATGATTTTAATAATGTCCAATTGGCCATTTATTTTATATGCAGCCTGCACAAAAAAAGTTCTCTGCTCCTTTGTTACAAAGGAACAGAGAACCGTTCTGCTTATTCTTTTGCGGTTTTTATGGCTTCCGTAACGGAGGTTGCAAGCCCTGCCACGCCGGCAATGTCCGACGGGATGATCAGCTTGGTAGCCTTTCCGTCTGCCGCCTTCTTGAACGCCTCCAGACTGCGGATGGTGAGTACCTCCTTGCTGGGTGCGGATTCATTCAGCATCCGGATACCGTCTGCCTCAGCCTGCTGCACCTTGAGGATCGCTTCCGCTTCACCTTCGGCACGTTTGATCCGTGCTTCGCGGTCAGCCTCTGCAGCAAGGATCGCCGCCTGCTTCTCAGCCTCTGCTGCAAGGATCGCTGCCTGCTTGTCTGCTTCGGCCTTCAGGATCTTGGCTTCCTTCTCGCCTTCGGAGATCAGCACTGCGGAACGTTTCTCTCCTTCTGCACGAAGGATCTGCTCACGACGCTCACGTTCTGCCTTCATCTGCTTCTCCATGGCCTCCTGGATCTCCCGGGGAGGAATGATATTCTTCAGCTCCACACGGTTAACCTTGATGCCCCAGGGGTCGGTGGCCTCATCCAGCGTTGCACGCATCTTCACATTGATGGTCTCGCGGGAGGTAAGGGTCTGGTCCAGCTCCATATCACCGATGATATTTCGAAGGGTGGTCGCCGTAAGGTTCTCAATGGCTGCAATGGGATACTCCACGCCGTAGCAGTAAAGCTTCGGGTCGGTGATCTGATAGAAGATTACCGTGTCGATATGCATGGTAACATTATCCTTGGTGATCACCGGCTGGGGCGGGAAATCCGCAACCTGCTCCTTCAGGGATACCTCCTTGGCCACCTTGTCAATGATGGGCCATTTCATGTGGAAACCTACGGACCAGGTGGTCTGATAGGTTCCGAAACGTTCGATAACATATGCGGTCGCCTGCTTTACCACGCGGATCGAGCTGGCGATCACGATAATAGCAACAAAAAGTATGATCAATAATGCAATGGTTGATGGATTCATAATGCTCCTCCTTTACCAACAATAAGCTTCGTTCCCTCGATCTTCCGGATCTCAACGACTGTCCCTTCAGGGATCTCACTTCCGTCCTCCGAGATCACGCGCCATTCCACGTCCCCGATCCTTACCTGTCCGGCCTGATGTCCCGGCCCGGCCTTCTGGATCAGCGGATAACTCTGCCCGATGAGACTTTCGGCATTTGTAGCCGTCACCTTGGGCATCATCTTCTTCTTGGCAAGCGGTCGCATGATGATGAGCAGCGCCAGCGAAGAAACCATGAAGATCACCAACATCCACGCCCAGCTCAGGCCAAGGAATCCTGCGATGGAGGCGCATATTGCTCCACCGGCAAACCAGATTGCCGTAAGTCCCACGGTAGCAAGCTCCGCGATGACCATGAACGCAAATACACCCAGCCAGATCAGTCCGGCAATAGCAGCATCGCTCATTTCC
>Ga0310786_10012381_pt1 | contig 10561 bp, 17 predicted proteins | sample AusTroGonzalo_MG_FD_203881 | JGI IMG/M metagenome (GOLD analysis project Ga0310786, IMG submission 203881) | Bovine rumen microbial communities from tropical cattle in Woodstock, Queensland, Australia - Gonzalo_03 (v2) (version 2) | ecosystem: Host-associated > Mammals > Digestive system >...
CTGATGCTGGTCAAGGTTGTTGAACTGGAAACAATAGAAGAAACGGCCCGGACGGTTCTTCATAAAACGAGAAACTCGCCAAGAATCATTCACAGACGCAATAAAGAGCTTCTTATTGTCATCCATACCATCCATCAAAGATAGTAGCTTATTCTGCGAAGAAACATCACCATTTCGTGCGGCTTCATCACTACCAGTAAAAATCTTTTCAAATTCATCCATAATGACCAAGCACTTGGTATGAACCTTTGCCAGCAAATCAATCATACCAGGAATATCTTCCTTAATGACGATAACCGGCATATTCATCTTATATGCTTCCGCAGCAATAAGTTTGATGAAAACAGACTTACCCATACCAGGTTCACCTTCAAGGAGAATACCCGTATTACGAGGACGGCGAAGGAAAGTCTTCATAGACTTTTGAACACGAGCATTAGTTTCGCCATAAACCTTCATATTGACTTCAGGAATACGGGCACAATGAGTGAGCCAAACACCTTTCATCTGATGGTAGGCAAATGTGTAAGTACCAGGCTGCAATTCGTCCGTGGTCACAGTTGAAATTGGAAGTAGAGTTAAATCCTGACCATCGTCAGCGAATTTTACGAGTTTTTCACCCATTAGTTATCTCCTTTGTGAGTCGGTTATTGTTTCTTCTGAGTAAATATTTTGTATGTACAAAGTTTGTTTTCCTTTGTATTCTTCATACAGTTTATTAATAGCTTCTTTGATATTATTGGCGTCTAGTATTTTGTTTGCTGGCTGCCAATCATCATCAAAGAGGTTTTTGTATTGAACTGTAAAGACATAAGTTCTCATTTGGTTCTTTCACTGGTTAAAGGTGCTTCTTTAATCTTAATCACCCAATCACCTGGACAATGAATCCAATGAGGATATTGGACTACTGTGCCATCGCAATACACTTTGACTTGAGCAGCATCATACAATCTCATTCCTTTGTCAAGTCCACCAACAACAAACTGTGAACTCGGCTTCATTTCTTCAAAAAATTCCAAATGGCTATCAATGCCACTTCCAGAACTAATATCGGAAGTTGAGGAACAAGTTTCTACAGTTCGTGTCTTGTATTTCACTACAGTCTTTGGTTCTGAAAATATGTTATATGAAACAACACCAATCAGAGCAACTGAAAGAACTGTAATGGCAATGGCTTTCGGTTCCAACTTCATTAACGATTTTCCTTTGTGAAATAAGTCCAGGTGTTTTCACCGGTGATAAAGTTCGGAAAGCCCGGGTCAAAGTGCTTGATGTTTACCATTTCAAGTTTGAACTTATTGGCATTGTACATCTTGATAATCTTATCAGCATTCGGACCAGTAATACCTTTACGAATAAGTTCGTTCACTTCGTTATAGGTAAATCCCAACTTGTCTTCATCGCTGAGCGGCTGCAAACCATCAATCGGAGTCTTATGAGTGAGTTCGTGAGGCAAACCAAGTTCATCGCCGATTTCAATAATTTCTTCTGTGGTCAAACGGCTAAGTGGTGCAAACGAGCCACCGTTGTCACCATACAAGGTAGCATAACCTACCATGTCTTCCGACAGGTTACAAGTATTTGCCACCATACCACCCCAAGTTTGCTGGACAGCATAGAGGTTCTTCAATCGTTCACGGGCAGGAATATTGGTGAGAGTATCGTAACTTACATCACCAAGCAAATCCTTAATCTGATTGACAGTATTATCCACGCCAGCTTTAATGTTAATCGTGATATGCTTGATACCAAGGTGATTTACCAGCTTGAGCGAGTCGGAAATATCCTTCTGTTCACCATTCGGCATCAGAACACCCAGAACATTTTCCTTTCCAAGTGCCTTCACACAAATAGCAGCACAGACAGAACTGTCCTTACCACCACTAATACCAATCACAGCCTTGGTAGCACCACAGCTAGCGAGAAATTCCTTTGTCCACTTTACGACTTCATTTGTGAGGCTATACGGAGCCTTCTTATTTGTTGTCATTGTCATTGTTTTGTTCCTTTTCAGTTTGATATTCTTTAAGTTCCTGTTTAAAATGTTCCAAATCCTTTTTCGCATCAGCGAGCTGAGCTTCTAACTTAGCCACCTTTTGTTCCTGCGACTGGATTTTTTCCAATTTAACAAGTTCGTTCCAATCGGTAACCATTATTCCACCACTTCAATTTGCTGCATCTTCAAGACGGCCTTGGTTGCTGCAACATAATCCACACCATCATCAAGCTTCATAAAACCACAAGCAGGGAAGAACATCTTGATAATGTTATCAGGCCAGGTGGCACGAGTGATAACAGCCTGAGCAGTCGGACAAATCGGGTTCACAGTACCGCAAATCCAAATTTCATCTTCCGGACCAATTTCAATACCCAGAGTTTCGTAAAGTTCCTTCCACTTGAGGTAACCAAATGTGGTCTTGTTCACAACAGCACCCGGCTTCTTACCAACCAAGTCCTTGAGTTCATCGCAAATTTCCCAACCATCGGTACCTTCCACACAGTGGACTACTGGCAAGTTCTTGCCTTCTAGCGTGTTCAAGTAATCCTTTTGATGTGTGTCACGGGTGAACACAACTGTGTCAGCTTCATCATAAAGCTTGCGAACCTGAGGGATAGCAGCGACGGCACCTTCATTAGGAAGCGCACCTGTCAAAAAATCCTTCTGCATATCCACGATAATGAGATGCTTTCTGCTCTTCTTTTTATTCATTTTAATTCTCCTTGTTTTTAACAATCTTTGTAATTTCTTCGTCTGTGAAGCCCTTCAGCTTGTAGTCATTGTAGGTCTTCCACGAAATACCAAGCTGGAACCACAGTTCATAACCATAGCCCATTTCAGCGTGTTCTCCACCCTGAAGTTCTTCATAAGCCTTGGCCTGCTTTTCCATCATCTTTTCCAGTGCGGCCCTCCGCGGGTCATTAATATCCAGCACATGAACATTAATCATAGTAATTCTCCTTTATCCAAGTTTGGTTAAAACACAGTCACAAGCAGGACTAGAATAAATGATTTTGTAAAGCTTTTTTTCGCTTGTATGTTTCTTTTGCCAATCGCGGCTTTCATCTACAGCCTCTTCAACTGTGGAATAATCCTGTGAATGGTCAAGTTTACCTTGTTCGTTGTAAAATTCAACGGTGAAGTTTTTCATTTTAGTCCTCTCGGTTAGTTTTCCAGTTAATTTAATAAATTGAAAATATTTTGTCAATGGTAAAGAATGTAAATTTTTTTATTCATTACAGTATTTTCAATTACTTTGCAAAATGACTAATGGGCTCATCATAACGGTGAAGTTCAATTTCCTTCGTTTCAGTATCATAAATCATCAGGTCTAAGTTAGAAAACGAAAAACCTTCAGAATTAATTACTTTGTATGGGGAAATTCCCTTGTTACCAGTCAAATAATGATACAGATAACGAATAACCATACCGTGCGAAATAACCACACAGTCAGTTTTACCTTCACATTTGAGATAATGAGGCATTACCTGAAAAATTGCGGAAGCTCGCTTCTCCATATCTTCGGCAGTCAAAGGAACATACTTTTCAAATTCCTTTTCTGTCATTTCCCAGAACTTTCGTTTACCAATTCCACTACAATCAAATTCACCGAAATCAGGAAGAGTTGCAGTGGGCTTTTTGTTAAACAAAAGTTCGCAAGTTTGAATACAGCGTTTAATCGGACTGGTTAAGATGTAATCACGATTAGGGATAAACTTCCCAACCTTTTCTTCCCAACCTTCGGGCTTGTCGGAAATAATATCCACATCATCGTAATTCTTTACCATCTTTCCAGACAGATTAAATTTGGTTCGCCAGTGTCTAATAAAGTAGAATTTCATTGTTTTATCCTTTAATCGCGGTGGTCAGTGAACCAGACAATTTCCTTCGTGTCTTCATCTACGCCAAGGTAAACATCATAACACGGGTAAGTTCCATTATCTACACCACAGTGATGATAAACCTTGAAGTTTGTCGGCACAGTAGTTCTATTCGGGTCCCACCAACTGTTGTCACAAGAATATTCACCATCATAATCCTGAAGTGTCTGTCCAGGCTTCGGAAGATAATCGCTGGTGACATCTTCTACCCTTTCGCAGTCACAGTTTTGACGATAGTAATCTTCGTAACAAAGTCCGTCCAGCAAACCATTGGTTGCATCTCGGTCAAAGTCAGCCTTCGCATAGAAGATATTTGGCTGCCAAGTTGCAAGGTCAAAGTTTCCATCATACAACTGATTAGAACGGAGAGTATTGGAAGCCTTCATAGCGTCATCCCAAGACCAGTTGTTTGTGTCTTCCACCAACATACCGTGATAGATGTACGTTCCTGGCAAGCCCTGCGTTACAGGAGTCCAGTTAAGCGGGGCCGATGTGGTTGTTGGGGTGCTGCCAGGAGTGGCAGTAACAACCATTTGCTGACCATTCTGAGCGGGAGGAACCGGTGTGGTAGATGTTGCCGTGGCTCCAAGTCCATTCGGAACGAAAGTTGTAATCGGCGTAATCGGAAGTTTCGTGGAGTTAAATCCATTCATAAAAGTGTAACCAACAACTTCGCGGGTGGTATTTTCAACCAAAATCTGCATAGTCCAGAACGGAGCATTACCATTCTGTGGCTGTGTTTGCACTTTCACTTCCCAACAATCAGGTGTATTGGTGTAGAGGTCCTGGAACTTCTGAGTGCTTTCGTCCTTGTAATCACCCTGACGATATGCAGCAAATTCAACTGCTTCAGAAATCAAACCATCTTGGAGCGCCTGTAATGTACCAGCACTACCCTTCTTGACATTTCCAGCAAATCCAGTGACTGTCAATCCATACCCAGCACTCCATTCCTGGTCAGCATAAGAAAGTTCCAAAACCTTTGCCACATCAGCCAAAGTTGGATTAGCCGGAAGTGTAATCGCACCAGCCGCTGGTGCAGCAGAAGTTTGAGCTGCAGAAGTTTGAGCAGGAGCATTTGTGGAAGTTGGAGCCGTTGAAGCTGTTGGAGTTGTAGCTGCTCCCGAGTTGGGCAGATTTACAAGACCAACAGTATCAATCTTGGCGTCCATAGTGATAAACATAGCACCAACAACGGAAGCAACATCAGACCATTCCATACCGAACTTGTCATTAATGGCAAATTCAACACGTTCAGGAAGACCCTTCGTATTGTCAGCAATAAATTCCTTCAAACCTTCTACTTCGGACGGAAGGAGCTGTGTCGGGACCATTCTCGTTTTAGTCTTGTCCACTGTCTGGATAAAGACGCAAGTTGTGACTGGCATTTTCGCCAGAGACCCCTTAGAAACGCCTGCAGCCTTCGGGTCATTGGTTGAGGCATTCGTAAAAATATTGTCAAACACAGTATCAGCAGTGGTCTTGTTCGTGGCTTCAATTCCAACACCAGCAATCAAAGTATCACTAGAAACAATATGAACCTTGCCTTCATAGACAGTGTTATTTCCCACATCAATCTTAACCGTGAAACCACGATAATCAACCTTGGCAGGATATTTCTTGGAATCAACCAAACCCTTGAAACCAACAGCATTGCCGGTAACATAAGGCTTCATTGTGCTAGATTTGTAATCGCGGGTAATCGTGACAGCATAATTGCCACTGAGTACCTTGGAATTTACGATAACATTTTCAATCCAGTTCTTCAAATACGCAGTGTCAATCTTAGCACCACCAGTGAGCGGCACAACAGGAACCGGATTTGGTGGAACCAACTTCTTATTGGAAGTTGCAGGTGCCGGAGTTGCAGCGGGAGCCGGTGTAGCAGGAGCTGCCGTTGCTGCCGGAGCAGGTGTCGCAACAGTTGCAGTAGTGTCCTGAGTTGTGGTGTCAGTGGTGTCCGTTGCAGCGTCAGTTGTAGTGTCATCTTCTGTCACACCATTAACGGCAGTTTCAATATCAAGAACTTCCACACGAGTGTAATGCTGACCAGTTACATTATCGTAACCAAGTTCACGGGTCTGATATTCTTCATAGAAAGTTCCCGTGGCATTATCGGCAGTCAAATCCTTTTTCATCTTGCGATTGATACCAGCATACATCTGGTTTGCCATATTCTGTGCAACCACGAAATCAGTGTAGAAAGCATAATTCTGATACGGGTCAGTAGAAACCGTGACCAAATCCCAACTGTCAGAATAACCAATGGGGAAAACCAAATAACGAGTATCATCAGGAACTTCAACAAGGAACGAAACAACACCATTTTCAACACCACGGTCAGTCTTCCAACGCTGACTAATACCTTCCGTTTGCTGTTCGTCCTTCAAAACACTGGTTCGCCAGCAGAAAACATTTTTCGTGCCGTTTCCTTCAATATCCATTGAAACCTTCATCGGTTCATCAGCCTGACGAGCTGACTCCTGGTCTGCCGGGTCCATATTCGCATAAATGTAATCTGCGAGATACTTCAAACCCTGAGCTTCAGTATCCTGAATAGATACATCGTGAATTTTGTGTGCTGTGTGAGTTACTGCTAAAAATTTCATAGTGTTTTCCTTTCCTTTTGTTTATTATTTAAATACCCAGCCATATCGCTTCCAGTCAAAGTATGTGGCAAAACCCCAAATGACGGCCGACAATGGACAGCAAGTTAGACTTGCTAAGAAAATAATTGCGTCTGAAATAATGATAAATTTCATCTTGTTTGGTGTAAGTTCAAACAAATCAAGCATACCACCGCCCAAATGAACGATAATATTAATAAGAATAAGTATAGAAATCAAATCCATTTATGTTCCTTTTTCTAGTTTTATGCAATTAATATAGTAAATTGTGTGGGTTTTGTCAATGAACTTTATTCAGCATTTGTGTAAAATAAAGTTTACAAAAAACAGGTAAACAAAAGTTTACCTGAAAAATACCAAAAGATGTTTTTTAGAAATCATTGAAAGTCCTTACTCATATCAGCAAGTTTTTCAGTAACTTTTTCTACCTTAGAACGCTGTTGAAGAAAAGTTAAATGTGAAATACAATCATCAATTTTTCTTTTTATTTTTTTAACTCGCCTTCTAAACAAGAACATAAAATAAGAATGTTCTTTGCGCTGCCAATCATAGCAAGCTATTCTTTTATCTGATTGGTCAAATTTTATGTCTCCTGCGAACTTTAAACTTATAATGTACTGAACACCATTCCTAGTGATAACATCTTTATCTTTAAAAGTTCCGAGTGTAACAGTACCATACTGGATTAATGAATTTTCAAATACGATTTTCCAATCACAAGAACTCCAGCCATCTTTTTCACGAATGATTTTAAATCCATTATCATTTAAGCATTTTTCAACTTCTTTAAATACAAGCATTATTCAAAGTCCTTTTTGAGGTCATACTTACGCTGGATTACATCCAAATGTTTAGACAACAGTCCTTCATATCCAGCACGGCAATTTTTGCTTTCCAACTTCAATGCCTTAATCTTAGCCTTGTCAGTTTCAGTAGCAAGAAGTTCCTTAATTTCCTTCATTCGGTCCTTGTAGACTTTACCATTCTTCTTTGTATCATCTACAGCAATCTTAAGGTCTTTATCCATATCCAGTTCACGAACGAGTTCTTTTTCGTATTCATCAAGCTTTTCCTTGAAAATATCAAGATTGAATACACCATTGAACTCATTAACTTGTTCACCCCAGACGGCACCGAGTGGCAAACGAACATTTGCAGTAGATACAATGCCAGCCATAGAATTTGCAAGATTACTCCTGTCAATAATCGGAAGTTCACACTGCAACACAAGGCGAGGCTTCGGAAGTGCTTGATAATCGTTCCAATAAGTATTCCCAAAGAACATAATCTGATGGTTCATAATGCTCTGAACTGGAATACCAAGTCCTTGTGCAACAGATTGTATCTGGCTCATAACATTCTGTGGAATAGCACCAGCAGACATTTTCATTTGTTCTTCGTTTACAACCTTAAGTTGGAAAATAACATTTCTATAACAGTCCTGGGTGAACTTCTTGCTGAACCCAGGGAAATCACGCAAGTCCAAATTGATGAAGATAGCTGGTTCAGTACCACTATTCAGATGCTGCATAATGTTTGCTCTCATTTCATCTGGCTTCGGAATAGTGTGACAGTTAAGGCGGTCACACATATTATAGAGTTCTGTGTAACCAGCCATATATTCATCAATCGCTTCAGGATTTTCCAAATCAGAAATCTGGAAAGTAGAATTGGAATTGAAACGGTACTTATCGTATTTTGTATAGAGCATTGTTGTTTTCCTTTTTAGTTTATTTGTTATTCTTCGCCGTAAGTATAAATGTATTGTCCTTTCAAGTTCTTGGACAAATCAAGGAACTTCAATCCAACCATTCGTACCGGCATAGACTGTGGTTCCTTACAAGCAACCTTGGCATAGTGCTTCCACTTAATTCCATTTTCATAATCGTTTTCAACCCACTGGATAGTTTCGCAACCCAATCGGCGAGCCGAAATCAAGAAATCAAGTTTGATGTCTGCAAATGCTACAACAGCAAATGCCAAGATTAAAAGAATTAGTTTTTTCATTTGTTCTCCTTTTTAAGTAAAATCTTTTTCCATAGTTTTAATTTGATTTTGTACAAGAACTTCTTTGACAGCTTTAACCATTTTTATGACTTGTTCACGGGCTTGGTCAAATTCGTAATAAGCGTCATTACCCCAGAAATAAACTCCGTTTTCATTCTTATCACAGTGTGTTGCAACCCTAATGCACTTGTCATAATCCCAGTAGCTTTCAATTAGAAAACCAGCTGCACCAGGATACTTAGCATAGAAATCAGTGCGACATTCCATATCTTCTTTACATTCACTGAAGTCCAAACTAAATTCTTCAACGAGCTTCAAAAAATTTTCTTTTACATTATCCATAATTAAATCTTAAATTTCTTTTTGAAAGGTTCAAGTAATAAAGATAACGCAGTGCCATTTCTTACTTTTGCCTTCATTTCAAGCAAATCCGCTTCCATCGTTTTTGCTCGGGCAATTTCGTCCTCAAACTTATCTATAATCCTGCAATATTCGTCATAATCCCAGTCACGGTCAATGAAATGGTGAGAGTCAGATGTAAGAAGACCGAGGGGATAACCAACATCGTCAGGATCATCGTCTGTGAGAAATTGCCAAGCAAGTTCATATCTGAACGAAGGCATTTCAAACATAGTAACAACAACAGGATAAGTAAGTTTCTTATTGTTGTTCGCCAGTGTACCAACCCAAATCTTAAGCGTAATACTGTTTACAGCATATTTCGTAAGTTCGTGGTTCATATCACCCATATCATCAAGACCAACAGAAATAATTTCATAGAAATCAGTTCCATTCTTCATGTGGTCATTAATTTCCTTTTCCATTTCGTCAGGTGTAAGAACTTTGTGTGCTTTAGTATATTCAGTACCACCCCAACCTGTTATCTTGTGTTTCTGACAAAATTCGTAAAGACGCTTATAGGCTTTCATCCAAACTTCTACAGCTTCAGGATTTTTTACTTTAGATGGGTCAAATGTACCGTCACCATTAGGGTCACGATAATATTTTCCTTTCGTATAAATGAACGGTTTCTTCATAAAATCTCCTTAATACACTGGTTGTTTAAGTTTAATTTGTTTGATAACTCTTATATACTGTGCTACATAAGTTCTGCCATCTAAACATTTAACTGTAATTGGACTATTCTTACCTGAATAAAATCGTCCTTCACAAGTTTCTCCATCTGGTTCTATTTGAATAACATAAGCAGTTCGTCTTTGTTCTTCATAATCTTCGTGCTGAAATGTAAGCATATAATGACAGCCGATAATTTCCAAAACATATAAAAGACCAATCACAATGAAAACATATCTTTCTCTGAAACCGCTGGTTTCCATTTCGGCACCTATAAACAAATTAAATAGAGTGCCAAAAAATCCAACAATCATTAAGATACCAAGTATTTCTTTCCAAAGTTCCATTAGAAGTCTTCCTGAATGTTATTTTTTCTTTTTAATCTTTACTATCGTTATTTCTACAATTTCAGTTTGTTTTTTATCTTCAACTTCTCTGACAGCTCTGGCTGCGGCGGCTTCTCTATTGACCTTTTGCCACATTTCTGCCAATCCATCCCAAATCATTAGTCATTCTCCTTATTGCGAAGCCAATCCTTGATAATCATTTCGTGATGGAAAGCAAGCTTCGGCAAATCGTTAATGTTGAACCAACGATGTTCTGCAGCATCATCATCAGCTTTGGCTTTATCCATCATCTTCTTAGGCACACGAACAGCAAAGGCTGTATCTACAATCTTCATACGAGGGTCAAAGTTGTGACCATAAGTTTTAATTTGTACAAACTTTTCAGGTTCCAACACAAGCGAAGTTTCTTCACGAAGTTCACGGGCAGCACCATACTGAAGGTCTTCATCTGTTTTTTCAAAGAAACCACCAGGCAAAGCCCAGAAATTTTGATACGGGGGCTTTTTGCGACGGATTAAAAGTATCTGGTCACCATTGTATGCAACAGTATCAGTAGTTACAGATGGTTCACCCCAGCCATTCTTTTCCTTTGCGACAGCATATTCCTGGAGAAACTTCGCTTCTTCC
>Ga0310786_10012382_pt1 | contig 10561 bp, 9 predicted proteins | sample AusTroGonzalo_MG_FD_203881 | JGI IMG/M metagenome (GOLD analysis project Ga0310786, IMG submission 203881) | Bovine rumen microbial communities from tropical cattle in Woodstock, Queensland, Australia - Gonzalo_03 (v2) (version 2) | ecosystem: Host-associated > Mammals > Digestive system >...
CGTTTATGTCCACCCCGAATCGCCCAGGGAAAAATCATCGTCACCCCGACGAAAGTCGGGGCCTCTGCAGATACAGTGAGACTGAATAGACCCCGTGTCGGAGCACGGGGTGACGGCGGAAATTGTGGGGTGACGGCGGAAAATCGGGGTGACGGGAAAAATTATTTCTTTTTGGGTTTGCGTTTTTCACCCGATATGTACTTTTGGTTGCTGATCTTGTTCAAAATCATCTCGGGCGTGATGCGTTTAAACATCAAAAACCAATCGCGTCCATTCGCATTTTTGCCACGAATACGCGCGCGTGCATCGGCAACAGTACTGGGCGCGGGTACAATAACATCGTCGCCTGGAATCCATTCGGCCGGCGTTGCAACACGAAACGCATCCGATGTTTGCAGTGCAATCAGGGTACGTTTAATCTCGGTAATATTCCGCCCAACCGATTTCGGATAGTACAATATTGTGCGCACTGTGCCGCGCGGATCAATTATAAAGACGGCACGAATCGTATCTGTGTTGCCAGACGCGTCATGAATCATACCGTATTTGCGCGCGACCATACCTGTGTTGTCGGCAATAATTGGAAACATAATTTCCATGTTTTTCCAGCCTGAAAAAACTATATCGTGCTGAATCGCCTGAATCCACGCAATATGTGACGCGTTCGAATCAACCGACAGCCCCAGCAATTCAGTGTTCAACGCGCGAAACTCGTCATACATAGACTGGAAAGTCATAAACTCGGTCGTGCAAACTGGCGTAAAATCCCCAGGGTGCGAAAAGAAAATTACCCACTTGCCACGATAGTCGTGCGGAAAATGTATATAGCCATTGGTTGAATTTGCACCAAATTCGGGCGCTGCTTCGCCAATGTTCGGCATATGATTGCACACGCAATCAGAATCATGTAAAAAGTCGTTCATATAAATCTCCTTTGAAAAGTTGCTGGTATTATAAATAAAATGCAAAGCTATGTCCCCAAGACTGATTTCTTATGCATTGGGGTGATGGCGATTTACTGTTCTTTGAAAATCAATCGGTACAACATATTCATCGGCAATATCATCAGTGCAAGGACAACAACCCACGCCCACTGGGGGCCAGATAATGGTTCCAACATCAATGCCGCACCGCCATAGGTCACGCATAAATATGTGCCGATGAATACCAGGCCCGCAATTCCAAAAAACATCGGATTATTCCGAAAACGCCCAAATATGTTATATCCCGGGGTCGCACGTATCCAGAACCCGTTCAGCATCGCCATTATAATCAAAATCGCAAATCGTGCGGACACCCCTGCACCGTTGCTGAATATTTTTTCAAAAAATGGTGTCAATGTTAACGCCAATATGAATACCCCAACAACCGTTGTCCAGATGATTCCACCAAATGTCTGTTGTTGTATCAGTGGCGCATCTTTGCCCTGTGCGGGTTCAGTCATATATTCTGGTCGCGAACTTTCACCACCAAACGCGAATGAATTCAAACTGTCGATAACTATATTTATAATCAATATTTGAACCGCCGCCATCGCACCAATCCCGACAAACAGTGGAAACAAAACACTGACCGTTATCAATATGAAATTTATCGGCAACTGGAACCGTAAAAACGCACGCACATTATGCATAAATGTGCGACCCATTAAAACGCAATTTGCAACCGATATAAAATTGTTATCTGTGATGATGATATCGGACGCCTCTTTACAGACATCGGTGCCGTCGCCCATCGCAAAACCTACATCCGCCGCGCGCACCGCAGGTGCATCGTTCGAACCATCGCCACACATACCAATACTGCGCCCCAGTTCGCGCGCCAATTCAACCACACGCAATTTTGTAAACGGCGTCGCCCGCGCAATAACGCGAATATTTGGCAACATTTTGCGCGCATCGTTATCGGATAATTTATCGAAATCTGATGCAGTTATCGCGATATCATTGTTTGATTTCATAATACCACAGTCAATCGCGATCGCGCGTCCTGTGTCCAAAATATCCCCAGTTATCATCATTATCTGGACACCAGATTTTTGCAATTTACGCACGACATCGGGCACCCCTGTGCGCACTTCGTCACGCATTGCCGCCAAAGATATAAACACCAGATTATCAGGAATTTTACCAGTCTGGATTTTTCCATCGTAATATGCCGTCGCAATCACACGCATCGCACGGCGCGCATTGTCCAGTATGATTTCTTCCAGTTTTTTTCGATTCAATCTGTGTCGCGTGCCGCGTGCATCAATGTAAAATCGCGAATGCGATAAGATAATTTCTGGGGCCGCCATAACATATGTGCGCGCACCCGATGGAGTATCAACCACAGTTGCCGAAAATTTGTTTGCACTGGTAAACGGGATTTTTTTTATGACGCGATTGTTGCGCTGTATCGCATTGACCGTTCGCATATTCAATTTCAACGCACCAAACAAAGCGCGTTCTGTGCCATTTCCGCCAACGATATTTCCACCGGCATCCAGCATCGCGCGCCCATTCAGTACAATATTCTTGGTCAATTCCAGTATTGCACCACGATCCGATGCAGAAAAACCTATATCAACCCCGTCGCCAGTATAATTTGAAACTGGCAACATTTTACCATATGTCAATGTGCCTGTTTTATCGGTGCACAATAATTGGATGCTGCCTGCTTCGGGGATTTTATTTGGATTTTTGGCCAGCAAATTTGCACGCGCCATTTTGCGTACATTTTGACTTGTTATAATTCCGATAATAAACGGCAGACCTTCGGGTACAGCGGCAACCAATATCGTCAACGCCAACGCAAAAATTCCAACAATGGTATAGACTGTATTGCCAGTATCGGAAAATACACCTGCGCGCCAATTTACAAATATCAAAATTATCGCAACAGCGATCGCACAAACGCCGCCGATTTTGCCTATGCGATCCGCCAATTTATCCAGCTGGATTTGCAAGCCCGTTTTTTCATCAGATATATCACCAATCGCGCGCAAGATTCCGGCATTTTCAGTATTTAATCCAATGCGTGTAACCATCATCAGCCCGCCACCACCCTGCACTGCGGTGCCTGCAAACAAATGGTTTTTATCGGTATAGTGGTCGGCATTTACCTTGGTGCGGGAATTATATTTAAAATTTCGTACGACATATTTTGACACTTCATCGCTTTCGCCGTTCAAGACCGCGTTATTCACCGTCATGCGTCCACGAATAATATATCCATCGGCGGGAATCGTTTCACCCGCCTGTAATATCACAACATCACCAACAACCACCTCTGAAATTTTAATATTACGCACAATTCCATCGCGCAAAACATTACAGGTCATTGTCATCGCACGTCGACGCAATTCAATCATACTGCGTTGACTGCGCATGCGGGTAAAGACCTCTACTACGGCGACAACAACCAACACAACGCCGATTCCGACCGCTTCGTACATATCGCCATAACCAAACAGCGCAAGCCCCAGAAACAGGACTGTCATAACCAGCAACAGCAAATTTATCCGTGACCGAAAAACATCGATTAAAAAATCAAACGCAGTTTTGACGCGCGGTTCTGGCACAGTGTTTACGCCATACTTTGCACGATTTGCCAAAACTTCGCGTTCGGTCAGACCTGTGATTTTCATACATTTCCCCCACACATTATCTCAGTGGCTATGATAGTATTTTTACCCCATACCATGCAAGGGGATTTTTTAATACTTGAAAGTTAGAAAATTTGTCCTATAATAAAATGTGAAAGCCGATAATCCACTAACAATGGGGAGGCGGAAGAAGAACGGTGGCAAGTATTTGCGCTTATTAGAACTTCCCGGGATTGCCCGTTACAGCAAAAGACTCTTTTATGGTATGGCGAACCCAGCGAGAGTTAAAAAGGTAGCATTGGCGACAATGTTGCAAAACAAGGTGGCACCACGTTGGTGTTATGTTTATCAAAGAACGATATGCATAATTATTTAACGTCCTTGTGTTCTTATTATAAACAGTAATAACAAAACACAAAGGAGGTTAAAATGTCAATGATAAGAACGCATATCGCCGAAATTTCACAAAAGATTGGCGAAACTATAACAGTCAAAGGTCACGCGCAAACAATACGCGAACAGTCCAGTATTGCGTTTATTGTCCTGCGTGAAATAACTGGAACCGTTCAATGTGTTATTGAAAAGGGGTCGGCTACCTTTGAGAAAGTAAAACAAATCACAACAGAATCGGTTATATCCGTAACTGGAACCGTTGTAAAAACATCCAGTACGGAATCAGGACTTGAAATCCATGTTTCCGAATTGGAAATAATCTCACTGGCCGATGCGACACCAATACCAGTGACCACAAAAGGTGAAATGGAAGTCACACCAGAAAAATCGCAAGATTGGCGTTTCTTGTCACTGCGTAGCCCACGCGGTGCAACAATCATGCGTGCGTTTTCTGCGATGACCGCTGGGTATCATAAGTATTTGGAAAAACAAGGATTCATAGAAATCCAAACACCAAAGATTATGGCGACACCGTCTGAATCAAAGGCTGAATTATTCAAAATGGAATATTTTGGTCAAACCGCGTACCTTGCGCAATCGCCACAGTTATTCAAACAGATGGCGATAGCAAGTGGCCTTGAACGCGTATTCGAAGTTGCGCCGGCATTTCGTGCGGATAAATCTTTCACTACACGCCATGCAACCGAATTCACATCGTTCGATGGCGAAATGGCATACATTGAAAGTTTTGAAGAAGTGATGCATGAACTGGAAAGCGCGATTTCATATATGCTGACATCTATCAAAAAAACATGTGGGCGGGAAATCGAAAAATACTTTGGTATTACAGAGTTCCAATTAAAGAAACCGATTCCACGCATCACGATGGCAGAGGCGAAAGAAATCCTGCGCGGGATGGAATGTGCATCCGAACAACCAGACATCACAACCGCCGAAGAAAAAGCACTTGGTGATTATGTCAAAGAAAAGTACGGCTCTGATTTCGTATTTGTGACCGAATGGCCATGGGAATCACGCCCGTTCTATCATAAAAAAGCGATAGACAAACATGGACACGAAATATCGGTATCTGCCGACTTGCTGTACAAAGGCGTTGAAATCGTGACCTGTGCCCAACGCGAAGAATCCTATGCTAAACTGTGTGAACAGTTAAAAGGCAAAGGATTGCACCAAGAGGGGCTGCAGTGGTACCTGGAATGCTTCCGCTATGGCATGCCTCCACATGGTGGTTGGGGCTTTGGCGGTGCACGATTCATAAAACAGTTGTTGGAATTGCCAACGATCCGTGAAGCGATGTTTTTATTCCGCGGACCAACACGTTTAATGCCGTAAAAGAAAGGTGCCAACCGGCACCTTTTCATTTTGTTGTAGTAACAAAATAATATAAAATTCACAGGCGTCAATACATTTCTCTAATTCTACACCTTCGTTTGCTGGCGCAATCTCGCTGTAGCGTAAGCGAAAGCGGATGGCGGAGATGAATTCCTGTCCTTGATACACAATAATAAAAATTAAAAAAATCTCCATTGTTCGATTTTTAAATTTTTCTAATTGTGTATCTTCGTATTGTGTGCTGCGCTTTGCTCGCACACATCCCTTCATCCCACCAGTTAAAATCTTAAAAAACCGCTTTTCGCGGTTTTTTAAGATTTTAATCCATGGCGGAGATGAAGGGATTCGAACCCTTGATACGGTTGCCCGTATACCACATTTCCAATGTGGCGCACTAGACCAACTATGCGACATCTCCGAATTTTTTAATTATTCATCATCCGATGCGTCGTCATCAACATCGTCGGCGACCAATTCTGATGCATCAACCGCATCATCCGACATCAGCGTATCTTCTAATTCGGCGTCGATTTCGCGCAGTGCGGGGTCGTCGCTGTTGATTTCCAGTGTTTCTTCGGAATTTTCGACAACCGGCGTATCTTTATAGGCCTGGACAAATTCGTGGCGCAACGACGGGATATCCAGTTCGCCACTGGCGATTTCGCGCAGTGCCGTCACGGTTGGTTTGTCCCCACCGCGTTCAACCACAGGCGTCGCCCCACCATTCAGATCACGAACCCGCTGGGACGCCAGCATCCCCAGTTCATATCGGCTTTCTACGAATGGTAATGTATCAGAATTTGTTGTACGTGCCATTTTAAATCCTTTGTTGAAAAATCTTTTTGCTCCGTTATAATGACCTATGGACGGTCAAAATGCAAGCAGAAAATAATAAAAATGATATAAAAACTTTGTCTTTCGGGTGTCGGCTGAATGCACTTGAATGCGAAAAGATAAAAAATATGTTGTTGCCGCACAATGTCTGCGCGGTTGTTGTGAATACTTGTTCTGTCACAGCCGAGGCCGAACGCCAATGTGCCCAGACAGTTCGTCGAATTGCGCGCGAAAATCCAAATGCGACGATTTTTGTGACTGGGTGTGGTGCGACGCGGAATCCAGAATTATTTCAAAAGATACCGAATGCCGTGGTTATTCCGAATGCGGAAAAGATGAATTTGGTTAAATATTTGCCATACATTGACCAAAACAAGTGCGGCAATTCGCGCCCGTTGAATGTTAAAAACAGCGATGAAGAAACCAAACTATCAAAAAAATTCGTCCAGATTCAAAACGGTTGCAATCATGACTGTACATATTGTGTCACGCGTTTGTTGCGTGGCGCATCGGTATCGTTTGAATACGATGATATTCTGGCCGATGTGCGTCATGGGGTCGATGATGGATTTGGCGAAATTGTTTTGACCGGGGTGGATGCAGCGTCATATTTCAAGTTATATGACGGCGCGCCGTTTTTAATATCTGATTTGTGCGTACGTTTGCTGGCCGATGTGCCAGATATTCAGCGATTGCGTTTATCGTCGGTTGACCCCGCTGTGCCGGCAATCCGCGATATAATCAAAGTGATGAAAACAAACACGCGGTTTATGCCACACCTGCATTTGTCGATGCAGTCAGGATCAGACACAATTTTACAGTCTATGCGGCGGCGGCACACGGCCGATATGGTTCGTGAACTGGTACGGTTATCCGACGGCAAAGTCAGTTTCGGTTGGGACATAATCTGTGGTTTCCCGGGCGAAACAGACGAACTGTTTAATGAAACGCTGAATCTGGTGCGCGAATTAAAGCCAATAAAAATACACGCATTTCCGTATTCGCCGCGGCCCGGCACAGTTGCCGCCGAAATGCCGAACCAGATTGACCATAGTATCGCCAAAGAACGCGTCCACATAATAACCGCGGCCGCAGATGAAAACCGAAACGAATTTATGCTGGGCCAGATTGGCACAACGCAATCCATACTGGTGGAATCAAACAACATTGGACGCACACCCGACGATATCGCGGTGCGGGTTGTGGGCGTCCCGATTGCCGCCCGCACAATTATGAATGTACGAATAGATGGTGTTGATGGGGAATATCTGGTCGGTGCCCCGACATTTCCGCCGTCATACCGTGCTTGACACGGTATCTCTTCAGTCTCAGCGTATCCGCAGAGATGCCGTTTTTCAACGGTATGACGGGAAAAATGGAGTGGGAAATATTTTTTAAAAAAATTTGTTGGCATTGTGAAATCTTGCTGGTATTATTCCAATTATGAAAAAGATATTTATTACCATTTTGGCCGTTTTAACAACAATCCCAACATTGGCGGAATATACAACCAAGGCAAAGTCTGTGTTTTTGATGGACTTTGATTCGCAGGCGGAAATCGTGTCAAAGTCGGCGGACACTTTGATGCCACCGTCGTCTATGTTGAAATTGATGACGTTGGCGGTGCTGTTCGACGAAGTAAAGGCGGGACGGCTGAAGTTGGATGATAAATTGCCAGTTGGTAAAAATGCAGACTATCAAAATCCACTTTGGTATCCCGCAAGCAAGATTTGCCTTGTCGCAGGTCAAGATGTCACTGTACGCGATTTAATCCTTGGACTTATCGTATTGTCGGGCGGCGATGCGTCGGTGGTCGTGGCGGAATACATTGGCGGAAATGAAGACAAATTTACCGAAATAATGCAGGCCAAAGCACGTTCAATTGGGATGCCAGAATCAACATTCGGAAATGCGTCGGGGCTGCCGAATCCGAATAATTTGATGACAAGTCGCGAATTGGCGACACTGGCGTACCATATCATTTCAGACTATCCAGATTTGTACCCGATGTTCGCAACAAAACGATTCGAATTTGGCGACTATAAAACCGATTGGTGTCGTGATTGGGGACGCACACATACAGTGAACTATAATAAATTGTTGTTTATTATGTCGGGTGCAGATGGGCTGAAAACGGGGCATACAGACAAAGGTGGATACGGTATGGTCGCCAGTGCGCGTGTCGGTGGTCGCCGTCTGATTGGCGTAATAAACGGTTTTCACGGCAAAGGGCATGATGCATTGGCGGGCGAGATGAAAAAACTGTTGAACCATGGGTTTAATACGACAACGACACGTGTGTTCTATCGCCCGGGGGATACGGTTGTTGATGTGCCGATGTGGTATGGGCGCGAAGAGACTGTACCTGGGACAGTGCGCGACACATTCGCAATTACCACCAAAAAAGAAGATGGACTGCGCGGTGTACGCGTGTTGGCACGATTTAACGACCCAGTCGAGGCACCGATATATTCAGGATTCAAAGTCGGCGAAATTATTGCTGAACAAAATGGCGATGTAATTGCAAGGGCGGATTTGATCGCGGCAAAGTCGGTCGGTCGGATTCAGTTCTTGAAACGCGCACTGAAAAATATTGCGGTAATGATTATGGGACGCTGACGGTGGCAAAGAAAAATACAAATCTTTATGAATTCCCGCACCCGATGGATAACGACCAGGTCATTGGACACGATTCTACGATGAATGCGTTTTTGTCGGCATGGCAGAATCGCGATACGCACCCGATTCACCCAGTCTGGATGCTGACGGGGCCGCGTGGTATCGGCAAAGCAACACTGGCGTATAAAATCGCGAAAATGGTCTATGGAAATGTGGGCGATTTTTTCATAATTGATATGGATCGAAACATTGATAAAGACGGAAAAATAAAGTCCGATGGGAAATCTATATCGGTCTATACGGTGCGCGCGACAATCGAAAAAATGCAGATGTCGTCTATGTCAGGCGAATGGCGGGTCGTTTTGATTGACTCTGTGGACCAGTTGACCATTGCCGCCGAAAATGCAATTTTGAAATTACTGGAAGAACCACCCGCAAAAACACTGTTTTTATTGGTGACGCATCAACTGTCGGCGGTTTTGCCTACGGTGCGGTCGCGGGCGCGGGTTGAAAAAATGCGGCCACTGGGGCTTTCGGATTTGCGGCGGTTGTGCGCGCGGTTTATGCCAGACGATGTGATTGAGGATGAAACGCTGAGATTGGCAAACGGGTCGTTTGGCCGAATCGCAGGGTTAAAACAGACAGGTGGCGATGTAATCTATGAAAAATTGGTCGATTTGGTTTCGCGCAAGAATTCAACATCGTCGGATGCAATGGGAATTGCACGACAGATTGCGCCGTACCCAGAACTGCACGGAATATTGCTGGATGTGATTGCGCACTTTAATCTGGCCGACATTTACCCGATGGCAACGCGGGCCATTGCCGATATAAATCGTATAAATCTGGAACCAGAAATCGCGATATTTCGTGTGATAATGGAGATTAAAAAATGCTTGTAGATACCCATTGTCATTTGACCTATAAAATTGATGAAAACAACGATATTGACGCCGTAATAGCGCGTGCGCGGGATGTGGGGGTTGAATATATAGTCTGTCCGACCGCCGATCCTGATGATGTGCCACGTGCGTTGGAAATCGCCGAAAAATACGATAATGTTTTTGCAACGATTGGTATACATCCTGAACATGCAGGTGTGCGCGCGGCGGATTATATTACCGATGACATTTTGTCGCATCCGCGTGTGCTGGGGGTTGGCGAGATCGGCCTTGATTATCATGGCGACGATATTAAACCGCGTGCGACCCAGATTGAATTATTTGCAGAACAACTGGAAATGGCGCGTCGGGCAAATTTGCCTGTGGCAATTCATACGCGCGACGCAGAAAATGACACCGCCGAAATCTTGGCCGAATACAGTGATGTTCGCGGTGTTATGCATTGCTTTACATCATCATGGGGCCTTGCCAAGAAAATGCTGGACCATGGGTTTTACTTTTCCGCCAGTGGTATCATAACATTCAAAAATGCGGCCGATATTCGTGAAACATTTGCAAAAATCCCCGTCGACCGCATTGTCGTTGAAACCGACAGCCCATATTGCGCCCCAGTGCCATATCGCGGTAAAATATGCGAACCGGCATTTGTTGTTGAAACGGCGCGCGTCGTCGCAGGCATCAAAAATATACCATTTGAAAAATTTTGTGATATAGTAATAGAAAATACACAAAAACTCTATCCAAAGATACAGGTCTGATATGCAACGGAATATGATAAAATTTGGTGCTGTTTCTGAAAACCGCAAGGCGCGGTTCAATTATACTGTGGACGACACGATAGAGGCTGGCATAGCACTGACCGGTGCCGAAATTA
>Ga0310786_10012383_pt1 | contig 10561 bp, 13 predicted proteins | sample AusTroGonzalo_MG_FD_203881 | JGI IMG/M metagenome (GOLD analysis project Ga0310786, IMG submission 203881) | Bovine rumen microbial communities from tropical cattle in Woodstock, Queensland, Australia - Gonzalo_03 (v2) (version 2) | ecosystem: Host-associated > Mammals > Digestive system >...
TCGCAAACATTATTGTTTCTGCCATACTGTCTCCTTATGCCGGAGCAATAAAGGGAGAGTTCCCTGTTGATTTTGTAAACTGATTGACTTCCTTGCGTACTGTTCGGAAGAGTCCCTGTGCATCTCCCTGGAGTGATACATTGACATTTGTACCATTCTCCAACATCGGCAAGTATTTTTGTAATAAAGACTCTATTGCGTTCATATCTGCCGATCTTGAAGGTGCTGCAAGGTTAACATCTGTTGAAAGTGTTGCCGATGATCCTATCGCATCAACTGTGGCCGACATTCCAGATATCTCGTCCATTGCATTTTTGACATCTTCCATTGCACCGACTCCGAAATCTTCCATCCCTTTGTCAAACCCGGCAACCGTGTTCTCCCCAATGGACTCGAACACTTTTGACGGACTTGCAATCCCCAGGATGTCTTTTGCTATCTGAACAAGGTCTCCAAATAATCCCTTAAACCATGACACCATGTTATTCCAAGCGTTTGAAATACCATTTTTAATACCATCAACGATGTTCTGTCCTATCTGTGTAAAGTTAGATATCGCATTTTTGATCGTATTAAAGAGACTTCTTATAATATCCGCTCCGGCTGAAAGAAGTTTTCCAACATTAGCCAAGAGTCCTGATGCTATTTTACCTATTGCCTCAACTGACACCTTGAGCAACTCTGGAATATTCTTTATAAGTGCTTGTACTAATTTTCCTATAATAATTGGAGCCTTGCTTAATAATTCTGGAAGTGCTTTTTGTAAACCATTAGCTAGTCCTATTATTATTTTTTCTGCCGAATCAATTAAGAGGTCTATATTGTCTAATAGTCCCAAGCAGAACTCTATTATTGCATCTATCGCAACCGGGATAAGATCTGGTAATGCCTCACTGATCCCTTTTGCAAGTTCTGTTATTATGTTTAACCCGGCTGAAAGAACACCCGGTAATGCGGATATAATACCCTCTATAAGTGTTTTTATTATTTGTATTGACGCATCTATTATTACCGGGATATTGTCTATTAAGCCTTGACCAAGAGCACCTAACAACTTCATTCCCGCATCAATCATTCGAGGAAGTCCCTCTATGAGCATATTGACACCATCGGAAAGTATTGTTCCGAAAGCCTCCATTGCAGCATCGAGACCACCTTCAGTAAATGCCGTTGTTAACTTACTTAATCCATCTGAACCAAATTGAACGAACTCTCTTAATGTCGGTGTAAGTTTATCAGAGACCGCAATTTGTGCTCCCTCTAATGCTGATTGGAATAGTGTTAAGTCTCCTTCAAGGTTATCCAACTGTGTGTCAGCCATTGCTTGTGCGGCACCCGTTGTCTCATTAAAAGCACCTTGCAATACATCAAGGTCTCCGCCAAGAGCGTTAACTATATCATCGTAAGAAACACCCGCATCGGCAGCCTCCCATAAACTATCTGCAAGGTCCTCCGCATTCCCGGATGATTGGTCAAAGATAGAATTAAAGGTCTCCCCGGATATACCGAGTTTTGATAAGTCTGACTCCATAGTTGTCATTGAGAGTCCGGCTTTATCGAAACTTTTAGTCAATGCCTCGGATGTGTACCATGCTCCGTCAATAGCAGCTGCAACTGTTTCCCATCTCTCTGCGTCTGTTGCAAGAAGTGCGTTTACGGCTGCCAAGTCTGTTTTGTTGAACATAGCCGAGAGCATATTTGTTCTCTCTTCTGTTGACATTCCGTCTAACGCTGATGCCAAGTCTTGGAATGTATCTTCCAAAGGACGGAGTTCTCCGTTTGCATCATAAGCATTAAAGCCTAATCTCTCCATTGCCTCTGCTGCTGCATCTGACTTTGGTGTGAGAGATAGCATAATATTTCTTAAATGAGTACCCGCCTCGGCTCCCTTAATACCGTTATCAGCCATAAGACCGAGCACCTGGGCAAGTTCTGTGGTTCCTCCAGATAGGTTCTTTGCGTTACCACCAACTGTAAGAATGGCATCTCCCAACTGTGAAACACTCGTGTTTGTCTTTGATGATGCAAGAGCCATCTTATCAACCATCAAAGCAGTTTCTTCAATAGAGAGTCCAAGTGCGGAAGAGGCATCCGTTACCATGTCCGATGCAGCACCGAGTTCCATTCCTCCGGCTGCCGCCAAGTTCAACACGTTCGGGAGCATTTCCATTGAGGTTTGTGCATCATAACCCGCCAATGCCATGTAATTCAAAGCATCGGCCGCCTGACTCGCACTAAAAGCCGTATGCGCTCCCATTTCCTGTGCGTATTCTCTTAAGTTACCATTAAAGGTACCCCAAGCAAGGTCAACGGAACCAACTTGTGTTTCCATCTGCTCCATTGTGATGCCCATTGTGGCTGCAACTTGAGACATGGAAGAGTCAAAGGCTTTACCCGCTTCAATGGAATCCATAGCAAACTTACCAACCGCTGCCGTGGCTGCCGTAAGAGCTGCACCCGCAAGTTTGAGTCCTTTTGCCATTCCCTGTCCGAGAATACTTCCGGCTGATACACCCGCTTTGTCGGCCTCTCCGCCGAGCATTTCTTCGAGCTTACCGCCAAGTCCCTGTGATGTTGGAATTATCTGCACATACGCTTTTGCTAATTCACTAGCCATTTATTTTACCCATTAAAGCCTTACGGAATTCGTCAAACTCCGCTCCGCTACTAAATGCCACTACATTTGATTCCTCTTTTTGAGGATTTATAAGTTTTTCGTATATTGATTTTGGGAAGTTCCGTCCTTTGGCTCCGTCCTCTGTCCGTTGCCATATAAGTATCTGTAACTTATCTGCTATGAGTGCGTGGAGCAATGTATCGACATTTGCATTCATATTAGATATCTTCATTTTTATTCTGGAATCTTCCCTTAAACCACAACAAAGCACCCCGACCAATCTAGGAGGGAGTGCTCTGTAATCTAATATGTGGTAAGTTTCTGCGAGGTCGCATATCAATGATTCCTCGTCCAGACTTATCATCCGTCCGAGGATTACGAGTTTTTTAATGCGTTATACTCTGTAATAACATACTGTAACTCGCTATTCACAACCTCTGCCGGAATAAATCCGTCATTCTTTTTCGCTATGTGGTCCATGAATGCCTTTTTCTTATCCCCGAATACCAGGTCAACGAGTTTGGTTGTAGCCTTTAACTCGCCAACCTTATCATCGGGATCGGATGCCTCTGCTATTGCATCAACAAAACGATAATCAGTAAAAATACGTTCATCCACATCGAATTTGAATCCTGTTTTTGTAGTGATTTTCATAACTATATTCTCCTTTGACCATTGTTATTACATACTAGGCATCTCTGTCTTAAGAATGTACTCGATGTGAGTATCTCCATTCTCATCAGGCATAGCCGAAATAGTTGTCTCGTAACCAACTGCTGATCCGTCTGCATAAGTTACATCTCCAACACCTGAAACTCCGGCATCGGGAATAACGATTCTCTTAACGGTATTATTCTTGAATACCATATCAATAACCCATGCGTAATCCGGCTGCTGCGTTGAGTTTGCGTGTACCTCAAGTCCTGTATCGAGATCCGTTCCTGTTACGTTTGATGCTCCATAGATAGCCTTAAGTGCATTTAAGCTCATAGCCTCGATAAGAGTGAACTTGAATGTGTCGGGTTTCTCTGTCAGAGTTGTAAGAACGATATCTCCGCCCCATGCTTTGATGTTCTCTGATGAAGGAGAGTTTGAGTTTACAAGTCCAGCATCGGAAATGTAACCAACATTCTCAAATGCAGCATCGAGATCCTCTGTTGCAGTAGTGGGAAGAGTAGATCCCAGAGGAGCAAAATAGATAGCACCACCAACTTTGGGTTTACCCGCGGTTACGTTCTGGGCATTATTGCTAACTGTTGCCATATTGATTTCCTCCTAATAATGAGTGATGTTGAATATTGCCTGATAGCGATATTCCTTGGTTTCTGTATCTGTGAAGTTATAATCAGAGTTCAGTTCGATCTGTATGATTTCATCCAGGTCGATAATTCCGTAACTATCGTTATCCCCTAACAAGGCATCCTTGACCTCATCGTTAAGGGTAATAGCCTGGAGCATTGAACCGCCCTCTAAACTGTTCGAAATGGATTGAATTGCGATAGTGGATGTTGTTATCTTGTTTTCTGTGGATGATCCGGTCTTTTCAAGTAAGATATACTCGTATGGCGGAAGTTCGGGCCGTTCACAATATACATTGGTTCCGGCTGATGTTCTGTTTGTAAGATATGTGATCAAGAGTTGTTCGATAGCCATCTTTTACCTCATAAGTGTGGCTTTGTCTGAAATAATCCAGAATTGCCAAGTGCTTTGGTAAGTGTATTGTTCTTTATGTTGTCTCGAGCGGTCTCGGGTGTGTCTGCGTACACGTTCGCAATGGCCGTAAATGAGGCATTATGGACTTGGGACTTATAATCCTTGCCACTCATACCTCTAGCGGTCTCTGCGGTGTGTTTAGCGCATTCTGAAAGCCATCCCTGTACCTCTGCCGACTTGAATAATTCAATAACACCTTGATTGTTAAGTTCAACTTTTACTTTAGCCATATTGTTCAATCAGAACTTTCTTGTTCCACCGTAATGGAATATTGGCTTCGATACCTGCTATCGGAAAACCAATAGTTTTGAACTTGCCACTAAAAGGAGCCGGGAGGATCACTTCGGTATCAACCCATGTGTTCTCATCCCCTTTTGGAATAGCAAGTGTGTACTTTGCCTGTTTTCCATACAATGAAAGAGTATTTGTTATCTCTTCCTGTGAAGGTTGACCGACCAACACATCAGCAACATCAACTGTCTCTGTTTTGTAGACAGTATGGTTAAGTACATCGGTTCCGTTGGCGGTCTTAACAACTAACTGTACTGTGACACCTTTAATCATAAAGAACCTCCGACAAGTTCCTGCGTGGGAGAATAGGAGCCAATCTTGTTTGAATAACCCAACAATTCCTTGTCGAGTTTTGACAAATAAAGTTCTCCGACCTGTCCCCCGGTTCCCATTGTCCAACTCTGGGAATAACCCAAAGCGGCCATAGAACCCTGTGAGGCTCCGATCGGAACACCTATCGACTCTCCGTCTCCTAATGCACGAATTACCATCCTACATGAGACAGTTAACTTGGCATCCGCACTTGCAGACGAATTGAAAGCATCAATTATTACCGCCGCATCATCCAAAAGATAACCACAAACTGACTCCTCGTCTGTTGTAAGAGTCCTTGTTATTCTGTTTTCTACATCCGAAACTGTTGCGTATGCCATATTATCCTCACAATTCAAAAATTAAGGAGCGAGTTTCCCCGCCCCTTTTTGTCTTATATACTCGGTACGCTCGTAGCGGTAAGAGCATTGAACATAGAAGTATCAGCACGGAAGCCAACTTCGATTTCTGCTCTAACTGCGAACATATTCTGCTGGAAGAGGTTGATTGTAGAACCGCCACCAAGATCAAGAGTTGCATCTTCAGAGTAGTCGATCTTAACACCTTCAACTGTTCCATACATAGCCTGTGTCCAATCTCCGGCAATACCTACTACTGAAGGAGATCCAGAAACGAATGCTCCCTTTGAGATGTAGGTCTTTGCACCAAGGATCATAGGAATTGCACCTTCTGCAACGCTATTGATGAACAGAGGTCTCTTGTCCTGATCTGTTGCTCCGAGAAGGATTCCTCTCAACTGCGGAGAGATAGCATAACCATTGATGATACCACCGTGAAGGGCAACATCGGTATCTGCTGCAACAAGTCCCTGATAAACATCTGATGCAAGGCTCTGTGTTGTGATTTCTGCAAAGTTATCAAAATCTGAACCAGGCTTATCTCCATTACCGAATACTGTTGCATCGAACTTCTGTGCGAGTGCCTTGGGAAGTCTCTGAACAAGTGCATCGTAAAGAGAAGAAAGATCGCGCCTGAACTCGTTTGAGAACGGAACGATAACTGCGAGCTTGTATGCTCTCATAACCTTTGTAGCAAGACCGGGATTAGAAACAGGCTTTGAGCTTGTCTCGCCAACCCATGCTGCTGAAGGATCGCTTGTGATTACATTGATTGAAGTTCCACGTCCAGGAAGTGTAATCTGTCTAGCAAGACTCATTATTGCTGAACCTTCCTGTACCTTCTGCATGATCTCCTGTGATACATCAACGGGAAGATCAACGCTTGTTCTGTTAGTAGCTGTACCAACTAATGCCATTTTTGTTTCCTCCTATTAAGAAAATGCTTTTGTTGCCCATTCATTGAACTGATCTCTTGTATTGGGCTTACTTATGTTTTGGAGTTCTCCACCGTCTTTAACTGCCGGATAAGAAGATGGTTTTGCGTATGCAAGAATGGCTTTTGCCTGTTCCTGGCATTCCTCTTCCGTTTCAGCCGTTAAGAGACTCGCGGGAATCCCTGTTTCTGTCGATACTCGATCTCGAATCTCACGAATCGAATTAGCCGACTTAAGTGCGGTTAATTCTGCTTCAAGTGCCGATGCTTTCTCGTTTGCTTTCTGGAGTTCGGTCTTGTTGGCCTCTTCCATCTCGTCAAACTTCGTAGCCTTTGCCTTGAGTGCCTCGTAATCCTCGTATTTTGCCCTCTCACGCTTAAGACGATCATTGATAATGGTATTTACCTCGTCTTGTGTGAACGTGTCCTTTTTAGGCTCTTCCTGTACGACATTGTTTTCCTGATTAACAGTTTCCATATTCAATTACCTCCATCGAGTGCTTTTTATTCCTCGTTTAAGGGACGAGTTCCCAATAAAAAAGAGCCTTATTTAGACTCTTAATTCTTCAGCTTCGGATGACTCGAGTTCTTTTGACTTCTCGTAAGCATCCCTCTTTTGTGCATTGATGCGGTCCTTGTTTTCCTGGTATATCATTCTCCGCATCGAATTTATTTTTTCTTCCGAGTTCTTACCATCCGCATCATCGTACATTTGTTTGTACTTGCTCGGATCATAACCCGCAACCGTTGTTGAACTATCGAAACGTACTGCATAAGTACAGTCGCAATTAGCATGAATATGATCTGCATGTCCGCCCTTCATAGCCTCTTTACTCATGTAGGTCCATCCGTTGGATGCCAGAGCCAAACAGAACGCGCAAGTCTCTCCGGCGGGAATCCATGCAAATTGAGCTCCATCACGTTTGGCATTCTTCAAAGTGGTATCAGCTCCGCATCTTTTAACAAGTCTGCTTGTGGCTCCCGCTATCTCTGATGGATTCTGCGAGGTCTTTAACGTGCCATATACTGTCTTTGCCACTTCTCCGTAGTCGGGAAGATCTGCCATAACTGCCGGAGCAATATCGGCTCCCTCTAATGCCGCTAAAGCATCATACATGGCGGCTGATAAGGCAGCAGAACCATTTCCGTACTTCTGAATGACCTTAAACGCGTAATCGGTCAAACCTTTTACATTGTCTATGCCATTTTTATCGATATAATCCTCAATAAGCGTTCCGGCTGCATAATTGAGCTTCGATAATTGCTTTATGTACTTATCCCATGTCTGTTTCGGTATTCTCAAGTTCTGTTACCAATGCTAATCCCGCGTTCATACGCTCCTGTGCCTTGATTCTGCTTATATCGGCCTTATCAAAGCCTATCATTTCAAGGAATGTATCTGTGTTTGCAAATGCCGTTCTTGCTGATGCTATCTTGATGGCTGCATCTGCCGTAACCGCTACACTAGGCATTGCGGGATTTTTGAAGTGTGCGAGAACTGCCTTGTCCTCATCCGGAAGATCATCAAACGAACTCTGACGGACAATAGCAAGGGCCATTATCGCAATATTGCGGAGTGCATTACCATTTCCGACATTCAACTGTTCGGCCATTCCAACGAGTGTCTGACTCTGTGCCAGGATAGCATCACTCGATGTCGGGTTTGCTTCGTTAACAACTCCTGTGTCTGTAACTGTAAGTCCTGATGCCGCGCTGAACTGTGTGGCAAGAATCCGTATCATTTCAACGTGAGGAGATATGCTTCCCTGTGATAACTGACCGAATGTCGGTTTCTCGCCTGTTTCCGGATTAGTTGTTCCGGCTATGATCGAGCCGACATACTGTTTGAACTTCTGATTGACAACCGCATCGTACTGATCGTCTGTGATTCCGAGAAGATACTTCTGTGGAGCCGTTGAGAACTCAAGTCCGATAGTTGCGTTTGCTATGGTCCGCACATAACCCTGTATGAGTCTGCGGATAGGCTCCTTGATTCTGGAACGGCCGAACGGTTTGTTGCTCGTAGCGTTCCAGATAAGAGCCTCCATAAGAGGACGGCCCATCTGATGTCTATATTCTGTCGCATACCAGATAGAGCCTGTTCGATTCAGTACCCAAATACTTGAATCTGTATAATAATTGACTAAACTAGGAGTCCATGTAAGATCGTCATTGTCCGGAGCACTATCGATTATTGCTAATCCATAACCGATTCTGCCTTTTTCTCCGTCCCATACCGCTGCTGCCGTGTTGGGAGAGTGGAAACGTATCTTAACTCCGATTTCGGGATCTGATGCGAGTGTTGCAAAAGTGCAACCGTACTTCAGCTCGTCTCGACACGCTTTCATATACTCGGCAATGAGGTTATTGTTTATTGTTATCTGATCCAGAGCATCAACATCTGTTCCATTGGAACCGACAAAACCATCAAACATTGATCTTGCAGCCAATACATCAACTGTTTTTGCACCCCAAGCACATCCGATCTCGAGCTTTCTCATCCCTTCAGGGAGCGCGATACCGAGATTAACTTCATTCAGAGAGATCTTGCCCTCGTAATATCTGTTTTTCTCTTGGTTTTTTACCTGATGCGTGTTGAATATGTCCAATAACTTCTGCAACTTCGGCTGCTCTGCTAAAGGAAATCCGCTAATCTGTCCAATGTTTAATGAAATCATGCTCTTATCCTATCTTCATAACCCTTGAAGGATCTCTTTTTGAGGTTTTTACACCCCATAATGCAAGGGAACAGGCTTCTATCGGTGCAGAGAAGTCTCCACCAAAGCCGAACCCGCCTCCGATTGGTCTTTTTGTTGAAGTAATCGCGCTTTCATTGAGCGCATCCTGTTGGTTATACCATGTAATCGACTTTTCGTTGATTCCATTGGTTAGTGTGCTGACCGCTGCTATTACATCCTTTGTTCCAGGTCTAATAACAGAGCCTTTATATTTCCAAGTGCCTGTAATCTTATCAACAAGCACATCAACACCGTTCCGTCCGTCTATAACAACACAACTTGCTTTTGAATACCGCTCATTCAACCAATCCGCTAACCATTGGATGCCATATCCTGTTGGTTTCTGTTCTATGAGTGATATTCTTGCCGGACCATCTTGAGGAAGTACCGCACCGCACAAACAAACCATCGAGCCATCGGGAGTGAACTTAACTCCGTAAGCGGTCTTGCCCTCTGGCTTAAGCTCTGCGGATGAACATTCGGACCACGCTTGTTTATCAATAGCGAGATCCACGCGTTCGGTTACAACAGGAGTCCACCAACCAAGTCTTTCACGAGCAAACGTATCTGGCGGCATCTGTTCGCACTCGCCCTCGATAGTAGTGAGCATTATTCTTCTTCCTAATGCCGGATTAGTTTCCGCCCATCTCGTTTTGTCCGTAACATCCCCGATCTCTTTGACCGAAAACTCAAACCAAGCGGTTTTATCTGTTTTTCCCGCTAGTGCTCTGTCGCGTATTGTCCGAAATACTGTTCCTGTCGATTCCGGTTCCGGAGGAGTTCCGACATAAATGGTTTGAGGATTCAAGCTCGCTGATATAGCCGGGATGAATGATGCCTGCATTGACTCGTCAACCTCTTGTGCTTCGTCAAAGATCAGCAAGTCTCCGTGTTGTCCTCGTCCACCGTTTCGAGTTCGCGCAAGGAACTTAACTCGTGCTCCGGATTGCAATATGATCTGTTCTCTTCCTAATGCGGTCTTAATATCCTTGACATACTTTCGAAGTTTGGCACTATCAAAAAAGGAGGCCATCTCTTCGAAGGTCTCCGTTGCCGTTTTCTGTAAGTGGGCCGTGTATATAACTTGCTCGTTATACATCAGCATTCCCGCTTCGGCTCTTCCTTGAATGAGTCCTGTTTTACCATTCTGTCTAGGAACAGAGCCGCCGCAAGTCTTTGACAACCATTTATGATTCGGAGAAAGTGCCATCCAATCACAAAGGATATCCGATTGCCAAGGATCAAGTATTAAGTTACCTACCGCCAATAATGCTGAAGCATCCTCTCCATCCGATTCAAGATATCTTGGTCTTATCCTTTCGGACGGCTCCTGATTTCCCGTCAGCTTCTCTGGCGTGTAAGATGTCCGCGATCTCGTCATTGTTACCACCAACTCCCTCGATCTCTTCTATCTCCCTGATTGTTTCCCGATACTGTTTGGCAAGTGGCGGAAGGTCTTTAGCATATTTAACCTCGTCCATTTTGGCTGCCAATAATTCGGCTAGGGCTTTCAGTTTCCCTAATCTATCTTCAGTTTGGTTTGCTATGAAGATACTCATTAAAGTCCAAATATTTTCCCTGTGTGTAATTCGGCGCT
>Ga0310786_10012384_pt1 | contig 10561 bp, 9 predicted proteins | sample AusTroGonzalo_MG_FD_203881 | JGI IMG/M metagenome (GOLD analysis project Ga0310786, IMG submission 203881) | Bovine rumen microbial communities from tropical cattle in Woodstock, Queensland, Australia - Gonzalo_03 (v2) (version 2) | ecosystem: Host-associated > Mammals > Digestive system >...
CTCTTTGTCACCGAAACGATCCATAACTTTTTCAAAGGCTTCTTCCTTAATTTGAGCCCCCTCGTTTTTAACCAGTGTTTCAACAGCCTTTTCCTTTCCGACCTCGGCGATGGCTGATGAAACCGTTTCCTCGACCACCTCACGGGAAGCAATGGCAATCTGTCTGGATTCGTTTCCTTCCTTGACTATTTTAATTAAATCTTCAGGCGTTAACAATTTTGAAAACTGCAAAATAGGATTGGCGACGATATCGGAAATATCATTGGCCAACGTCAACGCCACATCACGCGGCAAATCTTCGCTATGCATAAGGTTTTCCGACAAAACAACCCGGACGCGTTCTTCTACATCCTTTGCCAACAAACGGAAGATGTCCTCGGCTATTTTTTTCTCAACATTGACAAAATCAGAATGAGAATAAGTGGCAGCTATTTTTTCGGCAGCCATCGCTCTGTTTTCGGGAGTATTATCCGTCATCAAGCGTTTCACGTCATTCATTGTCAATGAAAAACTAGCGGTAGGATCAATGGCCATTTTTTATCCTTAGTAAAAATGAATAAGTATTGACTATATTAATTGTATTCACTTCTTAAATCAATATCCCTTTAATAAAATTTTAGATAAAATCACCGCCCAACGCATGCCACGAAGATAGCGCCGTTATTGCTGCAGTTTCGGCCCGCAATATATTTTTCCCCAACGATATTCCGATAACGTTCTTATATTTTGATGCAGCCTCAAACTCTTGTTCTGTGAAACCACCTTCGGGTCCGATTATAAAAGAAACGCTTTTTCCTTTATAAAGGGGAAAAACATCAACGGGACGCTTACCTTTTCCTCTTTCGTCCATCATAAAGAAAACGTCGTTTTTTTCACCGATAATTTTCAAGAGTTCGGAAAATTTTATTGGTTCGTTAATTATCGGTAAATGGGTTCTTTCACATTGTTCTGCCGCTTCTATGGAGATTAATCTTAAACGATCAATATTGGTTCGAGACGCAATAGTCCTGTCGGTTATAACGGGACTTATGGCAAATACGTTCAATTCGGTAGCTTTTTCGATTACAAAATCGGTTTTATCCTTTTTTAACAAGGAAAAATAAAGAGTTACCGCCGCAGGAATCCCCTGTTTGGCAGTCTGCCCAATAACTTCAACTTCTAGAGATTTTCGAGCGATCGACTTAATTTGCCCTTTCCATTCTCCGTTTTTGCCGTCAAACAGCAAAAGAACATCACCTACGGCGCATCTCATAACATCTTTCAGATAATGAAAAGCGCCGCCTTCCAATTCGATAAGCGGCGCAACCTTCAAATCACCGTCATAAAACAGTCGAATCATAAAATCACACTTCGATATCTACATAAGTTCCCTTCGGAGCAGTTCTGTCATATACCGATCCGTCGGCAGCAATTACTTTATTCTCTGGTTCAATGCGGATACGTTCCCTTGTTACGGATCCCCTGTTTGACACCTTAACACTATCCTCTTTTGTCATTTTCGAAACTTCGCTTTTATTCTCGGACGATTTTCCGACACTGCGATCAAAAGAGCGAGGTTTCCTTTTCTGTATTTTGCCGGCATTAAAATTAGAAAGATTGTCATTCAGGGAAAAGTCTTTGATATTAATATTTTTAATATTCAATTTTGTATCCTTTTCGAAATTGTTTATAGTGAATATATAACCAATACAAAAAAAGTAAAGGACAAAAATGACAACCAACAGCGATAAATTATTGCTTTCGGAAAAAATAGCAACCAAAATGTGTCACGATCTGTCGGGTACGGCAATGTCCGTTTTTAACAGTTTGGAAATGTTAAAAACAGGCGATAGCGACGACAGTTTTAATAAAATAGCCATTGATATCGCCACCCGCGGCGCATCGGGATTTTCAGCAAAAATTAAATTTTTCCGTATTGCATTCGGTAGTCTGGGACAAAATGAAATTGATGGCGTTTCTTTAAACACACTAATGAAAAATTATCTCCAATCATCCTTTGACAAATACGAATTATCTTTAACCGAGAATTTAACGCTGACGGCCAAAGAAGCAAAAATAATATTTAGTGTGATCATTTTTGCCATGACCGTTGCAATGCCTGGTTTTAAGCTGTCACTATCGCGTTCTGGCAATCAGATCATCTTGGAAATTAAAAATCCCAAAGATTTTATAATTCCGCCGGAATTAACAATTACCGACAGCGATGTGCGTTTTGCAACTCTTACCCCTGGTAATTCCCCATTGTTTTTAGGGGGAATGTTAGCCGGAGAATATGGTAAAAATATGAAAATAAACATTAAAGGAAACAGTTTACTGTTATTATTGCAATAATTTTGTTTAAAAAAGGAAAAAATATTGCTAATATCTGAAATAAAATATTTTTGCGTGTCAGGAGAGTTGATTAATGGATGATTTGCTAAGTGAATTTTTAACGGAAACTGGTGAAAGCATCGCCACTTTGGATTTGGAATTGGTGCACTTTGAACAAAATCCCAATGACAAAGGAATTTTGCAGAATATTTTCCGTCTGGTTCACACGATAAAAGGAACATGCGGATTTCTCGGTCTCCCTAGACTTGAGTCCGTAGCACACGCAGGGGAAAACGTTCTCGGCAAGATTCGCGACGGAGCCTTGGAAGTGACCCCCGATACCGTCACGCTGATTTTCAGATGTATCGATACCATTAAAGAAATTCTTGCCCACATCGAAACCAACGAAGTCGAACCTGAAGGCGATGACACCGAACTTAAGAATGCATTGAACGCCTTAGCAGAAGGACGTTCGACACCAAGCGCGCAGGCTGCTCCCGCCGCCGAAGCCCAAAAGCCGGCAGAAGCTCCCGCGCCTGCAGCTGAAGAAAAAACCGAAACAGCTGCGGCCGGACCGGTTGACAGCGATGAGGGCTTTCCCGTCGCAGCCGAACTGCTTGCCGAGGTTGAAGCGGCATATGCTCAAGGCAAGCACGCCGCAACCGAGGCGGAATTGCAGGCCGAATTGGAAGAAGAAAAAAAGAAAAACGAAGCGGCGGCCGCAAAAGTTCCTGCTAAACCCAAACCTGCAGCACCGGCACCAGCCAAAAAGAGCGATGGTAAAGAAGGAGGAGCCGCCGCATCGGGTGAAAGCATAGCCAACCAATCCATCCGCGTTAACGTTGATTTGTTGGAAACATTGATGAATTTGGTTTCCGAGCTAGTGTTGACGCGTAACCAACTGTTACAGATGGTCAGAGGTCTTGACAACTCGGAATTTGCGGCACCTTTACAAAGACTGTCAAACATTACGACTGATTTGCAAGAAGGCGTTATGAAAACCAGAATGCAGCCGATCGGGAACGCTTGGGCTAAATTGCCTCGAATTATCCGTGATCTTTCGGTTGAAACCGGTAAAAAATTAGAACTGCAAATGTTGGGAGCTGACACTGAACTTGATCGGCAAATTCTGGAATTAATCAAGGATCCGCTTACCCATATGGTCAGGAACTCTGCCGACCATGGCATTGAGGACGTTGAAACCCGTATTAAAATGGGCAAACCCGAAACCGGCGTTATAACTTTGGACGCTTACCATGAAGGCGGCCACATCATAATCGAGATTAAAGACGACGGACGAGGATTAAATCTGGAAAAAATCAAAAACAAAATTATAATGAATAATCTGGCAACGGAAATCGAACTGGAAAGTATGAGTGACCAGCAAATATACCAATATATTTTCCGGGCAGGATTTTCAACGGCCGAGAAAGTAACTTCTATTTCCGGGCGCGGCGTAGGAATGGATGTTGTCCGCTCCAATGTTGAAAAAATCGGGGGAACCATCGAATTAAAATCGGTTCCCGGCAAAGGAAGTACATTTATCATTAAAATACCTCTTACTTTGGCGATTGTTTCGGCATTGATCGTTTCCGCCGGCAACGAACGTTTTGCTATTTCCCAAATTTCGGTTGTCGAGCTGGTGCGCGTCACGGATAAATCCGAACACCATATCGAAGTCATCAACAATTCTCCTGTTCTACGTTTGCGCGACCGGTTATTGCCTTTGGTCAATCTAAGAGAGCTTTTGAAGCTTCCCGCTGACGAAGAGAGCGAAAAAAGAAAAGAAACATTTATCGTGGTTTCCCAAGTTGGAACCTATACTTTCGGTATTATCGTCGATCGTGTTTACGATACCGAAGAAATCGTCGTCAAACCGGTAGCTCCGATACTAAGAAACATTACAATCTTTTCCGGCAATACCATCCTTGGAGACGGTAGCGTCATAATGATTCTCGATCCTAACGGCATTGCTTCCGCGTCCGGTGAAACGGTCGCCAACGGCAACCATCAGGTTGAAGAAGAAAAATCGGGTGGACACGGTTCGGAAAAAACATCCATGCTTATTTTCGAAGCCAACAAAAGTTTACGTGCCGTTCCTTTGGCATTGGTGGCCCGTTTGGAAGAAATAGACATATCCACAATTGAACATTCGTTCGGCAACCCGGTGGTTCAATATCGCGGACAATTGATGCCTTTGATAAAAGTTTCCGATGATATGGAATTCGTAAAAGAAGGACCTCAACCTATATTAGTCTTTTCGGATGCGAATCGCTCTATGGGATTAGTGGTAGACAGAATAGTAGATATAATCGAGGACAATTTACACGTTGAACTGAAAGCTGAGCTTCCCGGTATTTTGGGAACAGCCGTCATCAACGGTAAAGCTACCGATGTCCTTGACACCGCATATTATTTGACCAAAGCTTTTGGCAACTGGTTTATGGAGAATCAACCTAAAAAAGAAACCGCTGAACCCAACGTTCTGATTGTCGATGATTCGGCATTCTTTAGAAATTTGCTTTCCCCGTTGTTGTCATCGGCCGGCTATCGGGTTACAGCTTGTGAAAGTGCCGTCAAGGCATTGGATTTAATGACCAGAGGAGCTGAATTCGATTTGATTGTGTCCGATATTGAAATGCCTGAGATGACAGGTTTCGAATTTGCAGCAGAGGTCAGAAAAAATCCTCTGTTTTCCAAGGTTCCGATGATAGCCCTTTCGTCACACACAAACGAAGAAGATTTCGAACGCGGACGCGAGGTAGGATTTAATGAGTATATTGCTAAATTTGACCGCGACAATCTATTGAAAGTCGCCAAGGAAATTTTTGCGGAAAAAAACGATAAGATAGAAGCTTAGATTTATAAACAAGGGATAATTACATGAAATCGTGTTTAATCGTAGATGACTCAAAAGTAATAAGATTGGTGGCCAAGAAGATATTTCAAGAACTTGGTTTTTCCACCATCGAAGCGGAAGACGGGCAAAAAGCTCTTGACGAATGCGCCAAGGCAATGCCGGATTGCGTTCTCCTTGATTGGAACATGCCTGTTATGGACGGACTTGAATTTTTAAAGCGTATGCGAGCCATGGAAGGCGGAGACAAGCCGAAAGTGATTTTCTGCACCACTGAAAATGATATGTCCCATATCATAACCGCATTGGAAACCGGTGCCAGCGAATATATCATGAAACCTTTTGACAATGAGATCATACAAACGAAATTGATTCAGGTCGGTTTATTGTAAAAGGGTGGTATCGAGATGTCAGTTAACGAAAACGAACCCTATCGGGTTATGGTGGTTGACGATTCCTTGGTCATCAGAGGAATTATTAACCGTATGGTTCAATCAGACCCTATGATTAAAGTCGTTAAATCGGTCAGCAACGGCGAAATGGCGGTTAACGAAGTTAAGGCGGACAAAAGCATTGAAATAGTTATCTTGGATATTGAAATGCCCGTAAAAGACGGGATTACAGCATTGCCGGAAATAGTCCAGGCCAATCAGAATATCCAAGTCATAATGTCATCCACATTAACAGAACACAACGCTGAGATATCGATGCGAGCTCTTTCCTTGGGAGCCTGCGACTATGTTACCAAACCGACTTCGACTACCACATTGAACAGCGATAAAGTCTATCAATCCGAACTTATCGAAAAAATCAAGACATTCGGCGCAAGGGCGAGAAAAAGACGATTGACGGCTACCGCCGCACCCGCGCAGCCTATTTCTACCGTAAAAAAGGACGGCAAGTCCAATATCGATAAACTTGCTGACATAAAACATGAAAAACTGGTTGGTAATGAGCAGGCATCCGGCGAAGGAAGATCTTTATATGACGGAGAATTCAAAACCGTCAAACCGAATTTCAAAATCGTTCCCGAAATCTTGGCCATAGGCTCGTCAACCGGAGGACCGCCAGCTTTGTTCAAAATATTCGAGCAAATCGGCACCTCAATAAGACAACCTATTGTCCTTACGCAACATATGCCCGCAACCTTTACCAAAATTCTGGCCGAACATATTGCCAAAATATCCGGCAAAGAAGCTATGGAGGGGCAGGACGGCATGTTGATTGAAGCAGGGAAAGTTTATGTTGCCCCTGGCGGATATCATATGGTTGTCGAAAAAAAGGAAGGTAATCATAAAATTCTTCGCATCAATTCGGATCCGCCGGAAAATTTCTGTCGTCCGGCCGTTGATCCGATGTTCCGTAGCGTTGCCAAGGCGTATGGGCCGAAAGCGTTAGCCTTGGTGTTGACGGGAATGGGATGTGACGGAGCAAAGGGAGCAAAAGTCATCTATGATGCCGGCGGCAATGTCGTCGCCCAGGACGAAGCGACTAGCGTCGTTTGGGGAATGCCCGGGGCTACCGCTCATATGGGAGTGTGTTGTTCTGTTTTGCCGTTAAATGATATTGTTGCTTATTTAAAAAGCGTAATGTAAAAGGAATAAAGTTTATGACAGATGCTGATTTCGAGTTCATAGCAGCACTCATAAAAAAAGAATCGGGAATAATTATCGCCAAAGGGAAAGAATACCTTTTGGAAAGCCGACTGATGCCAATTGTCAGAGCGAATAATTTCGTCACGTTGGAAGATTTGTTTATGTCTCTGCGCAGCAATGCCAGCAGCGCATTGATTAATCAAGTCGTCGATGCCATGACTACCAACGAATCCTTCTTTTTCCGTGACGTAAAACCGTTTACGCAATTTGAGAATGTAGTTTTACCATATATATTGAAAGAAAAAGCGAAAACCGGACAAAAGACGTTACGAATATGGTCGGCAGCGGCGTCATCAGGTCAGGAAGCGTATTCCTTGGCCATGCTGATAAAGGAAAAAGCCAATCTTTTTATGGGTTGGAAAATCGAAATTATCGGCACAGACATATCGACGGAAATATTAAACAAGGCTATAGCCGGCGTTTATTCCCAGTTTGAGGTTCAAAGAGGTCTTCCTATTCAACTTTTGGTCAAATACTTTAAAAAAGACGGGGATGCATGGTTGATCGACGGTTCGATTAAATCAATGGTTCAATTTAAAAAATGGAACCTGCTTGACGATCTGTCGTTATTGGGGCATTTTGACGTGGTCTTTTGCCGTAACGTGCTGATTTACTTTGATCAGCCGACAAAAAGTTCTATTTTGGAAAGAATCAGACGACTGTTACCTGACGACGGCTTTTTATACTTGGGCGGTGCGGAAACTGTTCTCGGTATCTGCGACAAATTCCGGGGCATTTCCGGACAAAGAGGCATTTACATATGTAACACCAAAAAAGCCGATTTGATAGACGAACATGTTAAAAGTTGTGCCACGATTTCAAATATCGTCAACCCGTTATCGATCACAGCATCCGTGCAACAACCAAAACCTGCAACGGCCGCACCTGCAGCAACAACTGTCAATCCGACAACGACGCCATCAAATCCGACAGCAACAACAAAGACGGCACCTGCCAATAATCCGACAGCGCCCAGCGTCAACGCAGAAAATTTGCTGAAACTAATGAAAAACCTTCAGGCAAAAACGACACCTGCCGCATCGCAACCGGCAACACCATCGAGTGGAACAACACCGGCTTCAAACGACACTCAGAAATTATCCGCCGCCATGGCCGCTTTACAAAATATGATGAACAAAACCGCGACCAAACCAATGACATCGCCGACATCATCCGTTCCGCAACCGACAACGGCGTCTCAACCGGCAGCGACGCAGTCAAACAGCAACAAACCGGCAATGTCAATTGATCAGATATTTGCGGCTTTAAAAGAAAAACAGGATGCTTTGCGCAATATTTCAAACACACAAGGAAACTCGCAATCGGATAAAAAATGATTGATTCTTGCGCATCGGTTATTGTAATCCGTACATGCGGAATATTTTTGGCCGTTGCGGTCGTCGTTTTCGGAATCTGGCATTTTTACCGCCGCTATCTGATAAAAATGTTAAAAGCCCGTTTTTTTAACGGTTCTTTCATCTTGTTTCACGAAAAGCCGATAATTAAAATCATTACGGACGGCATCCGTTCGGAGAAACCCGAAATTGCGGCCTATTATCTGCGCATAGCCGAAGAAGTCGGCATTAAAAACTGGCGGAATCATTTATTGTCAGCTCTTGACCATGACGACGACAACATAAAAGAATATGCCTTGGACAGGATAATCGAGTTGAGGATTGACGATACGGCGGACATTCTTTTAAAATTGGCCAAAAACAAAAAACAGGCTACAAAAATCCGCAACAAATCCGCTTATGCGTATTGCCTTTTATCGTCAAAAGAAAATATTTTCCAAAACCTGAACATTCTGCTCGATGCGGAAATCGCCGAAGGGATTATCACCGGTTTTCTATATCTTGACAATCGAGAACTATCATTTATAGCTATGCGGAAACTATCTGCTATGATAAGCGACGCCGATGAAAATGTGCGCGTTCTTGCCGCCAAAATAATCGGCAACGTCGGAAGTTTTGACAGCCAATTCGTTTATCCCCTTACTTTGCTCGCTTATGACGAAAGCCCCAAAGTGAAAAAACAGGTTATTATGTCGTCGGCGCAAATGAAACCTTTGTCGATGACCGATTACCTTGTAAAAAGGCTCTATGAAGCCGATTGCCGACGGATGGCTTTTTCAACGCTTATATCCATTGGTAAAGACGTTATTTCTCCATTAAAGGACATAATCAACAAAGGTGAGGAAAAAACCGGAATTCTGCTATATCTTGTCGATGTTATTGGTCACATCATGGGAATTGACGGAAAAAACGCGTTGATGGACTGTCTATCAAAAACCAAAAACCGTCGGGTAAAAGACGAAATATTAAAAGTTCTGGAATTTCATCCACTAACTATAGAAAAATCCTTTATCGGTTCGATAAACACGTTGCTGAACAAGGAAACCCGCAATGTTACATGGTTATTATCCTCTTTGGTTGACGTTGAAAAAGGTACCGCTGACTGTGATTTTAAAAACGTATTGGTAACCGCGTTTAAAAACGATATCGAGGCCTGCAAATCGAGAATCATATCATTATGTAACCTTACTTTGTTGCCGCATGAAAAAGTAAATCAAAAAAACATCGGGGATAAAGACAATTTTGACACCTTAAAAGCTAACGGCATAAAATTCAAAAAAGTGGAATTATTCGCCAACTTGCCATCGCATATTATTCTGGGACGCATTGACAAAGATTATAAAAACAAATCAAAAGATGCTTATAAAAGACTGGAGGAAATTATCGTCTCTGACAGCGAGACCACCACCAAATGGCTACGTGCTTGCTGTTGCTATATGGCTTTTCTGTCCGGCAAAAAAAGTTATGCCAAAACATTCGAAGCGGCGAAAAACGATCCGGCGCAAATAGTTCGGGAAACCGCAATATACGCTTTAAACAATATGGCGAACACATAAAGAGAAAAGGATAAAGCAAAATGCGTTTGACTATCGAAAAAATCATGGTTTTAAAACAAATGCCACTATTTTCCGATATGACCGAAAACGCCCTTTCCGATATGTTGCTTATCGGAAACGAACAAACGGTCGAAGCTGGGAGAACCTTGCTAAAAGAAGGAGAAAACGCCGGCACGCTAACCGTAATCTTAAGCGGGAAAATAAACGTTTTGAAAAACAATAAGACAATAAAAACTTTAACTGCAAAAGATTATTTTGGTCTTTTATTTGCTTTCGACCCCTCTAAAACCAAATATACCTTCACCGCCGCCGAGGACACCGTCCTTTTTAAAATCGACGGTGACGGATTATATGATTTATTATCAGAACATAAAGAATTCGCTCATAACCTGATTATGACCATGTGTCGCCGTGTAAAAAACGAAGATCGCTGGGTTGATTTATAACGAAACCCATTTTTTGGAAAGGTTATAATTCCATGGCGGAAAGTCCGATATACACCATCAGAAACGTGCGGCTCAGTTTCGGCGCGGATCCCCTGTTCACCGCAGTCGACGTCTATATCAAAAAAGGTGATCGCATATGCCTTATCGGGAGAAACGGTTCGGGAAAATCGACTTTGCTAAAAATAATCGCCGGAGTTATTCAGCCTGATGCCGGTGAAATATTTGCCCAACCCGGCATAAAAATAGCATATATGCCACAGGAAGACGACTTATCCTCTTTTTCCTCCCTGCGGGAAGTCATCCTTTCCGGCCTTTCTGCAGATGAGCGCAAAGACGAATACAAGGCCGATAAATTAATCGAGCAATTTGCCATCGAAGATAC
>Ga0310786_10012385_pt1 | contig 10561 bp, 8 predicted proteins | sample AusTroGonzalo_MG_FD_203881 | JGI IMG/M metagenome (GOLD analysis project Ga0310786, IMG submission 203881) | Bovine rumen microbial communities from tropical cattle in Woodstock, Queensland, Australia - Gonzalo_03 (v2) (version 2) | ecosystem: Host-associated > Mammals > Digestive system >...
CACTACAAACATCTTCACTATCCACTCTACACTCTACACTATCAGGGGAAGGGATGGCGGTAGCAAACTCTAAACTCTCAGTTCTACACTCTACACTACAAACATCTTCACTATCCACTCTACACTCTACACTATCAGGGGAAGGGATGGCGGTAGCAAACTCTAAACTCTCAGTTCTACACTCTACACTACTAACTGATTCCTCACTCTCATAGGGTTCCCACTGGCTGACGTGTAATTGTTCTTCCGTCAGGTCGGGGTTGCGCAGCACCTTAAGGCCCATGTAGTAAAGGCTTTCGAGGGTGCGGACGCTGGTGGTGCCAACGGCTATGGCGCGGCAGTTGTGCTGGAGAAGTTTCTCTATGGTCTGGCGGCGCACGGCAATGTACTCTGTGTGCATGTCATGTTCGCCAATGGTTTCGCTCTTCACGGGCTTGAAGGTGCCAGCGCCAACGTGCAGAGTCAGCTCCTCACGGTCGATGCCGCGGGCATCGAGGGCAGCAAGCACCTCAGGCGTAAAGTGTAGTCCGGCGGTAGGTGCGGCCACGCTACCCTTGATTTTGGAGTAGACCGTCTGGTAGGTGGTCTTGTCGCTCTCCTGAGTGTCACGGTTCAGATAGGGCGGTATGGGCAGCTCGCCAACGGCATCGAGGACTTCGGCGAAGGAGAATCCCCCACCCCACTCGAAATTGACAACATGGGACGTGCCAACCAGTTCGCCACGAGTAGCACGAATGGTGAGTGTGCCTTGTGCCGTTTCGATTGTTCGTTCAAGGGTATCACCCTTCCACTTCTTCAAGTTGCCCACGAGGCAAAGCCACGAGCAACACTGCTTAGCTTGGAACATCTGCTCGTAGTCGGCGGGCAGATAGGGTTCGAGCAGGAACACCTCGATGAGTGCTCCCGATGTACGACGGAAGTGTAGCCGGGCCTGAATGACACGGGTATTGTTGAACACCATCAGTGCCCCCTCGGGGAGGTATGACGGCAGGTTGGCAAACGTGTCGTGAGAGATGTCCCCATGACGGTAGACAAGCAGCTTCGACTGGTCACGCTGGGGAAGTGGAAACTTGGCTATGCGGTGGTCGGGAAGTTCGTAATTATAGTCGCTGATATGAATCTGCTTGGGTGAAATCACGAATAATAAGTTTTGAAGTTTATAATAAAAATGTCGGCTATGCCGATTAAGAAATATGAGCTATTCTTACATATAGAGCATGAAGCAGGCACGCAGCAAGGCATAGATAAAAGTGAAGACGAGCACGGAGATGACAACATCGATGTCGCATGCCTGATAGCCTGTGGAGGTGTACTGCGACGAAACGAAGCTAATGCCCTTTGACAGTCGTCGCCTCAACTGATAGTAGAGTAGATAGACAAGTGCTCCGCCTATGCCTCCCCACAACAGTCCGCAAAGGATGTCGCCAGGGAAATGGACACCGAGATAGACGCGTGTCCAGCAGTTGACCAGCGACCAGAAAACGAGGAAAAAGGTCAGCAGACGGCTGCGCACGAGTAGGCTAAAGAAAATGGCCAAGCTGAACGTGTTGGCTGCGTGAGCTGAAAAGAAACCGTATGAGCCTCCCCTGTACTGGTTGACCACGTCGACCATCGAGCCGATGACGGGGTCATGGGTAGGACGCCAGCGGGCTACAGTAGGCTTGACAATCGTGTCGTCGATGGTGCCCGTAAGCAGCACGCAAAGAAGCGCACAAACCACGACAAGCATAATCTGAGCCACAGAATCGTTGTTTTTGATTACCATATAGAGCAGGGCCAGGTATAGTGGTACCCACGTGACTGCCGTTGTAAGGGTATCGACCAGCCCATCGAGATAGAGCGACGGGCTGCCGTTGAACAGCAGCAGCAGTTGACGGTCGAGCTCTATAAGTGCATCCAAATCCATGAGACTTTTCAGACTATCAAATAAAACAGAGTATCCTTAAATCGGAAATAATCAGATGGTTTCAATCATCTTGCTTTCTATCCAGCCCTCCTTGCCGTCGTCCAAACGAATACGTTGCCACTGTCGCATGGCATTGTCGGTAATGGTGACCTTGGTGCCCTCGTGCAGTATAAAGAGGTCGGTACCCGAAGCAGCCGGGGTGCTTTTTACCGTAGCGGCAGGAGCAGTGACAATGGCTCCACGACGGGCAGTGAGCTCATGTTTCTGCTGCCAAGCCAGCACATTGGCCATAACAAATACCAACAACAGTGCCATAGCCCCGAAGAAGCCCACCTTGCGAAGCCAAATCTGACTGGAGAACAGGTAAAGCAGTGCAAGCACTATGGCCACAGCCAAAGCTATCAGAGCCAGGCGTGCCCAACCGTCGACACTGGTGAAATTGACCAGCGAGCGGTACCATGTGACAAAGAACATTTCGGACTCCGGTGTAATCTTGTCAACAGTCTTTGCCCGAGCCATCTGCAGGTTGAAGCGTATGTCGGCATCACCCGGCGAAAGCAGCAAGGCACGCTCGTAGTTGAGCACGGCATGCGTAATGTCTTCCGTTCGGTAATAGGAGTTGCCTAAATTGTAGTAAAGGTCGGCACTCACTCCGTTCTTGAGAAGGGACTCATAGAGGGTAATGGCCTTCTGATACTCACCACGAGCGTAGGCACTGTCGGCATCGGCCTTGGTCTGCGCCATCATGGGGATAAAGAATGAAGAGTGAAGGAGGAAGAATGCTGCACATAGCAGTATTCTCGTCATCCTCATACCTTCAAACTTCATGTCGGTTGTATATATCTTATTCATAGCGGTAGCAAATTCTTCATTCTTCATTTTCTACATTTCTCAATCTCCCCAATGGCTGTCATGGCTTTGTCATAGACTTTGCTCATGTTACCCTTAGCATCACCAGGAGCATATCGCTCGAACTCACACTCGTCAAGGGCACCAATGAACTGGTCGATGACCGACTGATGGACGTGGCGCTCTTGTAACCGTTCGGCTATGTTCTCACGCGACAGTTGTTCAACCGGCATGCTGAGCTTGTCGCCCACATAGCCCCACAAAGCGCGAAGCACTTCGTCGTAGAAACCATCGGCACGGCCTTCGTGCATCAGGCTTGCAGCCTTGCGCAGACGGCGAGTTGCCACCTTGTTGGCCTTACCGGCACGCTTACCTGCAATGTCGGCATTCTCAATGGCACGATGGCGGAAGATGACAAACAGCGAGATGAACACCAGCGCCAGCACAGCCAGCATAATCCAGTACCATGTGCTGCCAAAGAAGAAGTCGCCAACGGCCTTCTGCTTGGTGTTGCCCAACTTGATGTAGCGTATATCCTTGTTCAGCAGCCGCAGGTCTTCCTGGCTTGCCACGCTGGAACCGCCAGTGTTGTTGCCCTTGGCCACGTTAAGTTCAAAGGACTGCGTCTTGATGGTCTTGTAACTATTGGAACCCAGGTCAAAGTATGTGAACTCCACGGGAGGAATCTCATACTTGCCCTGATGGCGTGGAACAGCCAAGAAGTCGTAGATGACAGAACCCTCGATGCCCTGGGTAGTAAGCTTAGTCTTGTCGGTAACCTTTGGGTCGTAGCGGTCGAAGTCCTTGGGGAAGTTGACCTGTGGTTCCTTAATCAGTTTCAGGTTACCCGTACCGCTGACCGTAACCCGAAGCGAAATAGGATCATTGGCCTTGGTCTCGGTCTTGTCGAGATGTGCGGTGATATTGAACTTACCCACGCCGTTCGAGAAGTCGGCAGGGCGTTGGGGCAGCGGGTCAACCTGAATTTCAAGGCCCGGTGCCACGATTTGCTTCTTCACCTCGGTATAGCCGGAACCACCGTTGAAGAACGCTTCGAAGGGGTCGATGGCTCGGTTCTGAACCACCACAATGCCATTGAAAGTCAGGCTGGGAATCTTCAGCTTGCCCGTAATCTGTGGGAACATGACATACTGACTCCAAGTCACCGTCTGGTAATTACGGCCATTGATGTTCTCTATCTTGAAGCTCTTCTGCTGGGGTAGAGGCACTTCCTGCGTATGGAATCCCTGAAGGTCGGGCATCTTGCCTTCAAGCTGCGTCAGAGAAACCTGTGTGAACACCTTGTAAGTGAGCAATACCGGCTCTTGTTCACGAACACGCTTCTTGTTGGCACTCACCTTAATGTAGAGGTCAGAGCCAGTAATGCGGCTGCCAGCATCGCGGGCATCCTGCTCGTTGCGCTGTCGGCTACCACCCTGAACGCCCTGGCCTCCCTGACCACCCTGGCCACCTTGACTATACCCCTGTCCACTGACTTGAATCTTCAGTGAACTGGAGGACACCTGCTTGCCCTCGGCGGTAATGTGGGCTGCGGGAATGGTAAATGAGCCGTTCTTGGTGCCCACGAGAATGTAGGTAAAGGTAATGGACGATGACTGGGTGGTACGTCCGTTTATCATCTGGATGCTGGTCTGTGACGACCGGCTTGGTCCCATCAGCACCTCAAAAGCATCAGGAATGCTGCCGACACGGAAGTCACTTACATTCTGGGTGTCAACCGTATAGGTGAGACGGAACTGCTGCCCTACAGCCACCTGCGATGGTGCGTGGGCAGTAAGCGTCTGAGCTCTACATATTGAAGAATGAAGACTGAAGACTAAAAATTGAAGTAACAGAACCACTATCCACCATCTTCTTCCGTCTCCAAGTTTTGCTATTCTATTATTAATCATGACACTTCATTAATCTATTTTCAAATTTCAAACTTCAAACATCAAACACTCCTCCTACCAATTCTTCTCCAGTGTACGCCGTTGCGGGGTTTGCTGCTCTTTCTGCATACGCTCCATTGTACGTTTCTCGTTCTGCATAGCAGCATTAAGCAGCTGTTCGGCATTTTCCTTGCTCATTTGGGGCTGTTCTTTTTTCTGCTCTTCCTGCTTTGACTTCTCCTCTTGTTTCTTCTTCTCATCTTGCTGGTTATTCTGCTTCTGCTGGTCCTGCTTCTGCTGATCCTGCTGTGGCGGTTGCTTCTTTAGCATATGTTTACAGAGGGCCAGGTTATAGCGTGTCTCATCGTCGTCAGGATTCAGTCGGAGCGAATTCTTATAAGCCTCTATGGCCTCGCCATACATCTGGTGACGCTGACAGATAACACCCATGTTATGGTAGGATTTTGACTTACGCAGAGCATTAGTCTCTACCTTTACCGCCTTCTCAAACTGTTCCACAGCCGCCGAGTCCTTAAATTGCGACAAGAGCGCATTGCCTAAGTTGTAGAGTGCCTGCGGATTGCGGTCGTTAGCCTCAAGTGCCTTACGGTAGCTCACCTCGGCATCAGCAAAATTGCCCTGATTGTAGAGTCGGTTACCCTGACGAATGTATTGGCGGTCGGCCGTCTGGGCCACGGCTTGGAAAATGAGAGAACAAGAAAAGGTGAAAATGAGAAATGCTACGCGTCCCATTTTCTTCATTGTCTCTCTGCTCATTATTCCTGAATGTCTATGTATTGTCATCATAAAATATCTCATTTTCTCAATTTAGCTTCGCTGACTTTTGTTATGACTCGGCAATTCAAGCAAGCTTGATTGCTCATTCCCGAGCTATGCTCGCCTACCCGTAGCCTTTCGCTGCTCCAAAAGTTCTCATTTTCTCTTGAACAGCGACACACGCTTCAATAGCGGGTTCTTGCTCTCGAGCACACATACCTCGATGATGAGCAGTAGCAAGGCCAAAAGACCGAAGGCCTGGAACTGCTCGTCGAAGTCACTATAGACAACCGACGATATTTCCTTCTTCGACAACTTGGCCAGCTCAGCATCAAGCAATTCCTGAGCGTTGGAGTTGTTGCTGACGTGGATGTATGCTCCACCACCTGCAGCAGCTATCTCACGGCACATCTGCTCGTTCAGTGCCGACATAACCGTCTCGCCGGAACGGTCGGTCATGTAGTCACCAGTACCTGGTATGGGAACTGGAGCTCCTTGTGGCGAACCCACGCCCAGCATATATACATTCATGCCACGCTTACGGGCATCCTTGGCCGCCTCAACGGCACCGCCCTCGTGGTCTTCGCCATCGGTAATGACAATAATGGCCTTGCCTATACCCTCTTCTTTGGTGAAACTGTGCGAAGCCATCTGGATGGCACGAGCCACATCAGTACCCTGGGTGGCTATCATTGACGGATTAATGCTCGACAAGAACATCTTAGCCGATACGTAATCACTCGTAATAGGTAACTGCACAAAGGCATCGCCCGCAAAGACGATAAGGCCAATCTTGTCTTCCGTAAAGTGGTCGACCAGATTCTCTACCATCATCTTCGAACGGTCCAGACGACTGGGCGAGACATCCTGAGCCAACATGGAGTTACTGACATCGACGGCAATGATGGTCTCTATACCAGTACGTTTCTCCTGACTGATGCGGGTACCCAACTGGGGACGTGCCAACATGATGATTAGCAATGCCAACGCTGCCTGAAGAAGCCAGAACTTCACACTGGGACGCCAACGCGACACGTCGGGCATAAGATCACGCAACAACTTGGCATCGCCGAAGAGACGTAAATGTTTCTTTCGGCTGAGATAAGCCAAAAACCTGATGCCAGCCAACACGGGGATGACCAGAAGCAGGTACAAGTATATAGGGTCTTCGAATCTAAACACGACTTATATAATTACGAATTATTATTTCTCATTTTCTCAATTTCCCTACGGAATGCGCCGGAACACGGTGATACGCAGCAGGATTTCAAGCAGCACGGCCAGCACGGCCACTAACGCGAATGGCTGGAATGCCTCGTACTTCTTGCTGAATTGCTTGACGTTGAGCTTCGATTTCTCCAACTGGTCAATCACCTTATATATATTATGTAGTTCCCGCGTATTGGTGGCGCGGTAGAAATCGCCATCGGTAGCCTTGGCAATGCTACTCAATGTCTCGGTGTCTATTTCCACAGGTATATTGACATACTGCACACCACCCGCTACGACCATGGGATAAGGCGCCACCTTATTGGTACCTACGCCAATGGTATAAACACGTATGCCCAGACTCTTAGCTATCTCAGCTGCTGTTAGCGGCGATATGTCTCCGCGGTTGTTCGAGCCGTCGGTGAGCAAAATGACCACCTTACTTTTGGCCTTTGAGTCCTTCAGTCGACTGACAGCATTAGCCAGACCCATGCCGATAGCCGTACCATCCTCAATGAGGCCGCGCTGGGCAATGTCGGTACGCACGTTCTGCAACATATTAAGCAGCGACGAATGGTCGGTTGTCATAGGGCACTGTGTGAACGACTCTCCTGCGAAGATGGTCAGTCCAATGTTGTCGTCGGGACGTCCGGAGATAAACTCCGCTGCCACTTGCTTGGCAGCTTCCAGGCGATTCGGCTTCAGGTCCTCAGCCAGCATCGACGTCGACACGTCCATGGCCAGCATGATATCAATACCTTCGATAGTACGGTTTTTCCATGAGTTGCGCGTCTGAGGCCGTGCCAGCACAATGACCAGCATGATGAACGCCAGCATGCGCAGCAGCATCTGAAGCGGCATGAGCCTTACCCTCCAGCTGACAGGAGCATAGCGGAAGGCGAAGGTGTCGCTCATGCGCATCGTCGGTTCGCTTTTCTTCCTGTATAGCAGATACCACAGCAGGTAGGGTATCAGCAGCAAGAGCAGGAACAGATATTCTTTATTGGCAAATTCCATGTGTATGCTTTAATTTCTCATTTTCTCAATTTCATATCAGCAGTTGGTAAGTGGCATAGACAATATATCCTAACAGTACCAAGCTGATGACCACCGTAGCGCCGATAAGCCACTTCAATGTGGTTCGAGTCTTACGCGAGCGGATGGCTTCTTCCGTCAGCTTCGGCTTCGTCTCTTCTTCCTCGGTAACGGGTGTCTCAATCTTCGTCTGGTTGATGAACTCTATGGCATTCACCAGATTAGCATCGTTCTCGTTAATCAGCGTAGAGTACTTAGCGAACTTCACCAAATCGGCTGTAGTGAACAGCTGGCGCAACTCCTCCTGCATCGACTGTGCCGACGTAGTATCAGCTGCCAAGGCACGCTCCAAACGCTCGATAATTTCAGAGCTGGTCATCTCCATAGCGTTGAAGCCATAGCGTTCCTCAATATACTTACGCAACGCGTCGGTAAGCTTGGTGTAGTACTCCTTCTGGTTCTCCGACTGCACCAATTTTTCAGCCTTAATGCTCTCAATAGCCTTCATGGCTTTCTGGTGAGGCAGAAGCTTCTTCACAATGCGGATGGTAGAGATGATCGGCTTGTTGTCGCGCAACCTGATATAGAGATAATAGCCAAGTGCCAATACAACCAGCATGAGAACGCTCAGCCAGAACACCAAGCTCCACTCAGCCCACAGGAACGGATTGTCCTGCACATCCTTGGGACCGAAGAACTGCTCCACGTGGGTCGTGTCGACCTCGAAGTCAAGCACTTTCAGCGCCAGGCTCTTGCTCTCGTACTCCTTTCCGTCAACCTTCACCTTGAATGGAGGCAGATAGTATAACGTATCGTCAAACGACGTGAGCGTATAGACCACCGACCGCTCGACGAATCCGTTTTCTGCATCCTTGGTGCCCTCTTCGCGACTGCCTAAGACTTCTACGCCCGGCGTCAGGTACTGCTGCGGCTTGAAGACAGGAAACTCGGCCTTGGCACCCTCTTTCATCGTGGCCTTCACGGTGACATGGGTCTGCTGGCCGATGAACATCTCTATGGAGTCGATGGTGGCCACGACGCTGACCTGAGCCCCTGCGGAGCTAAATGATAAAAGACAAATGATAAATAATAAACTTAGCGGCTTCCTCATTTCTTCAATTCTTCAATTTTTCAATATATTCAATTCTTCACCGCTATCCTCGTTGCTTGAACAAACCCAACAGCGCTTTGACAAAGTCCTCGTTAGTGGCGATGCTCACATTGTCGACATTGCTCTTCTTGAAGGTGTCATCTAACTGCTGCTGACGTCCCATCCAATACTTCTGGTAAGCCTGGCGCACACGCTTTGAGCCAGTATCCACATACTGCTCATGTCCGGTCTCGGCGTCAACCACCTTCATCAGGCCGACGTCTGCCAGCTCACGGTCACGCGGGTCAAAGACTTGGATGGCCACCACGTCGTGTTTACGACTACAGATTTGCAGCGACTGCAGGAAGTCTTGGCGCACGTAGAAGTCGCTCAGAATGAACGCCGTAGTGCGCCGCTTCTGAACGCTCGACAGGAACTCCACGGCTGCCTTGACGTCAGTACGGCGGGAGTCAACCTTAAAGTCGAGCATCTCGCGGATGATATAAAGGATGTGCTTACGGCCCTTCTTCGGAGGAATGTACTTCTCTATCTTGTCCGAGAAGAACACCACGCCTATCTTATCGTTATTTTGGATGGCCGAGAAAGCGATAGTCGCAGCTATCTCAGTCACCATGTCGCGCTTCATCTGCACCTGCGTACCAAAATCGAGAGAGCCACTGACATCGACCATCAGCATCACCGTCAACTCACGCTCCTCCTCGAACACCTTGACATAGGGTCGGTGGAAGCGGGCCGTAACGTTCCAGTCAATGTCGCGCACATCGTCGCCGTACTGGTACTCACGCACTTCGCTAAAGGCCATACCCCTGCCCTTGAAGGCTGAGTGGTACTGGCCTGCAAAGACCTGTGAGCTCAAGCCGCGCGTCTTAATCTCTATCTTCCGTACCTTCTTAAGAATCTCCGATGTTTCCATCTCTTAACTCTTAATTCTTATATTCATATATCACCAAAGGCGACAATTCTTAATTCATCAAGGTACTTCCACCTTATTTATTATTTTAGAGACAATCTCCTCACTCGTAATGTTGCTGGCCTCAGCCTCATAAGTCAGACCGATGCGATGGCGCAGCACGTCGTGGGCAACGGCACGAACATCTTCGGGAACCACGTAGCCGCGGCGCTTGATGAAGGCGTAAGCACGCGAAGCCTTGGCCAGGTTGATGCTGGCTCGGGGCGAGCCGCCAAACTGTATCATCTCCTTCAGCTCCTTCAAGCCGTAGCGGTCGGGATAACGCGTGGCAAAGACAATGTCGGCAATATACTGCTCTATCTTCTCGTCAATGTACACCTCACGCACAACGGCTCGGGCCTTCAAAATCTCCTGGCCAGTGGTAACGGGCTTCACCTCGGGCAGCTTCTCTGCGATATTCTCGCGGATGATGCGCTTCTCCTCGTCGAGTGAAGGATAGTCGATGACCACCTTCAGCATGAAACGGTCCATCTGGGCTTCAGGCAGCGGATAGGTCCCTTCCTGCTCAATGGGGTTCTGGGTAGCCATCACTAAGAAGGGGCTGGGCAGGTCAAACGTCTCATTGCCAATGGTCACCTGCTTCTCCTGCATAGCCTCCAGCAATGCGCTCTGCACCTTCGCCGGGGCGCGGTTGATTTCGTCGGCCAGCACGAAGTTGGCAAACACTGGGCCCTTCTTCACCTGGAAGCGTTCCTCCTTCTGTGAGTAAATCATCGTTCCCGTCACGTCAGCAGGCAGCAGGTCGGGTGTGAACTGTATACGGCTGTACTTCGAGTCAATAAGCTGCGAGAGCGTCTTGATGGCCAGCGTCT
>Ga0310786_10012386_pt1 | contig 10561 bp, 5 predicted proteins | sample AusTroGonzalo_MG_FD_203881 | JGI IMG/M metagenome (GOLD analysis project Ga0310786, IMG submission 203881) | Bovine rumen microbial communities from tropical cattle in Woodstock, Queensland, Australia - Gonzalo_03 (v2) (version 2) | ecosystem: Host-associated > Mammals > Digestive system >...
CAGCCATACCCCCAATGAGACTCTGCGCGTTCTTAACGCCATGGGGTATTATACGATCACCGGCTACGGCATGACCGAAACCGCCATCGACGGCTTCGAGCGCGGCATGGGCATCCGGCACCGCCTGAACGGTTCCGTCGGCAAGTCCCTCGGCTCTGCCGAGTACCGCATCGTGAAGCAGAACGAGAGCGATAAAACCGGCGAGCTGCAGGTCCGCGGCCCCGGCATCCATACCGGCCGCGTCGTGCAGGGCGAAATCCTGCCGCCCGATACGCTGGAGGGCGGCTGGTTCCCCACCGGCGATGTCGCCGAGCTGGATGACGAAGGCCGTCTCTATATCCGCGGCCGCCTCAAGGATGTCATCATCAACGAGTCCGGGGAGAACGTCTATCCCGATGATATCGAGGATGCTTTCAGCACCATCAAGGGCGTGGAGCAGTTCTGCGTCGTCGGGTTCCGCCGGAACCGGCGGGACCGGAACGAGGATGTTGTCCTCGTCATGAATGTCGGCGAGAATTATACCGACAAGGCTTATCTGGATGATCTGGCCGCGAAGGTTTCCGCCGCCAATACCAGACTGCCGCTCCATTCCCGGCTCAACCGGGCCCTTGTCACGCCGAATTCCCTTCCCCTCGTTTCCGGCATCAAGGTCAAGCGCATCGAGCTCAAGCGCCTCTATGAGGAGGGCGATCTCGCCTATCGCGAGCTGGACCTGAACGCGGGCAACGTCGGTTCCGAGCAGGCTTCCGTCGCCAAGGTTTCCCCGGACACCGCCCGCCATGACGAGATCCTCCGCAAGGTCCGCGCCATGTATGCGGATGCCCTCGAAATTTCCGAAAACGAAATCACCGATAACGCCAACTTCATTGAGGATCTGCAGGGCGACAGCCTGCAGGTGCTCTCCATCGCCCTCAAGGCGGAGGAGGAGTGGGGTATTACCATCCCCGCCGAGGATTACGGCCAGTGCGCCACCGTCGCCAGCATGGCCCGCGTGGTGGAAGGCCTGCTGGACGGCACTTCCGAAAGCACGAAGACAAAGCAGCGCGTCCCCGTCCGGCCCATTATCCGCTTTGAGGATTCCCCGGAGTATAAGCACTTCCTCGCCCGCCAGGAGGCGCTGGTCGGCCAGGGTGACAATCCCTATTTCGTCACCCATGAGTCTCCCCTTCTGGATACCGGCATCATTGACGGGAAAGAAGTCCTTGAGTTCGGTTCCTATAACTATGTCGGCATGTCCGGTCGCAAGGAAGTGAAGGACGCCGCCAAGGCCGCCATCGATAAGTACGGCACCAGCGCCAGCGGTAGCCGCCTCCTTGCCGGTGAAAAGCAGGTCCACAAGGATCTGGAGCGGGAAATTGCAGACTGGAAGCATACCGAGGACGCGGTGGTCTGCGTCGGCGGCCATTCCACCAATGTCACCTTCGTCGGCAATTTCTGCGGCAAGAACGACCTGATTCTTTACGATGCTCTGGCCCATAACTCCATCGAGCAGGGCTGCAAGCTCTCCGATGCCACCTCCCGCCCCTTCCCCCACAGCGATGTGGCTGCTCTGGAATCCATCCTGAAGAATCAGCGCGCATATTACGAGAAGGTGCTCATCGTCATCGAGGGCGCTTACAGCATGGACGGCGATATCGCCCCCGTGCCGGATTTCGTCCGTGTCAAGAAGGAATACGGCTGCTTCCTCATGGTCGATGAGGCGCACAGCGCCTGCGTCATCGGGAAAACCGGCGGCGGCGTTGATGAGTACTTCGGCCTCGCCGGCGATGATATCGATATCAAGTACGGCACCCTCTCAAAGGGCCTTGGCACCTGCGGCGGCTATCTGGCCGGCAAAAAGTGTCTCATTGACTACCTGCGCTATAACATGCCCGGCTTTGTCTTCAGTGTCGGCATTTCCCCGGCCCTGGCCGCGGGCTCCCTTGAGGCAATCCGAACCCTCCGTGCCCATCCGGAGATCATGGAACACCTCCGCACTGCCATCCGCACCTTCACCGAGAGCGCCAAGCGTCGCCATCTAGATATCTGTCTGGCGGGCGAAACCGCAGTTCTCCCGGTCCTTGTCGGCAAGGATGAGGATGCCTGGTTCCTCTCCAATGAACTGAAAAAACGTGGCGTTTCCGTACCCCCGGCCATGTATCCGGCCGTTCCGAAGGGTAAGGCCCGTCTGCGTTTCTGCGTCATCTCCGAGCATAAGCCGGAGCAGATTGAAAAAGCTCTCGACATTCTGGAAGCCACCGCCCGGGAATATGGTATCGAGCTTCCCCGCCGCAATTACAACTGATTCCGTTTCGAAAAAAAACAAACTGACGAGTTTTATTCCCGTCAGTTTTTTCGTAATCAACAAAATCAATTCTGTTTTTTGATTTCTGATTTCTGAATTTTACCGCGTCTTTCTTTTTCCAGCCATACCGCCAGTACCGCCACATCCGCCGGATTAACCCCCGGAATTCTGCTGGCGGCCCCCAGGCTCACCGGCTTCTGCCTGTCCAGCTTCTGCCGCGCTTCCAGCCGCAGATGCTCAATTTCCGCATAACATATCTCCGGACTCAGTTTTGTCGCTTCCAACTCCCGGGCTCGCCGGATCAATTGCTCCTGCTTCTCCAGGTATCCGGCATATTTCACCCGGATCTCCGCCTGTTCCGCGACTGACGACAATACCTCTGTCCATTCCGGATGCAGCTCCGCCAGATCTCGCAGGCTGATCCCCGGCCGTTTCAGCAGATCCTCCGCTCTTTGGCTGCCGGCTGTTTCCGGTTCTCCCTTGCCCGTCAGCAACCCGTTCAGGGCCTTTCCTGGCGCGAATCGGGTTGTATGCAGCTCCTGCAGCAGTTTTTCCGTCTCTTCCTGTTTTTTCCGCGTCCGCTCCATGCGTTCTTTACCGGCCAGTCCGGCCCGATATCCGATCTCCGTCAGCCGCAGATCCGCGTTGTCCTGCCGCAGATACAGCCGATGTTCGGCTCGCGAGGTCATCATCCGGTAGGGTTCATCGGTTCCCTTCGTGGTCAGATCATCCGTCATTACGCCGATATAGGCCATGTCCCGGGTCAGGATGATCTGCTCTCTCCCCTGCAGTTTCAGTGCCGCGTTCATCCCGGCCAGAATTCCCTGGCAAGCCGCTTCCTCGTATCCGCTGGTACCATTGATCTGTCCGGCAAAGAACAGCCCGCCGATTCGCAGGCTTTCCAGTGTCGGCCGCAACTCGCGGCTGTCAATGCAGTCGTATTCAATCGCATAGCCCAACCGGGTAAACTCACACCGCCGCAGTCCGGGAATCGTCCGGTACATGGCCCACTGAACGTCCTCAGGCATGGAAGTGCTCATACCCTGCACATACCATTCCCGGCTTTCCTTTCCTTCCGGTTCCATAAAGATTTGGTGTCGTTCCTTGTCCGCAAAACGCACCACTTTGTCCTCAATACTTGGGCAGTACCGGGGGCCGATTCCGTGAATTTTCCCGCTGTAGAGCGGCGCCCGGTGCAGGTTTTCCAGGATGATCCGGTGGGTCTCCGGCGTCGTCCATGTCAGGTAGCAGCTGTAAGTGTTCTCAAGTTTTCTGTCCGTCAGGAACGAGAAAGGGACCACCGGCTCATCGCCTTTCTGCTCTTCCATCTCGTCAAAGTCGATCGTCCGCATGTCAACCCGTGCCGGTGTGCCGGTTTTGTACCGTCTCAGTTCAAAGCCCAGCTCCTGCAGACTCCCGGAAAGTTCCGAGGCATTCATCAGGCCCTGCGGACCGCCGTCGTGCCGGTGCTCGCCGATGATAATACTTCCTTTCAGATAGACGCCCGTGGCGGCGATCACCGCCCGACAGGAAATTCTCGCCCCGGTAACGGTTGTCACCGCCGTCACGGCTCCGTTCTCCGTCTCGATGGATGCTGCCTCGCCCTGCCGTACGGTCAGTTTCTCCGTAGTCATCAGAGCCCTGCGCATCCGGTTCTGGTACGCCTGTTTGTCCGCCTGCGCGCGCAGGGAATGCACCGCTGGTCCTTTCCCCATGTTCAGCATCCGGCTCTGTAGAAAGGTATCGTCAATCGCCAGGCCCATCTCGCCGCCCAGCGCATCCAGCTCCCGGACTAAGTGTCCCTTCGCACTCCCGCCGATAACGGGATTGCATGCCATCAGCGCGATACCGTCCATATTCAATGTAAGCAGAAGTGTATCAATTCCCATCCGCGCAGCTGCCAGTGCCGCCTCACATCCGGCATGGCCCGCGCCGATTACAACAAGATCAGCCATACAAAAATATACTACCCGAAGGTCCGGAACAATCGGAAAGTCCCGGTCGCGTCCGTAGATGCGAAAATCTCCTTTAACGCATTATAAGCATATACCACAACATGCTGAAAGGTGCTTCAAAAAACATCCTGATTATATCACATCATGAGGAGCGTAGGGAGTCGGAAACGGACGATAGTACCACTCAGGATTCAACCACTGCCGGGGAACCCGCTCCTCTTCCGGAATAGTCCAGGCTATCCCGTCTGCATCCTTCCATCCAGTCACCGTCAAGATCACAAACCCCAACGGCTGATTGATCATATAGTTCTGAAACCGGAAGCATCCGTGGATGGTCCTCTCCCTCGGCAACACCTCAAAGGGATAATACCCGGTGAAACTGGTGCTTACGCCGTCCGTGTTACAGATCATCGGCTGTCCGTTCAGATCAAAGCATTCAATCGTGTAATAAATATTTTGCAGTATAATATCATCTGTCATGTTCCGCAGAACAATTTTGATTTCATTTCTTGTGTCAACTTCCAATCCTTCCGCCATCACAGCTTCATTGAAGTTTCCCACCCGGACGTCCGCCGTCGCCGTGAATCCACCGTCCTCCGTATAGGCAGTGATCGTCGTCCTTCCTCTCTGATTGCCCAGCACATGTCCGGTGCTGGTACCGTTGGATCGGACCGTCGCTATTCCTTCATCCATCGACGACCAGATCACTTTCTGGTTGTTGGCATTCCGGGGTTGCACAACCGCTCGGACATTCCCGCTCCAGCCCAGTTGCACATAGTACAGCGGTCTCTGCATCTCCACGCCCGTTACCGGCTGAATCACCGTCACTTTGGTAGCCGCCCGCTTTTTGGTGGCATCCTGCGCCGTCACATAGATGGTGGCCGTTCCGCGGCCAACTGCCGTCACAACGCCATTTGCGTCCACCGTAGCAATCTTCGGATGTGCGCTCCTGAAGGTTACCGCCGTGTCCGACGCGTCGTCCGGCTGAATTGCCCACTGCAGTTGCATCTGTTCCCCGACACGGAGACTCAGTTCATCCCTCGGTGTGGTAAAGTCGATTTTTGTCACCGGCTGGCTCACGATAACCGTGGTGCTTGCCGTTACCTCCGGATTGGTGTTGCTCGCCGCAGTCACGATGCAGGTTCCGGCTTTTATCCCGGTGATCCTGCCATTTGCCACTGTCGCAATGCCGGTATCGGAACTGTACCATGTTACGCTTTTATCGCTGGCGTCGGCAGGCTGTACTGTCACCTTTGCCTGCGCAGTCCGCCCTGTCGTCACCGAAATCTCCCCGGGATTGACCGACAAACCGGTAACCGGCTGAATCACCGAAACGGAGATCTCTCCCTTTGCGCCGGACCCATCCGCTGCTACAGCGTTGATTACAGCGCTCCCGCGCTTTAGTCCGGTCACTGTGCCGTTTGAATCCACGACAGCAATCTGCGGATTCCTGGATTCCCATCTCACATCCTTGATGGAAGCATCCGCGGGCAGACATTCAGCTTTCAGCTGAATCGATTCACCGCTGGTAATCGACCTTTTCCCGGTTGTAATCTGAATCGTCCTCACCGGCTGAGTAACAACGATCGTATAGGTCTCCTCCGCGTCCGGATTGTCGTTGCTTGTCAGGGTCAGCTCACACTGTCCGGGCTGAATCGCTTTGAGAACTTTGTTGTTGGCAACCGTCGCAACCCCCGCATCAGAAGTGGTGAAGGTAATTTTCTGGTTGCTGGCATCCGGCGGAGTGCACACAGCCTTCAGGTCAATGCTTGCTCCCGCTCCCAGCGCTATCACTCTGTATTCCGACGCTGCCCGGAGCAGAGCGTCAACAGCCGGATCATCCAGTTCATAGACATTTAATCCTGCCGTGCTGAGCGTCACTTTTGTCACTGGGCGGACAACTTTCACCGTCATTTCAGCCCTGCCGACCCGTTTCCCCTTTCGGATCAGGGAAGCGTAGACTTTGGCTTCACCCTTGCCGGCCGCGGTAATCATTCCGTCCGCGCTTATGGAGACGATTTCCGGTTTGCTGCTTGAATATTTGATTTCCCCGTTTCCGTCATAGACGCCTTCACGCCGCAGCGTTGTCTGAAAGCTTTCTCCCTCCCGCAGCGTCACGCTTTTTTCCGCAAACAGGAAAACTCCCGCAGCCAGTGCGGACGTAGCCGTCAGCAGGCACACAAGCACCGTCACCAGTGCAGCCCGAAACCTTCTGCTCATCTTTTTTCCTTCTTCCCGGGATCATTTCCGGCTTCTGCCGGTTTCTCCCTCTGTATTCCAACGAAGCGCTGTCCTGCTTCCTTCCGTTTTCCGTTGAATATTCTACCATATTCCATCTTCCCTGCCAACAAAAACGCGCTTGACGTCCTTGTCTGCAGAACCGCTGACCGGATAATTGCGTGGAGCCGGGGGAATATAACACCGTAAACCTTCTGTTCACTAAAAAAACGCCTTTCGGCGTTTTTGTTTTCTTAGTCCAACGGATGCGTCTCCAGATAGGAGCGAACAAGTTCCTCCAGAATCTCATCTCTTTCCAGCCTGCAGATCAGGCTTCTCGCAGAGTTATAGCTGGTAATATACGTCGGGTCCCCGGTGATGATGTAGCCAACCAGCTGAGTAATGGGATCATAGCCTTTGGCCTGCAGCGCTCTGTATACATACATCAGTATATCCTGCGCTTCATTCCCCGTCCCCACAATCGGGTTCATCTTCATGGTGTTGAACTGCTCTTCCATGCCGGTCCCCCCTCTGTTATCCACTTTTTATATTATACAGCATGCACATTGCAAAACACAAGGTTTTTTTTGGCTTTTTACTTGCTTCGCCGCCTCTTTTCCATGTATAATATTTGAAGTTCGTTTTTCAACGACATCCGACGAAAAGGAGTTTTTCCCTATGGAAAAAAACAATGAAGAGAAAACCGGCACAGCAGAAGAGATCAATGTACGCAGCAATTTCATCTGGGACGCGATTGATCAGGATCTGGAGGATAAGCGCTACACTGAAATACATACCCGCTTCCCTCCGGAGCCTAACGGATATATGCATATCGGCCATTGCAAAGCCCTGATCATGGACTTCCTTACCGCAGAAAAATACGGCGGCAAGTGCAACCTGCGCTTTGACGATACCAATCCCGCCAAAGAAGATACCGAGTATGTCGAAGCGATCAAACGGGATATTCACTGGCTGGGGTTCCACTGGACCGGCGGTGAATTCTATGCTTCCGATTATTACGATAAATGCTATGAAATCGCTGAGGACTGGATTCGCCGCGGTCTGGCTTATGTGGATGAGCTCAGCAAGGATGAAATGCGTGAGTACCGCGGCACCCTGACCGAGCCGGGGAAAAACTCTCCCTGGCGGGACCGGCCTGCCGAAGAAAGCCTGGACCTCTTCCGCCGCATGAAAGCCGGCGAGTTCCCGGAAGGCAGCAAGACCCTGCGCATGAAGATCGATATGGCCTCCCCGAATATCGTCATGCGGGATCCGGCCATGTATCGCATTCTTTACAAGGAACACTGGCGCACCGGAAACAAATGGTGCATCTATCCCATGTACGACTTTTCCCATCCCATCGGCGACGCGCTGGAAGGCATCAGCCATTCCCTCTGCTCCCTTGAGTATGAGATTCATCGGCCTCTCTATGACTGGGTTGTTGAAAAAGCGGCGAATATGCTCCCCTCAAAGCCCCGTCAGATTGAGTTTTCCCGTCTGAATATGACAGGCACGGTTATGTCCAAACGCTATCTCCGCCAATTGGTGGAGGGTGGCTACGTTGCCGGCTGGGATGATCCCCGTATGCCAACCCTCTCCGCCATGCGCCGCCGTGGTTATCCCGGGCAGGCCATCCGGAACTTTGTTGATACAATTGGCATGAGCAAGGCGGATTCCATTGTGGATTACGCTGTTCTGGAGCATTGCGTCCGCGATGCCCTGGGCGAATCTTCCCTCCGTGCCATGGCTGTCCTGAATCCTCTCAGGGTCGTCCTCACCAACTGGCCCGAGAACGAAACGAAAACCGTCACTCTGGAGAACCATCCGGATCATCCGGAACTTGGTACCCGCGAAGTTTCCTTCGGCCGTGAACTGTATATCGAACAGGATGACTTCATGGAAATTCCCGTGAAAAAGTATCAGCGGATGTTCCCCGGAAATGAAGTCCGGCTCAAAGGCGCCTATATCGTCCGCTGCGATGACTGTGTGAAGGATGACACCGGCAATGTCATCGAGGTTCGCTGCACCGTAGACCTGGATTCCTTCTCAGGCAGTCCCGGGGCTGACAGGAAAATCAAGGGCAAAACTCTGCACTGGGTCTCTGCCGCGGATTCCATTCCCTTTGAGGCCCGTCTTTACGAGCCCCTCCTTAATGACGATCTGGATGACGAGCAGGCTGAAGCCGATAAAAAGGATTTCATCTCCCGCCTGAACCCCGAAAGTCTCGTTGTCCGTCACGGCTTTGCAGAAAAAGTCATTGCCGATGCGGAACCCGGCACTGCTTTCCAGTTCTTGCGGACAGGTTATTTCTGCAAGGATCCGGATTCAACTCCGGATCTCCCCGTCTACAATCGTACCGTCGGTCTTCGCGACTCCTTCGCGAAACAGGTAAAGTAAGTTTTCTTATCCGGCATCGTGGCAATTCCGAATTAACCATCTGACTTTCTGGAGGATTCAAAAATGCAAGTTCGCACTCGTTTCGCTCCCAGCCCTACCGGCTTTATGCACCTGGGCGGCGTCCGCACAGCCCTCTACGCCTATCTTTATGCCAAGCAGAACGGCGGTCAGTTCATTCTCCGGATCGAAGATACCGATCAGGAGCGCTTTGTCGAAGGCGCAACCGAGGTCATCTACGACACCCTGCGCGCCTGCGGTCTGAACTGGGATGAAGGCCCCGATATCGGCGGTCCCTGCGGTCCCTATATCCAATCCCAGCGTAAGGATACATATCTCCCTTATGCGAAGCAGCTCGTAGCCTCCGGTCATGCCTATTACTGCTTCTGCACCAAGGAGGAGATTGAGTCCCGCCGCGCCGCGGTGGAGGCCGCCGGCGGCACCTGGAAATATGACAAACACTGCCTGCATCTCTCTCAGGAGGAGGTTCAGCAGAAACTGGATGCCGGCATTCCCTGGACCATCCGTATGAACGCTCCTACGGAAGGTGAAACAAGCTACAGCGACGTGGTTTTCGGCGAAATGACCTTTAAAAACGCCGAGTCTATGGATGACATGGTTCTCATCAAGCAGGACGGCATGCCCACCTATAACTTCGCCAACGTCATTGACGACCATCTCATGGGCATCACCCATGTCATGCGCGGTATGGAGTACCTTTCCTCCACGCCCCGTTATAACTATCTCTATACTGCCCTGGGTTGGGAGATCCCGGTTTATATTCATCTTCCCACCGTCATGCGGGATGCCACTCATAAGCTCTCCAAACGGGATGGCGACGCTTATTATTCCGATTATATCGACAAGGGCTTCCTCACGGAAGCGCTCGTCAATTACCTTGCCCTTGTCGGCTGGAATCCGGGTACGGACCGGGAGTTTTTCACCCTGCCCGAATTGGTGGAAGCCTTCGATATCCACCGCATCAACAATTCTCCCGGCATTTTTGATGTCAATAAACTGGAGTGGATGAACAGCCAGTATGTGGCAAAAATGGATTTTGATCAGTATCTTTCCATGGCCACCCCTTGGTTTGACAAGGTTCTTGCCGGAAAAAACACAGATTACCGCCGTCTGGCCGAGCTTATGCAAAGCCGCACGGATATCTTCTCCCGTATTCCCGAGAAAATCGCCTTCCTTGCGGAAATGCCGGATTATGATACCGCCATCTTTTTTAATAAGAAGCAGAAGAGCGACGAGGCCGTCGCACAGGAGGTCCTCCCGCTGCTTCTTCCCGTCCTCGATAGTATTTCTGACTGGACCGAGCAGAATATCCATGATGTCGTAATGGAAAAGATCCAGGAATGGGGCCGTAAGAACGGATCCGTTCTCTGGCCCATGCGCATTTCCATCTCCGGCCAGGAATCCACCCCCGGAGGCGCCTTTGAGATTGCCTATCTCCTGGGTAAGGACGAAACGCTCCGCCGTATGAAAACTTCTCTTGAAAAGCTTGGTTAAACCGGCAACTGGCAAAAGATGATAGGGGGTTGAGAAAACCCCCTATTTTTTTTGTTGACATACACACCCGTGTCTGTTATAATCACCCTTGCGGCTAACGCCGATGGGGAATGGTGTAACGGCAGCACCTACGACTCTGACTCGTATTGTCTAGGTTCGAATCCTAGTTCCCCAGCTTTTTTTGGCTCCGTTGTCT
>Ga0310786_10012388_pt1 | contig 10559 bp, 6 predicted proteins | sample AusTroGonzalo_MG_FD_203881 | JGI IMG/M metagenome (GOLD analysis project Ga0310786, IMG submission 203881) | Bovine rumen microbial communities from tropical cattle in Woodstock, Queensland, Australia - Gonzalo_03 (v2) (version 2) | ecosystem: Host-associated > Mammals > Digestive system >...
TATCCCAAAGACTGAATGTGCTGTGGTAAGCCTGTCCCCTAGGCATCTGCTTAATCTCGAAGTTGGTATCCATATAACGGCCATCAACGTCACTCATGGTGTTGGGCTGCATCAACACATGGTAAAGCCCTGTATAGAAAATGGTCTTCTGTGCATCCGTACCCTCAACATCTATACGGGCAAGTTCTTTCTCCCATGCATTATGAGCAGCTTTGGTGTAATAATTGAAATCCCAACTCTGAGCCTCGGCTTTCATGTTCTTACGGGCACCATCATTGTCAACAGCAGAGATAGACACCTTTACCATCAGGTCCTGCGTATCCTTGTTGCTGAACTCAAGGGCGGCACGCAAGGCACGTCCGTTCATTACATCACTTTTACCAACAGAACGGCCACCATCCATCAAGAGGCGGTCCGTGAAAGGCTTGCTGAACTCGGCACGGAAGTAGACCTTACGTAACTTGGCCCAGCCCGTCAACACACGGAAACCTTCGATAGTATGGTCATCCACCACACGCATCTGGCTTTGTATAATCTTATAGGCACGACGACCTGTATAATAAGCATCACCCCGCCAGGTCATACGGTCCAGGTCAAGAATTACAGTTTGCTGTGCAGCACTCTTGGGGAAAGTGTAACGATGAATACCAGCATGAACGGTAGCAGAAAGATTTACCAGAATGTCCTCGTTCTGCAGTTTTACCATATAAAAGCCTGGAGCGGCTTTCTCCTCAGCATGTTTGTAAGTCTGTGCAAAAATCCCTTTTTTCAGTTCTGCCGGTGTCACCTTGCGGACAGTAGGCATCAGGCTGACATCTATCAGATCTGTACATCCCGTTCCACTCAGATGCGTATGGGTGAAGCCGAAAATGCTGTCCTTGTTAAAATCATAACCACAGCAGGGATCCCACGTTACATACTGCTCCGTCTCTGGAGCCAACTGCACCATACCCTGGGGCATGGTAGGGCCCGGGAAGGTGCTTCCACTCAGAGCACCCGTCTCATCGGTCTGCGTTCCTATAAAAGGGTTTACATACTTTGTGTAGTCGATGGCCTGCAACTGCACAGCTACAGCCATCATAACAATCAGAGATAAAAATGTCCTTTTCATTTATATATTTTAATTCATAATAGCGGTTTGGGGTTAGAAGTTAGAGGTTAGGGGTTAGAGCAATTATCTTCAATAACCAATAACCTATAACCAATAACCATTTTTATCTTTTATCTTTTATCTTTTATCTCCTCTCTCCTCCCCCTAAAGGGGGTCGGGGGGCTACTCCATATACTCCTCTTCCTGCGCATTGTCATTACGCAGGCCGCGCAAGTCCTCATAGGCCTTGCTCAGCATTTCAGGCGTTACCTTGAAATCCCTGCATACCTCACGTCCAGGGTCTTTGGTAGAATGGCTGAAAAGCCAGTCGTATGTCTGCGTCATGTAAAAGAGTCTGGCAGGCCTACCATGATCAACACCCTTTAGAGGTGTAAAGATAAGACGTGATTTCCCTGTTTTCTCCATAGCATCCACAACTTTCTGCGAGGCACTGAAAGGTACTGCACGGTCAGCCGTTCCGTGCAGAATCCACAAAGGAACCTTAGACAGTCCCGCAAGATTCCTTACACTGGCACCTCCACAAGCTGCCATACCCGCTGCTATACGGTCAGGGTAGGTAGCACATAGGTCAATAGTACCGTAGCCCCCCATACTCATGCCATAAACGTAGATGCGCGTAGTGTCAACGGCATAGTTCTTGATGGCCCAGTCCACAATATTCATTACCCTTTCGGGCTTCCATCCGTTATTAGTCTGGGGTGCAATAATATAACAATCAATGCTCAACCCTTTGGCAACGGCACTGATAGGACCATAACGTTTCACCCGCTCCAGATTAGTGCCACTCAGACTCTTTCCGTGAAGAAAGATAAGCAAGGGAAAATGTGCATTGGGATCACGATGGTTTCCTGCCTCAGGGTCATGAAACCAAAAGTTATAGCCATTGGGAACTATGCCCCGGTAAGCCTTGAAATGCTGTGCTTGCGCAGCAGCAAAGAATAACGTCATAAGAAGACAGAGAACAAGCTTTTTCATATCTTATCTTATCTTAATTTTGCGTTTCAACTCACAAAAATAATGAAAATATGCACACTTATCCCCTGTTTCTTACATTTAATTTATATTTTTGTGAACATTTAACAAACAACAGAATGATACACATGCTTTTTGCCGCCTTTATGCTGACGGCCTTGCCCGAAGACACCATCCCACCTACCCATGAGCGGACAGACACGCTAAGAGAGATAGATGTCATTGCCCCCGGACTCACTTCGGGGTTGGAGGACGCCTTACGTCAGAGCATACAGCGGATGGGTATACGTAATCCTACCACATTGGGCAGTTTAATAGATAAAATAAAGCCAGGACTGATGGACAATATCATGCACCCCTTTGCCATTAAAGACAGAAGAAAGGCAAAGAAGCGCAAGAAGGTAAAAAAGATTCTGGACGACTTTGATAAAACCAAGACCTTCGATGAGCTGGTACGTGAAGCTTTGGAACGCGAAGGTATTGTCCTTCCCCCAAGAAAAGACAATTCAGAATAATACATAATAATATTATAAGTAATAAAGAAAGAGAGAAAAGAGGGCACTTCAAAAAGTCCCTCTTTCTTTTTATGTTATTCCAATTCTCTCTATAAGCAATATATTGGAAACTGCCCAAAAGCCTTAATTGAGTATCAATACATATCAAATTGAAACATGATAATGCATATTTTATTGCTTTATGTCAATAAATTGAAGATTTTAAATACATTTTGTTTGCTTAAAACTTGTAAGAAATTTCATTTTGTACTACCTTTGCAGCAAATTAATTGATTTTTCACACTTAACACGCAAAAAAACTGTTTATGGAAGCATTAAGATTTCAGGTTGTAGGAGAGGCTTTCAAAAAGAAGCCACTCGATGTAAAAGCACCCAGTGAAAGGCCTTGCGAGTATTTCGGCAAGAAAGTCTTCAATCGCGAAAAGATGTACAAGTATCTACCCAAAGATGTGTACGAGAAAATGGTTGATGTCATTGACAATGGTGCACGTCTGGACCGTACAGTGGCTGACGCAGTAGCTGCCGGCATGAAGCAGTGGGCTACAGAGAACGGCGTTACGCACTACACTCACTGGTTCCAGCCCTTGACAGAGGGCACTGCTGAAAAGCATGACTCTTTCATCGAGCATGACGGCAAAGGTGGCATGGTAGAGGAGTTCAGCGGAAAGCTGCTCGTCCAGCAGGAGCCCGATGCTTCTTCATTCCCCTCCGGCGGTATCCGTTCAACATTCGAGGCTCGCGGCTACTCTGCCTGGGATCCTACATCACCAGTCTTTATCATCGATGACACTCTGTGTATCCCCACCGTATTTATTTCTTATAGTGGCGAGGCACTTGACTATAAAGCACCTCTACTGCGCGCCCTGCATGCCGTGAATGTCGCCGCCACGGAGGTTTGCCATTACTTTGACCCCTCAGTAAAGAAAGTGACCTCTAATTTGGGTTGGGAACAGGAGTATTTCCTGGTTGACGAAGGTCTTTATGCGGCACGTCCTGACCTGCTGCTGACAGGCCGCACCCTGATGGGTCATGACTCTGCTAAGAACCAGCAGATGGACGACCACTACTTTGGTGCCATACCCGAACGTGTGGCTGCCTTCATGCGCGACCTTGAAATCCAGGCCCTTGAACTGGGCGTTCCCTGCAAGACTCGTCATAACGAGGTAGCCCCCAACCAGTTTGAGCTGGCTCCTATCTTTGAGGAGACGAACCTGGCTGTTGACCACAACATGATGCTGATGTCACTGATGAAGAAGATTGCCCGCAAGCATGGATTCCGCGTATTGCTGCACGAGAAACCTTTCGCTGGCATCAATGGCTCTGGCAAGCATAACAACTGGTCTTTGAGCACCGACAACGGCATCCTGCTGCATGCTCCCGGCAAAACCCCTGAGGCCAACCTGCGCTTCGCCACCTTCATTGTCGAAACCCTGATGGGTGTTTACAAGCACAACGGTTTGCTGAAGGCATCCATCATGAGCGCTACCAACGCACACCGTCTGGGTGCCAACGAGGCACCCCCTGCAATTGTATCTTCATTCCTCGGCAAGCAGGTAAGCGAATTGCTCGATCACATTGAGACAGCCGACAAGGATTTCCTTGCTATGACCGGCAAGCAGGGACTGAAAATGGACATCCCAGAGATTCCTGAATTACTCATCGACAATACCGACCGTAACCGCACCTCTCCCTTCGCCTTTACAGGCAACCGCTTCGAGTTCCGTGCCGTAGGTTCTGAGGCTAACTGCGCCAGCGCCATGATTACGCTGAACAGTGCCGTTGCAGAGGCTCTCGCAGACTTCAAGAAGCGCGTGGATGCTCGTATCCCTGAGTTCGAAAAGAAACTGGCAGGTACAGATCATACAGCCAAGTTCCATGCCATCATCGACGTACTGCGCGAGGATATCAAAACCTGCAAGCCCATCCGCTTCGACGGCAATGGATACTCTGACGAATGGATTATCGAAGCTGAAAAGCGCGGCCTGGACGTTGAGAAGTCTTGTCCCAAAATCTTCGAGCGCTATCTTGACAAGGAGAGCATCGATATGTTCGAAAGTCTGGGCGTGATGACTAAAAAAGAACTTGAGGCACGCAACGAGGTGAAATGGGAAACCTACACGAAGAAAATCCAGATTGAGGCCCGCGTATTGGGTGACCTGTCAATGAATCACATCATCCCCGTGGCTACCAACTACCAGAGCCAGTTGCTGAAGAACGTAGAGAATATGGCCACTATCTTCCCTGCTGACAAGGCGACCAAGCTCTCTGCCCGTAACCTCAAACTCATTGAAGAGATTGCCGAACGCACGAGCATCATAGAAACTGGTGTAGAGGACTTGGTAAATGCCCGCAAGAAGGCTAACAAGATTGAGGATGAATACAAGAAGGCTATTGAATACCACGACAAGGTAGAGCCCAAATTGGACGAAATCCGTTATCAGATAGACAAGCTGGAACTCATTGTTGACGATGCCCTTTGGCCATTGCCCAAATACAGAGAACTGCTGTTCATTCGATAAGAACATACCTCAGAAAGAAAAACCGCAAGCCAGAAACGGCCTGCGGTTTTTTCGTTCTAAATACACAAAAAAAACCGAGACGAATCTCGGCTTTGCGCTTCAGGATGGGCTTGAACCAACGACCCCATGATTAACAGTCATGTGCTCTAACCAACTGAGCTACTGAAGCAATCTTGCATTTAAGAGATTTTTTTGCGCTTCAGGATGGGCTTGAACCAACGACCCCATGATTAACAGTCATGTGCTCTAACCAACTGAGCTACTGAAGCAATCTTGAAATTATTCTCTCAAATGCGGTGCAAAAGTATAGCATTTTTTGGAAATATGCAATATCTTTGCAAAAAAAATGATGCAACATGAAGAAAATAATTGGTATCGGCAACGCATTGGTAGACATTTTAGTACAGATGAAGGATGATTCCCTGCTAACAGAACTTCAGCTCCCTAAAGGCGGCATGCAGCTAATTGACCAGCAGCACCAACACATGCTGAACCAACGTACACAAGACCTGCATCCGCATAAGGCAACAGGCGGCAGCGCAGGGAACACCACACTGGCCCTGGCCAACCTGGGCATGCACCCCGGCTACATTGGAAAGATAGGACATGATGAGATGGGAACCTTTTATGCAGAGAATTGCAAGAAGACTGGCATAGAGGCACAACTGACCCTATGCAATACACCAACAGGAGTCGCCAACACCTTCATCTCTCCTGACGGGGAGCGCACCTTCGGTACCTATCTGGGAGCTGCAGCATTGATGCAAGCCGAGGAGATAACATCTGAATTGTTCAGTGGCTACGAGCTGCTGCACATAGAGGGTTATCTGGTACAGAACCATGAACTGATAGAGAAAATCTGCCAGACGGCTAAGCAGGAAGGACTAACGCTAAGCATTGACCTTGCCAGTTACAACGTGATAAACTCCGACCTACCCTTTTTCCGCCATCTTGTAAAGGATTACATAGACATTGTATTTGCCAACGAAGAGGAATGCACAGCCTACACAGGCACTGTCAATCCGGACGAAGGTCTACAGCTTATAGCAGAACATTGTATGCTAGCAGTAGTGAAGTTGGGCAGCAAAGGTGCCATTGCCATGTGGGGAGCCTCATCGCCTCGGAATGGGCAGAAAGCAGAAGCACCTGCACTTAAAGTAAGTGTTACGGACACCACAGCAGCTGGCGACTTCTTTGCCGGAGGGTTTCTGTATGCCCTATGTATGGGGGCTTCGTTAGAAAAATGTCTGAAGACGGGAGCTTTGCTTTCCAGCTATGTGATACAGGTGATAGGAACGAATCTCTCAGAAGAGGATTGGAAAGAAATTCGCTCCTCAGTAAATTACCAAGGAGCGAAGAACTAATCTAAAAACAAATATATTACTTTTTTACCAACATTTTCCTCTGCTGGTAGATGTAAAGTCCGTTATCTAAGGTCTCTACTTCCCCTATAGTAGCATCTTTCTTTACCAGTTTACCATCTATGGTGTAAACATCGGAATTCATATTAACTTGCTCTACAGGAGTTTCTTCTATAGCATCTGCTGTAGTTTGGGTAGGAAACATAAGCATAAGAGCAGGCAGACCACTACCGCCGTAACTCTCTACGACTTCATCGCTCTCTGTCTTTTTGGCAAAGTTGCCTGCCTGAAGGCCTCTTTCTTCATCGCGGTTGTCCCAGGCCTTCTGCATGTTACGCTGTATGTAAGTGAGATACGTCTTCTGCTGTAAATCATAAACCACCATGGGAAGGTACTGAGCAAAGATAGCCGTATAAATACCCTGTTCATAACCATTCTCGAATTTAAGAATCTTATTTGTTCCCGTGACCATATTATTGAAAACATACCTGGTACCGTTTAATGCATTGGCTCTGTATTTGCTTTCACCGGTAATCTTATACAGCAAACAGCTGGCACCTATATAGGTAGCTTGATTGTAAAGATGGTCAGAATACTCAGCACTACCTCCATGAATACCATCAGCTACACGTCCAGAAGCAGGAGCCAGTGTCTTGCTTGCCCAGTTATAAATCTCTATAGCCTTCTCCAGATACCACTCCTTTGTCTGGCGGGTTGGACGGGTCGCCGTGGGAACTGAACGCCCATCAGGCACAAGTTGATGAAGCAGACAAGCTGCTATAACAGTTGGGAAGTTGATGCAAGCCGAACGGAAATCGCCAGGCTGGTGCGGATTAGGGTTATTAATGGGTTGCCATTCCCAAAACATACCGCCTCCGCTTTTACCACTGAAACGGGCAGGGTCTGCATAAGAACCATCATCGCCCACCTTGGCAGAACCATACCACACGCGGCAAAAACTCTTTTCAGAATAAGTCAGATACTCCGTCTTGCCAAAGGCCTGAAAAGCACGAGCCAAGGCACAAGTCCACCACATGATATCGTCATAGACGAACCATCCATTGTTGGTATTGGGATCGTCAAAATTGAAATTCACATAGTGAGCTTTTTCACCCTTATATATCTTATCATGCAATGTCTTGTACTTTCCCATCAATTCCTCGTTACCCTCTGCCTTGGCACGGTTGTAGGCATTGATGACCATATCATAATAGATAGCCTGACACCAGATGGCAGCGGCACAACCAGAGTAATCATTGTCGCGAGCTCCGTTACCACGATGATCGGCATTAGGCTGTTTGGTATCAGCCTTGTAGATGTTACGACTTTTATCCAACATAGCTTCGTTGAAATCGTCATACGCCTTCCATTGCATAGAGTCTGTGATGGCGAAAGTTTGTGCCGAGACGCTGCCGAAACAGGCTACGGCACACAATATGGCTATAACTTTTTTCATAAGAAGGTCATTTACTTTTTAGATTTCTTTTTCCCCTTCTGAGGCGTAGGCTGGTATTCCTTGCTGAAAGAATAAGGTGCAGCCTCGGCAGAGGAACCACGATACTGGTTGGGCTTAGAACCCATAACGTAATCCATTCTGGCACCCTGAACAAGGTCGGCATGGTTGACATAGTTAACAGTATGCTCGGCACCATTCACAGAGAGTTTCTGAACATAACGGTTATCATCGCTGTTCTCGGGTGCTGTAACAACAACATCCTTTCCATTCTCGAGGTGTAGGATCATCTTCTTGAAATAGGGAGCACCCAGCACATATTGGTTAGAACCAGGACACACGGGATAGAAGCCCATAGCAGTAAAGATGTACCAAGCGGAGGTCTGACCGTTATCCTCATCGCCACAATAGCCGTCGGCATGGGCGTTGTACATGCGGTTCATCGTCTCACGCAACCAATACTGACTCTTCCAGGGCTGACCGCTGTAGGCATACATGTAAATCATGTGCTGAATAGGCTGATTACCGTGCGCATAGTTACCCATATTCATAATCTGCATCTCACGAATCTCGTGGATAACCCCGCCGTAATAGCTTTCATCAAAGATAGGAGGCAGAATAAAGACGCTGTCCAGCATCTGGTTGAAAGTATCCGTTCCTCCCATCAAATCTATAAGTCCCTGAGGATCATGGAACACGCTCCAGGAGTAGTGCCAGCTATTACCCTCAGTGAAAGCATCACCCCATTTGAAAGGATTGAAGTTGGGAGCCCATTCTCCATTAGCCAATTTACCACGCATTAAGTTATACTCTTTATCAAAAAGGTTCTTGTAGTTCATAGCGTGCTCGGCATACACCTTAATCTCCTTTTCGGGTTTGCCCAGTGCCTTTCCTAATTTGTAAATACTCCAGTCATCAAAGGCATACTCCAATGTGCGGGCAGCACTCTCATTAATGCTGTCATAGGGCACATAACCCAACTTGTTGTATGCCTGCCACTGCTTACGCCCACTGGTTGTCCTGGGCAAGTCGGCATTAGCACCATGTTTTACAGCCTCCCACAGTGCTTCAATATCGTAGCCTCGAACCCCCTTCAAATAAGCATCGGCCACAACACTTGCTGAGTTGTTACCCACCATACAGGCACGGTGACCGGGAGCACTCCATTCAGGCAGGAAACCACTCTCCTTGTAGGCATTGGCCCAACCCTCTTGCATCTTCTGGCTCATAGAGGGCCACATCAGGTTCACCAAGGGGAACAGAGCACGGAAAGTATCCCAGAAACCAGTATCAGCAAAAAGATAGCCGGGCAATGTCTCGCCGTTGTAGGGGCTGTAGTGAACTACCTCACCCTTGGCGTTAATCTCATAGAAACTACGGGGGAAGAGAACACTGCGGTAAAGGCAGCTATAGAAAGTACGCAAGCGATCAATGTCGCTTTTATCCTGCACATCGATGGTAGAGAGAACCCTGTTCCACTCCTGGCGTCCCTCCTCGCTAACCTGTTCCAGGGTCTTATTACCCAGTTCCTTCAGGTTCTGTTCAGCCTGTTCTATACTAATAAAGGAGCTGGCCACGCGCACATTTACCTGCTCGCCACGTTTGGTGGTAAAACCTACAACGCCCTGAGCATGTTTGCTAGTGGTCTCCAAAGCCGATTTATTCTCTTTTCCCTCGTCAGCAATAGCTGTAATGGTAAAGGGACGGTCAAATTGTAACACGAAGTAGTTCTTGAAGTTCTTTGGCACGCCGCCACTGTTACGGGTGGTATAACCCACAATCTTATTCTGTTCAGGGATAATCTTCACGTAAGACCCACGGTCGAAGGCATCCACTACCAGATAACTCTTGCCTGCAGGATAGGTAAAACGGAAGATGGCAGCACGGCTGGTGGGTGCCACCTCTGTAACGATGTCGTAATCAGCCAGATAAACTTTATAATAATGTGGCTTGCTGATCTCAGCCTTGTGGCTGAACCAACTGGCTCGCTTATTCTCATCGAAAATATAATCCTCACCGCACTCAGGCATAATGTTGAACATTCCATAATCGTTCATCCAAGGACTGGGCTGATGGGTCTGTTTGAACCCCCGGATTTTCTCTGCATCATAAGTATAACACCATCCGTCCCCCATCTTACCCGTCTGAGGAGTCCAGAAGTTCATTCCCCAGGGAAGGGCAATGGCCGGATAGGTGTTTCCTGTGGATAGGCCTCCTGTAGAATGTGAACCCACTAAGGGATTGACATACTGAACAGGGTCATTAATTGCAAATGTACTAATGCTCGTCAGGAACATGGTACATACAACAAAAAATACATTCTTTTTCACTTTCTGAATTTGTTTTAAGTTGGTTAATATCTATAGTTCTCTTTATCTCCTGACTGTTTGTTTATAGACGAGCAAAGGAGGGACATTGCCCTCCTGTTCAAATCTATATTGTTTGCTTAGAACTCCTTAATCTTAATGTTTTTGAACCACACCTCGTTACCATGGTCCTGCAAGAGGATGCGTCCGTCACGGTTACCGAAGTCCTTCCAGTTCTTGTACTTGCTGTAAGCCACCAGCGCATTCCACTCCTGTGTGTTACGTTCATACTCCAACAACTTAACACCATTCAGCCAATGCT
>Ga0310786_10012389_pt1 | contig 10558 bp, 7 predicted proteins | sample AusTroGonzalo_MG_FD_203881 | JGI IMG/M metagenome (GOLD analysis project Ga0310786, IMG submission 203881) | Bovine rumen microbial communities from tropical cattle in Woodstock, Queensland, Australia - Gonzalo_03 (v2) (version 2) | ecosystem: Host-associated > Mammals > Digestive system >...
CCGTATTGCTGCGACTGGGGCGTGACTCGGTCCTACTGCCGGCAAACGGATTGAAAGAGGTGTTAACCTCCACTTTGGGCTGTACCGCAGGACGTGAATCGTCATAAATGGGGATATCAGGCATATCAGCCGTATCGAAATCAATGGTAGGCATCTGTTCAAATTTGCCCACGCTCTCCTTAACAGCTGCCATTAGTATCTTCCATATAACCTGCTCGTCCTGAAACTTGATCTCAGTCTTGGTAGGATGAATGTTCACGTCAATGGTATCGGCCGGAACGGTAAGAAACAGGAAATAAGACGGCTGGTCACCCTCTGGAACAAGGTTCTCATACGCGCTCAAGACAGCCTTATGGAAATAGGGGTGGCGCATGAAACGGCCGTTCACAAAGAAGAACTGCTTGGCACCCCTCCCCTTTACATTATCCAGATTGGAGCAGAAACCGCTCACATTAACCATCGATGTCTGAACATCAACCGGCAGAAGGGCTTCATTCATCTTGCGCCCAAACAGATTGATGATTCTCTGCTTGATGGGAGAAACCGGCAGTGAAAGCACCTGCTCTCCCTGATGTACAAGTTCTATAGCCACCTCAGGGTGTGCTATAGCCACACGCTCAATCTCAGTAAGGATATGTCCGAATTCCGTCTGGTTGCTCTTAAGGAACTTACGGCGTGCAGGCACATTGTAAAACAAGTTACGTACAGTGAAACTGCTGCCTACCGGACATACGCACGGTTCCTCCTGCTCTATCTCAGATGCTTTAATCAGCACCATAGTGCCGGTATCACTCTCCTTGGTACGGGTACGGAGTTCCACCTCAGCCACAGCAGCAATTGAAGGTAGTGCCTCTCCGCGGAAGCCGAACGTGGTAAGTGAATAGAGGTCATCTGATTCAAGTATCTTGGAGGTGGCGTGACGTTCAAATGCAAGCCGGGCGTCATCCGGTATCATACCGCATCCGTTGTCAATCACCTGGATTGACGTACGTCCGGCATCCGTAATGATTATACGTATGTTATCAGCACCTGCATCGACAGCATTCTCCACCAGTTCCTTCACTACCGATGCCGGGCGGTTTACCACCTCACCTGCGGCAATCTGGCTGGCTACTGCCTGTGACAAGACCTTAACCTTTCCCTCCATAGAATGCCTTACATCAGGTTTCCGCTAAGATATAGCAACAGAAGGACAAGAAAGAACAAAAGCACAACGGCCACCGGGAATGTAATACGCGGCCCGCCATTCTCCAGACGACGTTTAAGATGGGTGGTACCCTCTACAAACTTGCCACGGATATTCTCAGGATTATACTCCTCCTCCGGAAGCATACCCAGTTCACGCTTGGCACGCTCTTCTATCTTGGCCAGCCTCTCCTTCCGCTCATCATAGTATATATACTTATGCTCTATGCGGCGGGGTTCTCTTACACTGAACATTCCCATAGTACCTATTCTTTATTTTTCTTCTTTTTATTCTTTCGGTCAAGAGTGGGCAGTGGCACCTCCTTATTGGAATGATTCTTACGAAGTTGCTGTTCAACAGTCTTGCCACGCCAGTAAAAAACATCATCAGGGTCTAACGGCCTGATCCTGTCAAACCAATGGAAATTGGGCAAGAACATCTTCTTTACATCCAACTTATCCATAGGATACATCACTCCATTGGATTGTCCGAATATAATAAGTTTATCTACAGCCCTCATCTTGAAATACGCCGTCAAACTGGGCCCCTCAGTAGTATTCATACCTATCATGGCTGAATCAGAATCAAGCGGATAGAACACCACCTGAACATTTCCTTTCACATCAGCATGATCTATCTCGCTGTTCTTGAAATAGGCCATCATCTCACGACCGGCTATCTGATTGTAATGAACGGTATCATTCATCTGAACAAAAAGAGCCTGACCTATCACATGTGCCCAATCAATGGTGCTGTCATTCATGTAAAAGATTATCTTTTCACCCAGAACCTGCTGGTCCTCACTCCAAAGGATAGGATCATAGAAGAGAGTCAAAGTGGAATCAATAGTCTTAAATACCATTGAATCAGCCACCATCTGCAAATCAGTACGATATGCACGCACCTTGTTGAATCCGCGCACTTGACGCTCAATTACAGTATCCTTTGCCTCGTTATAAAACGTGACGAGCCGGAACGTATCGGCATGAACATACAGACTGTCTCCTGATGAATATTCTATAAGCAAAGCCTTATCAGTAACCACGGCAGAATCATTCTCCTGGTTGTAATAAACATATTCGCCGTGAACATCTACCTTGTCCTTGTAATTATTGATGATGACATCACCAAAGCCCTCCACATGTCCCAATTCCTTTTCATAAATGATGCTGTCACCCGTCATGCGGTTCTCACCATTGTTCTGCTCCACCACAGACCTGTCAAGCAACACGGCATTATTAGTCTCTGTATTGAAACGCCCATGACTTGTATTAATCACATTATCTTCATTAACTATGGTGGCCGGGCTATTGAGGAAAGCCATATGAGTGTCTGTGTTATAATGCAGGGTATCAGTAGTCAAGGTATAATCAGGACTCTCCATCGATACCCCGTCCATGAATATGGCCATCTTTGTATTTGTATCAAACTGACCGTACTCCGATATCAGCGTACTCTCCTCATCAAGCAACGTTCCTCCGTCAAAGAACCAACCTAAGCCCGTATTACGGTCATAATTGAGGCTGTCAGTAAGCAGGATCATCGATTTATTCTCAAGGCGCACGTTGTCACGTACTCTGAGCAGGCGGGTATTGCCATCGTAAAACAGTGAATCTCCATAAAGGAACAGGGTATCTCCCTGTTCCGCCCTTACATTATGATATGCGTTGAACGAATTACGTCCCTGGAAGAACAGCGCGCTGTCACAGTACATATACATACTGTCATGGCGAAACACCACATTACCCATCAGACGTTGGGCGTCGGGATTGATATAATCGTCAAAACGAATAAAATCAGCGTTGAGAAGATAGACATATGTCGTATCTGATGGTTCCGGTTCATCATCGACGCCATACATAACCTCAGCATCCAGCCAAGTAAATGACATTACTGCAAATAATGCCAGAAATAAAGACAGAAACCGGAATCTGTTCATATAGAACTCTATCTGTTAACGTTTTCCCCATCCGGGATACATGAAATCACAATCGCCCCACCCTTCACTGATTCTGACATAAGTGGTACGTTGTTTTTCACGAACCCATTTTTCAAGTGCCTCCTGATGACGGATTGTACTTACTATCTCATAAAGGATATCATAGTCATCGGCCATATTCGCCTTATGAGCATTTGTCTTACTCTTAACTTTGACAATGGCACATGTGGTCTTTCCGCCGTCCATCTGCATAACAAACGGTTCCGATATCTCACCTACATGCATGCGGTCAACAACCTTGGCCACATCCTGCGGCAGATACTGCAATTCAACCTTGGATACACCAGTAACAGGGCTCATTTCGGTCTTAAATGTCATAAGGCCATTGTTGTTACGGGTATTCTTATCCTGAGAATACGTAGAAACGCTATTCTCAAATGAACGTTTACCACTGCGGATATCCTGCGCGACAGAATCCAGACGTGCCAGACAGTTGTCAATACTCTCCATAGGAATTCTGGGCTTACGCAATATGTGACGCACCCTCACCCTGTCTCCCAGACGTTCAACAAACTGAATGATATGAAATCCGTACTCCGTCTCCACTATCTTTGAAATCTTGGCAGGATCCGTCATATTGAATGCCACGGCTGAGAACTCCGGAACCATCTGGCTACGCCCAAAGAATCCCAGATCTCCGCCCACTCTTGCAGAACCCGGATCTTCAGAATAGAGACGGGCAAGAGTAGAGAAAGAGACCTCACCAGCTTGGACGCGGTCAATATAATCACGCAAATCACTCTTCACTTCATCTATCTCCTCCTGCGGAATGACCGGATCCAGAGTTATTATCTGAACCTCATACTGGGTAGGAATGGACGGTATTTCATCAGTTGGAATATCCTTAAGATAACGTCTGACATCCGCCGGCGTCACCTTGACACGTGATATGATCTTATCACGTACTTTACTGATGACATATTCCTGCTTAAGGGTTTCATAAAGATGACTCTTTATCTGATTGGCAGTCATACTGAAATACTCCTCAAGTTTCTCTTCAGATCCGGCCTTGTCCACTCTGTCCTTGTAATAGTATTCCACCTGGGATGCCACATCTTCATCAGTAACAAAAATACTGTCCAGTTCTGCCTGATTCAGAAAAAGTTTATTCACAGCCAATTGCTCAGGAATGACACAGTATGGATCACCCTCCCACTGCGTTCCGCGCAACAATGCATCCTGACGTGCTTCTTCCACCTCAGATTTGTAGATAGCCTCATCACCCACAACCCATACCACCTCATCAATTATGTTGTTTTGGGCAGATGATTCAGTATATGTGAACAAGGCTGTCATCAGCGCAAGCGTCAAAATACTCTTTTTCATTTCTTTTTTTGATAGAATATGATTCTGTTTTTTTCCAAGGCAGCCTCATAAAGGTCCTCTTTGATTTTCCTCATATAGGCAACCTCATTACTATTGATAAGCAACCCTTTGATTCTTGCACGGGCATGATCCAAAGGCTCTATGCCCCCTTTCCCGGCAAACACACTCACATTGAGCAGATAAATGTACTCATCATCCTTGAACTCATAACTACTGCTATCCTTGAGCAGTTTTTCCAACGGCTCTTCCTGAATAGGCAGAAGAACCTCAAGTTCCGTCACAGTACGCCAGTTGTCATAGAAGAAATCACAACGGGCGGCATTGCGTATGCAATATTTCTCAATCTCCTCAAATGACTCATCATCCTGTCGGGTATATATATTCCGTATCGTTGAAAGATCATGTGACTTGACAGGGATCTTAAGGAACAAACCTTTTACAAGAGATTCATCAAGTACGAACAGACGCTGATTATCATTGAAAAACTGCTCAATCTCATCATCTGTTATCTCTGATGAGAACTTCTGTTCTATCAGACGGCGTTGGAATTCATGCTCAAACAAAGAGCGGCGGTAATTCTCCACCAAACGGTCAATATCCTTTGTATCAGGAATGTTTCTGATAGCATTCTGATAAAACAGCACATCCTGTGCCCAGTTTTTTATGTAACGTTCTGCAAATAATGCACTGTCTGCATCCGACAATCCCAAAGGAAGGACCTGTTTGATATCCTCAGCATACAGCACTTCACCGTTAATCTCAACGACAGGTGTCTTTCCGCTCACATAAAGAGTGACGTTCTTACCCCACTTGCATGATACAAGCATAATTGAAAGCAGGAACGAAAGGACTCCTACCGGCAAGAATGTACGTGGAGGCTTATTCATCATTTGTCAAGGCAGACCTTCTTGAGCGCTTTATTGTAGATCTTGTATTTATATTGCTTACGCAGTTTCTTGATCCATTCCTGTTCCAGATAATTCTGATAGGCATCATTAACCTTTCCGGACACATCATTGATATTCTCCGGCTCCTTTATTACCTTACCTACGACATTCACATATGGGAAATTCTTCATAGGCTCATATTCACCTGTTCCGAATACGATCTTGTCAACGTATGCATTCTGGCCTTTCAGGAAAATACCATTTCCTGAAGGTCCTCTCATAACCCTGAGTTTAACGCTTTCTTTGTTGAATTCCACAGCTTTACTTACCCATTCGCTAACATCAACACCTTCAAGTTCCTTCTTGATCTGTTTGAATACATCCTCATCCTGGCAGAAAAAGACCATTCCCTTGAAACAGGGCTCCTTATATCTAAGAAACTTCTTGTTTGAATTGAACCATTTCTCTAGCTCCTCAGGTTCAATTGCAGACTTTTCCCATATCTCTTTGCTACTGATGTCAAAAAGCAGGAGACCGTCATGATACTCCCTGGATATATTACCAAACTCCGGCTCAATCTCCTCAAGCAGGCTGTCAACACGGGCTACGGCAGCCTCATCACGGACATCCCATCCTAAACGTGAAGCATATTCATTAGCTTTGCGCTGTTTAGCTTCATTGAAATAGTTTGTGCCATTAAGTATCCAATTGTATATATCTTTTTTCTCAGATTCAAAAGAACCGATAAAACGACGGTTTTCAACCTTAGCGATAACTGCTACTCCGTCAAAATAAATCGGTTCACTTAACTCACCCGGCTGCATTTCAAAAACAACATCACCTATATCCTCTGGCAACTGCTCTCTCATCGTCCAGCCCATTTCATTGAAATCAATATAATCATCATTCAAGTATTCCTGAGCCAAAGCGTTGAAATCAGCACCATCCCTAAGTTGTTTATAAATGGAGTACATCTTTTCCGTACAAGCATCCTCTGATTCTTGAGTCTCTTCCTCCGGAACTGCACTTATAAAAAAGACATAAACCAACCCATCCGGGCCCACGTCATTATATGACCTTTCATACGCATCATGAGCTATCTTGTCAAGAAACTCATTATCCACAAGATAATCTCCAGCCTGCATATCCCGGTACATCTTGTATTCGTTCAAGAATGACTCTGACTTGTCCATACCTGCATCAATGGCGGCCTGAACCTTCAGTTTGAAATTCAGATATAAGTCAGCATACTGCTTTATGGTCTTCTTAGTGACAACAGAATCTGTATTGTTCTTTTTGAAGAAATATTCAAACTCTGATTTCTTTACATCATACCCGTTTACACTCATAACTACAGGCTCATCCTTCTGGGCATAAAACGGAACAGCCAACAAAACAGTGAAAACAAGCAAAACGATACGTCTCATAATCCTTACTGTTAGTTTATTATTCGTGACGACTATAGTTGGGAGCCTCACTTGTTATTGCAACATCATGCGGATGACTCTCATTCATACCTGCATTGGTTATGCGTACAAACTTGGCATCATGCAACTTGTCAATATTGGCAGCGCCGCAATAACCCATACCTGAACGCAGGCCGCCTGCAAGCTGATATACAACCTCATAGAGTGTTCCCTTGTAAGGAACGCGGGCAGCTATGCCCTCCGGCACCAGTTTCTTGACATCCTTCTCACCAGCCTGGAAGTAACGATCCTTGGAACCGTTCTCCATAGCCTCCAGTGAACCCATGCCACGATATGATTTGAACTTACGTCCGTTGAATATTATTGTCTCACCGGGTGACTCCTCAGTACCAGCCACAAGTGAGCCGAACATAACGCTGTCACCGCCTGCGGCAAGAGCCTTAACCACATCACCCGAGTAACGCAGACCACCGTCAGCGATTACAGGGACACCTGAGCCCTTGATGGCATTAGCTACATCATAAATAGCAGAGATCTGCGGAACACCTATACCAGCAATGATACGTGTGGTACAGATGGAGCCCGGTCCGATACCGACCTTAACGGCATCTGCACCTGCCTCAACCAGCATCTTGGCTGCAGCACCTGTAGCGATGTTACCAACCACAATATCAATGTTCTTGAAGCTTGCCTTAGCCTCCTTGAGTTTCTCAACTACAGAGCGGGAGTGACCATGAGCGGTATCAATGACTATAGCATCAACTCCAGCTTCAACCAGAGCCTCTATACGCTCCATTGAATCAGCTGTGACACCAACACCACCTGCTACACGCAAACGGCCCTTGCTGTCCTTGCAAGCCATAGGTTTGTCCTTGGCCTTGGTTATATCCTTATATGTGATAAGGCCTATCAGCTTACCGTTGTTATCCACAACTGGCAGTTTCTCAATCTTGTTCTCCTGTAGTATCTGTGAAGCGGCCTCCATATCTACCTGCTGATAAGTGGTAACCAGATTCTCCTTAGTCATCACATCCTCAATCTTCACGTCATAGTTACGCTGGAACCTCAGGTCACGATTGGTTACAATGCCGCAAAGCTTACCGTCAGTCTCAACCACAGGAATACCACCGATATGATATTCTGACATAATGGCAAGGGCATCACGGATAGTATTCTCACGATGGATGGTTATGGGGTCATATATCATTCCGTTCTCGGCACGTTTCACTATTGCCACATGACGGGCCTGCTCCTGGATGGACATATTCTTGTGAATTACACCGATACCACCCTCACGTGCTATGGCTATTGCCATGTTGGACTCCGTAACGGTATCCATAGCAGCCGTCACGAACGGCAGGTTAAGTACAATGTTACGTGAAAAACGTGATGTAAGTGACACCTCACGCGGAAGCACCTCCGAGTATGCCGGCATAAGCAGCACATCATCGAACGTAAGTCCTTCCATAACTACCCTATCTTTCAAAAATGACATCTTGATATGTTTTTATTGTTATTCTCAATTAATTACCCATCTCTGATATGAATTTGATGCGCACCAGACGAATCTCCTCCTCACTGTAATCATCGCCCAACTCGTCAATGGCATCATCAATGGAATCACTTTCTGACTCCCTGAAGTATTCATATATATCCTCTGAACGGTCCTCATCCATTACGCTGTCTATAAAATAGTCTATATCCAGCTTAGTACCTGAGTTGACGATAGCCTCAATCTCTGTAAGCAGCTCATCAAAGTCTATACCTTTGCTTATTGCAATATCATCAAGAGCCACCTTCATGTCAATGCTCTGGATGATGCTTACCTTGAGTTTGGACTTGTTGGCCACGGTACGTACACGCAGATCCTCCGGGCGCTCTATCTCATTCTCCTCAACGTGACGTTTTATCAGGTCTATGAACTCCTGACCGTAACGCTTGGCCTTACCGGCACCAACACCAGGAATGTTCTGGAGCTCATCAATGGTTACCGGATAAGTTGTAGCCATAGCCTCCAGTGACGGATCCTGGAATATCACGTATGGCGGCAGCTGCAGATGCTTGGATATCTTCTTACGCAGATCCTTGAGCATGGAATAGAGCTCCGGGTCAACGGCGAATGACCCGCCGCCACGCATCGGGCCTTCTGTCTCATCATCATCAAACTCCTTGTCCTCAACAATCATGAAAGACTTGGGGTTCTTCATGAAATCCCTTCCTTCATCTGTTATCTTGAGCAGTCCGTAGTTCTCAACATCCTTGCGGATATAACCGGCTATCAGTGCCTGACGTATCACTGCGTTCCAGGTCTTCTCCTCCTCATCGGAACCTGAACCGAACACCTCTAGATCATCATGCATGTGGTCAGTTATCTCCGATGTCTCCTTACCCAGAAGCATATCAATGATATAATCCGCCTTGAAGTTCTCCTTGACAGCCAATATACACTCAAGCACGGCCTCAAGCAACTGTTGTGCCTCAACACGTTTCTTGGGGTTGAGACAGTTGTCGCAGTTTCCGCAGTTATCCTCCTCATAGTTCTCACCAAAATAGTGGAGCAACAACTTGCGGCGGCATACCGATGACTCGCAGTAAGCTGTGGTCTCAGCCAGCAGCTGACGCCCTATGTCCTGTTCAGCCAGGGGTTTGCCCTCAAGGAATTTCTCAAGTTTCTGAACATCCTTGCTGTTGTAGAAAGCTATGCACTGGCCCTCACCTCCGTCACGGCCGGCACGTCCGGTCTCCTGGTAGTAACCCTCCAGGCTCTTGGGAATATCGTAATGGATAACATAGCGTACATCAGGCTTGTCAATACCCATGCCGAACGCTATGGTAGCCACGATCACGTCAATCTTCTCCATGATGAAGGCATCCTGCGTCTTGCTGCGTGCAGCGGCCTCCATGCCGGCATGATAGGCCATGGCCGATATGTCATTGGCCTGAAGTATCTCAGCCAGTTCTTCCACCTTCTTGCGGGAGAGGCAGTATATGATACCTGACTTGCCGGGGTTAGCCTTTATGAACTTGATTATATCCTTGTCAACATTCTTGGTCTTGGGTCTTACTTCATAGTAAAGGTTGGGACGGTTGAATGATGACTTGAAATCCTTGGCATCCTGAATGCCCAGGTTCTTCTTGATATCATCACGCACCTTATTGGTGGCGGTAGCGGTCAGGGCAATTATTGGTGCCAGACCTATCTCCTTGACTATATCGCGTATCTTACGGTACTCGGGGCGGAAATCATGTCCCCACTCCGATATGCAGTGCGCCTCATCAATGGCATAGAACGATATCTTTATCTTCTTGAGGAAATCCACGTTCTCCTCCTTGGTAAGTGACTCGGGGGCCACATAAAGGAGCTTGGTCTTTCCCTCCAGTATATCGGCTTTGACAAGATCTATTGATGTCTTGCTCAGTGATGAATTGATGAAATGGGCTATTCCATCCTCCTCACCCAGGTTGCGCATGGCATCAACCTGGTTCTTCATAAGAGCAATCAGTGGCGATATAACAATGGCCGTCCCGTCCATGACAAGGGCCGGAAGCTGGTAACAGAGTGACTTGCCGCCACCTGTAGGCATAAGCACGAACGTATCGTTGCCGCCCAACAGATTGCGTATAATAGCCTCCTGGTCTCCCTTGAAAGTATCAAAGCCAAAATGGACTTTCAGGATTTCCTGCAGATTAACGTCTTTTGCCATACAAATTGATATAATACATCTATTCTATC
>Ga0310786_10012390_pt1 | contig 10558 bp, 9 predicted proteins | sample AusTroGonzalo_MG_FD_203881 | JGI IMG/M metagenome (GOLD analysis project Ga0310786, IMG submission 203881) | Bovine rumen microbial communities from tropical cattle in Woodstock, Queensland, Australia - Gonzalo_03 (v2) (version 2) | ecosystem: Host-associated > Mammals > Digestive system >...
CCGTCGGTTCGCACCACGACGAGATAGAGATGGATACCCTGATCGCTCCTATCGTGCAGGCGTGCGATGCAATATCAGGTGCGCGTCCGGGCGCGCGTCGCGAGATCGTGGAGACCTACATCAAGCGCCTCAAAGACCTGGAGAACATCGCCATGTCGCATGAGGGCGTGATCAAGACCTACGCCCTGCAAGCCGGCCGCGAGCTGCGCGTCATCGTAGGCGCTGACAAGATCAGCGACAAGGATACCGAACTGCTGTCGTACGACATAGCCAAGAAGATCCAGGACGAGATGACCTATCCGGGACAAGTGAAGATAACCGTTATACGCGAGACACGCGCTATTTCTTATGCTAAATAATATGGAAAACGAGAAACTTACTATCGTAGAACAACTGCGAACATTACTGAGCGAAGGAGACGTAACAGCTATCAAAGAGCAAGTAGCCGAACTGAAAAACCACTTCTACCGCGAGCTGCATCAGGAGCAAGAAGCCCTGAAGAAAGCCGCAGAAGAGGCTGGCGAGACATTTGAGGCTGCAGTCGATGAGACGGAGCAGACGTTCCGTCAACTGCTCAATGACTATAAGGTGCGCCGCGACGAGATCATCAAGAAGCAGGCTGCCGAACAAGAGCAGAACCTGCTGCGCAAGGAGAACATCATCGCACAGATGAAAGACCTCGCCAACCCCGAGACGGCCGATGTGATGGCTGACCTGAAGAAGATGCGCGACCTGCAAGCCGAGTGGAAGACCATCGGACCGGTGCCTGCGCCGAAAGTACAGGAACTCTGGCGCCAGTATAACCTCTATCAGGAGCAGTTCTACGATCTGGTGAAGATCAATATCGAGCTGCGTGACCTTGACTTCAAGCGTAACCTGGAAGCCAAGACCGCCCTGTGCGAGAAAGCCGAAGCGCTGGATGCCAACAACAACATCGTCGAAGCCAACCGTCTGCTGCAGCAACTGCACAACGAGTGGTCGGAGATCGGTCCTGTAGCCCGCGACCAGCGCGAAGCGCTCTGGGAGCGATTCAAAGCCGCATCCACGATCATCAACAAGAAGCATCAGGCATACTTCGACGCCCTGCACCAGCGCGAAGAGGAGAACCTGAAGAAGAAACAGGCACTCATCGAGCGCCTGAAAGAGATCGATCTGACCAAACTCAAGTCCAACAAGGCGTGGGAAGACGCTGCCGAGAAAATCCAAGCCATCCAACAAGAGTGGCGCACGATAGGCTTTGCACCGAAGAAGTTCAACCAGACGATCTACGATGAGTACCGTGCACTGTGCGAGCAGTTCTACAAAGCCAAGGCCGGCTTCTACAAGACCACACGCGACATGTTCGCCGAGAACCTGCGCCTGAAACGCGAACTGCTGGCTAAAGCCGAAGAGCTCAAGTCCAGCCAGGAGTGGCAGCAGGCTACGCAGCAGTTCGTCGAACTCCAGAACGAGTGGAAGAAGATCGGCCCTGTGGCACGCAAGTATTCCGACGACATCTGGAAACAGTTCACCGCAGCCTGCGATGCATTCTTTGAAGCCAAACGCGAAGCCGGCAAACAGGAGCGCGAGGCATTCAAGCAGCGTCGCGAGAAAGCCTCGGAGAAGTGGCACAAAGGGCTGGAGAACATGACCGACCGCAACCGCCTCATCCGTATCTACGAAGGCCTGCAAGCCGAGATCCGCACGGCGGAGAACAACATTCTGTTCTTTACCTCGAAGTCCGGCAACGCACTGGTCAAAGGTCTGCAAAAGAAGATCGACGACCTGAAGAAGCAAGCTGCTGAAATTGAAAACAAAATCAACGAGATAGATAATGAGTAAGATCATCCGTTACCAGAACGTCAGCGTCAATCAGGCTGAACAGATTGTGCTGCGTGACGTCAGCCTTGAGGTAGGCGAAGGCGAGTTCGTCTATCTGCTCGGCCGCGTAGGTTCAGGCAAGTCATCGCTGATGAAGACGATGTACGGCGAACTGCCTATCGCCTCCGGCGAGGCGCAGATCCTCGACTACAAACTCGAGACGCTCAAACGCAGCCAAGTGCCGTATCTGAGACGTAAACTCGGCGTCGTGTTCCAGGACTTCCAGTTGCTTACCGACCGTAACGTCGAGGAGAACCTGCTTTTCGTGCTGCGTGCTACAGGCTGGAAAGACAAGAACGCCATGAAGTCGCATGTCATGGACGTACTCGACCAAGTGGGGATGGCTAACAAAGCCTACAAGATGCCTTACCAACTCTCCGGAGGCGAGCAGCAACGTGTGGTCATCGCACGCGCACTGCTGAACATGCCGTCACTGATTCTTGCCGACGAGCCGACGGGAAACCTCGACCACGAGACCGGCAAAGAGATCATGGATCTGCTGTACAGCATCTCGAAGGCAGGCATCACGATTGTGATGTCAACGCACAATATCATTTGGCCGGAACAGTACCCCGGGCGTAAGCTCTACTTTGCAGACGGCAAGATTAGTGAGGATGAATAAACATTTTCTGCCGAAAGATTTGCAAATGTGACGAATATTTTGTACTTTTGCACGCTTTTTCGGCAACAATAACACATGTATCAACCATATATGGGCGATTATACAACAACAATAACAACCATAGCGATCGTGAAAGGAGGTGTAATGCAATGATCATCGTACCTGTAAAGGAAGGCGAGAACATCGAGCGTGCGATTAAGAAATTCAAACGTAAATTCGATAAGACGGGCGTCATCAAAGAGCTGCGTCGTCGCCAGCAATTTGAGGCTCCGAGCCAAATCAAGCGAGTAAAGATGGCTCACGCCAAGTACGTACAGCAATTGCACGTCAACGACGAGATCTAATCCGTCATCGCAAAATAAGAGGAACTCCCGCAAGAGAGTTCCTTTTATTGTACACCTTACACCATACACCCTACACCATCTACTTGAGTCTCAGCGATATCCGGTTACGCTCGCGGTCTATCGACAGCACCTCAACGGTCACGTGCTGGTGCAGCCCGACATTAGCGCCGCGCAGTTGCGATACGTGGATCAGACCGTCCTTATGAATGCCCATATCCACAAACGCACCGAAGTTGCTGATGTTCGTCACGATGCCGGGCAGACTCATGCCTTCTTGCAGGTCGTCGATGGTGTGCACCGTGTCCGAGAATCGGAACTCCTCGATCTGCTGCCGCGGGTCACGCGAAGGTTTCTCCAGTTCGTGCCATATATCCCGCAACGTCGGCAGACCTACCGTATCCGTCACATAGTCCTCCAGCCGCACTTCTCCACCCGCCTCTTTCGCCTTCTGCAGCACTGCCGCCACGGCATAACTCTCGGGGTGGACTGCGGTGTTGTCCAGAGGGTTCGTGCCACCTGCAATACGCAGAAAACCTGCACATTGTTCAAACGTCTTCGCGCCCATCTTCGGCACGTTCATCAGTGCCTTGCGGTCGGCAAACGCACCGTTCTCCGCGCGGTAGGTGATGATGTTCTGCGCGAGCACAGGTCCCACGCCGGAGATATACGTCAGCAGGTGCTTGCTGGCGGTGTTCACATCCACTCCGACATAGTTCACCACGCTCTCAACCGTCTGGTCCAGACTGTGCTTGAGCTCCGTCTGATCCACGTCATGTTGGTACTGCCCTACTCCGATGCTCTTGGGGTCGATCTTCACCAGTTCGGCCAGCGGATCCATCAGTCGCCGGCCTATACTTACTGCACCTCGCACGGTGACGTCTTCGTCGGGGAACTCCTCGCGCGCAATCTTCGAGGCGGAATACACCGACGCACCGTTCTCACTAACCACAAACACGCTGACTGCTGATTGCTGGTTGCTGATTGCTGATTGCTGACTGCTGATTACCTCTCTCACAAACGCTTCGGTCTCGCGCGAGGCTGTTCCGTTGCCGATGGCGATGGCTTCTATCCGGTAGTTGCGAAGCGCCTTCATGAGGATTGCCTCAGCCTCAGCGCGACGATTGACAGGCGGGTGCGGGAAGATAGCCGTGTGGAAGAGCAGGTCGCCCTGCGCGGACAAGCAGACGAGCTTGCAGCCCGTCCGGAATCCCGGGTCGAGGGCAAGTACGCGTTTCTGTCCCAAGGGGTTCTCCAGCAGCAGTTGCCGCAGGTTGGCGGCAAACACGCGGATAGCTTCCGTGTCGGCTTTCTGCTTCGACGCAGCGGCAAACTCCGTCTCAATGGCAGGTTTGAGCAGACGTTTGTAACTATCCTCCATCGCTTGCTCGACCTCGTACGCCGCGTTGCTGTTGTTGTGCAGCCACAGCCGCGCGAGTTTGTCCAGCGCCTTCTCCTGATCACAGGATATATCCACACGTATAAACCCCTCATTCTCAGCACGCCGGATAGCCAGCAGACGATGCGAAGCGATACGCTTCAGCGGCTCGCTGACATGGAAGTATTCCCTGTAGTTCGCAGCCTCCTGAGCACGTTGCGCGGTGAGTTGCTTGATCTCTTTGGTGGTGATCACCGCCGTGTACGCAAACTCCCGTCGCACGGCGTTACGCGAGCGCTCGTCGATGCTTATCTGCTCGGCAATGATGTCGCGCGCGCCCTGCAATGCCTCATCAGGCTTGCCGTAACGTTGCGCCTCACGCCGACAGTCGGTGTGCGGGTCTTGACGAAGCAAGAGGTCTGCCAGCGGCTGCAAGCCCTGCTCGCGAGCTTTGTCGGCACGGGTCTTGCGGTGAGGTTTGTAGGGCAGATAGATATCTTCCAGTTCCACGCTCTGATCACACGCGTCGATGCGTGCACGCAGTTCCTCTGTCAGTTTGCCTTGCTCCTCGATGGTGGCAAGCACGGTCTCCTTGCGGCGCTCCAACTCCTCCAGACGGGCGTTCTCCGCCTCGATGGCGGCTATCTGCACCTCATCCAGCGAACCCGTGCGCTCCTTGCGGTAACGGGCAATGAACGGGATCGTAGCACCCTCATGCAGCAGATTGATGACTGCTTGCACCTGTTTCTCGCTCAACGACAAACGACGACTGATGACGGACGGTATATTCATAACTCTGATTTCTGACTTCTGATTTCTGATATTTAACATCTGATTTCTGCCACAAAGATACGAAAATTTCTGCAAAAAAGCAAATAATTCATAACAAACGTAAAATATTTTATAAAATATTTGCATATTTGAATTATTTTTCGTATCTTTGTGGCGAAAATGCATTGGTGTAACCAAATCTTTACTAAATTGTATGCAAACACGCATTTCTCATTGGGTATTTTTGTGCCTGCTGATGCTGGCGTTCCCGCTCATGCCGGTGATGGCAGACGACGCTCCTACGCCATCCGGTCCGGACTTCCCTCCCGATCCGGGTGTAGTATATGTTCCGCCGACAGTGGTCATCAATGGTGACACGATTCCTCTTTCGGACAATCCGGAGGAGAACCCGAAGGAGATTGACCTCTTCAATGACGGTACGGCTATCTACAACACGGAGGAGAACTCGCTGACGCTTGACAGTCTTGATATGACAAGCGAAGAGACGTCAGAGGGCACTTTCATCGGTTACTCGGGTACAGACACGCTAACCATCGAGTTGTGCAATGGGTCACGCATCGTTTCGGACACGGTCATCGCCTCGGAGTCGGATGTCGTCATCAAGGGCGATGGTAAGCTGGAGGCTGTAGGTACTGTGCCTATCATCGGTGTGCCGTCTGCCAGCATCACCATCGCGACGAACATGCACGTGCAGTCTGTTCCCTCCAGGCAAGAGTTGCGCCGGTTCATCCGCAACGGTGCCAAGTTCGGCAAGAAAGTGGACGAGACAGGCGGTCCTGCCCTCTCGGGCTTCGGATCCGCGGACTTCGGCAAAGTAAATGTGTCGCCATCCGACGCCTACGGACCTATCGAAGGTTCAGGTGACGATCCCGAAGATCCCGAAGATGACATCAATGCCCTGTACGATTATGACGAGGAGGGTAACCAAGTCGTAGTCACGGAGTTTGAGACCACGGTCAAGGAGGAAGAATCTGCCCTGCCGCAAGTCAAGACTCGCCATAAGCTGGATCGCACACAGCCAATGTACAGCATCCTCGGACTTCCCGTCGATGCTTCCTACAAAGGGCTGGTCATTCAACAGGGACAAACCTACTTGCTCAAGTAACAACCATAGCATATTAATCACTAAATTCTCAACAATATGAAGAGGTTATTTACATTATTTGCCTTCTTAGGCATCTTGTCAGGCGCACACATGATGGCGCAGACCTTCCCTGATGATCCGGGTACGCTGATGGTTCGTCTCGACCTGTCGGCTATTGACCAGGAGACCAATGACACGATCCCGGGCGGTTCTCCCGACGGTGCAGGTTCGTATCAGGCTGGTACGCAACTCAGCATTCTCGCTAAGACTATTCCGGGTTACACGTTCCTTATGTGGAGCGATCAGACTACGGATAACCCCAAGTCGTTCACTATCAACGAGACGATGTCGCTCGATGCTATCTACAGCCACGACACATATCTCATCACGTTCCGCAACGACAATGGCGAGACGATATCTTCGGAGAGCTACTACTATGGCGACGAGGTTTCTGAGCCGGACGCTCCCGTCAAAGAGAACACCGACCAATACTCCTACGAGTTCAAGGGCTGGAATCCTGAGGTTACCGAGGTTACCGGCGCGGCAACCTATACCGCTGTTTGGGATACGATCATCAACCGCTATCCTGTTGTCTTCCTCAACTGGGACGAAGAGACGGTTCTCTATCGCGACACTCTGGACTTTGGTGCAACGCCGGTATATGGTGGACCGAATCCTACCCGCGAGACTACCGAAGGTACTGTTTACACATGGATTGGCTGGGAGCCGGATATCCACGCTGTAGTTAGCACTGTGGATGGCAACCGTTATGTAGCCAAGTACTCTGACCAGTTGCTGGAGTTCACCGTGACGATCGTTCTGGGCAGCTCCGAGCCAACCACGCAAATCGTATCCTGGGGCAACGAAATCGAACTCAGCGCTCCGGACAATGCCGAGCAGCACTTCCTCCGTTGGGCTGACGGCAGCACCGACCAGACACGCCTCGTTGTCATCACCAGCGATACCACGTTCACCGCTATCTATGGCGCTTCGTACGTGGACATCAACGTTACCGCTAACCAGTGGACATTCTTCTGCCTGCCGCCGCTCAACCAGGCTGACGGATGGAGCGATGGAATGTTCATCACCAGCGAGCTCCAAGGCGTATCTTGGGGTACATACAACGGCGCCGTACGTGCCGAGGGACGCTCCGGTTGGGAGGTTCCTGAGATCTTCCAGGAGAAACAAGGCTATATCATCTATAGCACCAACAGCGGACGTCTGCGTCTGAATGTTTATCCCGAGAACCTCCGCACGTCGGATGTCAGCACCGGGCTCGTTGCTTATACGGCAGAGTTCCCTGACAACGCTAACTGGAACTTCGTGGGTAACCCGTTCTACTCCGAGCTCCCGGGTTCAGCTATCACCATCAGCGGCGAGGGCATGAGCGAGGCTTCGGCTACCGTTTGGAACGGCACAGGTTACACCAACGAACCGATCTCCAACGCTACATTCCAACCGCTGCAGGCGTTCTTTATCCAGACCGCCGGCGAGGGCAGCTTGGCATTCAACAACAACGGCAACCCCGCTCCCGCACGTGCACAGCAGGTTGAGGAGAACAGCCGCATCGACATCAACGCTACAGCCGGTGGATATACCGACAAGACACGTGTGATCTTCCGCAGCAACTCCAGCTTGAAGTATGAGGCCGGACGCGACGCTTCGAAGTTCATGACCAGCACCGCTCCGATCCAGATGTACTTCCTCGACGTGGATAACATCCAGTGCGCACAGATGGTTCGCCCCGCAGGCGAGGACAACATGCGCATCGGTTACATGCTCCGCAACGCAGGTGACATCGAGCTCAACATGCCGTACTACGCTGACTCCTACGAGCTCTATGACGCTCTGACAGACCGCAGCTACGATCTCGGCGAGAACATCAGCATCTACTCTGAGGCTGGTACGTTCAACGACCGTCTGCAACTCCGTCCGATCCGCACGCTCGTAACAGCTATCGACAGCAACGCCGTCAGCAGCCAGATCACCAAGATCATGCTCAACGGCCAGCTCTATATCGTTCGCGACGGCAAGATGTTCAGCGTTCAAGGTCGCGAAGTACGCTAATCATACTCAGCCGCCAGGCTGACACAATCAAATCCCGCGCCTCTACAGGTGCGGGATTTGTTTTTCTGCGACAACCGATATCAATTGTTTTGCTCTGCGAACCACTCGGTAGGTGTAGTGCCGGTCTCGCGGATGAAGGCCTGAGTGAAGACGTTGCGTGACGAGAACCCGCATTGCTTGGCTACATCTTGCATCTTCAGTTCCGGCTGCTCGGTCATCAGCCGTTTGGCTTCGCGGATACGCAGGCTGTTGACCCACTGGTAGAACGAACAGCCGTACTCAGCGTTGATGACTTGGCTCAGATAGGTGCGGTTCAGCGGGAGTACCTTACGCAGGTCGGTCAACTGGAAATCGGGATTGAGATAGGGCTTCTCCTGTTCGAGCCAGGCCTCGAGTTTGGCACGGTAGGTGTCGGCTGGATTCGGTTCTTCTTCCGTATCCTCCTCCACCGTACTACGCAGCCGCTCCCACGGGTCGGGACGATAGAGCACTTGGTCGGTGGTATAACCGATCACGAACATCAGGTACCATTGTTGCGTGAACGCACGGGCAGGGTCGTTGCTTACGCACAGGTAATAGAACACCAAACCGGAAAGCCCGATCATGACCATATACCGCACGATCCACTGCGTGTCGATATTATCCAAGGTGGAGAAGTTCTCCTCACACCACTGGTGGTACCTATGCACGCGCTTAAGAAGTTCATACAGCAGCCAGATCGGATACAACGCGATGAGGATACGCGATTCATAGGGGAGCACATAATCAATGACTCCGAGCACCACCAGCGGCAATAAGTACAGCCCACCGCGTCGCCAGTTGATTTTCCCCGGATGGATAGAGATATGGGGATACAGGAGCAGCAACCACGCAAACACGCAGGCGATCAGCATCGTGGTGCTTTTCATGAATGCATTGCCGACATAAAAAGGATTGTACGCCGTTCTAAACAACGCCACGATAATCAATTCACAGGTTCCCCACAGGATCAGGATGACTGCCCAGACCCGACGGATACGGTTATTATCCAGATGTCTTAAGCATATCACTGCGCCGAAGAAACATATCCCCGCAAGAGCAAAACTCATGGCAGGGTTGAGGCAGTTATCAAAGAAATTCTCCGGAATAAGCCGCGAGAAGAACGTGCTGGCTATAAGTAAGACCGACAATACCAGCCCGAATACAACTTCGGACTTATACTCCAGCCAAAGATTATGGATTGTGTTTTTTTGCATAGTTATTGGTTAAATTCTTATCTCATGCGTCGTTGATTGCCTAACGCGACTGCAAAGATACAAAAAAAATCCCACATATGCAAATTTTTCTGCGTAATTATGGGATTTTTTCTGCTAATGGCTAATGGCTAACAGCCAATGGCCTGTTTACAGCCTCTTTGAGGCGTCGTAGGAGAAGAGGTCTTCTCCTCCTACAACCGCTTACTCGCGTCGTAGGACTCGATGGTCTTTGACTGAATCAGGACGGTCGTGTCACCGCGTTGCACGTACGAGCTGCTGGTCGTCACCGTGCGTGTCACGTTGCAGCCTGTCAGCAGGGCGGCTCCCGCCGCCACTGCCGCAATAAGCATGATCTTCTTCATAAGCTTGTGTTCCTTTCGTTTTTCAGGGGTTTAGCCGTTGTTCTGGTCGTACGCGGCGGCGCAGATGCTCCAGCGGTAAGCCTTCAGGGTCTTCAAGCCACCCGGCTGGTCTTTCTGCGCGTTGAACGCCGTGATGTCCGCTGCTGCCTGTGCCAGGTCGTTGCCACGTGCAGCGACAGCGCGAGCGATAGCCGCGAAGCGTGCACGCTGTGCCTGCTCGTCAGCGGTGACGGGAGTCGAACGCTTGTAAGCGTCGGCAGCCTTGACGTAGATACGCTGGCAGTTAGGGTTGGTGGTTGCGGCCGTACGGTGGGTCATGATGACGTAGTTGCCGTGGTTGTGACCGTTCTGTTTCTTGGGTTTCTTCAGGGCGCCGGAGATGGTCTCGATGCCACCCGGGCCAACAATTGATAATGCCATAATAGTTAAGGTTTAGGGTTAATGGTTAGCGGTGAGTGAGCCCCGCTCATGAAATCGGGGGCACAGAACACCTTTGTAGAGAGGAGCGAAGTTAGCGGGTGAGTAAACCTCGTTAAAACCTCGTTAAAACCTCGTTTTGCCCCCGTTTCGCGTTCGGCAAATAGTGCTAACAGATGTCGCGCTGCGACATAAAGCGCACTATTGCCTCCGCTCTCCCCACCACAAACACTCCGTTGGTTTGTGTCGGGGGCCCCAATATGGAGATGAGAGCGAGGTGGTTGGGAGGTTTGCCCCTCTATTATATAATATAAGGGCTATAGCCTTCAGGCGCTCAATGATGCGTTCAAGATACTGATGCACAGTCGGTTGTGAGATTTTTAATTCGCGGGAAATTTCA
>Ga0310786_10012391_pt1 | contig 10558 bp, 7 predicted proteins | sample AusTroGonzalo_MG_FD_203881 | JGI IMG/M metagenome (GOLD analysis project Ga0310786, IMG submission 203881) | Bovine rumen microbial communities from tropical cattle in Woodstock, Queensland, Australia - Gonzalo_03 (v2) (version 2) | ecosystem: Host-associated > Mammals > Digestive system >...
GGTAACGGCCCGGGAGAGTAGGTCGCCGCCGGATCCCATATTCCTCAGTAGCTCAATGGCAGAGCATTCGGCTGTTAACCGAAGGGTTGTAGGTTCGAGCCCTACCTGGGGAGCTGCCCCGAAGCCAATGATTTCAAAGGCTTCGGGGTTTTCTTGTACAAAACAACCGAGAGCAGGAGAAAAAGATGAAGTACGATTTTACGACAATGCCGGACCGGCGGGGAAAGGATGCGATCGCATGGGATTCGATCGGTTCGCCCGGCGCACCGGCCGGACCGAAGGAAGGTTTTGACGCGATTCCCATGTGGGTGGCGGACATGAACTTTGCCACCTGTCCGACGATCCAGGAGGCGATCATCCGACGGACGCAGCATCCGGCTTTTGGGTATTACAATATTTCAGACGACTACTATAACGCCATTATCCGATGGCAGGAGACGAGGAACGGCGTTACGGGACTGGAAAAGAAACATATCGGCTATGAGAACGGAGTGCTGGGCGGGGTGATTTCCACCCTGAACGTACTGTGCTCCAAAGGCGACAATGTGCTTGTACAGAGTCCGACCTATATCGGCTTTACCCATGTGCTGCAGAACAACGGGTACAGGATCATCCATAATCCGCTGGTTCAGGATGAAGCCGGCATCTGGCGGCTGGACTATGAGGATCTGGAGAGGAAGATCGTCGAGAACCGGGTTCATGCGACGATTTTCTGCAATCCGCATAATCCCTGCGGGCGCGTATGGGAAGCGGAGGAAATCCGAAAAGCGATGGAAATCTTTGAAAGGCATCGGGTCTGGGTTGTCTCGGATGAAATATGGTCGGATATCCTGCTGAACGGTCACCGGCACACGCCGACGCAAACCGTATGCGCGTATGCCCACGAGCATACGGCAGCCTTCTACGCGCCTTCGAAGACTTTCAATCTGGCCGGACTGGTCGGCAGCTATCATATCATCTACAACGACTGGCTGCGGGAACGGCAGGGGAAGGAAGCTTCCCTGAGCGCATATAACGAAATGAATGTTCTGTCCATGCATGCGCTGGTCGGAGCGTATACCCCCGAAGGGGAGATCTGGGTCAGCGAGCTGAGGGAAACCCTGTCCGCCAATGTTCAGTTCGCCTGTGAGCAGATCCGGACCCGGTGGAAGGGAATCAGCCTGCAAAAGCCGGAAGGGACCTATATGCTTTTCCTGCACTGCGAGGAATGGTGCCGGGATCACGGAAAGACAATAGACGAACTGCAGAAGATGGGCACAGACGTGGGCATTGCCTGGCAGGACGGAAGAATGTTCGGCGATCCCTGGGGGATCAGGATGAATCTGGCGCTTCCCTTTGACAAGGTAAAGGAAGCGTTTGACCGGCTGAATCAATTTGTTTTTAGGGAGGAATGAGCTATGCTGAGTCTGGAAAGAGCCGCGGAACTGAACGGTACCATGGTGACAGAGGAGCACCTGATTATCCACGCGAAGAATGTGAGCTACGCTATGGGCGCCATGGCAAAGCACTTCGGGGAGGATGAGGAATACTGGCAGGCAATCGGGCTGCTGCACGACTATGACTATGAAAAATACCCGGAGGAGCATCTGCAGCATACGAAGGAGCCACTGCTGGCGGCAGGCGTTGCGGAGGAGGATGTCCGGGCAATCCTGAGCCATGGCTGGGGGATCTGCACGGATGTAAAACCGGAAACCAATCTGGAAAAAAGTCTGTTCACGGTGGATGAGCTGACAGGAATCATTCAGGCCTGCGCGCGCATGCGCCCCAACGGCATCCAGGATCTGGAAATCAAAAGTTTCATGAAGAAATACAAGGACAAAAAATTTGCGGCCAAGTGCGACCGGGAGCTCATCCAGAAAGGCTGTGAAATGCTCGGGATGGAGGTACGGGAAGTCGCGGAGATCTGCATCGAAGGGATGCGGCCGCACGCGGCAGAAATCGGACTTGAAGGAACGGGAGCAGAATAAAGGCGAACCCGGTTCCGGTTTGTCAGGAAGGATTGCCGACGGCTTCGGGATTGACGGTGAAGAGCTGCAGAGAGCGGCAAAGGCCGGAGACCTGAGCGTCAAGGGAACGGGGGAGAATCAGGACATAGAGCGCCTGATCCGTCGCGGTATGGATACGGATGGTGTCCCCCTTTTCCATCCGAACGGAGCGGTTGCCGAAGAGCGTGGGACCTGCAACGGCACTGAAATGATAGCCGTCTTCAAGCAGGCCCAGGGTATCGGCCGGAAAGATGCTCTGCAGGATCAGCGGCTGGGCGTCCTCTGTCTGCCAGTAAAGCGTGGCGTTCCGGGCGAAGCCGCCGGAGAACGCCGTATCGGAAGACACAGCGGAAACAAAGGTCATGCCGGAACCGCTCATGAAGCTCATCACCGGGGCGGGAAAAGAGGCGACCAGGCGGTACAGCTCAGTCTCTTCCCTGATTTCCAGCGCCGGACTGGCAGACAGGGAAGGCGTCACGGCCGGCGGCGCCGTTTCCTCCGGGGCAGGCTTTGCCAGGATCAGGGAGACGGCGGCCAGCACCAGAAGGGCAGCAAATATAAGCCCTCCCAGGATCTTCAGCAGAAGCTTCCAGAACTTATTTCCGGCCGCCAACGAAGGTTACCCCCTGTTCATCCGAATCAAAGGCAGGCTTTCAGCCTGCTGTTTCGTTTATTATATCGAGGCAAAAAAAGCCTGTCAAATACGCCGAGACGCGCGCGGCAACAGGCCCGGACTTGCCCGAAAACAGAAATGGATGTAAAATGACAGTTCACGGAGGGATGAGGAATGAAGTTCTTTCACAGGATCCGGCAGCTGGGCTGCGTGACGGTCGCGCTGATCATGACAGCGGTAAACTGTCCGGCGGAAGCAGATATTCAGGTGGAGGACAGGGGGCTGGATCTGACAGAAGAGATCAGCATTCATTATCCCGCGGTAACGATCGCGGAGGATGCGGAACTGGAGGCGCGGATCAACGATCAGATCCAGGCGGACAACGGAATCAAGGAGTATCTGGCCCGGGCGGCTCAGCTGATTTCGGGCGGGAGCCTGAAGACAGAATGGACCGGCGGGATTGTCGGCGAAGATCTGTTCATCTGCACGGTGTCCGCAGAGGGCGCGCTGGAAACAACCCGTCCGACGCATGTCCGGACGGGGAGCAATATCGACCTGAGGGATGGCCACGAGATTACGGCGGGAGAACTGTTTACAGACGAAACGGCAGCAAGGAATATGATCGAGAGCTATCTGGAGGACGAAGTGGTACCGGACCTGAGCGCACACCTGCAGAACAGCGAGATCACCCCCATGCCGGAAACGTTTGTGATTGAACCGGCCGGGCTTCGGCTGCTGTATCCGATCAACCAGCTGAGCACGCTGAGCGACCGGGCCGGCGATATCAGAATCGGCTGGTACAGGCTGCGGGAGGTGCTGGATCTGAGTGAAGGGAGCATTCTGAGCCGGCTCGGCGCGGAGGAAATGATCGAGCTTTCGCCGGAGAGCGCGGAAAAGCTGAGAAACTTCACGGCGGAGGGGAGCCTGCCGGGGATTCCGGCAGCTTTGGGCGACAGGATGCAGGAACTGACAGACAGGTATCACCTGCTGACAGATCCGGACGGATATGAAGGCGGGCGGATGTTTGCGCCGGAAGGCGGCGCCTTCCGGAAAGTATACCTGCTGACGGACGACCTGAGCCGGGACTGGAAAAACAGCACGGTGCAGGGGATCAGGATGGACGAAGGCTGCGCATACGGCCTGTGCGTGGGCGAGACGAAACGGGACGAATGGCTGGCAGCGCTCGGAGAACCTGACAGCGAAGCGGAGATTACCGAGGACAAAGCGGAAGCGAACCGGATCGTACCGGGCACATGCGACTATTACAGCTGCGGAAATAACCGGCTGCAGCTATACAGCGATGAGGACGGGACGCTGGTCAGCATTATACTGACAGAGTAGGAAAAAAGCGGAGGAAAGAATGGCTCAAAGAGGGAGCGGACGAAAACAGGCGCCTGCCTATTCGGCGGACGCGATGGCGCTGCGGTACATGGCCGGCCTGGCGCTGATCGCACTTGGCGCCATTATCTTTATGGCAGTGGAACTGAATATGGCGGGCAACATTTTTGAAGGCCTGCGCCGGGTCTGCTATGGCCTGTGCGGGATTCTTGCCTATATTCTGCCGGCACTGATTCTGTGGGCGGGCGGCCTTGTGATCTGGTCCACACAGAAAAAAGCACCGGTACTGCCATGGGTTTTCGGCGTTCTCGCCTTCATCGGGATCTGTACTTTCATGATGATTACGGGAGCCATGGATTACCTGAAACAGCAGTTCGGCGACAACTGGGGCGCAGTGATTCACGGTGTATACGAAGACAGCGCGGCCCGGATGGCACGGGCATCCGGCGGCGGGGCTATCGGGACGGTCCTGGCCTGGCCGCTGTGGAAATATCTCGGGACAGTGCTCGGCACGGCGATCGTATTTATCCTGACAGCGATGGCGATCCTGATGGCATTCAACCTGACGCCTTCCCGGATCCGGGATCTGCTGACCGGGCAGGCAGGGCAACGACGGGAACAGCAGCAGGCGGAACGGGAACGCGCCGAACAGCAGCAGATGGCCTGGCAGCAGCAACAGGAGATGCAGCGGGCTGCCTGGCAGGAACAGCAGGCAAGGATTCTTCAGCAGCAGCAACAACAGCAGTATATGCAGAACACTCCGCAGCAGATGCCCCAGCAAGGCATGACCGGACAGGGTATGCCCCTCCGGAATGACGGCGGCGTGAGCAACTGGCAGGATCTGACGACGACCAGTCAGCTGGTTTCCGCGAGTGCCGGCCACCAAAGCCGGATATTCGGCAGGAAGAGGGACGAGAATCCAAACGAGCCGGACAGCTCATTCCGGAGCAGGATTTTTGGACGAAACAAGAAAGAAGAGTACGACGGCCTGAGCGACGGATCGACCCTGAAGCAGCAGGGCCAGATGCCGCAGGAGACCGGAGAGAGGAGAACCCGCAGGACGGCGACGGGCGAAGAGGTCAGGCAGCCGCAGACGCATTGGGCGCAGCCGGCAGCGGAGGAAGCGGCAGCCGCTGAGTCCCCGACAAAGAAACGAAAGACAACGGCGGACGCACAACCCGTATGGCCGGACAGGCCGGAAACGCCGCCTGCGCAGCCGGAGCCTGATCCACAGATGAAACAGTCCGCACCTCAGCCGAGGCAGCCCGCGACTCAACCGAGACAGTCCGCGGCACAGACGAAACAGCCGGCGACATCCGCGGCAGAATACAGCAGGCCGGCGGAGGAGAAACCGGAAAAGAAATCCCCGGCAAAACCGGTGATCCCGGCGGTGCAGCAGACGATCGGGGAGGAAGCATACAAGCCCCCGGTCAAACTGCCGCCGAAGGCGGACACGGTGCGAACGGCCGAGGATGACAGCTGGACGCCGACGCCATACAACTATCCGCCGATTACGGATTTGGCGATGCCCAGGCAGGGCATCGGAGACACCAGCGCCGAGGATGAGATGCGTTCCCGCAAGCTGGAGGAGACTCTGGCCAGCTTCAAGGTACAGGCGCGGGTGGTGCATGTGACCCACGGCCCTGCGATCTCCCGGTTTGAACTGGAACTGGCGGCGGGCACCAAGGTGAACAAAGTATCCGAACTGGAAAAGGACATCGCGTACGGTATGTCCGCGACTTCCGTGCGCATCGAGGCGCCGATTCCGGGCAAGAGCCTGGTGGGCGTCGAGGTGCCGAACCAGAAGGTGGCGACGGTGACGCTGCGGGAAGTGCTGCAGAGCGACAGAATGCAGAACGCCAAATCCCTGCTGACGGTGGCGCTTGGAAGGGATATTGCCGGGACGCCGATCGTGTGCGACCTGGCGAAGATGCCGCATATGCTGATCGCCGGTCAGACGGGCAGCGGTAAGTCCGTATGCATCAACGCGATTATCAACAGCCTGCTGTACCGGGCCGGCCCAGACGAGGTGAAGCTGATCCTGGTCGACCCGAAGGTGGTCGAGCTTCAGTGCTACAACGGAATTCCGCACCTGCTGATTCCGGTCGTGAACGATCCTCACAAGGCGGCCGCGGCTCTGGCTTGGGCCGTGGCGGAGATGATGGAACGCTATGACAAGTTTGCCGAGCGGAAGGTGCGAAACCTGGAGGGCTACAACAGCGTGATCGCCCCGACGGAAAAACCGATGAGCCGGATCGTGATCATTATCGACGAGCTGGCAGACCTGATGATGGTCTGCAAGAAGGACGTGGAAGAATACATCTGCCGGCTGACCCAGCTTGCGCGCGCGGCGGGTATTCATCTGATCGTGGCGACCCAGCGGCCTTCCGTAGACGTAATCACCGGTCTGATCAAAGCCAACATCCCGAGCCGGATTGCCTTCAAGACCGCAAGCTACGTAGACAGCCGGACAATTCTTGACCGGAACGGCGCAGAGCAGTTGCTGGGCTGGGGCGACATGCTGTACCTGCCCACGGGCGCCTTCTCCCCGACACGGGTGCAGGGCTGCTTCCTGAGCGATGAGGAAGTCAACAATATTGTCAAACACGTGAAGGACGCCAATCCCAGCACCTATGATCCGGATATCCTGGAAAAGCTGGACCAGATCGCCAGCGGCAACACGGAGGGCGGCGCTGACATCATCATCAACAGCAGCGACATGAGCGGCGGAGACGGCGGCCTGTTTGAGCAGGCGGTTGAGTTCGCCATTGCAGACGGTCAGATATCCACCAGTACGCTGCAGCGCAGGCTGAAGATCGGCTATGCCCGGGCGGGCCGGCTGACGGACGAGATGGAGGAACGCGGTATCGTCGCGGCCAAAGACGGCAGCAAACCCCGCAAGTGTCTGATCACCCGGGAAGAATGGGAAGAAATGAAGAACTCCACGGAAGGAATGGCATAAACCAATGGCAAACATGCTGGATTACCTGGTCTGGCGCGGGGACGTTCCACTGTCGGTTGCTCCGTGGGACGGTGTTGACGGGCTGGTCTGCGCGACGATCGGCTACCTTGATTTTCACGGAGGACAGGACAGCAAGGGCTGGACCCTGGAGGAACTGAACCGGATCGACGCGGTGCGGGAAGGGAACAGCAGCAACTTCGCCGCGCGGAAAGAACTCTTTCAGAAGATGGCGGAGAGCGACCGGTTCGGCGCAACGCGGATGCATCACGCCATCTCGCTGACGGATCACGAGATCGAAATGCAGTTTTCCGCGCTGTGCCTGGACCTGCCGGACGGGGCAACGTGCGTCGTTTTCCGGGGAACAGACAACACCATTGTCGGCTGGCGGGAAGATTTCAACATGGCTTACCAGACCAGGGTGCCGGCCCAGGAAGCCGCAACCCTCTACCTGAAACGGGCAGCGGAACTGTCTGAGAGGCCGCTGCGGATCATCGGGCACAGCAAGGGCGGAAACCTGGCGGTCTATGCTTCCGCGTGCGTAGCAAAGAAGATCCAGAAGCGGATCGAGAGTATCTGGTCCTACGACGGGCCGGGGATGAACCGGGAAATATCCCAGAGCGAGGGCTTTGAACGGATCCGGGGGAAAATACATTCCTACATTCCCCAGACAAGCATCATCGGCCTGCTGATGGACTATTACGAACCATACACCGTAGTGCACTCCTCAGCCAGCGGGATCAGCCAACATGAGCCCCTGAGCTGGCAGATCTACGGGCCGCAGTTTGAAACTATGGAAACGATAGACCATACGGCGATCGTGACCCGGGACACCCTGCACGAGTGGCTGCAGAACAGCACGCCCGAGCAGCGGGCGGACTTTGTGGACACGCTGTTCCGGCTGGTCCATACCACGAAGGCAACGCGAATGAGCGACCTGACAAGCGAAAAACTCAGGAGCCTGCTGACCATGGTCGGCAACCGGAAGGAAGTGAACCCGGAGACCCGGAGAGTGTTCAACCGGCTGATGGCGCAGGCTGTGAGCCTGGGCTTCGGCAACGTGATCGACCTAGTGCGCGGCCGGAAAGATGACGGAGAGAACGACGAGTGGGAGACCATGTCGCCGGAGAAACGGCAGGAAATGAAAGCGACACGGGCAGGAGAAACAAAAGAAAAACCGGATGAAAACAAGCTGCCTGAATCGCGGACTCCGGCAAGAGAAAAAGAGGAGAAAAACGAACGGACCGACTCTTGACAAGATCCCCGGCAGTATGATAAAAGATATAGCGGTACCGATCTTTAAGGCGATACAGAGATATCGGCAAGATTCGGAGAAGGCGTATGCCGCCGGCGCGGCAGGCGCTGCATTTATGCGATCCGAGCTCTGCCGATCTCCGGCAGAGCTTTCATTTATTCGGAGGAGGGTTGCGGAATGACGGTCAGACAGGAAACCCGAATCCCGGCGAAAACGACTGGTGGGGACATTGTCCGGAAAGCGGACGGCGTATTCATTTTTCCCGGCTTCTGTGATGTGCATGTGCACTTCAGAGAGCCGGGTTTTTCTTATAAGGAAACGATTGTGACCGGGAGCCGCGCCGCGGCCGCGGGCGGCTATACGGCAGTGTGCGCGATGCCGAACCTGAACCCGGTGCCGGACAGCGTTTCCCATCTGGAAAGGGAAGAAAAACTGATTCGCGAAGCCGGCGGAATAGTGGACGTCTACCCTTACGCGGCGCTGACCGTCGGGGAAAAGGGAGAGGAAGCCGCCGCGCTGGAGGAACTGGCGCCGCGGGTGATCGCTTTTTCGGACGACGGGAAAGGCATCCAGAGCGAAAGCATGATGCGCAGCCTGATGGAGCGGTGCCGGAAGCTGGGGAAGATCATCGCCGCCCACTGCGAGGATGAGCGGCTGCTGCACGGCGGCTACATCCATGACGGAACGTATGCCCGGGAACACGGGCACAGGGGGATCTGCTCCGAAAGCGAATGGGGGCCGATTGCCCGTGATCTGAAGCTGGCGAAGGAAACCGGCTGCGCCTACCACGTATGCCATATCAGTTGCCGGGAGAGTGTGGAACTGATCCGGAAGGCAAAGCGGGACGGGGTCGATGTGACCTGTGAAACAGCGCCGCATTACCTGCTGCTGGACGAAAACGACCTGCGGGAAGACGGGCGGTTCCGGATGAATCCGCCGCTGAGGGCGAAAGAAGACCGGGAAGCGCTGCTGGAAGGCCTGCTGGACGGGACAATCGACATGATTGCCACAGACCACGCGCCTCACAGCGCGGAGGAGAAAAGCCGGGGCCTTCCGGGAAGTGCCTTCGGGATTGTGGGACTGGAGTGCGCGTTCCCGGTACTCTATACCGGGCTGGTGAAGCCGGGGATCCTGCCGCTGGAGAGAATAGCAGAACTGATGGCCCTGGCACCGCGGAGACGGTTCGGCATCCCTCTGCGGGAAGGCGACCGTTGCGAGTGGGACATGGAGACGGCATACGAGATCGATCCGGAGACGTTCCTGTCCAAAGGACGGGCAACGCCGTTCGCAGGGCAGAAGGTTTACGGGCGATGCCTGAGGACGGTTCACAATAACAGAACTGTTTTTGAAGCAAAGAAGTAATTTCGCGTCTGCGGACGCGACCAAGGCTTTCCGAGTGCCTTGGACCTTCGGTTAAGATTCTTTTTATAGGAGGCAGAGACATGGCAAAGCGGACAGACATCAAAAAGGTACTGATCATCGGCAGCGGTCCGATCGTCATCGGGCAGGCGGCGGAGTTTGACTACGCCGGAACGCAGGCGGTTCTGGCCCTGAAAGAAGAAGGGTATGAGGTGGTGCTCTGTAACTCCAACCCGGCGACGATCATGACGGACACCGCGATTGCGGACAAGGTTTACATGGAACCGCTGACGCTGGAATATATCGCGAAGATCCTGCGGTACGAGCGGCCGGACGCCATCGTGCCGGGCATCGGCGGACAGACCGGGCTGAACCTGGCCATGCAGCTGGAGCGCAAGGGCGTGCTGAAGGAGTGCGGCGTGGAACTGCTGGGCACCAGCAGCGAGAGCATCGAGCGGGCGGAAGACCGGGAGCTGTTCAAAGAGATGTGCGAATCCATCGGCGAGCCGGTCATCCCCAGCGAGATCACCTACGACCTGGAACAGGCGAAAAAGGCTGCGACAGACATCGGCTATCCGGTCGTGCTCCGGCCGGCTTTCACGCTGGGCGGCACCGGCGGCGGTTTTGCGAACAACGAGGAAGAGCTGATCGAGATCGGCACAAACGCCTTCCGGCTGAGCCCGGTGCACCAGGTGCTGATTGAAAAGAGCGTGCGCGGATACAAAGAGATCGAGTTTGAGGTCATGCGTGACTGCAATGACAAGGCGATCACGATCTGCGGCATGGAGAACGTGGATCCTGTGGGCGTACACACCGGCGACAGCGTCGTGGTGGCCCCGATCCTGAGCCTGTCTGACGCGGACCTGAAGATGCTGAACGACAGCGCGATCAAAATCATCCGGGAACTGAAGATCGCCGGCGGGTGCAACGTTCAGTTCGCGCTGGATCCGAACAGCAGCAAATACTACCTGATCGAGGTCAATCCCCGGGTCAGCCGCTCCTCGGCCCTGGCCAGCAAGGCCAGCGGATATCCCATCGCCCGGGTGACG